>Ga0163144_10001268_pt1 | contig 59508 bp, 47 predicted proteins | sample OliLak19BULKMAT1_FD_123175 | JGI IMG/M metagenome (GOLD analysis project Ga0163144, IMG submission 123175) | Freshwater microbial mat bacterial communities from Lake Vanda, McMurdo Dry Valleys, Antarctica - Oligotrophic Lake LV.19.BULKMAT1 | ecosystem: Environmental > Aquatic > Freshwater >...
AGGAAGCCCTGCATCAGCTCGAGGACTGCAAACGCCTGCTCACCACTGGCGCGGTGGGCGCGACCTGAGCGGATGGCGTAGGCCATGTCGGCGGCACCGACACTGCGGCCGTAGCCTTTGACGAACGCGGTCGGCACTTCCGTCCAGTCTCCACTGCCCCAGGGCGCGAAGTGGACGGGACCATCGAACGAGTTGGGGTCGAGGATGCGTAGCGTCCCTTTGTCGCCGAAGACGGTGATCGGTTGCTTGCCGTTGTAGTCGGCGCCGGGTGCCGCGAAGCTCTGAATGATCGTGCCGACGGCGCCGTTGGTGAACTCCATCAGGCCGTTGACGTGGTCTGGGGTCTCGACCTTCACTTTCTTGCCCTTCTTCGGCTCGCTCGTGATCGTGCGCTCGGGCACCGCGATGCTCGCCATGCCACTGACACGCTTGACCGGGCCGAACAGGTTCAGCAACGCCGTCAGGTAGTAGGGTCCCATGTCGAACATCGGCCCACCACCGACTTCGTAGTAGAACTCGGGAGACGGATGCCAGCTCTCGTGCCCCCGGCCCATCATGTACGCAGTGAAACCGTGCGGTCGACCGATCACGCCGTCGTCGATCGCCTTGCGGGCCGTCTGAATGCCACTGCCCATGAACGTGTCGGGCGCGCAACCGACGCGCACACCCTTGTTCTTGGCTGCGTCGAGCAACTGACGACCTTCGGTCGTGTTCACACCCAGGGGCTTTTCCGCGTAGACGTGCTTACCCGCTGCGATGCATTGCAGACCGACCGGGACGTGTGCCTTGGGAATGGTGAGGTTGATCACAAGCTCGATCGACTTGTCGGCCAGCAGTTCGTCGACCGAACAGGCCTTGGGCACGTTGAACTCGGCGGCCTTCTTTTTCGCCGCCTCGATGTTCATGTCGGCGCACGCGACGACCTCGACAATCGGGAAGTTCTTGGCCATGCCAAAATACGCCCCACTGATCGCACCGCATCCAATGACGCCCAGTTTCACCTTTTCCGGCATGGTTCCTCTGCTGTTGTGTGTAAATCGTCGTGTTCATCCATCGCGACCCCTAACGGGGGCGCGACCGGCAATTAGCCTGTCATCTTCTGCCCGCATTGGCAAGTGAACGGCTTAAGCTGGTGTGGACGAACATTGGTCGGTTTTTGAATCTGGATGACGCAACCACAGCGGGCGCAAGTCCATACGTCACCTACTTCCGGTGGGATGGCCGACAGTTCGTCGATCGGTAGTGGTTTATCGGTCACAGCCGGTCCGGACATCGCGACCGTGTCGACATCGGTCACTTCAGCTTTGCGATCCATCGCGAGGTTGGCGAGCTTGTCGGCCAGTTCGTTTTTGTGACGCAGGTTGTGCTGAAACGTGGCGGACTTGAATTTTTTGATGACCTGCTGCGCTTCCTCGAACAGGACGCGCATGTCCGGGCTCTTCACACGGTACACGCCGGTCATTTGCTTGATGATCAGCTCACTGTCCCCACGAATGAGCACGTTAACGATGTTCAGACGCTGCGCCTCCTGCATCGCGGTGATGAGGGCGCGGTACTCAGCAACGTTGTTGGTCGCGCGACCGATGAACCGACCCAGCGTGACGACCGGTGTGCCGTCTGCGGCGCGGACGACGACCCCGATGCCCGCAGGTCCGGGGTTGCCGCGCGAGCCACCATCGAATTCCAGGGTGTAGGTCTCTGCAGTCATGGGCCATCCGTTGTAACATGGGAAACGCACACTGGCACGTCCACGACACGACCCGACGACAGTGACGGTGCCGGTGAGCAAGGAAACGGACCATGCAGACTCAACCAGGACGGACCCGGGCGCTGGCGATCTCGCTTGTTGCGATCACTTTACTGGGGGACGCCTGCATCGTTCTGGCCCAGGACGAGACCGCGCCGGTTCAACCCCAGCCGAACATGCCCGGGCCGGGTGGGTTTGGTGGGGGTGGATTCGGTGGTTCGTTTGGTGGTGGGGGTGGGTTCGGTCGTCGGTTCGGGCGTGGTGACTTGTTCGTCTGGGTGAACCGTTTGGACACGTACATCACCGCACTGGCTGAAATGAACCTGTCACCAGAGTTCAACCTGTCGCCCGCGCAGAAGCGAAACGTTTTGGCGATCCGTGACGGGTTCAAGAAAGTTAACGACACCTGGCGGGCCAACCACGCTGCCGACATCGAAGACATGCAGGCCGAGTACCGCGAGATGCGCCGAGGCGGCAACTATGACGAAGACCGCCTGCGTCAGATCCGCGACGCCGCCCGCGACCTGATGGCCGAATCACCCACGGGGGATGAAGAGATCAGGCAGATTCAAGATCTTTTGACACCCGATCAGAACCGGCTGGTCGACGCCAAACTGGAACAACAACGCATCGAAACCGAAAGCCGCCGCGCCGAAGGGTTTGGTGGCGGGGGTGGCTGGCCAGACACACCCGGTATGCCCGGCGCCCCCAGCGGCGATCCAACCGATGAATCCCCCGCGAGCCCGGAACGCCACAACGATCCGTCACCATCACCAGCGCCTGACGATCGACCTTGATCGACGTGGTCGCGGTATTACCCAGGTGAGAAGGGGCGTGGAGAATCATGAGCGCCTCGCCCGTAAGTATCGATGTGCGCGATCGGACACTTTCCCCCGTATCGCTCAACAATAGAAAATCCCGCATTTCCGTTCTGACAACGCTGACCGATGCGCAAACTGGCGTTCCGGCGCGCACCGGTTTCGGATGGAGTGACGCACTACGCGGCGCGCGATACCTTTATCGCACGCGATCGGAGCGTTCCGGTCGGTGTTCGACAGGGCATCAGCGAGTCGCGAGCGTGCGTCAGGAAGAGAAGCCCGTTATGTCCGTTCGTCACTCATCATTCCGCATCGCGTTGCTCTCACTGGCGCTTACCGGTCGTTGCGTCGCTGCGCCACCGACGACGCAAACCACCAGCGACCCCGCGGTCCTTCGCGACGCTGCGATCGTCGCGGTGAACGGTCTGCACGAATCGGCCGTCCGCGCCACGGTCGAGCGCGACACCGCAGCAGCGCGGGTCGAGGATTTATCTCGAACCAACACCACTTTGCGCGATCATGTTGCGCAACTGGAGGCCAGCACCCGCCCTGCCGCGCCGACCACGAAGCCAACTGCGGTCGTGAAGCTTGGTGAATCAATTCAAGCGGCGATCGACAATGCGTCGGCAGGTGAGTTCATCCGGATCGAGCCCGGTGTTTACACGCAAGGGGTAAAGGTCGACCGCGCCGTAACGTTGTACGCCGACGTCGCAGGCAGTGTTACGCTCGATGGGCGCGACGTCCTGCCATTCGGTTTGGACATCACCACGGGGCGCGTCATCGGGTTGCGCGTCACGCGTTTTGCCAGTGATTTCGAAAGCGCAAAGGCAGCCGTGCGCGTACGCTGGAAGGGAAAGCTTGAGTTCTGCGATGTCGACGAGAATGTCGGTACGGGCATCGGCATTCCCAAAGGCTCGCACGAGGCGCTCGTTAACGGTTGCCGGTCGCGCCGAAACGGTTACAGCGGGATCAGTGGCACCGCGAGCAACGACGTGCGCATCCTCAACACCGAACTGCGCGCCAATAACGCCGGTCATGTCCTGAACCTCTCGCGCGCCGCTGCCGACCCGAAGCACTTCCTGACGATCGAGGAAGGCGAGGTCGCCAAGGGCATCGTCTCACCGGGCTACGGGTTCAATAAGTTCAGCCAGACGAATCGTCTGCTTGTCGATGGTCTTGTCACGCTCGACAACCGTGGGCCGGGCTTTTGGCTGGACATCGACAACCGCGACTACGTCATCCGCAACAGCACGATCGGTGGGGGTCGCCGGGCCAAAAAAGGCGCGCACGCATCACTGGGTCTCCAACTAGAGATCAACTTCGGTCCCGGCCGGGTCGAAGGGTGCACCTTCGTGCGCGGTGACGCTGCAGCACTGTCCATCTGCGAAAGCGTCGGTGTGACAGTCACGGGTTGCACGTTTCAGGACACCAGCCTCGAACTGCGCGCCATGACCGTGGGCAACCTCGACACCCGTGTCGTTAAAGGTCAAAGCGGGCAGAACGCGCCGATCCAGATCAAGGATATTACGATCACAGGCAACACGTTCGATCGCTCGAAGGTCCAGACAAGCCTCGGCGACTGGTCGATCGAAACCGCAAAAGACCGAAATATTGTCCTCGACGGCAACCTCTATCACGTGGATGCCGGCGCAACCTTGGTCCGATGGGGCAAACAGTCGTTTACAACAATACAAGATTTGAAAATCGGATTCGGGTGGGAAACGGGGACGGGACAACCCCAGACCCCTGCAAAACCGTAAGAAAACGACGCATAACGTCATGGTCCGTCGGCGTATCCAGCTTAGCGGGGCTCGCCAAGGGGCGCGTCTTGTGGCTTTGTGAAGGAACGGTACAATCTTGACCCTTTGTCGGATTGGCGCATTTTTGCGCCACGCGCGTGACCCGCGCTCGGAGTGAGGACATAAACAGAGGATCGACATGCCGGCCACCGGACGTATTACGCAAGTCATCGGCTCGACCTTCGACGTCGAGTTTCCCGAAGATCAACTGCCTGCCATCTACAACGCGCTGAAGATCACCGGTAGTGGTAGCAGCCACGGGTCGCCGGACATCAAGCTGATGGGCGAGGTCGCCAGCCACTTAGGCGGTGGGCGCGTTCGCGTGGTGGCGTTGGGCAGCACTGACGGTCTTCGTCGCGGGATGGACGCCCACGATACCGGCGCGCCCTTGAGCGTGCCGGTCGGTAAGGAAACGCTCGGCCGGGTGTTTAACCTGCTGGGTGAACCGATCGACAACCGTGGCCCGGTCAACGCGACCGCGAGCCGGCCGATTCACCGTGAGCCACCCGAGTTTACCGATCTGACCCCCAAAGCCGAGGTGTTCGAAACGGGCATCAAGGTTGTCGACTTGCTGACCCCGTTCCTTCGAGGTGGCAAAGCCGGGTTGTTCGGTGGTGCAGGCCTTGGCAAGACGGTCGTCATTCAGGAATTGATCGCCCGTATCGCACAACAGCATGGTGGATATTCGGTCTTTGCTGGCGTGGGTGAGCGCACGCGTGAAGGCACCGACCTGTGGCTGGAAATGCAGGAAGCCGAGATCGGTAAGACCGGCAAGCACGTCATCGACCAGACCGTCATGGTCTTCGGTCAGATGAACGAGCCACCGGGCGCGCGTCTGCGTGTGGCGCTGAGCGCGCTGACGATGGCTGAATATTTCCGTGATGAGAGTGGTGCCGACACGCTTTTGTTCGTCGATAACATTTTCCGCTTTACGCAGGCCGGTTCGGAAGTGTCGGCGTTGCTGGGTCGTATGCCGTCGGCCGTTGGTTACCAGCCCACACTGGCGACGGAAATGGGCGAACTGCAGGAACGTATCACGAGCACAAAGAACGGCGCCATCACGAGCGTGCAGGCCGTTTACGTGCCCGCCGACGACCCGACCGACCCGGCCCCTGCTAACGCGTTCGCCCACCTGGATGCGTTCATCTATCTCGAACGTAGCATTGCCAGCAAGGGCATTTACCCCGCCGTCGACCCGCTCGCGTCGTCGTCGCGAGCCTTGTCAGCCGAAATCGTCGGTGAAGACCACTTCCGCATCGCCCGCGCGGTGCAGCAGATGCTCCAGCGGTACCGCGATCTGCAGGACATCATCGCGATTCTGGGCGTGGACGAACTAAGTGAAGAAGACAAGCTGACCGTCAGCCGAGCCCGCAAAATCGAGCTGTTCTTCAGCCAGCCGTTCATCGTCGCCGAACAGTTCACGGGCTTCCCGGGTGTGTACGTGAAGCTCGCCGACACACTGCGCAGCTTCGAGGAAATCGTCAGCGGCCGCGCCGACGACCTGCCCGAACAAGCCTTCCGCTACGTCGGCAGCATCGACGACGTCCGCAAGAAGGCCGCAGAACTGGCAAAGTAAATTCGCTGGGACAATTGAATCGAAACGAAGAAGGCCGATGGATCTAATCCATCGGCCTTCTTCATGGACTGGCACGTGGTTGCGCTGTCTACAGCACCAAACGTCAACCAATCCGCGATGTGCGAACGTCGCTGTTCAACGGATAAGGAGTCTGCAACCCCATTGCCGATGACAGTTCAACGCTAGTCACCAGCCTCATCCGTGAAAAAGTCTTTTACGCGATCGAACTCGTGCCGGTTTAGTTTTTTGCTTGGACGGGTATGCTGCCGATATCGGGGTAGTCCCTTTCAGGTTGTAGACGAATGAATGGATTCAATTCGCGCCGAGTTCCTGCTATCGAGACGCTTGAACGTCGTACCCTGCTGTCGATTGCGATTCAGTACGACTACAGCCTCGACACCAACGGATTTTTCAATAACTCGGACGCGCGCCAGATGCTCGAGTCCGCCACACAGGCGTTGACCGACCGCCTGGCGGATACGCTTGCCGCGATCACGCCGAGTGGGTCAAACACGTGGACGTCGCGGTTCAACCATCCGGGAACGGGTGAACTGTATAGCGTCGGCAACCTGTCGATTCCCGCAGATACAATCAAGGTGTATGCGGGCGCGCGGAAACTGGGTGGCACAACGCTCGGCCTTGGTGGATCTGCCGGCCGAAGCGTCAGCGGGTCGCAGGCGTGGCTCGATACCGTCGCGGGTCGTGGGGAGACCGGCGCGCTCGGAGCTGAAAGCAATCGGATGGATTACGCGCCGTCCCTCGGGGTCATGTCATTTGACACCACGACGTCGTGGAACTTCCTGCAGCAGGTCTCGCAAGCGAACGATTCGTCCGACTTCTTCTCGGTCGTGCAGCACGAGGTTGCCCACGTCCTGGGCGTGGGCAGCAGCATCGCAGCGACATGGCAGAACGGGCTGGTCGGCAGCACATTTCAAGGCGCGGCGTCGATGGCGGTCTACGGTGGGCCCGTGCCGACCGACCCTGGTGGTGACCACTGGGCCGAAGGAACCCAAAGCGACGGTCGCGAGACGGCGCTGGACCCGACCATCACCAAGGGCACCCGAAAATCGTTCACGTCGCTCGACTTTGCAGCACTGGATGACATTGGCTGGGAGGTGATCCCACCAACGGACTACGTCATCCGTGGCGAGTCGTTCAACGACGTCAACGGCAACGGCACCCGCTCGTCCGACGAGGTGGGGATCGCCGGGCGCACGATCTTCATCGACGCCAACGACAACGATGCCTTCGATGCCGGTGAACGTTCAACCCAATCGGGCGCCGACGGCATCTGGGAACTTTCGGGCCTGGGAACCGGCACGTTCACGGTGCGCGAGGTCCTTCCCGCCGGTTGGACGAGCACCAACCCGTCTGGAAACGCTGGCGCCGAGGCGATCGTCACACTGCCCGCGCCGGTACCGGTGCCACCAGCCGTACTGTTCGGTTCAAAGCCGATCACGACGCTCCCACCACCGCCACCCCCCACCGGTGACCTGCGCATCAACGCCGGTGGACCGGCGTACACCACGACCGGTGGCAAGCAGTACACCGCCGACGGGGGCTTCAGCGGTGGCACGACCGGTCAGGTGACGGTTGACATCACCAACACCGCCGACGATTTCCTCTACGGGACGCGCCGGTTCGGCACGAACTTCAACTTCAGCAAGCCGATCGCCAACGGCAGCTACACGCTACGACTGCACTTTGCCGAGACGTTCTGGAACGAGTCGGGCAAGCGCAAGTTCAACGTGAAAGTGGAGGGGCAGACAGTGCTGAGCAATTTTGACCTCTTCGCGGCGGTCGGATACCGCAAAGCGACGACGAAACAGTTCGCTGCCAGCATCACCGACGGCAAGCTCGACCTGCAATTCACCGGCGTGGTCGGTGACGCAATCGTAAGCGCGGTCGAACTGGTCTCGACCACGGCCCCCCCGCCGTCGACGGTCAGCACCCTTCGCATCAACGCGGGTGGACCGGCGTACACGACGACCGGTGGCAAGCAGTACGTGGCCGACAACGGCTTTACGGGCGGCACGACCGGCGCAGTGCAGGTCGACATCACCAGCACCACCGACGACGCCCTCTACGGCAGCCGGCGCTTTGGCACGAACTTCAGCTTCACAAAGGCCGTCGCCAACGGCTCGTATAAATTACGCCTGCACTTTGCCGAAACCTACTGGACGCAAGCAGGCCAGCGCAAGTTCAACGTGACCGCCGAGGGCAAGGCGCTGCTGAACAACTTTGACCTCGTCGCGTTGGTCGGTTCGAAGAAAGCGACGACGAAGGAGTTCACGGTCACCATCACCGACGGCAAGCTGGACCTGCAATTCAAGGGTGTCGTGGGGGATGCGATCGTGTCTGCGATTGAACTGGTACCGGCGTAGCAGAATCCGCTACCGCGCGCGGACGGGTTTCACATTACGGATGATGCCGACAAAGTCCTGCGCATCGGCTGAATCACCGACGGCTTCGATCGTGAAGACGTAGGCGAACGGGACGACGGTGCCCTTGGCGTTCTTCAGGGGGTAGAAGCGGACGCCCTTGGTGCCGACGCCGGTCGTGTAGGTGTTGCGGGATTGCTGCGTCGCGACGACACGGTTGTCGAACGCGGTCCACGTGCTGGCCAGGCCGAAGGTCAGGTCTTCACCGGGGTCGAACGAACGCGAGCCGACCGGCGCGAGGTTGACGCTTTGGCTGTCGGATGGCTCGATCGTAAAGAGCGAGTTGGGGGCCTCGGGCTTGTTCACGTCATACCACGCCAGTGCCATCATCGGTGATGCCGACGACGGTCCGAACGCTGCCAGCGGTTCAATCGTCACGGGGTCGGGCAGCGCTTTTTGAAGTTGCTGCACTTGCACTTCATCGTTGGGCTCGACCGGCGCATAACCGAGGTCGGCCGTCGCGGGGTCGGGGTCACCGACGTTGATGGGTAGCTCGTACAAGTCGAGGATACGCTGCAACGAGGGTTCGTTCGCGCCGCGATCACCCGCGGTCGCCAGGCCGCGCAGCGCGATGTCGATCGACGGCTTGGCGGGATCGTTCGTCGCGATCGACAGTGTCGCTTTGCGCACACCGAGGTCGGCGGTCGACGTCGGGTTGAACGCGATCAGCAGGTCCACCGAGCGACCCTGTTTCGCGACCGTCGCTGTGGGGGGAACCGTGATCGTGAACAGGTGAGCGTCCGGCCCAGCGAACCAGATCTGCTCCGGGTCGATCTGCAGCAGTTCCGTCCCGACGTTCCTTATCGACAACTTCTGTGGCACGGTCGGTGAACTGTCGACCACATCGTTAAAGAGCATGCGCGTCGTGCTCGGTGACGCGTGAACGCCCGGCGCCAGGGGTCGCAATAGCGAGATGCGCATGCCTCCGAACTCGGCGACGTACAGATTGCCGTTCGTGCGATCCTCGACGATGCCGATCGGGCTCACCAACTGCGAGAACCCGATGATGCCACGATGCTCGCGTTCGACGTTGCCTTCCTCGTTCAGTTCAAGCGCCACGATGTCCTTGCCACCGCTGTAGCGCGTGACGAGCAGCTTGCCCTTGAGGGCGCCCCCGAACGCGCCGCCTTGGTATTCGATGATGCCGTTGGGTGAGACGTTTTGACCGAAGTCGTAGACGAACGGGTGATAGTTGCGGTCGGGCTGTGTGCCGACGGGGTACAACCACACCTCACCCTTATCGGCGCCGGCCGAGGGGTTGCCGGCGTTCATCACATACTCGTTGCGCGTCGGGTTCGGGTGACCGTAGTAGCCCCCCTTGACGATCCGCTGCAGCATGTCGCTTTGCGTCTGCGGCACGTTAGGCAGTTCGGGAACGGGCGGCAGGTCGTACGTGCCACGCTCGCCATCAAACCGGAAGCCTTGGGTCGGTCCACCGGTGTAACCCGGCGTCGCGCCACCGGCGGCCGAGCCGTTGACCGGGGCGTACATCGTGCCGTTGGAATGGAAGACAACGTCGAACGCGTTGCGAACCCCGGTCGCGTAAATCGTCAACGGCGCATCGGGCGCCGCAGGATCGTAGGGTCGCGACAGGTCATCGCCTTCCGTGCGCACATCCAACGGCAGCTTCTTGGCGAGCTTCGGGTCGAACCGCAGGATGGCAGCCGACAGCAGGCGCTCGGGGCGCTTGCCCCAACCGGCGTCGGGCGCGCCCATGGCCGAGTTACTCGGTTGACCGAAGTAGATCGCGCCGTCCGGTCCGAACTCCGGCGTCGCTGTGATGTGATCGCGCACACTGCGCGGTAAACCAACGACGTAGTCCTGATATTTCTCCAGGTTCGGCCCGCTTAGCCTCGCCAGCTTGCCGGTCCAATCTTCACCTGAGTCAAAGCTGAACTGCGAGTGGGTCACCCACGCGATGAGGTTGTCGGGCGTGCTGGCCGGGTCGAATTTGATGCCCGGCACCATGCGCGGGCTCCAGCCGTTGGACAGGAAGATCGTGTTGATCAGCTTCGAGTTGCGCAGTGTTCCGTCGGCGGAGATGTCAAAGCGGAAGATGCGGCCATCGACGGTCGTCGCATACAAGCGATGGTCCGGCCCGACCGTCAGGCCGATCGTCGGCAGACCGCTCGTGGCGTCCGTCAGTGGCACCTTTTCAAACCCACCGGGGAAGTCGCTTACCGCGCGGTCCTCTCCGGTCGTAAACGTGGCGCGATACGGACGAAACGGCATGCCCCCCGTGTCGCGCACACCGGGCGTAACCTCGAACGTGTACTGGGTCAGTGGCGACAGCGCTTCCATCGGCTGAAGGACGATGGCATCCCCCCCACCACTGGTGTTGACGACAGCGGCGACCGTTTCGTTGTTGTCAGCGCGGAACAGGCGAACGGTCTTGGTGGACAATGAGTTGGTATCGACACCATGCCCGACATTGGGCAAGCTGACGTCCGCAGCGATGAAGATGCCCGGATCGATGTCGGTCTGAGCATCGCTCGGTCGCGTCCAGCGCACGGCCGGGTGCGGGGGGAAAACATAGTTGAGGACGGACGCTTTATAACCACGTCCCCTGAATTGCCAACCGACCGTCATCGTCGTGGAGACAATGAGCAGCACACCCAGCCAGCGTTGGAATTGGGGACACGTCACAGTGCGAGGAATCTCCCGAGAATACGACGACGCAAAGGCCTCTATTCTAGGCTATCGGTCAGGAACGGATGTCGATTTTGCGGATGTCTGAACGATCGAAAGAAGCGAGGTGAGCCTTAATTCCTGAGAGGGAGGCGAGCTTGCGATCTGTTCTTCGAGAAGCGGTTCCAAATGGGCAAGTTTAGCCGCCGTCCCCAAGGGACGCCTGTAGTTTTCGCATTGAAAGAGAGGGCGTCCCTTCGGGACGGCGGCTAAACGTGAGTCGATAGTGGTTTATGAAGCGCTCATTTAGCCGAAAAACGGTGTCCCAGTGAATCGCCAGGCATCAATCATCGTTGGCAGGTTCGATAATCGCGGTCATGCTACCCTTGCAGGTGGCAACCGCGTGGTCAGGGCCGTACGCGTGGATCTGTTCGCGTTTCAGTTCCGCTTTTTCCTTATGGGTCGTCAAAACGATGACCCGGCCGTGTGAATCGACTTCCTCAGCGAACTTGTAGCCCGCTTCATGAGGGTGACCGAACAACTCTCTGAGCATCACCATCACATACTCATAGCTGTGGTCGTTGTCGTTCAGCAGCACGACGTGATAAGGAGGCAGGGACTTGGCTTTTTCCTTCTTCTCGGCCGACGATTTGGCCTGTGGTGATGGACAGTCAACGTTTGACATGGCAAACCTTCCCTGGGGGATGTGATTTGCATAACAAAACAACTTTGGCGTGAAATTGCAACGAAATTATCGGCACGTGACAAGAAATTACGAAATTCACGTCATATGGATGGAAATGGAATCCCTCAGACCGAATTTGCAGACCGTCCGCGCACTCTTTATTGTTCTGTCGCGCTCCCTTCCCAACGTACCGGTTTTAGTTCACCGGTCAGACGTCTGGCTTTGTCGGGATGCTGAAAAGGCGCATCTCACTACGGGAAATGATTCGAACGTGTTGTCTTTGCACGGGTTGCGATCAGTTGTCTCAATATGGCATACGTCACCCCCATCCCAGTAGCCAACCCCCGCCCCGTCGCAAGGACGCGGATGCGCCTGCGTTCGGGGATGACCTGGGCAGACGCCTTTGCGCTGATGGTCGGCGTTACCGTGACGATCGTCATCGGGTTCTACCAGTTCGGGCAGAGTAACCACACCGTCTACCTGCTGGATGCGCTGCGCAAGGCCAACCCTGCGGTGCTGGGGAACGACTGGTTCACGACCAAGACTTTCCAGTACCACGCGACCTTCGGTCTGCTGACGCAGATGGTTTGGCGGATCATCGAACCTGTCTTCCTCATCGGGTATCTCGGCTTGATTGTCGGCCTGCACGTTGGATGGTTCCAGCTTTGCCGCCTGCTGGGGGGTGGACGGCTGCCGTACGTTATCAGTGTGCTGCTGCTGTACGTCTCAGGGGGTGGGACGGCGCTGGGCGTTTATACGTTTCTGCAAGACAGTGCGTTCCTGCCGAGCAACATCGCGAGTGTCGCGATGCTGTGGGGCATCGTCCTCTGGTTGCAACGGCGACCGATCGCTTCGGGCGCGCTGTTGGCGGTGGCGTCGATCTTCCACCTGAACTATGCCGTCATCGCGCCCGTGCTCTGGGGCGTGATGTGGTCGGTCGACATCTGGCTCAGTCGCAATGAAGAGCCGGCGATTGGTGAAGGTCGGTCGTGGTTGAGCCGTGAACAGTTGATCGGGACTGCGCTGGCGATCGTGCCCGCCGGGTTGTCGATAGTGCTGGCGATCCTCGCGATGCCCAAAACTGGCGCCGCGATACCGCTCGGTGAGTTTGTGGACCTGTACGTTCGGTTGCGCCACCCGCACCACTACGACCCGCGCAGTTGGCCGAGCATCGTGTGGGTCAGCTTCCTGTGGCCGGTGATTCCGGCAACCGTCGGCGCCATCACCGTTTTGCGCAGCAGGCGTAGTAGTGTCGACGCCGACATCGCTATGTCTTGGTGGCGGGCAAGTGGTGCCTACGTCTTCTTCATGATCGTTATCGCGATCGCAGTGACGTTTGCAGGCATCACGTTTGTCAGTGAGCGACTGGTTCAAATGAGCCTCTATCGGTTCAGCATCTACCCACATTTGCTCGCGTGCGTCGCGACGTCAGTGTGGTTGTGCCAATGCAAGCCCATCGGACAAGCCACGCGTTGGGTGCTGGCTGGCATGATCGCGATCCTGCTCTGCGGCGCGGCGATCTACGTGCTGGATACCGACGTCCTCAAGACCAACTTGGGTGACAAAGCGTTCTATCAACAGATCAACACCGCCCCAATCAAATGGCTGGCCGTGATCTCGGTCATACCCCTGTTTATGTTATGGGTCGACCATACCACCCGCAGACGCCAGGACATTTACGCAATTGCGACACTGGCGCTGTTGTCGACGCTAGTACTAGGGTGGAACGCGCGCAACTACGGATTGCTGTCGATGTCGTACGACCCGGAGTTTGCCAAGGTCGCGCGATGGGCCAAGCAGAAGAACAGCACGCCTCGCTCGGCTGTTTTCCTCGTCCCACCCGACGAAGAAAGCTTCCGACTGGCCGCCCAGCGGTCGATTGTCGTGAACTACAAGGGCGTCCCGCAAACCTCGCGCGAACTGGGTCAATGGCGCGATCGGTTGCAGGATGTGCTGGACATGCCCGACCTGCGCACCCTCCCCAAACCGATGCCCGCGACGCTCGCTGCGATCCGCCAACGGTATGACGAATTGCCTGCGGAGCATCTGATCGCAACCGCCCGCAAGTATGGCTGCCGATACGTCGTGACCACCCGCGCCATGACCCGGCCCGAATGGCGAGAAGTGTTCGCTGCGACCGGTGGTGTGAAGCAGTACTTTGTGTACGACCTGGGCAAGACGGGTAAACCGTGATCGGTTCGCTCGCGACCGTTCAACAGATTATCGACCTGCGGTTGCCCCTTCATCTCGCGGCCCGGTTCGCTTACCCTCTGCGTCCTTCGGAGGAACTATTTTCGTGAAGACCAATGAGATCAACGACCTGTTCAAACGACGTTTCGGCGTGAAGCTCGAGCCGGAGATGGTCGCGTACGTCGCCCGCAAACTGCGCACCGGTCAAGCCCTGCCCGATTCGCTGCACGTTATGGGTGGCGACGCCCGCACCGGCACCCCGGTCCGCTACCTCACGCCGTGCGCCGGACTGGCGATCGAAGATGAACCGTTGGAATGCTAGAGGATGTTAATTGTTAGTGGCTAATTGATAATTGGTGGATGCGACCCGCTTTTCCAATTAACGACTAACCATTAACAACTAACGACTGCCCCATGATCTACACCGGTAAAGCCCACGCCCGCGCTGGTCTCGTCGGCAATCCGTCCGACGGGTACTTTGGCAAGACGATCTCGTTCATCATCTGCAATTTCACCGCTGGGGTGACGATCTGGGAGTCGCCGCACTTCGAGATCCTGCCCACGCACGGCGATTTAGCGAAGTACGACTCGATCGACGGCTTCCTGCGCGACCAGAAGCTCTTCGGCTACTACGGTGGCATGCGACTGATGAAGGCGGCGGTTAAGAAGTTCCACGACCACTTCCGCAAGCAGAACGCGCCACTGGAGACGAAACGCAACTTCACGATGCAGTTCCAGTCCGACATCCCACGACTCGTCGGCCTTTCGGGCAGCAGCGGCATCGTCGTCGCGACGTTTCGGGCGCTGATGAACTTCTATGGTGTGGACATCGCCAAGGAGATCATGCCGGGCCTGGTTCTTTCCGTCGAACGCGACGAGCTTGGCATCACCGCCGGCCTGCAGGACCGGGTCATCCAGACCTACGAAGGCCTGGTCTACATGAACTTCGACCGCCAACTGCTCGAATCGCGCGGCTATGGTGATTACCAGTACCTGAAGCCCAACGAGATGCCGCCACTGTACGTTGCCTACGACGCCGAGCGGGCCGAGATCAGTGACGTCACACACCGGAATCTCAAAGCGCTCTGGGAAAAAGGAGACCCGGTCGTCGTCGGCGCCATGGACAAGCTGCGGCTGCTCGTCGACCGCGGCAAAAGCGCCATCGACAACTGCGACTGGGACGAGCTGCACAAGGTGACGAACGAGAACTTCGAGATCCGCAAGACCATCATGCCGATCGCGCCGGAAAACCAACGCATGATCGACGTCGCTAGAAGCGTCGGCGTCAGCGCCAAATTCGCCGGCAGTGGTGGAGCGATCTGCGGCATCTACCACGGTGAGAAGCAGTACCAGGACCTGGTCAAGGCGCTTGGCGAGATCAAATGCGCGGTGCTGAAGCCGACCGTAAACTAAGACTTTTTCACCGCAGAGAGGCAGAGACGCAGAGAAGAAAGAAGCTCAATTTCATTTGCTTTCTCTGCGTCTCTCCGTCTCTGCGGTTAACCTCTCGAACTTATGCCGATGATCACCAAAGCCGTCATCCCCGCCGCTGGATTCGGGACGCGCATGTTGCCGGCCGCCAAAGCGGTGCCGAAGGAACTGCTGCCGATCCTCGACCGACCAACGATCCAATACGTCGTCGAAGAGGCAGCCGCGGGGGGCATTGATGACGTCCTGCTGGTCACGTCGCGCGACAAGCGGGCCATCGAGGATCACTTCGATCGCAATCGCGAGTTGGAAGATCGTTTGAGGGCCAGTGGGAAGGAATCGCTGCTCGCGTCGCTGGCGAAACTGGTCGACGTGAAAGTGCACTCGGTCCGCCAACCCGATCAGCGCGGACTGGGTGATGCAGTCTACCAAGCCAAGCGTCATGTCGGTGATGCAGCGTTCCTCTGCCTGCTGGGTGACACAATTTTTAGTGGCGACCTCGCTCCTGCTAAACAATTGATCGACGCCTACAACGAATTCGGCACGAGCGTCATCGGCGTTGAAGAGGTCGCGCCCGAGAAGGTCGATCGCTATGGCATCGTCGGTGGCGCAACCGTGCGGCCGGGGGTGCTCAAGCTCGACACGCTCGTCGAAAAGCCATCAAAGGAAACCGCGCCCAGCCGCTACGCGATCGCGGCGCGATACGTGCTTTCACCCCGCATTTTCAAGGCGCTGGAGAACACCCCGCCGGGCAAGGGTGGTGAGATTCAACTTACGGATGCGCTAAAGCTCTTGCTCAAGGAAGAGCCGATCCATGCGGTCGTGTTAAAGAGCAAGCGGCACGACATCGGCAACCCGGTCGACTGGTTGAAGACGAATTTGCTGTATGCGTCGCGCGATGCGAAATTATGGGAGCAGATCAAACCGCTGGTATCGGACCTGTTGAAGTAACACAATAGGTATTGACCGATTCGCAAACGGCGCTATGCTGTGTACATCGATTCAGTGCGACGGACCGAAGGCGGGTGGCTCCCCTCGGTCCGTTTTCTTTTCTATCCATCGCACGAATGCAGTGGCCGGTCGACGAAAGTCGACCGGCTCTTTTTGTTTCATGTGCAGTCTTTGCTGAATAATTTTTCAGCGCATCGAGTGTCACGGCGTTGATCGCGTCGGGCTTGCTGCGGTCGGTCGCAAGGTGAACACCGACGAAGAGGTTGCCGATAAAAATTGGACCACCGGCCGACACAGGATTGGCGTTGGCGGTGATCTTCTAGGCGCCCTTCGTGTTCGCGGGGCTCTCAGCGCTGCTTACCGCTTCTTTTCAATAAAGGTCATCACGTCGGTGAAGCTCATGCAATTCAGGACATGACTCACCATTACCCCGGCCCTGCGGGCGACGTTGATGCCGTAGATCATCTCACCGAACCCAACCGTACTGTGCGCATCGGTGTTGATCGAGAGTGTGACGCCTGCCTCAATTGCGGCGCGGGCGTTGATCTCGTTGAGGTCGAGTCGTGGGTAACCGGCGTTGATCTCCATCGCCGTCCCGTTCTTGGCGGCCAATGGGAACAACTGCGCAAGGTCCAACGGCAACCCCTCGCGGCTGTTGATCAACCGCCCCGTGGGGTGCCCGATGATGTTCACGTAGCGCGTGTCGATCGCGCGCTTGAGGCGGTCGGTCGCCTTACCGCTTTCCTGCTTCAATGACACGTGCGGCGACGCGACAACGATGTCCAGTTCCTTCAACACCGCCTCTTCAAAATCCAACCGCCCGTCGACGAGGATGTCGACCTCGCAGCCTGCGAGCAATTTGATCCCCTTCACCTTCCCGTCGGCCTTGCGAATGGCGGCGATATGCTTGAGCAACCGTTCGGCGGTCAAACCATTTGCGATGACCTGGCTCTTGGAGTGGTCGGTGATCGCGAGAAACTTGTACCCCAGCGCCACCGCCGCTGCTGCCATCTCCTCGATGCTTGCGATGCCGTCGGACGCGGTCGTGTGCGTGTGAAGATCGCCACGAATATCTGCCAGCGTGATCAGCTTCGGCAGCTTGTTCGCCTCGGCCAACGCGACCTCACCACGATCTTCGCGCATTTCGGGTTCCACGTACGCCAACCCCAGCGCCTTGTAGATGTCCGCCTCGGTCTTGCTCGCGACGGGTTTGAGCTTGGGCGCCTCGGCGGTCTTTTTCTCGGCCTTCTCGTACTTGGCCAAGTCATACAGTCCCCACTCGCTGAGCGTCATCCCCCGATCAAGCGCCCGCGAGCGGATGCGCACGTTGTGGTCCTTGCTACCGGTGAAGTAGAGCAGCGCCGCGCCAAAATTCTCTTCCGGCACGAGCCGTAGATCAACCTGCAACCCACCGGCGGTCAGCACGCTCGCTTTGCTCGTCCCTTGACCGAGAATGTGCTGCACTTCCGGAAACTTCACAAACTCCGCGCTGATTTCGGAAGGGTCGACCTTCCCATCGATCGCCGCGACGATGTCGACGTCACCGATCGTCTCCTTGCGTCGACGCAGGCTACCGGCGACCTCCGCCTGCTTGATTCCCTTCAACGCCCGCACACGTTCGACCAGGCTGTCACCGATCGGCAGCGCCTCGACAATCCCGACGCGCCCCTTGGCCTGCGCCCGCAGTGCGATGCCCTGTTTGATCGAGTCGATTTTTTTCGCGCCGATGCCCTTCAACCCGTCGAGCTTGCCCTCATCGATTGCCTTGACGAGTTCCTCGACGTTCGTCACGCCGCGCTCTTTCCACAACAGCGCGATCGTCTTGGGCCCGAGCCCCGGAATCTCCAGCATGGGCAATAGCCCCGCCGGCACACTGGTCGACACCTCTTCAAAGTCCGCGCTGCGGCCATTCTTCAGGTAGTCCTCGATCACCTTCCGGCTACTGGCGCCGATGCCTTCGATCTGAGCCAGCGTGCCGTCGTCATACGCCTTGCGAATGTCGAACGTCATGTCGTTCAATATCCGCGACACCTTCGAGAACGCGATTGCCTTAAAGATCGATTCTCCTTTGATCTCAAAGACGGCAGCCATGGTGCGGAAGATGTCGGCGAGTTCGTGGTTGAGGGACATGGGGGACAATTGTAGTGCCCCAGCACCGCCGACCGAAGTGGCGCGGTTATCCATGCGTTCGCAACATATTCCTTAACGGACAACGCGGAACAGGGCGTTACGGTTCGCGCACTCCCAGCAATCGTTGGCGATCGCGAGCAGCGTGCAAGACGCGTACGATCTCGACGCGATCCGAACGTGGAATAATGTAGACGATGTAGTTGCGAAAACCGCGTACACCGTAGGAACGCAGACCCGCCAAAGCCTGCTCGGCAGCCGCGCGTTTCGTCCCAACGCCGGGGAAAACAGTCAAAAGCGTGTACGTGGACTCGACCGCATCGTAGAAACCCAGGGCCGCTGAAAGGTTGTCCGCGGCGATCGTCCGGGCTATAGCATCGACGTCATCGGTGGCAGCGCTGAGGACTAGCAGCTTCACGGTTCACCGAGATTCTGTCGCTGCGAATTCTCGCCGCAAACGAGCCCGCTTGGCTTCCCAATCCGCGGCCGACAGCGTGAGTGGTTTGCTCGCCAGCCCAACGAGCATCTCCGCTTCCAGCTCCTTGCTCAGCGGGACGACCTCGTCGGCCTCGATCAAACTGGCTACGTACGCATCGACCGTCGCGTACCCTGCTTGGCTCGCACGTGCCTCGGCAATCCGCTTGATGTGCTCTGGCAAGGAAATGTTCACTGTCTCCATGTCTGCAATTATAGCGGCGACTGTTACGACGACCATCCTTATCTCTCTTCCTTACCCATTCCCGGCCGCGTACAGTTGGACCATGCAGGTCAACGACCTAACTATGGCGATGGAAAGGATCGCGCCGACTCGTTTCGCCGAACCGTGGGACAACGTCGGCCTGCTCGTCGGGGACCCGGCTCGGCCTGTGACGCGGGCGCTGTTGACGATTGACTACACGCCTGCCGTCGCGGCCGAGGCCATGGCCGCGGGGGTGGATGTGGTGATCGCGTATCACCCACCGCTGTTTCAACCGATCAAGCGCATCACCGCCGACTCGTCTGCGAAGCTGATCTATGACGCCATCGCGCGCGGTGTGGCGATCTATTCACCCCACACCGCGATCGATGTCGCCGAGGGGGGCACGAACGACATGCTCGCCGACGCGCTGGGCTTGCCGGCGGACCGTCGCAAACCGCTGCGCATCATTCAATCGAAGGCGAATCAGTTAAAGCTGGTGACGTTCGTGCCCGACAGCGCCGTCGATAAGGTCAGCTCGGCGTTATTCGGCGCCGGCGCGGGGCGCATCGGTGACTACAGCCATTGCAGCTTCCTCTCCCCCGGCAGTGGCACATTCTTCGGCGAGGAAGGCACGCACCCCACTGTCGGTGAGCCCGGTGAACTGCGGGTCACCGCCGAAACCCGACTCGAGACTGTCCTGCCGATCGCCAAACTCGACGAGGTGTTGTGGGCGCTGAAGGCGACACACCCGTACGAGGAACCCGCGTTCGACCTCGTCCAACTGGCAGCGCCACCTGAAAAGACCGGCCAGGGTCGCATCGGGGATTTGGTCGAACCCACGCCGCGTGTCGTGCTGGTCGAGCGGATCAAGGAACACCTGGGCATCAGCCACGTCCTCATCGCCGGCCAGGAGTATGGCAACGTGACGCGCGTCGCGTGCTGTGCGGGCAGTTGCGGTGATTTGCTGGACGACGCGATCGCGCAAAAGGCCGAGCTATTCCTGACCGGCGAGATCAAGCACCACGAAGCCCTCAAGGCCGCCGCTGCTGGGATGACGGTCGTCTGCACCCTGCACAGCAACAGCGAGCGAGCCGTACTGCGTCGTGTGCAGGCGAAACTGTTCGAGCTCTTGCCGGCATTGCCCGTCCTAGTCAGCAAGCACGACCGCGACCCGTTTGTTGTTCGTTAGTGAACTGAACGCCAAGACGCCAAGAACGCCAAGTTAGAAGGCAAGAGCAAAGGCAGAGAACCAGGTACTTATCATCCTGACGACTTCCGAATGATCTCTGATTCAGCGGGATGAAAGAGAACCTTCCCGGTAACTCTGGATGACAACTCTGATTTCTTGGCGTTCCTCCCTTGGCGTTCTTGGCGTCTTGGCGTTCAATATGCTTTCCACTGGAACTCGAAAGGACCGACCGCATTGGCCGAGCTGAAACGTACGCAACTTTCCGTCCGCCAGGAGCGGGCGATTCTCGTCGGGGTTATTTTGCCCGGCAGCACCGCCGACCCGCGCGACCCACTGGGTGAGCTGGCATCGCTGGCGAAAACCGCCGGCGCAAAGGTCGTCGCGACGATCCTGCAGAATCGCAAGCGGGTCGACTCGGGCACCTATGTCGGCAGTGGCAAGGCCGAGGAGATCGCCGAGCTTGCCATCAAGCACAAGGCGCAAGTTGTCATGTTCGACAACGACCTGTCGCCCAGCCAGATCGGCGCGCTGGAAAAGATCATCAACGAGATCGCCGAAAGCCCGCGCACGCAGGGCATTAAGGTCCTCGATCGAAGTGAATTGATCCTCGACATCTTCGCGACGCGTGCCCAGACGCACGAAGCCAAGCTGCAGGTCGAGCTGGCGCAGATGGAATACACGTACCCCCGGCTGGCAAAGATGTGGGGCCACCTGGAGCGCATTGCCGGCAGTGGCGCGGGCATGGGCATCGGCACGCGTGGTCCGGGTGAAACGCAGCTGGAAACCGACCGCCGGATCGTCCGAAAGCGCATCGCCGATTTGCGCAATGATATTCACCAGATCCAGGAGCGCAAGAGCCGCCTCGTGGCCGAGCGCACGCGGCAGCACATCACGATCTGCGTCGTCGGCTACACGAACGCCGGCAAGAGCACGCTCTTCAACACGCTGACCGCCGCCGGCACGTACGCAGACGACAAACTCTTCGCCACTCTCGATACAAAGACCCGCGCTTGGAAGCTCGAGCGCGGCACCGAAGTGTTGCTCAGCGACACGGTCGGCTTCGTGCGCGATTTGCCGCACAACCTCGTCGCATCCTTCAAAGCCACGCTGGAAGAAGCCATCCACGCCGACCTGCTGTTGCACGTCCTGGACGTCGGCCACGCGCACGCGCAACAGCAATTTGCCAGCGTGCACCAGGTGCTCGAAGAGATCGGCGTAAAGGACAAGCCCGAAATTTTGCTGCTGAACAAGATCGACACCGAGGAAGGCGAAGAAGCCATGCGCTTCTGGCGCGCCCTGCACCGCGATTCGATCCCCATCAGCGCCAAAACAGGAGCCGGCTTGGACAAGTTAGTCGAGGCCGCTGTCGCGTTTGTGCGTGGTCAACAGGTGGACGTGACGCTCGAAGCCGATGTCACCAACGGCAAGCTGCTCTCGTTCCTGGAAAGCCACACGCGCATCCTTGAGCGCGAGTTCATCGATAGCCGCATCCAACTCCGCGCGACCATGGGCCGTCAGACACTGGCGGACCTGGCGCGGAACGGTCAGATCGACATCAAGACGGTGGAAGCGGCAACGTAGTCGTTGCCGCGCAGGCTGTCATCCCGAACGGAGCGTCAAGCGACGGGAAGGATCTCGATTTCGCAGAACTGTTCGGACGTTCGAGATCCCTCTGGTCGCTTGCGCTCCCTTCGGGATGACATGGTCTTTGTAAGGCAATTCTCCGGCTTCGTCTTTGTCGACTACTTCTTCGGCTTCCACAACGCCCACGTGATTGTCAGCGAGCCGTTCTTGACGTCCTTCGCTTCCCAGATTGGTGAGATGAACTCCAGTTCAATATACGGCCCCGGCTTCCACGAGCCGTTGTCGGTGTACAACTGCGCGCGTTCGCTGGGGTCCAGCTTACCGTGTTCGGGCGCGAAGGTGGCCCGTTGGGTGAGGAACGTGTCGCCCAGTTGTACGCGCAGTTGGTCCGCGTCGAAGCCCACCTTGGGGCTTCCCGTCGTCGGGCGCTTGAAGATCACCTCACTGCGGTCCGCTAGTGACGGTTGGGGAAGCGGCCAAGGCGGTTGGCTGTCGCTCATCGGCTTGGAAAACGTCTGCCGCACCTCGCCTGACGGCAGGCGCGGGAAAATCGGCTTGGCGACGACTTGGTCGACCCCGGGGATCTGCGTCACGTTCCACAGCGCAATGCCGGTGGCTTTGGCTTCGTCGACAACGCGGAACCGGTTCGTCACCGTCATGATCGGTCGACCCGGTTGCAGGACAATCGTGCGCTCGAGCCGTACACCGTAGTCGGGGATGATCGGTCCGGTCATCGTGATGCCGCCACCCGGTTCGGTCGTGATGACGAACGGCGACGACGGGGGATCGCCTGGAGGTGGCCAGCCCTTGCCGGTCCGTTTCTCAAATTCGCTCTGTGGCCAGATCCACACCTTGTCGCCACCCCAGTTTTGCCACTCGCCCTGCTTGGCGTTGATCGCGCTCGGGTCGATCCAGAGCAGGTTCGCGCCGTTGGTGAAACCGAAGTAGACGATGCGCCCGGTGTTCGCCGACACCGCCACGTCGATCACGCCGTTGGTCATCGTGCGGATGGTGTCGTCAGGCATCGATTCGACGAATGCCTTCACGGCTCGACCCGGCGTCGGTGGGGTCGCGTTGCATCCACACAACGATGACATCGACAACGTCAGGACGATCGCAGAAAGAAGTTTGATCATGTTGCGCACCACTATAGATGACGGCAGGCAGGATGACGACACGTCGCCGAGCCGTTATCTTCGTGCGACCGACTGAACCCTGAACACCGAAAGTAATCCCATGAGCACCACCCCCTTCACGCAACGCCCCGCCTTTGCCGCCCTTCAATCTCACTACAACGCGATCCAAGGCACGCACCTTCGCGAGCTGTTCAAGACCGACCCCGGCCGTGGAACGCGATTGACGCTCCAAGCCTGCGGGCTCTATGTCGACTACGCCAAGCACCGCGTGACGGATGAGACGCTTAAACTCCTGCTTCGACTGGCCAAGGAGAGCGACCTCGAAGCCCGCCGCGCCGCAATGTTTGGTGGCGAGAAGATCAACATCACCGAAGACCGCGCCGTCCTGCACACCGCCCTTCGCGCACCTAAGGGCGCGATGGTGATGGTCGACGGCAAGAACGTCGTCCCCGATGTCCACGCCGTCCTGGACAAGATGGCGGCGTTCTCCGACAAGGTGCGCAGCGGGCAATGGAAAGGCTTTTCCGGCCAGCCCATCAAAAACATCGTCAACATCGGCATCGGCGGGTCCGACCTCGGCCCGGTCATGGCGTACGAAGCGCTGAAGCATTACACGCAGCGCGACCTGACGTTCCGGTTCGTCAGCAACGTCGACGGCACCGATTTCACCGAAGCCGTCCGCGACCTCGATGCCGACACCACGCTCTTCATCGTCGCCAGCAAAACCTTCACCACGCAGGAAACGATGGCCAACGCGCAGTCCGCGCGCGCGTGGTTTCTGAAGACTGCCAAGAAGGAAGAGTTCATCGCCAGGCACTTCGTCGCGCTGTCGACCAACGTCGCCGAGGTAAAGAAGTTCGGCATCGACACCGCCAACATGTTCGAATTCTGGGACTGGGTGGGCGGCCGCTACTCGATGGACAGCGCCATCGGCCTTTCGACCATGCTCGCCGTCGGGCCAGATGGTTTCCGCAAGATGCTCGCCGGCTTCCATGCGATGGACGAGCACTTCCGCAAAACGCCGCTGGAGAAGAATTTACCGGTGATCCTCGGCCTGCTCGGCCTCTGGTACGTGAACTTCTTCGGCAGCCAAACCGTCGCAGTCCTGCCGTACGACCAGTACCTCAAGCGCTTCCCCGCCTACCTGCAACAACTGACAATGGAGAGCAACGGCAAGTCTACCACCCTCGACGGCCAGCGCGTTAACTACGCTACCGGGCCGGTGTATTGGGGCGAACCCGGCACCAACGGCCAGCACTCGTTCTACCAGCTGATCCACCAGGGTACGAACCTCATCCCGGTCGACTTCATCGGCTTCGCCAAAACCCTCAACCCGCTCGGCGAACACCACGACCTGCTGATGGCCAACGTCTTCGCGCAAGCCGAAGCGTTGGCCTTCGGCAAAACCCCCGACGAGTTAAAATCCGAAAAAACCCCCGCCGATCTCATCCCCCACAAAACCTTCGAAGGCAACCGCCCGAGCACGACCATCCTTGCCAAGACACTGACCCCCGAAATCCTCGGCACGCTCATCGCTCTCTACGAACACATCACCTTCGTCCAGGGCGTCATCTGGTCGCTGGACTCCTTCGACCAATGGGGCGTCGAACTGGGCAAAGTCTTAGCCAAGCGCATCGTCCCCGAGCTGCAATCGGAGGAAGAACCCAAGCTGTCGCACGATACGTCGACGAACACGCTGATCGAACGCTACCGCAAGCTGCGCGAGTAAGAGAAGACGGCTCAATGCCATAGGTGTCATCGAGCCACTCGTGAGTGTGGACTTTTTAATGAAACAGTGTTTCAGCGGCCTGAAACATGTTTCAGCGCGACGCAACCCCGTTGATGATTGGTGACGCCGCCTTCACTTCAAGGGCGACCTTGGCATCGCGAGCCCCGTTGGCGCGAGCCTGATCGACGTAAGTGACGCGCAGTTTCTGACCGTCGAAGACAGAGACCAGGCCCGGTACCTTCTCGCCGATATCCAGACCCGTGCGGACGGCACCTTCGAAGATGCCCGTGTCGGCGCCGGTTTCTTTCAGGATCGCGACCTGCGAGTCGCCGTTGCCCGGGTTGGCAACGGTGACCATGACTTTGTCAGCGACACGTTCGTTGAGGTTCATGTCACCATCGGTCACGCGCAACCGCAGGGGTTGGCCGACGACGATCGACGTGGTGGTCTTGGTGGGGTCGCCTTTGCCGTCTTCATCGGTCAACTGTTCGGGGATCTCGAGCTTGCCGTCGGACCCACCCAGCAGGACGTCGCCCCACGTGTCCGGACGGTTGTACGTGCCGGTGGCCTTGGACGCGGTCCAGTAGAAGTGGACGCGGCTGCCCGTCTCGACGGTAAAGTTCATGCCGAGGATTTTTCCAGGCACGAGGTCGGCGTCGCGCACGAACTCCGTGTTCACCCGGCTTTCGAGGCGGTACCCTTTGTCCGTCTTCCGCATCGCCCGTGGCATCTGGTTGGGTTGAAGCGGCACGAACGTGTATCCGCGCGCCGATGCCGAGCGCTCGAAGTACGACTCGCCACCCGGGAGCGTTGCGTCCTCCAAACTGCCGACGGGCCACACCCAGAACTGCTGACCGGCCCCGCGCGCGCGGAGTTGTTCCTTGGTGTTCATCGTATCAATGAAAATCTCGAACGTGTCGCCATCCCAGAAGTTCGATCGTGGCGCGGCCTGCATCGAGCGGTTGGGGTCGTCCATGTCGAGCATGAAGTACAACCCATGCTTGTCCCACGCGACCTTCACCGGCACGGTCTCGGCGATCTGCAGACCCTCCTGGTTCTTGCCATCCCAGCGCTCGGGCTTGAGCTGAATGGTGGGGACATCTTTCCAGTCGTCGAAATTGCCATCGATCTTCATCGACCCTGTCATGTAGGGCGCGGTAACAAAAGCGAGTGATTTGAACGTAGGAGAATAGGGTTGGTCGTTCTCGGCCTTTTGGACCGGTTGAGTCGTCGGAATGACGACCCTCGCAGGACGCACGTAGCCGAGGTCTTCCTCGATGCCGGATGCGTTGCCCGTTGCGCCCGTGCGGGCAAATGCCTGACCGGCAGCGAGTTTGTTGTCGCGATCTTTCAGCTTGGACAGCAACGCCTGGTACTTCTCGTCATCCCAGTGATAGCCGTAACGATTGCGTGCACCGAGCGTCGTCGAGTTGCCTGAAAAATCGCTGGCACCCTGCCCCGCTGCTGACCCAGCGCCTTGGCCACTGCCGGCGCCTTGACCTTGGCCCTGTCCCTGCCCATTGCCGGCGCCTAGACCTTCACCCTGCCCGTGCGCCGCGGCCGATGCCATAATGCTCTGCCACTTCTTGCGGACACCGGCGACACTACCGGGCTCTTCACCCGCGGCGAGCTCACCCTGCTCGTCAGCCATCAGCCCCCCGCGACCGGCGCGCAACTGGCCTTCCATGCGACCGAATTTGTCTTTCAATTCGACGATCGCGTCGCTGGGGCCTTTCACGCCGCCCATGGCCCGCTGAATCTCACCGCGACCGCGCTCTCCACTTAATGCGGTCGCCACACCAGCCTTGGCGGCGGCGTCAGCGATGGACTTGGCTTGGTCGACCTGACCGGCGTCGGGCTCGCCGTTGGCTTTCTCGGCATCCTTGAACGTGCCGCGACTTTCCACCTGGGCAACGGTGGTCTTGCCGACGGGTTCACCACCCGTGACCTGCCTGGCCAGCTCACCAGCGATGCGCTCACGAAGCGCCGCTTCATCGGCAGAGCCATCAACGCCCGCAGTGGAAAGCTTCTGCTTGTACGCCTCGACGATCTGGTCTGTCAGCTTCGGTGCTGTCGTCTTGCGGAATTCTTCCTCAAACGCTGCGGTCACCTTGGTCGCGACGCCCTGCTCGTCACCTTGGTCCGTCGTGGTCGCCTTGGCCGCTTTCAGGAACCGTGCAGACGACTGGGCACTTTCGGTCTGCAGATCGGCACCGGCGTCCTGGATCGCCTTGCGGTATGGGTCGAGCGCCTTCTTCGCTGCCGTCACGGCCTCGGCAAAGGCCTTGGGGTCGCCTTTCTCGGCAGCGGCGTCGGCGGTGGCGAGGCTCTTGTTCACATTTTCGAATGCCTGGTCAATCTCGGCCAAGCCCTCTTTGAGCGGCTCGGTCTTGATGTCGACGTTTTTCATCGCGTCGGTCAGGTCCTTGCGCACATCACCGAGCGTTTTGGCGACGACCGCCAACCGATCGCGCTCACTTTGAACGATCGCAGCGGTGTCCGGAGTCGTCGCACCCTTCTTGGTCGCGGCTGCTTCGTTGACGCCTTTTTGCGAACGGTTGCGCGACGATTCGAGAATCTCTCCTGCTTTGGCTGCGGTGTCGCGGACGGCGTCGATGGCGGTGCGCAGCTCGCGCACGCCTTTGTCGCTTTCACCGCGCTCGTTCCTGGCCGCGTCGGTAAAGCCGGTGGCTAACTGCGAACCAACCTGTTCGCTGACTGCCTTACGGATGTTCTCGGCGAGCTTCTGACCGGCGTCACCCGTGAGTTGCTTGAACAGTTCGGCTTCCACATCACCGGCGGCCGTGTCGTCGAGGGCATCCTTGATGTGGCCCATCATCTTCAGGCTAAACTCAGTGCGGCTGGCCTCCAAGTCGGAATCACTCACGCTGCGATCGAGCACGTCCTGCGCCAAACGCGTCACGTCCGCATCGCCCGATGTCGCAGCGGCATCGACGACTTTTCCCGTCTGTTCGTCGGTCAGCTTTTTGTCCAACAGGCCCTTGAGATCACGCTTCAATGCGCCCTTCAGGTCCGCCTTCACATCCTCGACAAGGGGGTCGATGAACGGCTGGGTTGACGCTTCCATCGGCGCCATCTGACCGCCCATCGGCTGATCACTTCGCTGCATGGCGTCGGCGCGCAGGTCGGTGAGGGCCGAGTTGCCGATCGCGTCGAACCCACCTGCGGTTGTGCGTCCACTGCTCATGTTGGCAGCGGCGTTGGCGATACGGTCGGCGGCGGCGTCGTTGGCGAGGTCTTCGGGGCGCTCGTTGGCCAGCTCGGTTAGCCGCTTGTCAATGTCGGTGTTGGCAACGATTTCATCAATGCCCTTCACGACGATCGGGCGCGACCGCTCGCCAAACTGCTTGGCAAAAGCAGGGTCGGAGACAGGCTCGGTCGAGTTGGCCTTCCCGTAGTTCAATAGGGGTTTAATCGCAGCAACGATGATCTGCGGTTCGTCGCTCATTCGCTGCTCGAACATCGCTTTCACATCAGAATTGACCTTCTTCACCAGTTCGTCATTCTTGATTCCGCGCGCGTCCAGTCGCTTGACGAATGCCGCGGTGAGGACAGCCGAGATGCGCTCGGACGCCTTTGCTTTGTACGCCGCAGCGAACGTGGCCTTCACGTCGTCGGGCAGCGTGCTGCGGCTGGCGGCGCCGACGGTCAGGCGCAACGTCGTCTGACCACGCTCAGGCGCGCGGCCGGCTTCTTCGGCGGCAGTGCCCCACGAAGCGCCCAGACGTCGCGCGTCGAGTGACAACGCCGTCAGCGCTTTGGACGCGACAGCAACGTTGCTTGCGGTCAAAGCATCCTTCGCGATCGCGCTCCCCTGCAACGCGCCGGTCAGCAGTTCTTTCACACCGGTCAGCCGGGCGACGAACTGGTCGGTTCCCTGGGTCTTCTCGACCCCGGTCGTGACCGTCGCGATCGACTTCCGAAACGCCGCGCCAGCGGTCGCTGCGTTGTTCACATTCATACTGGCCGTCTCGATCAACTTCTTGATCTCTTCGGTGCGTTTGCCGTCGGCGTTGCGCGCCATCGCGTCCTGGGCGGCGTCGGCAGACCGTGAAGCAGCGTCGAGCTCGTCGCGAAACTGGGCCAATTGCTTGCCGGCCTCGTCGCGCGTGCCCTTCAGGTCGTCGAAGACCTTGCGCATCGATGCGAACGTGTCGTTGATGAACTTTTCGGTATCGCCGTGCAGCGGTTGCGACACCTTGTTCTGCATGTTCTGGCTGTAAAAGCGAACCAGTTCGGGCAGCAGTTTGTCTCCCACAATCGCCATGAACGCCGCAGCTTCGTCCTGCTCGGCGTTGCCGTTGATCGCGACGTTCACCGCGTCGACCATCTGCTTGTTCAACTCGGCTTGCAGGTTGCGCAGGTCGGTCTCGGTCGTGGCGCGGTCGGTCAGCGCCTTGGCCATCTGATCTTGAACGGGGTCGAGCTTCTCGGAGATCTCGTCCCAGACCGATTGCTTTTTCTGCTGTGGCAGGTCGGCGATCATCGTGTCGACCGCGTTCTTCGTCTGCTTCTTCACATCAGCGAGCGTCTCGGCTTGGGTTTTGGCTTTGGCTTGGGCTTCGGCCTGTTCCGCAGCGGCCTTCTGGTCGGCGAGCAACTGCGCCGCCACGCGCTTCTGCTCGTCCTCATGCCGTTGTTTCACGTACGCAGGCACACCCCACGACAGCCCAAGAATCAAGTGCGCAGCGATCGACACAATGATAAAGATGCGCAGCCGCTGACCCGTAAAATGACGACGCCAACCGGTGGGATGTGGGAATTGGGGGTGGTTGGGTTTCATAATGTGTACCGATCCAGTTAATCGCCTGTAGTGGCGCCACCTGCCCCGCGATACGGCGCAGCCGCATGTCTTTCGTAACCATGGGCGGCCCGCCCATGTGCTTCTGCTCAATCCAAAATCACGGGCGGGCCGCCCGTGGTACGGGCAAAGTTGTTGCTTCGAAGCGACCGCGACGCCGGCGTCGCCACTACAACTGGCCAGCCGACGCCTGCGCTTCGACCGGGGCGTTTCCCGGTTCCAGCTGGAAGCTGACCTGACCTATGCCCGCCGAGCGGGCGGCGTTCCATACCTGGATGATACGCTCGTATTTCACGTTCTTATCACCGACGATCACGACAACCGGTTGCTTCTGCTCGGCGGTTGTGTCTTCCTTGTACTTCTTCAGGTCGGTGACCAGCTCGCTGAGCTTGTCGTAGCGGTTCGTGTCGACGTCCGAGTCCGGTTTGAGCACGTGCCCGTCGGCGGTAACGGTGATGAGCCGCGCGTCCTCGATCGCGACCGACTGCGTCGCTTCGGCCTGCGGAATCTCGACGGAAAAACCTTCCTTCAAGGTCGGCGCGGTGATCATAAAGATCACCAGCAATACGAGCATCACGTCCACCAGTGGTGTGACGTTGATCTCCGCGATGCTGCGGCGGCGCTTCTTGCCTTTGCCACCCCCGCCGCTGCCCATTGACATACCCATGATTCGGCCCTTTCACGTCACACTTCGAACTGCTGTCGTTCTGAGATACCCGGAAGGATCTCTATGATCCCACAGCAAACACCCAGAGATCCTTTGGAGCACCTCAGGACGACGAGCCCCAACTTCGCCAGCTATTCGCGCGACCCCGGAACATGCGCCCCTTCACCGACGATCACTGGTTCACTGGCGTCATGCGAAACATGGGCGTTTTTCGGTGAACGTTTGAAGACGCCGGTCGAGAGGAACCATTGACCGAGCGATTCAACGAACATGTCGGCCTGTTCCTGCAGTTCGTCCATGCGGGCAGACAACCAGTTGTAGAGGAAGACCGCCGGGATCGCGACGGCCAGGCCTGCGGCAGTGGCGATCAACGCAGCGGCGATGCCGGGGGCGATTACGTTCAGGCTCGCACTCTTGGCGGTGCCCAGCATCTGGAACGTGTGCATGATGCCCAGCACTGTGCCAAACAGACCAATGAACGGTGTCGCGCTGGCGATCGACGCCAGGATGTCCATCCCGCTGTGCATGCGCGTGAACTCATTGCGGCTGGCGTGCTCCATCGTCATCTGCACCCGCTCTTCCACTCCACGCTTGGCCAGCAACGGATTGCCGTGACCCGCAGCGCCGTTGCTCGTGCCACGATTAGCGCCGGTGGTGCTCAACGAGCCATAGGCGGATCTGTAGATGATGACGTTGGGCGAACCGACCATCGAACCGGCTTTCCCACCCAGGCTCGCAATGTCATCGGCGGCCATAAATGCGTCGGCCATCTGCTTGTTGCCGGCCTTGGCGGCGCGGAGCACTTTCAACTTCCACAGCACGATGCCCCACGATGCAATCGAACAGATCAGCAGTAAAATGAGGATGCCAACCTCCAGCGCGCTCGACGCTTTGATTGACGTGGTAACCAACTGCCAGAACGAAGTGGCTTCTGCCAATGGAATGGCGACCGAGGGTAAGGCGACTGTCATCAGGTTCCCGTTCAACTAGGGTACGCACAGGCTTGACCACCACAGGACATCCCGCAGCGGCGCACCTATGGTACTGCCCAAGGGGGGGCCGTGTTGAACATTATTCGTCGAGGGAACGGGTCGACGGGCTGTGCGGTATTTGCAATATCGATTACGAAACCGTTGCAAATAATGCCCTGCCAACGAAAAAATCCAACCGCTTGGCGGTTGGATTGAAAAGGACTGTCTTTTCAGGCCGGATTGTCCAAGCCGCTACAACGGTTTAGTCCGCCAGCTTCAGGGGCATGTCGTACCAGGCGTCATTGCGCAAAACCTGCACAGACGCCACACGTGGTGACAATTCCTTCTGTTCCTTCGTCGCTTTCGGGATGGCGTTGCCGCGACCGTCGAAGAACATGGAGAAGTTCAGTGTTCGCAGTTTGCCCGGCTCAACCTTGGGCACGAACACGACGTATTTGCCGTTGATCCAGACCTCAAGGTTCTCCCAACTCTCCCCGGACAGGTTTGCCAGTTGGACCGTCTCGGCGGTGTAATTGATGGCGGCGACACCGTCGGCGGCACCCGCCTTGGGCAGGTCGGACTTGATCGGGTGCCGGTTGACCGCGTCGGCCGAGAACTCGGCGGTCTTCTTGTTCAACGCCGGGTCACTGTTCGGAATGATGCTCGGCCGCTGAGCACAACCGGCGGACACGAGCGTTGTCAGGATCGCAAATGTTACGGCATTCAAGGCAAATCGGGTGTTCATGATCTCTCCAGCGTCAAATACGGACTGGCAACAAGCCAACCCAAAACAGTTATCGGACGCTGTTCGTCACTTACATGAATGGCAATTGATGAGGGCACTTCCTGGTGGCAATCGGCCGCAGGGTTCGTTAATCTACGGTCCGATCACGATACGCGCGGGTGTAGCTCAATTGGCAGAGCAGGAGTTTTCCAAACTCCAGGTCGAGGGTTCGAACCCCTTCGCCCGCTATTCAACAATTCGATCCTGAAGATGGGGGTAGACCGGCTATCGGTCTGTCGGGACATTGGGCGACTGAGGAAGCCGCGGCGGGCCGGGGCAGGGTAAACGCGCTATCGCGCAGCCAGACGGTCCGGTGACAACCGGCCGAACTCTGGCATTCGAACTGTCGATGCAACTGCCTGTCTCGCTCGGCAAAGCAAGCGGTCGCCACAAGTTGGCAACAGGCGCGGTCCGACATCGTCGTGCCGCGGCGGTAGCAGTGTGGCAAGGGGCGATCGGACCGGTCGATGGTCAGAATCGGAAGCGCCACACCGCTGGGAACATCAAATGTACGCATGACTTAGCCTAAGACGGGTTCTCTCCCTGACACATCATGTATCGACCAAACGCGATAAAACTGAGTGGAGCACCTTACATTTTTGTTTAGGCAAAATATGACAATACCGTCCATGCCACCCTCTTCAGTGATTCGCCATGCTGGTTTCGCCATTCGGGCTTCCGTTCCCATGTCTTCTTCACATACCGAGACGTAAAATTCTTCAATGCTTATCCGCCCCGCTACCGCTGCCGACGTGCCGGCCGTTCTGCCGATGGTCGAGGCCATCTCGTCGTTGCACGAAAAGTGGGATCCGGACAAGTACACCAAGGTTGGCAACATCGCCGAGATGTATCGAAGCTGGCTCGCATCGCGCACGAAGGACGGCAAGAGCGTCTTCCTTGTCGCCGAGCGAGAAGGCGTGCTGGTCGGCTTTCTGGTAGCGACGATCGAGCATGAGATCCCGATCTACAAGATTGACCAGTACGCGTTCATCCATGACCTCTGGGTTGACGCCACCTACCGCAACGAGGGCATCGCGAGGCAAATGGTGACGCTCGCGATCGAGCGGTTCACCGAGATGGGCGTCAAGCAGGTCCGCCTGGAAACCGCCGCGACAAACGACGCCGCACGCACGCTGTTCTCCAAGTGTGGCTTCCGCGTAAGCACGATCGACATGTTGATGCAGTTGGGGGAAGAATAGTGGACAGGGGATTGTGGACAGTAAAAGAAAGCCTGCTTTCACTGCCCACTGACAATTGCCCCTTCTCTCTCTCCCTCGATTTCTCCGCCGCGAGCGTTACGCTATCGAGCCATCATGATCCTCTGCCTTGGCACCACACCCGCGCTTGCTCGAACGATGCTCTTTGACGAGGTCGTTGCCGACGACGTGAACCGCGCCCATTCCGTCTACGAGACAGCCGCCGGCAAGTCGATCAACGTCGCGAAGGTCGCGCGCATTCTCGGTGAGGACGTCGTCACGACCGGCTTCCTCGGTGGCGAGACCGGAAAATTCATCCGTGGGCAACTGGACCAGATGGGCATTGCCCACAAATTCGTCGACATCCGCCAGAAGACGCGCACCTGCATCACGGTCATCGATGAGCTGAACACACAATCGACGGAACTGATTGAAGAATCCGAACAGGTTGACGACGCCGCGTGGGACCAGTTGCGCCGCACGTACAAGGAGCTGGTCGCCAAGGCCAAAGTTGTTGTGCTAAGCGGGTCGCTGCCACCCGGGGCTCCGGTCGAGTTTTACGGTGAGTGCGTACGGGCGGCGCATGCGGCGAAGGCGCGCGTGATCGTCGACGCCAAGGGACAGGAATTGGCGCACGCCATTTTTGAAAAGCCGTATCTCATCAAGCCCAACGAGATCGAGTTGGCGGAAACGACGGGCATCCCGATTGATTCGGATGTCACGCTGCGTGAAGGCATTCGCCAGGTGCTGCAGGCGGGGGCGGCGTGGGTGGTCGTCAGCCGGGGTGCGGATCCACTCATTGTCGCCGACAATGAGAATGCGGCGCAGATCACACCACCCGAGGTGGAGGTCGTCAGTCCGATCGGCTCGGGCGACGCGCTGGCGGCCGGCATTGCCGTGGGGATGATGCGCGGCATGAGCGTCCCCGACGCCGCCAAACTCGGCGTAGCCTGTGGCGCTGCCAACGCCAAGGGTTACCTCGCGGGCTTCGTCAAAGCGGACGACGTGTACGACCTGCACCCACGCGTGCAGATCGCGGGCTGGTGAGCCCAGTTCCTGCACGTCAATTGTCGAAAGTAGATTCACGCCGTTTCTCACTCGACAATCCACGATCAACATTCCACAATCGTCTTCCCATGTTTACCTATTGCCTCAACACCAGCACTGTGCAGGGACAGAAGCTCTCGCTCGTTGAGGAGATCGACCTGACCGCCAAGGCCGGCTACGGCGCGATCGAGCCGTGGATCGGAGAAATAGAACAGCACCGCGACGGTGGGGGTTCACTTTCTGACCTGAACAAGCGCATCACTGACGCAGGCCTGAAGGTCGCCAGCGCGATCGGGTTTGCGCCGTGGATCATTGATGACGACGCCGCCCGCGCCAAAGGGCTGGAACACGCCAAGCGCGACATGGATCTGCTGGCGTCCATTGGCGGGCAGATGATTGCGGCCCCACCGGTTGGCTATCAGGACAAGACCGGCCTGAACCTGTTCGCCGCCGCCGAGCGATACGCGGAACTCGTGGAAGTCGGTCGCCGGGCGGGTGTTATTCCGCAGGTCGAAGTGTGGGGATTCAGCAAGACGCTTAACCACCTTGGTGAAGCGATCTTCATCGCCACCGAGAGCGGTTGCGCCGACGCAGGGTTGCTGCTGGACGTCTACCACCTGCACAAAGGGGGCAGTGGTTATGACACGCTCGGTTTGCTCAACGGCAACGCCATCCGCATCTTCCACGTCAACGACTACCCCTCGATGCCCCGCGCCGATCTGACCGACAGCCATCGCGTCTACCCTGGCGACGGTATTGCCCCGCTGCGGCAGATTCTCAAAACGCTGACCGACATTGGGTCCAACGCGTTCCTGTCAGTCGAGTTGTTCAACAAAGACTACTGGACCCAGGACCCGCTCGTCGTCGCGCAGACGGCGTTGAGGAAGTTGAAGAGCCTTCTGTAAGTTGTCATCCCGAAGAGAGCGGAAGCGACCTGAGTGATCTCGATAAGGCGAATGGTGCCTGCCATGTAGAGATCCCTCAGGTCGCTACCGCTCCCCTCGGGATGAAACACTGTGCAGGACTGAAAATCCTCTAGTTCGCCACCTCGAACTGGCGTTCCTTCAACTGTTCACGAACGACCTTCACAACCGCGCTGTCGAGCGTTTCGGCGTCGCCGGCCTGTTCTTTCTGCTTCTCTGCGATGTACTTGCCGCGCTCGGCGTTCAGGTCGTTGATCTGCTTTTGAATGTCCGCGCGCTTGGCGGCCTGCGTTTCGACGTACTTCGTGCGCTCTTCGGTGGATAGCTTCTTCAATTCCTCGGGCAACTGATCGTCCTTTACTTCGGCGACTTTCAGCTTCCCTTCCCGTGCGGCGTCGACGAGATCCCATGAGGAATTGTCGTACTGCACTTGCGCCTTGGCCACGCTGCGCTGCACCGCAGCGCCCGCGGCGACGGCGCTGGGGGCGCTGGCGACGACTTCGTCCTGCGCCAATTGTCGCGCGGCGTTTTCACGACCAACGAGACCCAGCGGGATGTAAGTTGTGTTCAGCTCGGCCGAGAGTTTCTGAATCTTCTCGTCCTGCGGCGCGATGATCCCACGGATCACGCGGTCCTTGTCGATCGTCATGTACTTGCCCTCGCCAAGCCGAGCGCCGTCGGCCCATTGGCCACTTCGGCCGGCATCGTCGGGACCGCAGTGAATTGTGTTGACGACAATGCTCCGCGCGATCGCGATGCCGCAGGCCATCTTGTAGTCAACGTCGCCTTGCGTGAAGGGCTCGTTGCCTGCGATGAAGATCGCGCGGTACGCGTCGCGCTGATCGTCCCAAACCAGCTCCTTCGTCGCCGCCCGGATGACAGTCCCGCAATATTCACTGCCACCGTTGGTCTTCAGGCCCCACAGCTTTTCACTAACGAGGTCGAGGTCGCTCGTAAACGGTTGCACCAGCCGCACATGGCCGTTGGACGTCGGCAAACCGTCGTTGCCGTACTCGTATAATGCCACCTGCAATCGCGGGCTGCGGCCGTCGCGCTTGCACCGCGCAAACTCGTTGACGATCGTCCACAACTGCGTGCGGGCCTGGTCGATTAACCCGTCCATGCTGTTGGACGTATCGAGCAACAACGCCACCTGCACCACCGGCGAACGGTCGCGCTCGCGGTCTCGTGCAACCAGCACCTCCGCTGGCTCGGCAGCGAACAGTGGGACCGCGGGAATCGACAACGACAACGCCAGCACGAATGAGAGTGAACGAACAGCCATAAAAGCCTCCTAAGTTAGGGACGCGAACTCTTGGACGCACTCGAAATGCGAAAGTTCCCAGACGTCGACCAACATGGAACAGAACCCCTGCTTTTTGAGTGTTGATGCGTATCATCTGCCATCGATGAAACTCCGCATCCTGCCCGACGAACGCTTCTCCTGCCACTCGTGCAGCAATTGCTGCCGTGACTGGCATGTGGAACTGCTGGATGGGGAAGCGGAGCGCATTTCGACCCTGAACTGGCCCCCCGGCGATCCACTACAGGGCGCGATGGTTCTCCTGAAGCATAGCGGCCGTATGTATCTCGCCCACCGTGACGACGGCGCGTGTGTTTTCCTTAACCCGGTTAACAACCTCTGCCGCATCCATGAGCGATTTGGCGGCGACGTGAAACCCGTCGGCTGCCAACTGTATCCATTTCAGATCATGCCCACGCCTGGTGGTGACGCGACGGTGACTGCGCGATTCGACTGTCCCACTGTCCGCAGAAACGAAGGTGAACCGCACACGGCCGAGTTGCCGCAACTGCGCCGTTTGGCTGCGAAGCTGAACTTGCCGACGGGCGTGGATGACGCAACGTGTTGCTACCTCGACGCCGATCAGATTGAAGCGATCTGCGAGTTTGCGGGAACGTTGATCAACGGATTTTCGAATAACGTCGAGCGGACGCTGTTCCTTGGTTCCCTTTGCGACTGGCTGCAAGGTCAATCGACGGACAACGTCGACCGCCCGGCGCTGGCGCAGGCATTTGGCGGGATCAAAGCTCAAGTTAACGCGACCGCTGGCCCTGGCGCGGCACCAGTCGATCGGCCGGGCCTGGTGCATCGTTTAGCGTTTCGCACGTTGCTGGCGCTCTACCTGCGGCGAGATGAAGACGTGCTCAACGGCCGCGCGGGTCGGTTCGGGCGCATGGTGTCCATGATTGCGGTCGTCCTGGGCTTCGGTGGCTTCCACGGATTGGGCGTTTCGCATCCCAAAGGAAAATTGAGTGGGGCGCACCTGTTCCGCCCCACCATTACCCGCCCCGACCTGCAGACCACTTCGCTCTTTTGGCGGATGATTCAAGGCAAGCTTGCCTCCCGGCAATTCTTCGGCCCCTCCAACCGCGGGCGCGACTTCCTTACCGGCCTGCGCTCGCTGGCAATGCTCTACCCGCTCGTCCTGGCGGTCGCCAAGTACCGCGCCGCCACGCGCAACGCGACCCAAGTCGACCCCACCGACATCGATTACGCCGTCGCCGCGATCGAACACAGCTTCGGCCGCGCCGCGGTGCTGGCGCAACCGTTCGCGAAGTCGCTGGAACGTCTGTTAAACGACCGCGACGCGTTTACGCGGTTGGTGCAGACTTTGTAGATCGCCCGGTCCGGCGCTTATGGGGTTGGTGACACGAGCGGCCGCATGACATTCATGACCTCTTGCGCGACGTCGTCGGCCGGGGTTTGTGTGAAACGTTTCCGGGACGGATCGAAGGGCTCGCAGATGACCGGTCCGTCGTAGTGGCGTTCGCGCAGGACGCCGAGAAAGCCGGTCAGGTCGACCAGGCCGGTTGAACCGGGCATGGCGCGTTCCAAGTCTTTCTGCTCGTCGCGCGGCCGACCGGTGACGCCGTCGGAGAGGTGAACGTTGACGATTCGATTAACGTCCGGGATGTGCCGCAGGTCGTCGAGCGTTCCACCACTGGTCCACCAATGGTACGCGTCGAGCGCAATGCCGACGCCCGGCCCGACGGCATCGGCAAGCTCAAGCGTCTCGGGCAATCGGTAAACAAAAGGGAAGGGGCTTTTGCGGCGCTTCTCCGTACCGCCGATAAACTCCAGGCCGACACGAATGCCAAGCGGCCAGAGGATGTCGCTCATGCGGCGTAGACGACGCACGTGGTGGGCAAAGTTGACCGCGTAGTCGAGCGTGTCGCTGGCGGGCCACACATGCTGGTAGGTAGCCCGGCCACCGGCTCGCGCGACGTGTGGGGCAATCGCAATGAGGCGATCCATTTCCTGTTCGAACGTCGCGTCATCCGATGCCAGGAACTGGCCAGGCAACCAGAACAGCCCCCATTTTAATCCTGCACTATTCACCACCGCCCGCGCGTGATCGGCCGACGCGGTCGATAAGAGGGCATGGCCGGGAAGGTCCACCCCGCCATAACCGTTTCGCGTTGCCAGTCCGACCAGCGCCTCGATCGTCGGTGGCTGGGCGATCCCCATCGTGGCCCAGTTCAAATTGATAAACATCAATCGCTTTCGTTGGGGACCTATCGGATATGGCATCAAACGATAATGGGCTCCCGAGCGCCAGGGACGCGCGGGGACGCGCCCGACCTATGTCTCATCACAGCCACCAGTTCAAATCCACATCCTTGAACACGCTGTCGTGCAGGTCGACTTCGTCGATCTCGCTTTGATCGACGGCGTTGATTTCGCCACCCTTGGCGACCTTTTCGGCCAGATTGGTCATGCGGTCGAAACGGGTCGCGTGACCGCTGAATCGTTGGATGCCGTAGTCGACGGCACCCTGGGTGTGGATGACGAAGGGCCAGTCGCTGGCTTGCAACAGCAACAGTTCTCTGGCGGCACGGTCCATCAGGTCTTTGACGGTTTTGTTCGTCTTCCAGGGCAGCTCGTGCAGGAGCTTGAGCATGCGCCCTTCAGCGCGGTACTCGATTTCCCACATCCACTTCCCTTTGTCGTTGATCCAGACACTGTGGTTGCCGTTCTCACCCCAACTGCCTTCTGGGAGGCGCATCACTTTGTCAGGTGGATGGTGGTACAGGGCTTCCTCGGCGGTCATCAGCTTCACCTGCTTGTCGTTCGCGAGCGTCAGGATCACGTCGCGCAGGAACTGCACGCCTTCAAACCACCAGTGACCGAACAGCTCGGCGTCGAACGGCGCAACGCAGACGCCCTCGCGACCGGACCAGAACTTGTATTCGCCTAGCACCTGTTTCACGACGTTTACAAAGTGCTGCGCGTGCTCGAAGGACTTGGCCGGCACGTCGTCGGGGTAATAGCTTTCCTTGTCACCGAGCGCGGTCTTGTTGCTGGTGATCTTGTGATAGCGCAACCCGCGTTCACCGTGTTTGCGGTGGAATTCGAGGTACTGACCGGAACCGGGGTAACCGATGGAACCGCTCCAGACCTGTTCGGAGATCTTGGGATGTCGACCGAACGCGAACGTCTTGGGCACGCCCGGCGTGCTGGCGACGCCGGTGGGTTCCAGTGGATGTTTCCAACCCCGTTTCTGGTCCCAGTGGAGCTGTTGTTCGTTCACCGAGCGGAAGTTCCCGTGCTCCAGTGTGCCCAGTGGGTTGCCGCCGGTGATCAGGTGCGTATCGACGAAAAAGTGCGTTACTCCCGCGTCGGCGATGAATTTTTCCACACCCGGTCGACTGCGCGGGTTGTCGTAGAGCACTGCGGGCATCCAATGTTCCCACGCCGGGCGATACGCGCATTCCGGCAGCCACATGCCGCGCGGTTGGATGCCGAGTACGCGCTTGCTCGTGTTGGTCCCGGCGGACATCTGCGCCCGCATCATCTGGTCGTTCAGCAGCAACGGCATGTAGGCGTGCGTCGCGTTGCTGGTCAGGATCTGAATGTGTCCTTCACGGAAGCGTTTGCCGAACTCGCCGGGGATGTCTTTGCCGATGCGGTCGAAGTGTTCGATCTTCTTGCCGAACCAGTCCTGCCACCGCTGGGCCAAATAGGCCTTATGAAGGTCACCGGCCTTGCGGAATTCGGCTTCATCGGACTTGGCCAGCGCGATGCGTTCGTTGAGATACTCGACAAAACCAACCTTGAACCGATCGTGTGATAACTGTTCGAGCAGGATGGGCGTCAACCCGATCGTCAGCGCGGGTCGCGCCTTCATTAGCGCCGCTTCCCCGACCATGTCGAGCAAGGGTAAGTACGTCTCGCAAGCCGCCTCGTACAACCACGCCTCCCCGTGCGGCCAGGACCCGTGGTGGAGGACGTACGGCAAGTGACCATGAAGGACGATGCACAGCGTGCCGAGGGATTCGCTCATGTGACAGACAATTCTAACCGTGCGGGATGGGATTGCCTACGCTGGGAATGCCACATCAACATGATCGCGCGTATCGCATAAGGAAAATGCCATGAAAGCGATCAAACTTTCCGAATCTCGACCTCCTGCTGCACCGCCTGCACCCACCCCAGTCGTTCCGCGATCACCTTCCGTCGGAACTCGAAGATGTCGGTCAACTGCTTGCGCACGACCAGACCGTTCATCATCTGCCCCAGAATGCCAAACGGAATCTTATACAGCACGCGATCGCGACACAGTGTGCCGTCGGCGACGGGTTCGAATGTGTGTTGGTGGTGCCAGAGTGTGTACGGCCCGTTCAGCTGCAGGTCGATGAACTGACGTGGTGGCGTCCAGTCGATGATCCGCGTTCGCCAGTGAATCGGCAGGCCGGCCCAGCGGATGGTGTAGGCGATGTGGGTGTCTTGCTGAATATGGATCGGCCCGGGAGTGGTGACCGTGAAGCGCAACCAGGGTGGTGTGATAGCGGGCAGGTTGTCGGCGGTCGCGAAGAAGGACCACGTTTGCTGCAGGTCGGCCTTTACAATGAACGCGTCGGTCAATTCATAGGTCACGGGGGGGGTCCTAATCGAAATTCGCCATCAGTCGATAAAACGGTCAGCCAGTTCGGGGGTCGGCAGGCGGCAGGCGTCCATACGGCCGAACAGCCTGTAACGGTTCGCAGCGACGAGGTTGTACAACCAATCTGCGACCGGTCGCGGAATGACAACGCCCACCTGCAGCAGCGGCCACGGCCAAGGGAGATGCCGGACCATTCGCAGGACAGCACTCGATCGCGTGTAGGCGCGACCCGCATCGATCACGACGACGGTCGACAGCCGATGGGGTTGGTCGTGCTCTCGCAATAACTTCTGACCGCCGGCCGACTGTTGCGTGGCAAAGCGAAACCGATTCGCCGTGTCGCGATCGATGACGAAGTTGACCGAGGCGTTGCAGAACTTGCACACGCCGTCGAACAGCATGATGACTGGGTCAGCGGGCACAGGTATATGGTATTCGATGAACTGAGGAGCCGCGCGGTTTCGCGAGTTTTGGAATAACAGACAGTTCGACCTAATCGATGTCGGCTTCAGTTCGCGCCCAATGCTTTCGCAGGCCCAGGACGGCAGCAAAAACGAACAGAGGCATCGCCAGGAAGGAAAGGCCCAGGTCGTGTTGGGATGACGAGGTCATCGTCGACACCAACACCGCCATGCTGATCGAGACGGCCGCGAAGATTACGATTTCACGCGTGGAGGGGAGGAATTGACGCATCCGTGTGTTCCCGAAGTTATTGCTACCAGTCACATCCTGCGACAGCAGCGTCGAACAAATTGTGAGAGGCAGAAAGAGTAAGCCCGATTTCATCCGCGCCACAGCCCCGTGTAGCGAGCAGCGAACGTAGCGTGTCAATGGGGAAAATTCCAGAGAAAAACACGCCGCTTGCGTCAGTCCAGCCAACTGTCTGGAGTTTGATAGAATCCGACATGTGTAACGCCCGTCACTCCAGTTTCGCTACTGCCCATTTCAAGGGGCTCATCCAGGTGCCCGCGTTATTGGATGCGCTCAGAAACCAGTTGCGGCGTGGGTTGCCACTGGTCAGGATCGAGACGTTGAACCGCAGAACGTCATCAACCTTCAACTCGGCTAAACCGAACGCGACCGCAGGGAGGAAGGCTTCGACCTGATAACTTTCGTCGCCGGTTGACTTTGATGCTACTTGCGCGCCCACCGGTGGTGACGGCCGGCGAGGCCAGTTGAGGGTGACTTCGCCGCGACCACCGTCCTTGTTTTTGTTAAAACCGATGTAGCAACGGTCGTCACCGTCGCTGTAGTCAGGCGATCGGTCAGCGGCTTGTCGCCCGAAGAACAGCTCGATCGCGTCACCGTTGAACCATTGGCTAGCCAGCGGTTTCGGATCGGCCTGCGGAACACGGGCGGCAATATACAGCCCGTCGGCGTTCCATGCAGCCCAGATGCGAGCGGTCGGAGTGGTCGTATCGCTGGCAATCGGATCGCACCGGACCGGTTGCTCACCGATATGCTTCACCCAGTCGTCAGTCGACCCGTCGATCGTGATCGACTTGTCCATTCGCGGCAGGTTCAGTCGCGTTTCCCGTACGTGGGCGCGACCGGCCTTGAGATTGCCGAACATCTCGTTCGTGAACAGCAGGACGTGTCCACTCTCGGCCGTCACCAGCACACCTTCGGAAATGAGTGTGCCGGCCTCCATGTCGGGTTGGAGGAACATGACGTGCGTCGGCACGACCTTGCCCGCCGTCGCGAGGTCGCCGTTGACGATGAAGCGATAGGGACCGAACACCGTCAGCACAAGCAGTTCCTTCCCGTCGGCCGAGAGGTCGGCAGCCGTCACCGGGGCCTTCAGGGGGATCTCCGTCACCAGTTCCAGTTTCGGCGCCGCAACGGGCAGGACGGATATCAGTGGGAAGCGATACATCTTCGCGTTGCCGAGGTCTCGCTGTTTGGAAACCAGGTAGCCGTGATCCTTCCAGATGAACAGTGCCTCGCAGTCGAACGGTTGGTCGAGATAGCGGAACGGATAGGTCGCCGTCACCCGTAACGGCGCCGCGGGCTTCGGTTGCGCCGGATCGGGCTCGTCGATCTGAAAGACAACCGGATTGCGATCGGCTCGCCGGGCGTTGTTGCCAGTCTCGGCGATATACAGATGCCCCGCATCATCCGTGGCGATGTCTTCCCAATCGTTGTTCTTCGCAGCGATGTCGTACGTCGCCAGAAGTTTGCCGGTTTTGTCGACGGCGAACACCTGCGGCTTGTTGCCACTGTCGTTGTGCGTCCAGAAAACGCCGGCATGCTTGCGGCTGGCGACGATACCGGAACTTTCCGGGATCGACTTGTCGAGATAACCGGCGACAAACTTGAAGCCGGGGTCTTCGGGGGCAACGGTGGTCGTCGGCGCTTGCGCGAAGGCAGAAGTAGCGAACATCAATAGCGCGGCGAAGGCCCTCTCCGCAACACGGGCAAGAGTGACCGTCTTCACCGAGGCATGGGCGCTTCGCCTATGTGTGCGAACCGGCAAAGGATTGGGTTGGCTCATCACCGCTCCCCGGTCGAAGACACGAACGACATTGTTGCTTCGCTCCCGCAGCATAGGCGAGACGCCCATGCCACAGTGAATACCGCAGACGCGAGGCGTTCGATCGCTTGTAATCGTAATCTCGCGGACCATAGCGGCGTTTTACCACTCGACCTTTACCTTCTGTCCGCTCTTGGCGCTGTTCACTGCGGCCTCGACCATGGCGAGGCTCCTGATGTTGTCGGTGCAAACGGTCTGCGGGGTGCGGCCAGTCTTGAGGCAGTCGATGAAGTCGAAGATCAGTCCTTCGTGCCCACCTCGGCCGGGCGATAGCGGGACGACCGGGATCGCGTCCTCCTGCATCTGCGAGTAAAACTCGTGCTTGCCGTTGGGTGCGACGGTCTGGGCCTTCAGGTTGGACATGCCATCCCATTTCGCGGTGCCGTTCTTCCCGATCGCGCGCCACTCACCGTTCCAGTCGGCGTGCAGACCTTCGCTGCACCACGAGCCGCGGTAGCTGAAGACCAGGCCGTTCTCGAACTCGAAGATGCAGACCGCCGAGGCATCCCCCTTGTACCAGCTGTGCTTCGGGTTGAACGAATGACAGTAGACACTGACCGGGTCGGCCTTAGAGATGAAGCGCGCCGCGTCGAACGTGTGGATCGCCATGTCGACGAGCAGTGGATAATCCATCAAATCGCGAAAGCCACCCAAGTGGGCGCCGATGAACATGTCGGCGTGCAATTCGTTCAATCCACCGAGTTTGCCATGGATGAAGTCGGTGTACGCGATGATGTTGCCGTCGAACCGGCGGTTCTGCATGACCGCGTAGGTCTTGCCACTCTTCAACGCTTCGCTGACGACTCTGCGGGCCGACTCGATCGTCGTGCTGAGTGGCTTTTCACCTAAGACGTGGCAACCGGCCCGGAGCGCCTCGGTGGTGACCGCCTCATGAGCGACCGGGACCGTGACGTCCCACAGCACGTCGGGCCTGGTGACCGCGATCGCATCTTTCAGGCTGCCGAAGATCAGGTCAGTCGAAAGGTCAAACGCACTGGCGATCTTTTCAGCATTGGGTCGGTGCAGGTCTACCAGTCCGACGACGGTGACGTCCGACAACTTCCGTGTAGCGGCCATCCAGCCATTAGACATGCCGCCGCAACCACACATCACGACTCGAATGGGCCGGTTATTCATGGCTTGCGATTATGCAGTCGCTGGACGAGTCTTACAACCCACCCAGATTCGCGCGATTTCGCATGATGGAAGACAGCGCGCAGTTCGTAAGCGGTGGACCCCTGGTTTGTCGAAGAATCGTGCGGCGATCGAACGCGGGTAATCACCGAGCCAGAATCAGTGGAAGTAATTCACTTGGAAATTGCCCGTAAAACACGGGTTTTAGAAAATTTACGAGACGACAATGAAGTTGGCACGGAGTTCTCTATAGGGTTATTCGTTGCCGTCGCGGTGACGGTGATGAGTGGCCTTGAGCTACTCAAAAACATGGAGCGCGGTTGGTTCCCACGGGCGGTGTCGTCCGGCCGACGGTCGGTCGGACGACACGCTTGCCCGGGGGTTTTCAGTTGAGGCGCTTCCAATTTCCGCCGCGAGATACGAATACGGGCAAGTAAGAATGATGTGATCCTTCGCGACCGGTTGTCTGGGCCTCATTCCTTCAAGGAACGTTACTCCTTCCCTAAACGTTCATTCGCTTAGTCAAAACGATACACCCGCAAGGGTTGCGAGGTCTGGCTTCTCAGGGGAGAGTCAGGCCTTGTTTTTCTGCTGCGCAAACCAGATCGTCTTATCGCCTAGGGGTTTCCCGCTTCCTATGAAGTGGCAAGTTGTGCAATTGACGGTTTGCACGTCACGCCCTAAGGTTGCGCGCATCTAACGATGGGGAGTAGCCCCCCGCTGTAGCGGGCTGCGACGGTCGTCAACACGGATGGGTTCACCACCCCTCCCGGCCGCGCGGTTGATAGGTCGGATCATTTCGACCTCATGGGCGAGACCACCGGGATTCTGTCTGCGGTGGCACGCGCGAGACTCGGCGGCTCTGTCGAGCGGTTTGCTCACCCCGTCGTTGAGGCTCTCCATGTTCTGGATCTGGTCCGGGTTTATCCTGTTCGTCCTCATTCTCCTCGCGCTCGATCTGGGCGTCTTCAACCGCAAAGCACACGTCGTCAGCGTGAAGGAAGCGCTCGGGTGGTCGGCGCTGTGGATCTCGCTGGGCCTGCTCTTCTCCGTCTTCGTCTACTTCGGCTACGAGAATCATTGGCTTGGGCTTGGACGCGCCCCTGACGGCTCGGTCGCGCTGGACCCCGTTGACAAGATGCCCATGGAAGGCCACCACGCTACGGTCAAGTACATCACGGGCTACGTGATCGAGAAGTCGCTGAGCGTCGACAACATCTTCGTCATCGCGCTGATCTTCGGCTACTTCAAGGTCCCCGCGATCTATCAGCATCGCGTGCTGTTCTGGGGCATCCTGGGCGCCCTGGCGATGCGCGGTATGATGATCGGCATCGGCGCGGTCCTCATCAAAGAGTTCCATTGGATCCTCTACATTTTCGGTGCCTTCCTCGTCATCACCGCGATTCGCATGATGACGATGAAAGAGGAATCGGAGGGGGACGTCGGCAACAGCTTTTTCGTGCGATTGGCCAGACGGATCTTCCCGGTCACCAACAACTTCCACGGCTCGCACTTCCTGGTCCGCGCCGGATCGAAGGCTTCACACGAACCGGAGATTGCGACACAGCATGGTGGACCGTCGCTGGACGACGACAAGCAGATCGTCGTTGACTCGGCCGTCGACGATGCCAAGCCCGGCACACTGATGCTGACCCCGTTGGCGCTTGCCTTGATCGTCGTCGAGACGACCGACCTGATCTTCGCCGTCGACTCGATCCCCGCGATCTTCGCGATCACCGGTGACCCGTTCATCGTCTACACCTCCAACGTCTTTGCGATCCTCGGCCTGCGCAGTCTCTACTTCGCGCTCGCCGGTGCCATGAGTGCATTCCGCTACCTGAAGATGTCGCTGGCGATCGTGCTGGCGGTGGTCGGTGTGAAGATGCTGGTTGCCGACTTCTTCAAGAGCTGGATGGGTCAATCGTTCAACTTCGTGCTGCTCGGCTTGATCTTCCTGATCCTCGGCGCCGGTGTCGTCGCGTCGATCCTCGCCAACAGGCGCGACGCGAAGAACGGTGTCGCCCCCACACACTGATATGTGAAAGGAGGGCTCCGGCGTGAGGTGAAAGCAATTGCTTTCGCCTTGCGCCCGGCCCGTTACGCCTCTCTTCTCAGACGGTCACGATGATGTCCCCTTTCGCGTCGACCTCGACCGGATACGTCATCACGCGGCTGTTCTTGTCATACAGTCCTTTCCCCGTCGGGATATCGAACTCCCAACCGTGCCAGGGGCAGCGGAGGACGCGGCCTTGGAGCGCGACCTCGTACTGGTGGACGTCGGCGGGCTTGTGGGTCGCGTGGACACTGCCCTGGCAGAGGGGCGCGCCGTAGTGCGGGCAGACGTTGCGGATCGCGTGGAACTTGCCGTCGATGTTGAACACACCGATCGAGTGCGGTGGGACCTCGACGATCCGCCGTTGACCCGGTTGCAGTTCATTGGCAGCACAAACGGTCACGCGCTTGCCGACCTTGGCCTTGGGGGGCTGAGACTCGAACGCGATCTTGAACGCATGGTCGATCGCGCGGTTCTCCATGCCGTACGACGTATCGATCGGCAGTGGCTTCGTGTTGGGATCAATTGGATTGCTCACGCCGTCACCCCCACCGCCACCGGGCGGGATGAGGTCGTCGTTGGTAACGTCGCGGGCAGCTTCGGCAAGCCGTACAGCTCGGCGGCGTTGTCGTAGAAGATGCGGCGCTTCAGCTCGGGTGGCGTCGCCCGGGGCAACGTGCGGTTCGGTTCATCGAAGTCCCAATGCGGGAAGTCGGTCGCGAACATCAGTGTCCGCTCGGCGTGCAGGATCTCGAAGATCGTCAGCAACTGCTCGGGCACCGCAGGCTCTTCCAACGGCTGGGTCGTCAGGCGCACGTGGTCGAAGATGTACTCACTCGGTGCCCGCCTTAACCAGGGTGTGGTGCTGCGCAGGGCTTTGAAGTTCTTGTCCAACCGCCACATCGTGTGACACAGCCACGCAATGCCCCCCTCGCAGAGCACGAGCTTCATCTTCGGGAACTTCTCGAACACACCCTCGGTCACCATACTGATCAGGTGCGCCTGAAACGTCAGTGGGATCGCAGTGTGCCATTCGAAGTACGTGCTCGGTCGACCGACCGGTGTGGCGCTGTCCAGCGATCCTTCCGACCCCGGGTGCAGGCACAGGGGCAGGTTCATGTCGCTCATCGATTCGTAGATCGGGAAGTACCGGCGATGCCCGTACAGGTCGCGGCTTTCACCTCCCACGTTCACCTGCACCATCTGCGGGTGCACACCGGAGCGACGGATTTCCTTGATCGCCTCGGCAGGGTCATTGAGATTGATGCAGACGCTTCCTAAGAAGCGCTTGTCGGCCGCGAGCCAGGTGTTGATCTGCCAGTCGTTCCATGCGCGCGCCAGCGCGTTGCCCGCGTCGATCTGCAACGTCAGGCTGACCTTCATGCCCGGTGGCTGCAGAATGCCGTAGTGGATGCCGTACTTGTCCAAATGGTCGACGCCGACCTTCAGCGGGTCCTTGCACTCGGCGTCGCGGCGCGTGACACCGAACGGGTTGGAGTACCCCGCGCCCGGCGCGCCACCCAGTCCCTGCCGTAGCGCTTCACGGGCGCTCTCGGGAACGAACGGGTCCAAGGGGTTCTCCTTGGTGGCTTCCGGATGGATGTCACAATCGATGATCGGCACGTTGGCCATGGTGTTGTTCCTTTGTCAGCAGAATCGATACGGATGACACGTCTGCCGCACACATCGCGTCAGATCATGGCAAATGTGCCTTAGAAGCTGGACATCGCAAGGCGAATATCGTCTGATTTGATCTCTAATTGTCGCATGCGACCTCCAGCCACCCATTACATCGCCACGCAGACCCTGGCGTTGCCCACGCAGGGGATCGCGTACCTCGCGATCGCGCAGGTCGGCATGGGGCCTTCGCATCGCCGGCACCAGCATGCTGAGGTGCAGGTCCTGTGGATGCTGGCCGGCTCGATGGGGATGGAGTTCGAGACCGGTGAACCGATCTCGATGGACGTGGGAACCGGATGCGTCATCCCCTCGCGCCTCGCGCACGCGGTGACGCGCCCCAGGCGACCCAGCAACGACCAGGCGCGGGTCGTCGACCTGCGCATCTCCGACGACCAAGCCAACCCCTTTCGGCGGTTCCTCGCCGATCTGGGCACGACGGTCACGCGCTTCGACGCGCCCGCCGTCGGTGTCGAACGCGCGACCCATCGATTGCAGACCGCGATAGCCAATACCGGTTTGGCGCGACAGGCGGGCATTCTGTCGGCGATCTGGGAACTGCTCGCGACCCTCGCGCCGGTCAGTGGTGAAGGATGGGTCAGCACGGTGCTCACGAACCGTGACCCGCGCATCACGCAGGCTGAAGACTTCTGTCGTCATGGGCTCTCCTCTCCGTTGACCGTCGACGACATCGCTGGTGCCGTCGGTCTGTCACGCAGCCAGCTCAGTCGGTTGTTCTACGACGCCTATCAGCTCGGCCCCGCAGAGCGGTTACGGCAGATGCGGATCGAGCTGGCCCGTCATCTTCTGTCGGCGACCACCCTGTCGATCAAGGAGGTCGCCCACGCTTGTGGCTTTACGCGCGCCAACCATTTCGGTCGCGTCTTCAAGGAGATCACCGGGACGACGCCCGGGGCATTCCGCTCGGGCACCGGTCGATCGTCCGAATGACACGCGCGCCCGCGTCGGGTACAACGCCTGCCCATGACCCCGACTGCGCTGCTTGGCCTGCTGATCCTCATTGCCTACGTGCTCGGCTCGATCCCCTTCGGGCTGATCGTCGCCAGGAGCAAGGGCGTCGACCCACGCACCTCCGGCAGTGGCAACATCGGCGCGACCAACGTCGCTCGTGTGCTCGGCGGGAAGAAGTGGTTCTTCCTGGTCTTCTTTCTCGACATGCTCAAGGCGCTGATCCCGATGCTGATCGCGTCCGTTATCGTGCGCGAAGTGTCCAAGACGCCCACCCTCTACGCGATGTGGATCGGTTGTGGTGTGGCTGCGGTCCTCGGGCACATGTTCAGCCTCTTCCTCAAGTTCAAGGGAGGCAAAGGCGTCGCGACCAGCGCGGGGGTCGTGCTGGGGCTCTGGCCGTACTACACCATCCCCGGTGCATTGACGATCCTGACCTTCATCGTCGTCTTCTACCTCACCCGCTACGTCAGCCTCGGCTCGATCGCCGCTGCTGTGTCGATGTCAATCTGGTATGTGCTGATCGGGCTGTCCCAAGGTTGGCCCATCACCGGTGAGCAATGGCCATTGCTGGCGTTCGCGCTGCTGATGGGCGCGATGATCATCTACAAGCACCGATCCAACCTCACCCGACTCCTGGCGGGGACCGAGTCCAAGTTTGCCAGGAAGACGACCTGACCTCACCAAGATCGCAAAATAATCTTTTCAGACCCCCTCTCTCCTTAAGCATTTTCAAAATAACAACTTACGAATTTTCACCCCTCATTAAACCGACCGCGAACCGACATACAGACGACAGAAAACGACATAGAAACGACACGAAACCACGGCCGTCCATATGATGAAACGTCCTGGCTGACCTGACCCACCTGATTCCCGCGCGCAGTGTCCACCCGAATGAACTCCGAGCGCGTTTGATTGCCAAAGAGCATCACTGGCCTACGCCTCGCGTGTGCGTTGTGACGAAAGCCTGCATTGATCCGATGTCGGTGCGCGCCAGCACGCTCATGCGCGCATCAATTGCCCACGATGGGTCGGTTTCCTCAGAATTTCCGATAACAAATTCACGGAATTGCCCTGCGGAGCGATGCGCGACAGCGCGTCGCCCAGCGCACACTGACCGTCAATTGCAACCTCGGCGAGGGGCACTGAATGCCCGTCCGCTCCATGCAGTAAACGCGACAGTTGCGTGGCTTATACTTTCGGCTTCACCCACGTCTTGGTCCGCGCCCCTTCGTACATCGCTTCCATGACGGCGCTGCGGTACGCCGCTTCGCGCGGTTTGACCAGGGGGAGGTCCTTTTTGCCACCGATCGCGTCCAGCCAGAGCTCGAACGCGTGGGGCAGCGCCGTGGGCAGTTCGCTCTTGCGAAGGGGTTGGCTGCCATCGTGCAGTTTGTCCTGCTTGGTCTGGAAGAACAGGTTGTCGTTGATGACCGAGGCGTGGCCTTGGGTGCCTGAAATGTTGTACTTCAACGGGTCGGCCAGGTCGTTCCAGCTCGCAGCGAGCGTGCCGATGATGCCACTCTTAAAGCGGATCAACCCTTCACCGGCCTCGTCGCAACCGTAGCGGTTCGTGCCGTTGTCGAGCTGGGCGGTCACTTCTTCGACCTCACCGAACAGCATGATGAGGATGTCGAGTGAATGTGTGCCCAGGTCCCCGAACGCGCCGACACCGGACTGCTGGGTGTCGGTCATCCAGAGCCATTCGTTGGCGACGTCGTTGGGCTTGGCGTCGAACCAGCCACCGAGCGCGCCACTATGACAGTTGCTGCCGCGCACACGGGTGATCTTGCCGAACGCGCCCTTGTCGACCTGCTGTTTGAGGAACTGAATCTTCCCATCCCCGCGCTGGAAGTAGCCGGTCTGGAATATAATGCCCGCTTTCTCGATGGCGTCGGCCTGCGCGAAGGCGTCCTTGCTGCCCATGCCCAGTGGCTTCTCGACGAAGACGTGTTTCTTCGCTTGGGTGATCTTGCTCACGATCTGCTCGTGACGGTTCGTCTCGGAACAAACCGCGACGGCCGTCACGTCCTTGTCGGCGTAGAGGGCCGCCTCGTCGACGACGGTAGCGCCCAGTTCCTTGGCCCAGTAAGCCGCCCGGGTGGGGTTGGGATCCCAGACCAGCTTGACCTTGATGTCCTTGCGGGCCTGGATCATGCGGGTGAAGCCGCCGATGTGAATGTGACTGACGCCGGCAAACGCGATGGTTGTGGTGCTCATGTTAATTTTTTTCCTTCAAAATTCCGTACGAATCCCAAGTTCCGGGGCTGAGATGATAACGGGAGCGTCTGGGAAATCGAGATGACGCCACTGCATGGCCGGTTTCCCCCTCAAGGGCCAGCTTCACGCGTCGTGCCTGACATATTTGGTAGTGAGGGGAGCCACGAAGGCACGAAGGGACAAAAGAGCCACGAAGAAGAAATTGGAAATTGCAGTTGAAAGGCGCTGGATGTCGCAGGAAGCCCCGCACGCGATGATTCACATTCTGCAGCACTTATGCATTTCTTCGTGCTTTCTTTGTCCCTTCGCGCCTTCGTGGCTCCCCCTGCCATCCTTCGCAGGAACGGTGGGGTTGGATTGCTTTCGCATCAGTTTCGCTTGCATCGAACCGGGCAACCTGTGAAATTGGCGAGCAGCCCGATGCACGTCCTGCCGCTGCTGGTTACGACGCCCGACACGCCTACCGAATGGTTGCCGTTGGCAGCGCTCGCTTTTGGGGCGCTATACATCTTCGTCTACCGTCCGATGAAGAAAAAGCGCAAGTCCGACCCGATGTCCGACACGCCGGCCCGCACGACATTGGCGCAACATCGGCACGTCGAACGGGAAATGGAGACACTACTCGTTGAGCTGTCGGAAATGAGCCGCAAGATGACGGCCCAGATTGACTCGCGGTCGACGAAACTGCAGTTGCTGATCGAGGAAGCCGACCAGAAGATCGAACAACTGCGTGCCGCCCAGGCTGCGGCGCCCCGGAGCGCGATCGACCGGTATCGGATCATGGACGTCGAACCGAACCCCCCGGACGACGTCGAGGCCTCGATCGACCCGCGCCACGCCGAGGTCTACATGCTCGCCGACCAGGGCCGCAGCACCGCCGAGATCGCTGACGGGTTGCGAAGACCGCGCGGAGAGATCGAACTGATCCTGGCGCTGCGGGGGAAGTAGCTGCCCGATCGCGCTTAGTTCATTTCTCGCGTAGGACCATTCCTGTTATCCCGAGGCGAGCGGTAACGACCCGAGGGATCTCGACTGTCCAAGCAGTTCGCCTCGATCGAGATCCCTCAGGTCGCTACCGCTGCGTTCGGGATGACAAGAAATCTTTTTGGCCGAGTGGGTAGGGAAAGAAAAGCCAATGGCTTTCAGACGATTCAGCGAACGTCGCGCAGATGTTCTTCGCCCCACGATCGTGGCATGTGCTTGGGGTCTTCGTCAGGTGGGACCCATGTCGTCGAGACGGTTAGCGGCATGACGACCTGGAACCCGTGTCGCGCGCGATAGCGGTCGGGCAGGAAAATGACGACGAGCACACCGGGGAAGCCGAGCAGGCCCAGCGCCCCGACCGCGCCACGGTAGCCCTTTACGCGCGCCCGGCGGACGCAGCCGATGACGATCAGGGGGAGGCTCAGCGCGATCATCGTCAACCCGAGCCAGAACGCGGGGATCGTCGGGTTGGCGATAACGCCGACGATCAACGCCCCGGCGGCCTGGGCAAGCAGGCCGTTCTGGATGCAGTCCGACCCTCGCCGTCGCGCGACGGCGTTGGGGTTGTCTTGACCGACGTAGTCTTTCCAGAACATCAGATTGACCGGTCAGGATTCACGCGTCACGCTCAACCTTCTCCACCGTAGCCGACGACCGCGATCTTATAGCGGTCGGCCAGTTCCAAGACTTTAGCCTTCTCGAGGATGACCGTCTTGCCCGGTTCGACGACCACGCAACCGGCCTTGTTGGCGGCGAGCTTTTCGATGGTGGTCGTGCCGATCGTCGGGACGTCGACCCGCAGGTCGGCGTTGGTGTTGCTGACCTTGATCAGCGTCCACCCCCCCACCGGGCAGAGCTTGCCGGCCCGTTCGATCATGGCGTTCGTGCCCTCGGTCGCCTCAACCGCTAAGACGTCCAAATCCTTAATCCCGATGCACTGACCGATGTCCAACCGGCTGATCTGCACCGCCTGTGCATAGCCATGGCGGATGTCGGCCCACTGCTTGTCGGTGGGCTGGCGGCGCGTCATCACACCGGGGGTCGAGAGCTGGTCGGGGGTGAAGCTGGTTTGGTCAATCAATTGGATACCCGATCGTGCAAGTTCGCTCGCGATGGCGTCGAGCCAGGTTTGTGGGCGTTTGTCACGCCATAGGACACGGTAGAAGATTTTGACCGTCCGCAGGTCGGGAAAATATCGCAGCAAGCTCCGCGGGTCGTACGCTTCCCCTTTGGCAACCCGGCCGACGAGGATGGCCTCGGTGCAACCGTGGCTTTTCAGCAGCCTGATCCACTGCCCTAACCGCAGCACCCCGACCCACCCAAAGACATCGACCTCGTCCCGCAGCGACGCCCACGCATGCCCCCCAAACGCCGCACAAACGACCCTCCGTCCCGCAGCCCGCGCTCCCCGCGCGACGAGGACGGGAAACACACCTTCCCCGGCGATCAACCCCACCGGTGCCAGTCGTGCTGCATCTGCTGTCACGCCCATGATTATACGACCGGTGAGCGCGTCACCAAAGACGAGATCTTCTCGACGACCGCCAGCAACGGCACTTGCGCAATCTTGATTTTGGTGACCAACCCCAAACCCTTGCAACTGGAGATTAATCCGACACTCCCACCTTGCTCACGCACCCTTCACTTGGGTGATCCAAGCAGTGGTTCACGCCTCGCCTGTCCGATAAAAGCACGGCCTTCATCGACTTATATTCATCGGTGAAGGCCGTGGTGTTGGCGGACCGATAGCATCGGTACGGTGAGCAATCTCGATCCTCAGCAGTTCCCTACCGCCCAACAGACGGCGTCATCGGTCATCGATCAATTGGCCAATTTGCAGTCCCAGTTGGACTTCCTGCAGGAACAGCTCACCGAAAGCCAGCGCCTCGCAACAATCGGCACCATCGCTGCGGTCATCGCGCACGAGTTCAACAACCTGCTCACGCCCATCGTCAGCTATTCGCAATACGCGCTGCAGTCGGCCAACAGTGACAAGCCGGACATGGAGCTGATTCGCAAGGCCCTTTCAAAATCGTTCGCCAGCAGTGAAAAGGCCGGCAAGATCTGCTCGAGCATGCTCGGATTGGCACGTGGGGAATCGACGTTTGGCGAGGTACCGATTCAGCAGCTCGTCGACGAGACCCTGATGGTCCTGGCCCGCGACCCGCAGAAGGACGGTATCGCCCTTCGCGTGCAGGTGCAGCCGGGCCTGCTCGTCAGTGGCGACCCTGTGCAATTGCAGCAGGTGCTTCTGAACCTGCTGATCAACGCCCGCCAAGCCATGCTTGGACGTGGGGGCTCGCTGTCGGTGCGGGCCAGCGCTCTGGAAGACGTGAACGAGATCAAACTACAGGTCATCGACACCGGCCCGGGCATCCCCGAAAAGCTGCTGCCAAAGATCTTCCAACCCTTCTTTACGACCAAAGGCACCGCTCGCAAGGGTGAAGCCAAGGGAACGGGCCTGGGCCTTGCGATCTGCAAAGACATCGTCGAACACCACAAGGGCCGTATCGAAGTCGAAAGCGTCGTCGGCAAAGGCACAACGTTCAACATCTTCCTCCCCATCGCCGTTGCCAAGACCGGTAAACGAGCAGCGTAAGCCTCCTACTCACCGCATCTCCAGCTCTCCATCCTTAACCTTCCGCTCATGCTTTGTGCTTCAAAGGTCCGATAACACCCTTACGTCTTTACGAAGGATGGTACCGATGCCCGTGACCCTCGATCATGCACCGTTGGAAATTGAACGTCTTGGCCTGCGCACGGTGGGCGAGTTGCTCAGCCACGTGAAGCGCGACAATCGGCTGGTCGTGAACCTGCTGATCGACGGGCAGGAGCCCGATTACGACAATTTCGCGACACTGCGCGGTTCATCGCTGACCGGTCACACGCTCTTCGTCGAGACCGCTGAGCCGCGCGATGTCGCCAATGACGCGTTGACTGAAGTGGAAGCCCAGATGGAAGAGGCCGACCGCCTGACCGGTGAAGCCGTCGCGCTACTGCAAAAAAACCAGCCCGCTGGCGCGATGCAGAAACTGTCCGGGTGCTTCACTACGTGGCAGCACGCCCAGGACTCGGTCGACAAGACCGCCCAGTTGCTCCGCATCGACCTGGACAAGCTGACCGCCGACGGTCAGACGCTGACGGACCTCATGGGCGAGTTCAGTCAACAACTTCGCTCGATCAAGGACGCCTTGGAAAACCGCGACTATGTCGCGCTCGGTGACGTGCTGACCTACGAAACCCCGACTACCACTCGCAAGTGGCGCGGCGCGATGGGCGCCATTCGCGCGAGCATTGCCTAATCCTCTTCTGACCAAATTGTAAAAACGAAAAAAGCCGGTGGACACAAAGTCCTCCGGCTTTTCTCATTTCATGCTCAATCCCCCACGAGCGTTATACGACTCGGAAGATGACCGATTGCGGGTTGACGCCATCGGCCTGAATCTGCTGTGTTGCAGCGGCCTGGTCGGCGGGCTTGCTGATCGCGACCTTATTGCTGTTCAAGGTGAAACTGAGGGAATCGATAGTGTCCACCGCGATGCCGAAGAAGGGCGCCGATGGGGTGGCGTCGGTCAGCAGGCCAAGCGACATCTTGCCCACCACCGGCGCGACGATCGCGCTGTTGATATAGGCGTCCTCACCGCGACTGTTGGTGATCGAAACGCTGGACAACTTGCGCGTCGGCGCGATGAAGTCAACGGCGCTGTCGACCGTCAGCGCGTCAGACGCAACAGCGAGATAGATGCCGCTATTGACCATGCCCTTGCGAATCGTCACGGTCTTGATGTCACCGGCCGATCGGATCTCACCATCGGTCATCTTGTTAACGCTGAAGGTGGTCAATGCGTATCCGTCGACCGCCGACAAGGTCAGAGGGGCCGAGAACGTGCCTGCGCGCAGAGTCTTGACCGACCTGGCCGCGATAACCCCGTCGAGCGTTTCGGTGACGGTAATCGACCCGACCGCATCAGAGAAGACGCCCGTCCAGCCAACGAGGGTGTTTTTGGCTTTGACGGTCAGCGCCCCACCGGTAACGTTCCACGTGCCCCCGGTGATTGACTGACCCACACTGATCGACGTGATGCCACCGGCAGAGGTCGTGATGTCGGGACCGAAGCTATTTTTAATGCTGAGCTTGCCCAGCGAGCCGGCGTCGAGCGCGTTGGTGCCACCGACGTTGTCCCACGAACCAGCCTTGAGACTCGCGACTGCGGTCGTAATGCTCCAACTGGCGCTGGCGATGTTGCCGGTGATGCTGGCAGTCTTCACGCCACCGATGGTCGTCGTGAGCGTTGCGCTGAAGTCCCCTTTGATGGACAACGTGCCGATGTCACTGGCCGAGATGAAATCAGCCTGCCCGTCTCCACTCGTCCAGGACTTGGCGGTGATGCTCTTGACCGTTCCGGTTGCGCTCAGCGAGCCATCCATCACGGCATCGGTGACTTTCAGCGTCAACGCGAGGTCGTCTTCCCCTTCGTCACCGACGGTGATCGAGCCGCCGTTGATGCTCAACAGGCTGATCGTCCCGACCGTGCCGGAAACAAAGATTTCGCCAACGAGGTTCATGCGGGTGGCGCTGATGGAACCGATCGTTCCGTTCACACCTACATCGTTCAGACTTGCGGCCTTGTCGGCACCACCCGTGGCGCTGATCTTGAGCATGCTGCGTTCTGTCGTCTAGGTCAGGTTGATGTTGGCCAGCGACAGGTCCGTGCCGTTGACGGTCACGGAGCCACGGGTGCCGGGAACGATTTCGATGCCGGTGCCTTCAAAGCCGAAGACGGCCTTGCCGGTGTTGAGCGTGAAGGTGACTTTTGTGCCGTCCGAGTCGTTGTAGATGACACTGCGGAAATCGTCGGGCCCGAGCGTGACGGTGGGCGCAATCGTGACGTCGAACGTATCGGTGGTCGTGTGACCATCCACGGAGGTGACGTTGACGGTGATCGTCGTCGTGCCCGGCCCACCGGGTGTGAGTGTGAGCGTGTCACCAGTGATGGATGGAGTGAGGACGGTCGGGTTGGTGCTGGCGAGCGTGAAGGTGTTGGTGGTCGACGGGTCGACAACGGTCGCCGACGAGATGACGAACACCTGGTCGGCCGTCGGGGCGCCGTCGGCGTACTCGAAGTTGCGGTATGGCGTGTTCGCGAACGAGTAGTTCGGCGACGCGCCATCGAGCGCATCATAGTAGTTCGAGTAATCACCGTCCTGCGTCGGGTTGACGATCTTGTCGACGATATCCAAGCCTCGCAGCACACGAGCGAAGGTGGTGAAACCACCGTTCTGGGCGTCGAGATTGGCAGAGTTGTCGGTGAGGTTGAAAAAGAACTCACTGGTGGCGCTGTCCGGATCGCCACCCACCTTGGCCATTGAGAGCGTGCCACGGGTGTTGACCTTGTTACTGCCGTCGCGTGGTGAGGTCGAAAACTCATTCACGACGGCGGCGAAGGTGTCGATGTGCTCGTAAACGGGCAGGTCGAGTGGGCCGACGTTGTTCAACCCCTCGTTGGCTGCGGTGTTCGGATTGTCCGCTTTGTTGAATGGGCCGAAAGTAGCGGTGTCGACCCCATCGAAACCATACCCACCGGCCTGGACCACGAATCCAGCGATGGCGCGGTGCACGACCGTGTTGTCGTACCGACCGCTGTTGACGTAATTCAGAAAGTTGGCGACGGTCAGGGGGGTGGCATCATCGAACAGCTCGATCTGAATGACACCGAGGCTGGTGTTCAGCTCGACGACCGTGCCACTGATGCTCTCGTTGTTCACATACTGGTTCAGATCCAGCGTGACGGCGTCGTCACCGTAACTGAAGGCTTGATCGGGCAAGGCTTGCGAAAACTCGGTGTGCAACAGCCGGCGGTCTTCCAAGGACTCAATCGCAACACGAACACCAGCGCGAAATGAACCAAAAGCCATCGAGAAACCTCAAATTTTAACAGCGATCAGAGACAACAGAAACACTGGCAGCACAAGGTCCGGGACGAGGGAGCAGTGGTACCCGATCGATATATCGGCATCAACGCGAACCCGCCGGGAAGCGCAATCTAATTTCAAGTAAGTACGACGGTAGACGGAGCGAGTTACAGCAAACCAACTCCAAACGACAAAAAGGCGAAGAATGAGTGGAAACTCGGGCAACAAAAAAGCCCCGGTCATCCCTTTTGGGATAACCGGGGCTCTATATAAATGCTGGCAGTAACCTACTTTCCCGCTGAAGCAGTATCATCGGCTCCGAAGGCTTAACGACCGTGTTCGGAATGGGAACGGGTGTGACCCTACGGATATAGCCACCAACAAAGACTCTACCGACCGGTTAGGGTCGGTAGAGCCACTTAATAATAAGTGATTACGAGGTTCGAACGTACAAGCTGACTTGCATCAGCCTGACGTGCTCCGCTTGTCGAACACGCTTTTTGAGATTGATGACCATCGAACCAATTCGCGTGGGTCGTCATTATGGTGAGGGCAACGGTATTAAGCGTTGTCCTCGTTGAATGACGTCACGTCGAACGGTGATCGATAAAAATGGTCAAGTCGATCGACCGTTAGTACTGGTGACCTGAATACCTTTCGGTACGTACAGCTCCAGCCTATCAACCGGGTGGTCTACCCGGGGTCTCATGGGAACCCTCGTCTTGACATAGGCTTCACGCTTAGATGCTTTCAGCGTTTATCCGTTCCCGACATAGCTATCCAGCCGTGCCGCTAGCGCGACAACTGGTAAACCAGGGGTCAGTCCTTCCAAATCCTCTCGTACTATGGAAGAGGTGTCGTCAAGGTTCCTTCGCACACAGCAGATAGGGACCGACCTGGCTCACGCCGGTCTGAACCCAGCTCGCGTACCGCTTTAATTGGCGAACAGCCAAACCCTTGGGACCGCCTTCAGCCCCAGGATGCGATGGGCCGACATCG
>Ga0163144_10001269_pt1 | contig 59497 bp, 48 predicted proteins | sample OliLak19BULKMAT1_FD_123175 | JGI IMG/M metagenome (GOLD analysis project Ga0163144, IMG submission 123175) | Freshwater microbial mat bacterial communities from Lake Vanda, McMurdo Dry Valleys, Antarctica - Oligotrophic Lake LV.19.BULKMAT1 | ecosystem: Environmental > Aquatic > Freshwater >...
CCATTTTGAAGGAAAATTTCTTACGGCCATCCGTTATCTCATATTCAAGCCTGGTTTTCTTACGGCTGAATATTTCCGTGGCCGGCGTGCCAGCTATATGAACCCTGTAAGAATGTATGTCTTCAGCTCAGCTTTTTTCTTTATCATGTTTTTTAGTTTTTTTTCAGGTGTTGAAAAAAATCCGGAAGTCGTTAAAATCAAAAAGCCTGCAAAGGGGGTGAGAATAAGTACACCGTTCAATAATAAGGTTGCCCGTGAAGAAGCATTGAAAGATGCGGAAACAAAAGAGGACTCTGCATTTATTAACAACCTATTGCCCGGAGATACCAGCGGTGAGTTCATGAACAAAGACAGCACGAAGAAAAGGAGTAATAATGGTTTGTTTTCCCGCAACCGGAAAGAGTATAAAACAATGGCAGAATACGATTCTGTTCAAAACAGTTTGCCAAAAGAAAAACGAGACAAGTGGTTTAAACGGATGATTACAAGACGACTGATCATTATTGATGAAAAGTATGGCGGCGATATGAGCAAATTTAATAAGGCTCTCTTGGATCATGCACTACATTCATTACCCAAAATGCTGTTTATATCGTTGCCCTTATTTGCGTTGATTCTTTCACTGCTGTATATAAGAAGAAAGCAGTTTTACTATGTGAATCATCTGGTATTTACAATTCATTTGTTTGTATTTACTTTTTTACTGCTGCTGCTCATTTTCAGCGTAAATAAGCTGCAGCTTATTAAAGGTATAAATGATTTTGAATGGATATCGGGTTTACTGTGGCTGTATATGTTTATTTATTTGTATAAAGCTATGCGCAGGATGTACGGGCAAGGACGGTTTAAAACAATTGTGAAATACCTATTGTTATTATTTATAGCACTTATTCTAAACAGCTTTCTTTTTGTTGCCCTCTTCTCTTATTCCTTCTTTAATATTTAGTATATGAATGAAAAAAATGTGCAGGATGCTTTTGTACGACTTGTAACCATTATGGATGAGCTGCGGGAGAAATGCCCCTGGGATAAAAAACAAACTATTGAAACGCTTCGGCCATTAACCATAGAAGAAACTTATGAGTTAGCTGATGCCATCACTGAAAAAAACTGGCAACACATTAAAGAAGAGTTAGGCGATCTCATGCTGCATCTTGTATTTTATTCAAAAATAGGAGCCGAGCAACAACAGTTTACATTAACCGAAGTGATCAATGCTGTATGCGAAAAACTCATTGCACGTCATCCGCATATTTATGGAAATGTAGAAGTGAATGATGAAGAAGATGTAAAACGCAATTGGGAAAAGTTGAAATTGCAAGAAGGAAAAACCTCCGTGCTCAGTGGTGTGCCCAAAGGATTACCATCAATGGTAAAAGCCATCCGCATTCAGGAAAAAGCAAAACAGGTTGGTTTTGAATGGGACAATAAAGACCAGGTATTTGAAAAAATTGAAGAAGAGATCAAAGAGTTAAAAGAAGTGGTACAGGCCAATGATCAGGATAAAATGGAAGAAGAGCTGGGCGATGTATTCTTTTCATTGGTTAATTATGCACGATTTTTGCAGATTGATGCAGATCATGCACTTGAACGAACCAACCGTAAATTTATTCAGCGGTTTACACAAATGGAACGGGAAGCTGTGAGTGATGGAAAACAATTGGTGGATATGAGCCTCGAAGAAATGGACAATATCTGGAACCGGATTAAAATAAAAAACAGGGAAACATAATTATTTGTATTGAGCCACATTAAAACCATCCGCCGCTTTTTTTTTAAAAATGGACTCCTGCTGATATTGGCAGGATGGTTTCTTACATTTTCTTACCTGTTTCAATACTACTGGTCGTACACATCTGCACCGGCACAGGTTAAAAAAACATTACAACGCACCATCAACAACAGGGAAAAAGATTTTGAACAATTATTGAACGACACAGCTTTATTACGCAGTTTAAATAACGGCACTTACAGCAAAAACTCCTTTCAGCAATTAATAAGAAAGGATTACTTCATTTTTGTTGCGTCCAACGGATCAGATGGTTTTCAAACACGTTTCTGGAACACACAAACCATTTTACCGGGCATTGAATTATGGCAACGTGCCGATGGAGTTTGGTTTGAACAACTCATAAACGGCTATTATACTGTATATAAAAAAGCAGTTGCTTTAAAAAATGGCAGCAGTTGTCTCGTGATGGCATTGATTCCGGTCAAATGGAATTATTTTGTAACAACCAACTATCTCAGTAACGGTTTTGCTTACCTGCAGGGTATAGAAAAATATTATTCCATCAGTGATGTAACAAAAACAACACTCGAAATAAAAAGTAACGATGGTACTACCTTGTTCTGGTTGAAAGAGCAAACCAATTTTCCGCAGCCATTAAACTGGATCACAGTGGTGCTGCGGTTGGTGGCCATGTTTTGCTTGTTGTTATTTCTTCACAAAGCAGCAGCGGAGCTGGCATTGAAACGATCATTTGCAGCAGGATTGGCATTCCTCGTTGCATGCTTACTGCTCATACGCAGCATCAGTTATTTTTTTCCGGTGCCCTTGAACTTGCGGCAATTCAATTTGTTTGATCCTGCTATTTACGGGTCTAATAATATACTTAAATCGTTGGGCGATTTGCTCCTTAATTCATTTTTATTATTGTGGGTCCTTTTATTCATCAGGCGATACGGGGGTACTGCAGCAGTTTATCGGTTCAAAGTAAAACCAACAACGGCATTGGTATTTACATCGGTACTTATTTTTTCGCTCACCATTTTGTTTGGCAATATTGTACGCAGCCTGGTTGCCGATTCACAGATATCTTTTAATGTCACCAATTTCTTTAGCTTAAGTGTATTTAGTTTTGCGGGTTTTTGTGTATTAGGAAGCCTTGCCTTAAATTATTTTTTACTCATTGATTGGTTGTTTGGTTTTTTTAAAACATACACCCGGAACAATCTTAAATTGCAGTTGCTATCATTAACCATCATCGGGTTGGTTTACATCACCGCTACCTTCAACGCAGGCAATGTTGTGTTTCATTTATGTTTACTGGGCTGGTTGTTACTCATCGTTGTATTACTCAGTAAGAGTAAGGTTGATTTCAGGTTCCTGCCTTCCGGCGGTAAAAATATTTTCTGGCTGTTTTTCTTTTCCATTTCATTAACGTTCTTACTGATTACAGAAAATGCAAAAAAAGAATGGAGCGACAGGTTACGTATGGCAGAAAAGTTGAGCCTGCAAACAGATCCATCGGCTGAAAACCTGTTGAGGATTGCACTCGACAACTTCAGAACTGATTTCCTGGCTGATAATTTTTACCGCTTCACCACATCGGGCAGCAACCAATTTCTAAAAGACAGTTTATTGAGCGAACACTTCAGCGGTTATCTCAATAAATTTCAATCAGAAATATTTACGTTTAATTTCCGTGAAGATCCTTTGTACAATGCTGATTCCACTTCTTTTAATACACTGAATATTATTTATAAACTGCAGGGTAAACCAACAACGGTAAAAGATTGGCAGTATTATGAAGAATCGTTTGATAAGTTTTATTATATCGCCAAAAAAGAAATCAGCGATCCGCTAACAAAACAACTGCAGGGCTATGTCTTTATTATATCACGCCCCAAACGTTATGCTGATGAAAAATTTGATCCCCAGCTTTTTTCCAAAACATTCAACCTGTTACCGGAGAGCATGCCTTCATATGCCTATGCTGTTTATAAAAATAAAGAACTCATCAGTAGTTTTAACGACTATCCATTTCCCGTTCATTTAACCACAGAGCAGAATAATCAACCTTCATTCAGTAAAATAAACAAGAACGGTTACAGCGAACTGTGGTACATGGCTTCCTCCAACCTAAGGGTTGTAATTGCCAAGCCTCAAAACAAATTGCTGGAAACAATTACTTTGTTCGCTTACCTGTTTTGTGTTTTTTTAATGTTGGTTGTGTTGTTTCGGTTCATCCGGTTCATTACACAATTTGGTTTAAAACCAGCGGGCTGGAAAAGCCAGTTGCAGTTTACCTTCCGCACACAGGTACACACCACCATTATCGGCATCAGTGTATTTTCTTTCCTGGTTATTGGTGCATCTACCATTTTCTTTTTCATTAACCGGCACAGCCGTATTAATAAAGAACGGTTATCCAGAACCATACAAATCATGCAGGGCGAAGTGGAAAATGCATTGAGCCAGCATGCCATGTTTGACGATGTATTAAAAGTGTATGATGATGTAAGCTCGGCCGGTTTGCAAATTAAAGTAAATCGTATTTCAGAAATACATGGTGTGGATGTAAACATTTATGATCCGAATGGAAATTTAAAAATATCATCACAACCTTATTATTACAGCAAAGGATTACTGAGCCGTAAAGCAGATCCTGCAGCCTATTTTAAATTATCAAGGGAATACCTTGTACAAACAATCGAAGACGAAAAAGTAGGCACCCGCTCGTACATGAGTATTTATGTGCCGGTAAGAGATGGAGATGGGAAAACATATGCCTATCTCAACATCCCCTACTTTACTTCACAAGATGAATTAAAACAGGAGATCTCTAATTTCCTTGTAACACTTATCAATCTCAATGCATTCATCTTTTTAATTGCAGGGTTGATTGCATTTTTTGTAACAGGCCGCATCACCAGTTCGTTTTCTATCATCAGCGATAAAATGAAAGAAATAAAACTTGGTAAATCAAACGAAGTAATTGTGTGGGACCGTAACGATGAAATTGGCGAACTGGTACAGGAATATAACAAGATGGTGAAGAAACTGGAAGAAAGTGCCAGTCTGCTCGCTCGCAGTGAACGGGAAGGTGCATGGCGTGAAATGGCCCGCCAGGTAGCGCATGAAATCAAAAATCCTTTAACACCCATGAAGCTGAGTATTCAATATCTGCAGAAAGCTGTTGATTCCAATTCGCCTGATACAAAAGATATTTCACAACGTGTAGCTAAAACATTGGTGGAACAAATCGATTATCTCTCCAACATCGCATCCGACTTTTCCAGCTTTGCCAACATTGGTAATCCAAGGTTGGAAAAAGTGAATCTTGCTGAAGCCTTATATTCTGTTGTTGCTTTATTCAGTATGTATGAAGAAGGCAGCATTGAATATGAAAAAACAAGGAATGTTTTTTTAATGGCCGATAAAACACAGCTCAACCGTTTGTTCACCAACCTGCTCCGCAATGCATTGGAATCGGCAAGCGACGACAAACAAAGTGTAGTAAAGATTGATTACAGTGTTAAAATACATACCGTATTGATCAGGATACAGGATAACGGCGAAGGCGTTCCACTAGAACTGCAGGATAAAATTTTCTATCCCAACTTCACCACCAAAACATCGGGCACCGGCTTGGGATTAGCTATGTGCAAAAGCATTGTAGAACAAATGAAAGGCCATATTTGGTTTGAAACAGAACAGGGAAAAGGCAGTACATTTTTTGTTGAGTTACCGGTATTGAGTTGATAATAAAAAATACAACCCATAAAAAAGAAGATTCATTACAACCCCACAAACCAATTGCTAAACGATTTCCAGAAATCATACTTCCAGAAATTCAATACAGAATAATGATACAGCAGCAAGATCAATAATGCAACCAAAAACCAACGAGCATGCACAAAAAGAAAATAAGAAAATAGAGATAGCTTTTCTGAAAGATTGCTTTTTCCAGTTTCATACTTAGGTTTTGGTTGATTTGTTCAATATTTCTGCTGCAGTTAACATACAATCACTTCTTCAATGCTTCTCTCACTTTCGGAGCAATCTTCGTTCCAAAAATTTCAATTGATTTCATCAGTGATACATGCGAAGGCCCCCCTACATCCATATGAGCTGAAAAACGGGTTAAGCCAAATAGTTCCTGCATCTGTAAAATTTTATCAATCGCTTCATTCGCATCACCAATAATCAATGCGCCATCTTTACTTCTGCCATAATCAAATTGATTGCGTTGAAACGGAGGCCATCCACGACTGCTACCTACACGATCCATTTGCCCTGCGTATAACGGATAATATGCATCAGCTGTTTGTTTACTGTCATCACCAAAAAAGCAATGCATGTGTACCCCCATCTCAAGTTTACTCATATCATGTTCAAAATGCAGATATACTTTTTTGTAATACTCAAACAACGATTGAAACTGCACAGGACTGCCACCAATGATGGCAAAGATTACCGGTAATCCATGTTTGCCTGCACGTAAGACCGATTCCGGTGTGCCGCCAACAGCCACCCAAATCTTAAGTTGCTCATTGTATGCACGGGGCAAAATTTCCTGGTTGTTTAATGCCGCACGGTAATTACCTTTCCATGTAATGCGTTCTTCCTTATTTATTTTCAACAACAGATCCAACTTCTCTTCAAACAAAGCATCATAATCGTTGAGGTTATAACCATACAAAGGAAAAGATTCAATAAAACTTCCACGACCTGCGGTGATCTCTGCACGACCATTACTCAATTGATCAATAGTGGCAAATTGCTGATATACTCTTACAGGATCAGCAGAACTTAATACAGTAACGGCACTACCTAATTTAATTTGTTTGGTAACACTTGCTGCTGCAGCTAAAATAATTTCAGGGGTAGAAACGGCATAATCGGGACGATGATGTTCACCGATGCCATAAAAATCAAGGCCCAGTTCATCCATCAATTTTATTTCTTCGATCAACTCCTGCAAACGCACTCCTACAGGTAATGCTTTTCCATTCTTATCGTAATGATTATCGCCGAACATACCAACGCCTAATTCCATACTTCTTTTTCTTGGTTGCAAAGATAGGTGAGGGAGGGAGTGGGATGAAGTCTTCGTTTACTTGTTGATTGGTCATACCACTGAGGCCCTTGTTCTTGCCTTCAAGGACGGGAGTGATGCGGATAATAAGATTGTAAAAGAATGGTTTGAGGAGACACAAACCATGGGCGTTCGTTCACTTGTAGATCGGTGGAACAAGCAACAACAGCGTAGGCGACCAACAACAAAAAGAAACCCCTCTCATTTCTGAAAGGGGTTTGTAAGTCTTTGTTTGTATTTACCTTTTTGCAAGATCCGCTTTTTTAAAGATCGATTTTACAGCTGCATCTATTTCTTTTGAAGTAAGGTTGCGGTTGTTCACTTCATCAGTTGCCCAGCCTTGCCAAACCGTTTTACCATTCTCGGCATCAATCATGGTCAACGTAATGGTACCTTCTTTAATGTCCCGCACATCCCTGTCATATCCTACAAATTGTGAAGGATAGTTCACTATAAAATAACGTCTGTAATAGGGGTTGTACACCATTCTTGAAGTAGGCTCTGTATAAACAGGATTCTTACTTTCTACGGTTGCACGTTCAATCAGCAAGTCATAACTCAACAGAATATCCGGGCGGCGTTTTGTTTCGCTCCATCCGGTTTTGCTGAGCTCTTTGTTCACTGCGTTTCGAATGTTCGCTTCAGTAAGATTATTGCGGCCCTTATCGCTTTGTTCTTCTTTATCTACCCATGCAAAGGTTTTGTAACCACTAAAATCAACCGATTGGTCTTTTTCAATATGTGCAGCGGGTCCGCAACCAACGATGAGTAAGAGCAATACAGGTAAAAACATCCAATTGTTCCACTTTTTCATAATTAGCTCCTTTGTTTTTAATTACATACTATGATTCAATTTGTGTACCATAGATGCGTATGAGTGCCAAAAGATTACTAAAGGATTGTGAAAGTATACAGCACATACTCCACACATGCAAACCTGTAAAACCCAAATCTCTTATCCAACAATTTCTCTTTCTTTGCAACATGCATCCTTCGCAAATACAGATCAAACACTATACTTACAACTTACCCGATGAACGGATTGCCCGTTATCCATTGGCACAAAGGGATGAAAGCAAACTGCTCATCTATCAAAACGGGAACATCAGCGAAGATGTTTATCGCAACATCGGAGAACAACTCAGCAAGGACACTTTGTTGTTATTCAACAACACCCGTGTGATTGAAGCAAGAATGTTTTTTGAAAAAGAAACGGGAAGCATCATCGAAATTTTTTGCCTGGAGCCGGCTGCAGGTACGGAACTCACACAGGCCATGATGAGCATGGGTAAGGTGCGCTGGAACTGTTTGGTGGGGGGTGCCGCTAAATGGAAACAGGGATTGCTGGAAAAAAAGTTGTTGATCAATAATGATTCGTTTTCGCTTTTTGCAGAACAGGTTGAAAAAAGATCAGATCATTTCATCATTGAATTTTCATGGCAGCCACAGCTTACGTTTGCAGAAGTATTACATTATGCAGGTGTACTTCCCTTGCCACCTTACCTGCAACGCAAAACAGAAGCAACCGATTATGAACGTTACCAAACCGTTTATGCCAAACAGGAGGGAAGTGTGGCTGCACCAACTGCAGGTTTGCATTTTACCGATGCTTTATTAAAAGAGTTGCAGCAAAAAGGAATTGAAGAAACTTATATCACTTTGCACATAGGCGCTGGCACCTTTAAACCCGTGAAGAGTGCAACCATGCAGGATCATGATATGCACAAGGAATGGATGCAGGTGAGCCGTTCAACCATTGAAACCATTTTAAGTTATCAATCCAAAACAATTATTCCTGTTGGTACAACCTCCTTACGAACTTTAGAAAGTTTATACTGGATGGGTGTAAAAGCACATCAACATCCAACTGCAACAATGGATGAGCTGGAAATTCATCAATGGGATGTATATGATCTGAAACCAGGCATTTCAGCAACGGAGGCATTGCATGCAATACTCAACTGGATGGATAAAAACGAATCCAACGAACTCATTTGCCATACACAAATTTTAATTGCTCCAGGCTACAAGATTCAACTGGCGCATGCACTTATCACCAATTTTCATCAACCCGATTCTACCTTATTATTATTGGTGGCTGCATTTGTAGGTGATGACTGGCGAAAGATCTACGAGTATGCATTGGCACATGATTTCCGTTTCCTGAGTTACGGCGATGGGAGTTTGTTGTTTACCTCACCTACAACGCTTTGGTCGGAGTCAGACATTAATCGTCCGACCTCAATCCCTCTCCAATAAAGAGGTAGGCCAGACTTTGGTAATATAATTTCACATTTGTCATTCGGCATTTCGTCTTCAATTTTCATGAATGGCCCTGTTTATTGCAGATGTGGAAGATATAAAGTTTGGTATTTTTCTGCAGTTCCGTCCTTCTCTTTTGGAGAAGCCTGCCTGCCGGTAGGCGGGGATATGAGGATGAGGTTTACTTCCGACTAACGACTTATAGCTACCGACTGTTTTTTTCTTGACAATTTCAACCCAACTCCTACCTTTGAGCACGTATTAGAAAAACCAATATCAATATTGGTTCGTATCCTCACTTAAATACAATTCGTGGGCAAGCACACTTCAAAAGTAACGGCAGCAGGTTTATTAATTGCATTAGGCATCATTTACGGCGACATCGGAACATCTCCTTTGTATGTTTTCAACGCTATTATCGGTGGCCGGGTTGTTTCAGAAACATTGATTGTAGGAACACTTTCCTGCATTATCTGGACGCTCACTCTTCAAACTACAATTAAGTATGTGATCATGATTCTGCGTGCAGATAACAAAGGGGAGGGAGGAACCTTCTCGTTATATGCTCTTGTGAGGCGTCGCAGAAAATGGCTGGTGCTTCCTGCAATGATTGGTGGTGCCGCATTACTTGCTGATGGTATTATTACTCCACCCATTTCCATTACTTCTGCCATTGAAGGTTTGAAAGTGTTACCCCAGTTGCGTGAACTCTCCCTCGATACAATTGTGATCATTGTCATCATCATTTTATTGATGTTCTTTTTTATGCAGCAGTTTGGTACAGGATCCATTGGAAGGATGTTTGGTCCCATCATGATGATATGGTTTACCATGCTGGCCATATTGGGAGTGGCACATGTGTTTGATGACTTGTCTATCTTCAAAGCGTTAAGTCCCTATTATGCAATAGATTTTTTGCGAACTTATCCGCATGGGTTCTGGTTGTTGGGAGCAGTGTTTCTATGTACCACCGGTGCTGAAGCATTGTACAGCGATCTTGGACATTGCGGGAAAGATAATATCCGGGTTTCGTGGGTGTATGTAAAAACCTGTTTGCTTCTCAACTATTTTGGTCAGGGTGCTTCGCTGTTGTCAAAATATGATGGTAAAGAAATAAGTAAAGTTTTTAAAGCAGAATCAGGGATCCATGCTTTTTATGATTTGATGCCACATTGGTTTATCATTCCCGGTGTCATCATTGCCACTTCGGCTGCCATCATCGCAAGCCAGGCTATGATTGCCGGTGCCTTTACGTTGATCAGTGAAGCCATGCGTTTAAACCTATGGCCCCGTTTAAAAATCAATTATCCTTCTGAGGAAAGAGGGCAGTTGTTTATTCCTGGAATGAATTTATTTATGTGCCTCGGTTGCATATTTGTAGTGCTTTATTTCAGGGAATCTTCTAAAATGGAAGCGGCCTATGGTTTGGCCATCATTGTTACCATGGTCATGACCACGCTGCTCTTTGCCAATTACCTGGTGCTTCACCGGGTGAAGCCTATTTATATCTGGATCTTTCTTAGCGGCTACTTGGTCATTGAGGGAGCTTTCCTGGTTGCATTGATGGATAAATTCCTGCATGGCGGTTATATTACATTGATCATTGGTTTTGTTATGTTTTTAGTCATGTATGTATGGTACCGTGCACGTAAGATCAAAAACAGGTATGTTGAATTTGTACGGATGGAACATTATTTACCCATGTTGCAGGAGTTGAGTAATGATATGACAGTGAATAAACATGCAACCCATCTCGTTTATCTCACCAGTGCCAATAACCCCAAAGAAATAGAACATAAAATTATTTACTCCATCCTCAACCGCAAACCCAAGCGTGCAGATATTTATTGGTTTGTACATGTTGATACACTGGATGATCCGTATACCAGTGAGTTTGAAGTAACAACCATCATCCCCAATGAAGTAATACGTGTGGAGTTCCGGTTAGGATTCCGTATACAGCCACGCATCAATCTCATGTTCCGCAAAGTAGTGGAAGACATGGTGGCGAATAAAGAAGTGAACATCACCAGCAGATATGAAAGTTTGCAACGTAATAATGTGGTGGGCGATTTTCAATTTGTTGTATTGGAAAAATTCCTGAGCCAGGATAATGAACTGCCTTTCTTTGAACGGGTGGTGATGCGGATCTATTTCATGCTTAAAAAATTTGGATTAAGTGAAGAAAAAGGATTTGGTCTCGATCAGAGTAATGTAGCAGTTGAAAAGTTTCCTTTAATTGTGTCGCCCATCAGCAGTTTAAAACTCAAACGTATTTATAACGACGAAGAGGAAGAAGCAAGTTTTTAACAACTGGTTTGTATTTTATAGTTTGTGGTTTTTGCAATTCAATGCTTTTTACCGATTTGATATTGTTTGAAGTTTAAATCAGATATTTATAAATACCAGTTGGAGGGTTTATCACTATAGTACTGTGCGCCTGAACTACAAACCATAAACTACAAACTGAACGTTGTCCTTAACCATCATTTATATCATCGCCGGTTATCTCTTGCTGATGCTCATAGCGTATCTCATACAGGAGAAACTGATTTTTAAACCCGAAAAATTAGCAGCTGATTTTGAATTTAAATATGATGCGCCGTTCAGGGAAATCAGTTTTAATCCCGAAGCCGGAGTAACCATCAGCGGCATTCATTTCCATGTAAAAAATCCGCACGGATTGATTCTATATTTTCATGGCAACACCAGAAGTATTAAAGGCTGGGGCAAGTATGCCAAAGATTTTTATCGTTTTGGATACGATGTGATCCTTGTTGATTACAGAGGGTTTGGTAAAAGCATCGGCAAAAGAAGTGAAGTTGCTATGATCAGGGATATGCAGTTTGTATATGATGAACTTTGTTTGCAGTACCCCCAAGATCATATGCTCATTTACGGACGCAGCATGGGCAGTGGCTTTGCCACAAAGCTGGCAGCCGATAACAGTCCTCGTTATTTAATTTTAGATGCACCTTATTACAGTTTCAGAAAAGTAGTGGAACGCTTTTTACCTTTTCTTCCCATGCGTTTTGTATTGCGTTATCATTTGCGTACCGATAAGTGGATACAGCTTGTAAAATGTCATACCTATATTATTCATGGAACAAAAGACCGGCTCATCCCAATCCGGCACAGCGAACGGTTACAGGCATTCAACCCCGGACGTATAACACTCATCCGTATACATGCGGGTGGACATAACAATCTTACAACCTTTCCGGAGTATCATAATTTTATCAGAGACATTCTGAAACTATAATCATGGAAAGCAAAACACGGAAACGGATTTTTAATATTATCAAAATACTCATCGTTGTTTATTGTTTGGGAGGTATTGCATTGTGGCAATTGCAGGATAAAATTTTCTTGCACCCCAAAAAACTGAAAGCAGGATATGTTTTTAATATAGCTGTTCCGCATAAAGAAATATTGCTGCAATTGAATGAGAATGAACGGCTGCATTTCATGCAATTTTTTCCTGCTGATACGAATCATGTAAAAGGAATTGTTCTTTATTTTCATGGCAACAGGGAAAACATCAACCGTTATGCTGCCTATGCAAACAACTTTACTAAACATGGCTATGAAGTGTGGATGCCCGATTACCCCGGCTTTGGAAAAACAACAGGAGAGTTTACAGAAGAACGTTTGTACAGCGATGCACGACTGATTTATAAAATGGCAGCGAAACGGTTTACTGCATACAGCATTATTCTTTACGGCAGATCATTAGGAACAGGGGTTGCCACTGAATTGGCGAGTGAAAATAATTGTAAAAGATTGATTCTGGAAACACCTTATTACAGCATACCATCTATGGCGGCTGCACATTTTCCGATTTATCCCAACAGCCGTATGATGCATTTTAAGTTTCCGGTGTATGAATTTCTTCCATTGGTAAAAGCACCGGTCAGTATTTTTCATGGTACCGATGATGAAGTAATTCCTTACAGGAACAGTATTCGTTTGAAAGCTTTATTGAAAGAAACGGATGAATATATCAGTATTGAAAAAGGCAGACATAATAACCTGGCTAATTTTGATCTCTTTTACCAAAAGCTGGATAGTTTGCTCAGTTTGTGAAGATCAGTTAACAATCAATAACAGATCTAAATAGAGGGTAATGCGATCGTCGATTTTAATAATATTAAAAGGTGTGCGGGGATGAATATCATAATCACTCATCAGTAACTCTTTGCTTGCATTCATCCTGAACAGGTGATTGCTATGCTTCATAAATTTCACTTGGAAGAGATGCGCTTTGCTGATGCCGGCAATGGTAATGATTGTATTCACCTGGTAAGTATATGCCTTCCCGGTTTGTACTTCTTTATCCGGTTTTAAAGGGGTGGCTTGTAAGAGTTGTACATGGATGTAAGGATATTTGTCAGCTTTTAATGCTTTGTACATATCCCTGTTCATTGCATTGTTCTTGCAGTTGAGTAGAGTGGTTTTTATGCCAAGTGTGGTGTTTTTAAACAGGATGAGTTTAGTTGATTCATTGATCTCAGCTTCAAGATATGCAGGGCTGAATTTATCGGTACAAATGCATTTGAATGTATTTACATTGGTGGCGCCTAATAAGAAGAGCTGACTTTTTTCATCGATCTTGTACGCCAGTTTTACCGGAACCGTTTTATCGGCACTGAAAATAAAAAGAGGTAATATGAAGAGAAGACGTAACATCTTGTTATTTAAACAAAACCCTGTTGATTCAACAGGGTTTTGTTTTTTTTGATTATGAAATCAGAATCCAACTACTGCCTGAACAACAACACCTTTAAAGTTGCCACCGTTCAATATATTTCCTGTTGCATATCCTTTATAATTCTGGTTTACATATTCACCTTTCAACAAAATATTCTTAGTTAAGAACCATCCTGCGCCAAATGATACACGATCAACAGTTTGTTCTGTAGTTGCATTTACCAGTTCACCTTTTACTTGGTTGTAACGTACACCTAAGAAGAGATTTTCTTTCGCACCAATTCTGTAAATACCATCTATAGCAATCTGGTTTACTTTACGTTTTGGAGAACCAGCTACTTTTTCGTTGATCGTACGGCCTTGTGCATTTTCAAAAGTACCGAAGAGTTCAAAACCATACGCTTTCAGCAATGCATTGAATTGTAATGCTGTGATCTGGTTGGTAAAGTTAGGACTGATACGACCTGAAGTAAAGTTGTCTTTTGAATTTGCAGTTGCACCTTCCATCACAAAGAAGTAGTTGCTACCAGTACGGTCGCCTGCATACAATGTGCTTCGGCCAGCGCTGCTGTTGTGATAAACAGAACCCGCAACTCTCATCCGCACATTTTTAGTGAATTGATTGTCGTATGCCAATTTGCCAATTAAAGAAGGGCTACGTTTGTAAGTTCGAGTAGTGCTGCCGGGTTCTAATGGAGCTTGTACGCCACCATTGATCAAGCCGTTTGTAGCACTAACTACACCGGTAAATCCATTCTTACGTAAGATCACTTCAGCACCGATTTCTGTTAAAAACGCATCCATGATATAGTTTTCAACAAAGGGATTGTAGAGGGTTTGTCCGCCATCTGAACGACGGAAATGCTGATCACCATAGTTCACCTGCATGTGTCCCACTTTCAAGGTTACTACTTTGAAGATATCGTCCCATACTTTTCCTTTGAACGGAACTTTATCAAATTGAATGTAACCACCTTTCACCCAAGCTTCGTTGTGGTGACGTGAAGAAAGATAGGTAACGAGGTTCAGTGCGATACCATCTGCCAATTGCACATCAATATTCAGGTTGGCTTGTGCCAGGTTAAAGCCGGATTTTAAACGGGGATATAATGCTGTGCTTCCTGCGGTGTTTGAATGTTTTAAAGATTGAAATTGTTGTGTAAAGCCTGCGCCGATGCGAACTTTTAAGCCATCAAAAGAAGTAACACTGTCTTTCGGTGATTCGAATACATTGATACCACTTTGATCGTAAGGACGCCAGTTTTGAATTTTTGCCTGCTGACCTTGCATTGCTAAAGGTGAAAGAAGAAGAGCTATCCCAGCTATTTTTCTCAGACAGTTTGTGAGGAAACGTTTCATGTTTATTTTTTTATTGATTGTATAAAATTGATTACTTGTTTATGCTTTCTTAAGAGTAACATTATATGTGATATTGATTTCGTCGCCCACTTTCAATGCACCCAGCATGAAAGAAGGTGGTTTGATACCAAATGTTGACATCATGATTTTACGATTCCCTTTTACTTCAAGATCACCATTGGGTAAGGTTGTTATTTTCAAAATCAGTTCGGTTGTTTTTGTTACACCAGCAATGGTGAGGTTGCCGGCAACATTCATTGTTGTTACTTTTCCATTCTGCTCCTTGGAAAGAACTTCTACAAAAACAAAACTGATAGAAGGATACTTATCTGCTTTTAATGTACTGTATGTACGGCTGTCCATCAGATCATATTTTTTTACACTCTTAAGTGATTTGGTTTCAATTTGCAATTTGGCAGAATTAATTTTTTGTAACCCGGTATTATTCACGTTGAAATCACCTGTTACATTTACCTTGGTGGCTTTTGTACTCCAGTTATGCATATTGGAAGTGCCGTCGATTGTAATGACAAAAGTTGAAGCGTTAAATTTTGTCTGGGCGTTTAATGCGCTGGTAAACAGAATTGCCAGACTGAAGAATAAAATAATTATGCGTGTCATAAAAATGTATTTGGTAGAATAGTGCTTGTTAAAATTGATAGAACAAATATTGCTCATATGCAATTGCTGCGAAATGATTTAACACATACTTTTGAGTGACTTTGATCACAATTCTATCTGATCAGGATCAGGAGTGGTATAAAATGAGGCTGAAATGCTTGATTGGCGGGCTTTCAGGTAAGGGAGGTTGATTGCTTCAGGGGTTATTTAAAACAAAAGGCTTGCTGGTAATGCTGCAGATAAGGAATAAAAAAACTTTAAACAGTAGTTCTGCTTTTATGAAAAATTGAATCGATGGAATGACCATCATTTATCTTTCTTTCAATATAACGGTGCGTGGAGTAATTGATAATGTATAAATGCCGCCAACCTTCAGCGCAACATTTTCTTTATCATGACTTACAGGAAAACCAAAACAGATGGGATAGTTGTATACAGCAATCAACTCATGAATAAGATCATATACTTTTTTGCCAAAGGGTCGTTCAGTATCCTGCATATCACTAAAACCTCCAATGATCAATCCTGCCAATGCATCGAATTTGCCACTTCGTTTTAGTTGATGCATCATTCGATCAATATTATAATGCTGCTCGTCGATATCTTCGACAAAAAGAATTTTTCCTTTTGTTTGCAGGTCGCTTTTTGTACCAATTAAATGTGCCAGTAATGCAAGGTTACCACCTACTAATTCTGCAGTAACTTTTCCGGGATGATTCAAACGATGTGGTTTGCAACTATAGTTCGCTTTCTTTCCCTGCAATGCATCTTTCAACGAATGCAAATATTTATTCTTATAGCCACCTTCATTAAATGCAGCTGCCATTGGAGCATGGAGCGTGGCAATTTTATAATTGCGGTTAATATGTGCATGCAATACAGATACATCACTAAAGCCAATGATCCATTTGGGATTTTTTTTGAAAGCAGTAAAATCTAATTGATCAATGATGCGCCCTATACCATAACCACCACGTCCGCAAAGAATAGCTTTGATGCCTGGTTCATCGAGCATGGCCTGGAATTCATTCAGCCTTTCTTCATCTGTTCCACTGAAATAGGTTTTTGATTTACTGCTGAACGTTTTTCCAATCAATACTTCATATCCCCAGCCTTGTAATGTATCAATACAGGTTTGTGCTTTTTCTTTGGCCATATAGCCGGCTGGAAGAGTAATGCCGATTGTATCGCCTTTTTTTAAATATGGAGGAAGTTTGATCATTTTATTTCAGTTAAAGTACATTCAACCGTTGATACCTGTAATTGATGTTTCACCCCACATTTCAATGCATAATTATTTTTTTGATGACCCACCGGAAAATCAAAACATACAGGGTAATTGCAATCTTTTATTTTTTCTAAAATAATTTCATATAAATCTTTTCCAAACTCTTCGGCAGCATCTTCGCTTGCTTTAATTTTAAAACCACCAATGATGAGGCCTGCGAGATGATCCAGTTTGCCGCTGCGTTTTAAATTCCAGAACATCCTGTCAATGCTGTACAAATATTCACCCGTATCTTCTACAAATAAAATTTTATTGGTTGTACGCAGATCGCTTTTACTTCCTGCCAGTGATTCAAGTGTTTTTAAATTGCCGCCTACCAATATGCCAGTTGTAATTCCTTTTTTGTTTTTTTCGTTGGGTGTTGTGTTATACTTCATTTGAACACCTGTGATTGCATCACGGATCGATAGAATGGTTTCTATCTGTATCGGTTCTGCCTTGCTCCAGTCGTCAGGAAAACTATTGCACATTTTTGAATGAATGGAAGCAATACCAAAGTTCCTGTTCAAATGACTATGCAGTACAGTAATATCGCTGAAGCCGATCATCCATTTAGGTTGGGTTTTTAATTTGCTGAAGTTGAGTTGATCTACAATGCGTACAAAACCATAACCACCCCTTGCACTAAGAATGGCCTTTACTGTTGTGTCATCAATCATTTGCTGAAAATCAGCAACACGTTCAGCATCTGTTCCGCCAAATGTAAAATCACGTTTACCGATCGTACTGCCAATCTTTACTTTCAATCCCCAGCTTTCAATTTGCTGAATGGCTGGCTGTATTTCTTTCAATGTAATATAACCGGCCGGTGAAGTAATGCCAACAATATCACCTGCTTTCAGATATGCAGGAATAACAGCAGCGTTCTCAGGTTGCTCATCAACTGCATATCCAAGTGCCGGAATAGCAGCACCTGCAGCAAGTATGGAAGAAACAAAGTTTTTCCGGTTCATGTTTAAAAATACAAATGTAATGTATCATTGAAACGTTCTAATTTCATAGCTAAAATTTATCACTATGCGATTGCTATTCCTGGTTAGTAGTTTTTTTATCGTACTTGGTTTAACAGCACAGGATATAAGCCTGTTTCAAAAAAAAGAATATATCAGTAACGGGCATACACTTCCATATCGTATTCTTTATCCTGAGAATTATGATAAAACAAAAAACTATCCACTCATTCTTGTATTACATGGAGCAGGTGAGCGGGGAAATGATAATGAGAAACAGTTAATACATGGAGCCAAACTGTTTTTGAACGATGAGAACAGAAGAAACTTTCCGGCCATTGTAGTTTTTCCGCAATGTCCGCAGGAATCTTTCTGGGCAGTGATAAAGATTGATACAACAAAACGGCCAAGAGAAATGGGGTTTGATTATAGTTCTGCACCCAACTGGCCCTTAGTTGCTGCTAATGAACTGGTGAAACAACTGGCAAAGGATGAAGCAGTCAACATCAAGCGTATATATATTACCGGGCTTTCTATGGGAGGTATGGGCACTTTTGAGTCTGTATTCAGGTATCCCGATATATATGCTGCTGCACTACCCATTTGTGGCGGGGGCGATGTAATGGGCTATGATAATCGGGTGAAGAAAACTTCTTTCTGGGTATTTCATGGGGCTGCTGATGCGGTCGTTCATGTAAAGCTATCAAGGGAAATGGTCAATCGATTGAAAGTTTTAAAAGTGAACGTGAAATATTCAGAATATCCTGGTGTAAATCATAACAGTTGGGATAATGCATTTGCCGAACCAACTTATTTGAGCTGGATGTTTTCGCACAAAAGAAAAAAGGTAAAACTTTAATACATTTCCTGATTTTAAACTTCTGTTGAAGAAAGTTATTTTTTTTGATTTATTATGAAGGAATCACTCAAAAGTTTTGTAGTATTTATTTTATTCTGGCTTTTATTTTTTGCTTTGTGCCGGACTGTATTTATTTTATCATTAATTCCTAAATGGGAAGTTGAAGGACTCTCGTCCATGTTCCGGTCTTTTTTGTATGCGTTGCCAATGGATTTGTCGACTGCTGCTTATCTTGGGGCTATACCTCTTTTGATATGGGCTGGTTTGTTTGTTTTTAAGAAAGTGCCATTAACTTCTCAGCCATTTCGTTTTTATGTTTATACATTGATCTGTATCGTAAGTGTTTTAACTGTTGTGGATGTATATATCTACCGTGAATGGGGTACAAAAATTAATTACAGGGCTTTTGAAATTCTTTTCAAATCACCCAATGAAGCCTTTGCCAGCGCAGCCTCTTCTCCCATATTAGTAGCAGTTATGATCGGTTCTTTATTAATCATTTCTGGTATGGCCTTGTATAAAAAAATTAAACCGCAGTTCAGCAAAATAGGGTATCCTCATCTGTTTGTTCGCATTGGTTTTGTAGGATTGGTTTTTGTGCTTCTCTTTATTAGCCTCAGGGGCGGAGTTTCTAATTCACCATTAACGGTTTCTTCTGTTTACTATTCAAAAAATCAGGCACTCAATTATGCAACCATTAATACGGAATGGAACTTGTTCAGGGATGTGCTGGATAATATGGAAAGTAAAACAAACCCTTTTCTTTATATGAAGGATGAAGAGGCTCAACAGATCTGCGATAGTTTACTGATTGTTCCCGATTCAACTAAAAAAATCCTGACAGTAAAACGGCCAAATATTGTATTGATTATTCTTGAAAGCTTTACAGCCGATATTATTGCACCGTTAGGTGGTGAAAAAAATGTGACGCCATTTTTGAATAGCCTTATTGACGAAGGACTTTTATTTTCACGGATTCATGCAACAGGGTACCGATCCGATATTGGTTTTATCAGTATTCATTCAGGTTATCCTTCACCTGCTATACGGAGTATTTTATCTGTTCCTTTAAAAGCCTTGCATCTGCCATCTATTTCAACAACACTTTATCAAAACGGTTATACAACATCGTTTTATTATGGTGGCGAAACAGAGTTTTTTAATTTCCGTTCATTCATTCTTAATAAAAATTATCAGCGGTTAACTGATGTCAGGGATTTTGAAAAAAAAGATCAGAATTCAAAGTGGGGAGTACATGATGGCGTTGCTTTGAACAGAATGCTCCGGGATTTGAAAAATGAGCAACAGCCCTTCTTTTCAACGATTATGACTTTAAGTAACCATGAACCTTTTGAAATTCCTATTCAGTCCAGGTTTCCGGGAGATGATCTGTCAAACAAATTCAGGAGTGCGGCTTTTTATACAGATCAAAGTTTAAAAGAATTTTTTTCAATGGCTGCTAAAGAAAGTTGGTACAATAATACTTTGTTTGTTCTTGTGGCAGATCATGGACATCGGTTGCCAAAAGATCAGTATGAAATTTTTATGCCACAGCGATCGCATATTCCACTATTAATGTTTGGTAATGTATTGCAGCAAGAGTATAGAGGTACAAAAAATGATTTCCTTGGCTCGCAAAGCGATCTGCCGGCAACATTGCTAGGTCAATTGGATATTAAGCATGAAGAGTTTTACTGGAGCAAAAATTTACTCAACCCCTTTTCAAAAGAGTTTGCGTTCTTTTCTTTTGACAATGGATTTACATGGATTGAGAAAGACAGGCATTCGGGATTTGACAACAATAGCAGAGCCGTCATTTACAAGTCTGACCCTACAAAATCTGATAGCATGCAAATTCATTACGGGAAAGCCTATCTCCAAAAGGTATACCAGCAGTTTCTCGACTATTAAAGGCATATTTGGGTAAAGGCAGCGCAAGCGGTATTTTTGCAAGCTATTTACGCAATGTGCTGCTGAAATGCATACAGTGTAATGGTTCAAAATTACTTTTAAAGACGATAACCAGGAATGAGTTTACCAAAACGATATTTAATTACTTCTGCACTTCCATATGCCAATGGTTTGAAACATGTAGGGCATTTGGCAGGGGCCTATATTCCGGCTGATATATATGTACGTTATCTCCGGGCACAAAAAAGAGATGTGGTGTTTGTTTGCGGCAGTGATGAACACGGAACGGCTATTCCTATCCAGGCAACAAAAGAAGGAACAACTCCACAAGCTATCATTGATAAGTATCACCAGGCAATGAAGGAGGATTTTGAAGATCTCCATATCAGCTTTGATATTTATCACCGTACCAGTTCTCCCTTACATCATGAAACCGCACAGGAATTTTTTACTTATCTCAATGATAGAGGTGAACTTGAAACAAAAGAAACAGAACAATATTATGATGAAGAAGCAAAAACATTTTTGGCTGATCGTTATATAAAAGGTACCTGCCCCAACTGCGGGAGCGACAGGGCTTTTGGTGATCAGTGTGAAAATTGCGGAAGAACATTAAGTCCTGATGAGCTGATCAACCCCGTTAGTACACTCAGCGGCAAAGCTCCCATCAAGAAAAAAACAACACATTGGTATTTGCCATTGGGTAAGCACGAAGATTTCTTACGTGAATGGATTTTGAAAGAACATAAAGATGATTGGCGTGGAACCGTTGTGGGTCAGTGCAGAAGCTGGATTGACGGCGGGTTACAATCAAGGGCCGTAACAAGGGACCTGGAATGGGGCATAAAAGTTCCGGTGAAAGATGCAGAGGGAAAAGTGTTGTATGTTTGGTTTGATGCACCCATTGGTTATATCAGTGCTACCAAACAATGGGCCATAAACAATCAAAAAGATTGGGAACCGTACTGGTATGATGAGGGAACAAAACTGATTCACTTTGTAGGGAAAGATAATATTGTATTTCACTGCATCATCTTCCCAATTATGTTGAAGTTGCATGGAAATATTCTGCCAGCTAATGTTCCAGCGAATGAGTTTTTAAATCTCGAAGGCGATAAGATGAGTACCAGCCGTAACTGGAAACTGGAGATGAGAGATTACATTACAGATTTTGTGAAAAAAGAAAATGGAGGCAGTCAATGTGTAGATATGCTGCGTTATTATTTAACGCAGATTGCTCCGGAAACAAAAGACAGTGAGTTTACGTGGAAAGGTTTTCAGGATGCAGTGAACAGTGAAATGGTAAGCATCTTTGGAAATTTCATTAACAGAACCTGGGTGTTGATGCATAAACTATGCGGCGGAAAAGTTCCAAAGCTGCATACAGAACTGTTGGATGATGACGACAGGAAAGTGATCAATGATATTGAAAGCTCAAAGCAGAAAGTTGAAAGCTTACTTGAAGAGTATAAATTTCGTGAAGCATTGTATGAAGTAATTGATCTGAGTCGCAAAGGCAATCAATACATGCAGAAAAAAGAACCATGGATTAAAGCTAAATATTTAGAGGCTGCAAAAGTCTCCCCCACCGGGGGAGATTTAGAGGGGGCTCAAAAGAGTATTGACAATACATTGCATTTGTGTTTACAGTTATCAGCGAATCTTGCAATATTGATCAATCCTTTTTTACCCAACACCGCAAAGAAGATGATAAGCATGATGAAAGTGATTGAGAAAATGCTCGATTGGGAAAATGCAGGGAAGTTAAATTTACTGCGTGTAGGTTATACATTAAGAGCACCGGAGTTATTATTCAGGAAAATTGAAGATGCAGAAATTGATGAACAAATGGAAAAATTAAAAGCAGGACTGAAAAAGGTTGAAGACGAAGGGCAGAAGGCAGAAGCTGAAAACCCTAAGCCTTTAACCATCAGCCTTAAACCTTCTATTCAATTCGATGATTTTGCAAAAATTGATCTGAAAGTAGGAACTATTTTATCTGCGGAAAAAGTAGAGAAAGCAGATAAGCTGTTAAAGCTTTCTGTTGATCTTGGTTTTGAAACAAGAACTATTGTAAGCGGTATTGCTTTGTATTTTAAACCCGAAGATATTGTTGGCAAACAGGTAGTGGTTGTTGCAAACCTGGCCCCACGCAAAATGCGTGGTATTGAAAGCAACGGTATGATCTTAATGGCAGAAGATAAAAATGGTCAACTTCATTTTGTCAATCCACCTGATGTAATCAATCCAGGGGCCCCGGTGAATTGATGCTGATTAAGTGCATGCCGTTGATTAAAATTGATTATTGTAGACAACGTAATTAATAACCCACAGGCTTGCATGGAATAAAAGCGCTATGGCTAACACATAAACAATTTCAATTGATTTCTTTTCGGTTTGCGTTTTCATATTACTTGATTTAAAGGTTTAAAATATGTTCTTTACAGGTATGACTGGCGAAGGAAATCGTAGTTTAAACAAGGAGGGGATGTTTGCTGTTAAAGCCCTGTTAACCGTTTTCGTTCAACAGCTTGTCTTTTTAAGACTGGTTTCTATATATTTGTCAAATAACTGAGCGTTTGTTTACCACAACTATATATAACGAAACTGAACTGGTTTACCGTTTGAATAACGGTGAACAACAGGCTATGTCGGAACTGTATGATCGTTTCTCCGGCGCTTTGTTGGGTGTAATCATGAAAATTATTACCGATCAGGCAACAGCTGAAGATGTATTGCAGGAAACCATGGTAAAGATTTGGAACAATATCAATAGTTTCGATACAAGTAAGGGGCGGTTATTCACCTGGATGATCAATATTGCCCGCAATCAATCCATTGACAAAACCCGATCTAAGAATTTTAAAAAAAGCGCACAAAACTCTTCCTTAGAGGATTCCGTATATGTAAGCGAAACTATTCCTGCAGCAGAAGCCAGTGCAGATACAATGGATGTAAAAAACTGGTTATTACACCTGTCCGAAGATAACAGAAAACTGATGCGATTAGCTTATTTCATGGGATATACCCAGGAGGAAATAAGTAAAGAACTCAACATTCCGTTAGGAACTGTGAAAACGAAAATCAGGAATAGCTTAATTCTATTACGTAAAAAACTGAATGTAACCTAAAGTGGACCTAAGTTGTATCATATCATCCGGAGACCTTGAACTTTATGTCATGGGTATGCTTCCTCCCCACGAGGCGGCCAAAGTTGAAACACTTGCCCAATTGTTTCCTGAAATTCAAACAGAACTTAACAGCATCGCTTCAACATTTGAAGCAGGAGCCATGCAAATAGCTGTAACCCCATCAGCATCTGTAAAAGAAAAACTGATGGAATCTTTACCTGCGCAACAACTAAAAAGCATAGATGGTTCAGCAACTGCCAAAGTAGTTGAAATGAAAATGGAACCCGTTGCAACAAGATCATTCAGCAAAATGGCTATTGCAGCTTCATGGGGTTTATTGATTTTGCTCGGTGGTTTATCTGCATACCTGTTTAACAATAACAGCAAATTAAAGAGTGATGTTGCAAGCTTGCAGCAAAGTGCAACAGGTTATGAAAAACAGATGACTGACCTCAACAAAAAAGTATCTTCCTACGACACATATCGCCGCTTAAAATCAGATCCGGCTTTAACTTCTGTTGCATTGGCTTCTGTAAAGCCCGATGTGCAGCAACAGGCTGAAGTGTTCTGGAATAAAGCTACCGGCGAACTGTTTATTGATCCTTCTTCTTTACCACAGGTACCTGCCGGTAAGCAATACCAGCTTTGGTTTTTGATTGATGGCAAACCCATTGATGCAGGTATGATCAGTTTAACTGATGTGGCCAGCATTCAAAAGATGAAAGAATGTAAAGGCGCTCAAATGTTTGCCATCACTATTGAAAAAGAAGGCGGCAATGCAACCCCCACTATGGAACAAATGGTAGTGACCGGAAAGGTGGGTTGATCAATAATAAAACCTCAATTTTAATATAACTGCTCCGTTTGCATCAATCCAAAACCGGGGCAGTTTTTTTTTCGTACATCTTTCAACAACGCTTGTGAGAAGTACGAATCAGCTTTCTTGTTATCCTTTTCTAAACAGGATCAAAGGTTCATTCTTCTTCCTTCATTGTTTCAGTCAATCATTTTCAACCATGGGAAAAAATTACCCAATCCTTGCTCCTGAAAGACTATCCGTTGCAGATTTATGAAAAGTATTCATCATCTTTTAAAAAATTTTTCATTTATGAAAAAGAAAATTTATGCCTCGTTTTTGCTGGCCGTTATGCTGGTAAATACCTTTCCCGTGCAGCTTTTCGCTTCAAGTCACAGGGAAGCTCCGTTAATTGCAAACGATCCTCTTGCCGACAACACCGATTTGTATGCATTTGTAAGTCCCGATGATCCTAACAAAGTTACCATCATTGCTAACTATGTGCCGGGTCAACTACCACAAGGTGGTCCAAATTACTATTCATTTGGCGAAAACATTCGTTACGAAATTCACATTGACAATAACACTGCTACAGCCGGCGATGATATTGTTTACCGTTTTACGTTCAAAAAAACAAATGAAGATCCCACTACTTTCTTCAATATTCGTTTAGGAAAGCAGAATTTGAAAACCACCTACAAGATGGAAAGGAGTATGGATGGTGGTAAAAATTTTCAAACAACCATTGCATCCGGTGTGGTACCTCCTCCAAACATCGGCCCACGTTCTATCAGTTCCCCCGTTGGTTTAAATGCACCAAGTTATGATCAACTGATGCAGAATGCAATTACTACTGCAAGTACTGGCGAAAAAGTTTTTTGTGGTACTTCCGATGATCCATTCTTTGTTGATTTAGGCGGAATTTTTGACTTGGGCGATGCGCCAAGAACAACCGGTACACAATCAAGAGATGGTTTAAAATGTTTAAACATTTCAACCATTGCTATCCAGGTTGATATTGCTACTGTGCAAAAAGATAAAAAGCCGGTATCAATGGCAGCTAACATTCTCGATCCTAATTATGTAATTGGTGTTTGGGCATCTGCAAGCCGTCAGAAAATTACCGTGCTAAAAAATGCAAAAGAGTACCAACAAAACTCTAACCCTCCACAAGGTGGTTTTCAATCAGGACAAGGTCAAGGAGCATGGGTACAGGTTTCACGTATAGGTATGCCATTAACGAATGAAGCGGTTATCCCTATTGGGTTTAAAGATCTCTGGAATCTTTTAACTCCATATGAAGATTTAGCCAACCTCAACTTGTTTGGCAATTTCTTCTACAATCCTGAGCTGGCTTTATATATGGATGATACAAAATTTGGGCCTGCTGTTCCTGCCTTTACTCCATTACGTATTCAGCGTAATTCATTAGGCGCATTTGGTTTTGGTAATGGTCAAAGAGGTTTGTATCCACTGAAAGGTACTGCAGCTGTTGCAGGTACAGCATTGGATGATGCCATCTTTGGTAACTTATTATTACCTGCTGATTTTTCGCCCCGTTCAGTTGATCTCTGGCCTATTTTTCATACCGGTGTTCCTAACCTCAAGCCTTATCAACTGGCAACAGGAAAAAATGGCAACCCATTAGCAGCAGGAAAGCCATTTATCAATAACTTTTTACCAAATGGTGGTGATATGTTGCGTTTGAACATGGCCGTTCCGCCAACTCAACGTAACAGCCCAACCTTTAGCCCGCTTGGTATCGTAGCTGCAGCTGTATCAGGTTTAACTGATCCTACTTATACAAATATTAATTTACAGAACATTCCAAACATGGATGGCTTCCCTAACGGAAGAAGATTGGAAGATGATGTTACCAGAATTGAATTACAGGTCGTAGCCGGTATTGCATTAGCTGCAATTGGTTTATGGTATGATGATTATAATGGAACAGGAAGCCCTGTTACACAGGATCTGATAGATGTGTTAACGTATAAAACAGGAATTAATAGAAACGATACTACGTTTAAAACTTCGTTCCCTTATGTACAGGCTCCATGGCCAGGTACACATAATTGTAGTTGTGATGCAGCTGGACAAACAGCAAGTCCAAATCCTGGCGTAACAGGTGGTGAGCTTATTCAACGCAACAGTACAATGGGTGTTTCAACTCCTGAGTTATTTATTTCAACTTATCCTAATCCAAGTAAAGATGTAAGCACTGTTCGATATAAAGTTGACGTTGCTTCTCAGGTAAGGATTGTGTTGTATGATCCACAGGGAAAAGCATTGCAGGTTTTGGTTGATAAAAAACATGAAGCTGGTGTTTACACCGTGCAGGCTAATACAAAAGGCATGGCAAATGGCACTTATGTTATTTTAGCAACTAAGAATGGTGATGTAAAACAAAGCATCAATCTTGTTAAAAATTAATTACATATTAAAACAGGTCTGCTGCAAAATGCAGACCTGTTCTTATTCAATTTCTTAACCATGAACCGGAAGTTAATATACGCAGCCCTTCTCATCTTTTTTGCAGCAACAAGTAGTTTTATCTTTTTCAAATACCAGGCAAATCAAAAAATTGAAAAGAAAAAAATCTACGCTTTGCTACCACGTACAACTGCATTGGCCAGTTTGGTAGAGTGGGGCGATGTACAGTTAAACGCAAAGCGTTTGATGAAAACAATTGAGCAAAACAGGAACGATGTAAAACCCATGCTGGCATTAACATCAGTTTATTTGAGTGAAGCACGTGTAACAGGAAATTATAACTATTACGACAATGCAGCTTTAAAGCTGGTGAATGAAATACTTTTCAATGACCCTAAAAATTTTGAAGCGCTTACATTTAAAGCAATGATTTTTTTATCGCAACATCACTTTGCTGAAGCATTGGTTGTAGTGAAGGAGGCTGAAGCAATTAATCCTTACAGTGCTTTTTTGTATGGGTTGATGGTGGATGCTTATGTTGAACTGGGAAATTATAAAGAGGCACTTGTGGCAGCAGAAAAAATGATCACTATCCGCCCCGATCTGCGTTCTTATTCCCGCATTTCTTACCTGCGTGAAATTCATGGCGATTATGCAGGAGCAATTGAAGCAATGAAAATGGCTGTTGATGCAGGATCACCGGGTGATGAGACAACTGAATGGAGCCGTATTCAATTAGGTAAATTATATGAACTTACTGGCGATCTTGCTAATGCTGAAATGAATTACACAATTGCAATTGTTAACCGCCCTGGCTATGCTTATGCCAATGCAGGGCTTGGAAGAATTGCTGCTGCAAAGAAAGACTACACAAAAGCAATTGTTTACTACCAGGCAGCCGATTCTGTGCTCAATGATTATTCTTTTAAAGAAGCAATGGCTGCTTTGTATTCCATTACCGGAAAAGAGCAAATGGCAGAAACGCTCAATAAAGAAGTGATTGTGATGATGGAAGATGCATTTAAACAATCTAAAACCTATGATACCGTCGGTCACTATGCCGACCGTGAAATGGCTTATGCTTACCTCCATGTTAATAAAACAGATAAAGCGCTGGAACATGCGTTGATGGAATATGATCGTCGCCCGGCCAATATTGATGTAAATGAAGTAGTAGCCTGGGTTTATTACACCAAAGGCGAATTTAATGTAGCTTTAAAATATATAGAAACGGCTTTGCGTACAAAATCACAAAACCCGGAATTGTTAAGCCGTGCTGCTATGATCTATGCAAAGAATAACCAGCAGGCAAAAGCAAAAGAGTTATTACAGACTGCTTTAAAAAACAACCCTTCCTTTTCCATTCGTTTAAAGTTGGAAGCAGAACAGTTGTTGAAGACTATTTAAACTCAGGAAGTGGAAAAGAAGAAGTATCAGCTAAGGGCCTTCATTTTTTTAACTGCATTTTTTACACTTGCATCCTTCGTTGCATCTGCACATACCATTAATTATGCACTGGAAAATAAACCGGTACATGATGTAGCATGGTTTTATCTCAAGTTGGGATTTGCTCATATCATCCCCGATGGATTGGATCATATCCTGTTTATTGTTGCATTGTGTTTACTCAGTACAAAGATCAAAACCATTATCTGGCAGGCAACTGCTTTTACGGTGGCCCATACCATTACACTGGCATTGAGTATGAAGAATATTATTGCCGCACCTCCTGATGTAGTGGAGCCCATTATTGCTTTGTCCATTTGTTTTGTGGCATTGGAAAATTTATTGGTCTCCGGTTTAAAAGTTTGGCGGGTTTTACTGGTTTTTTTATTTGGATTGATTCACGGAATGGGATTTGCCAGTTCGTTGAATGAAATCGGATTGCCACGCAACCAATTTTTTACTTCCATCTTTTCATTTAACGCCGGTGTTGAATTGGGACAAATAGCCATTATTGTATTCATCTTCTCAACACTTGTTTACTTTTTTGGAAAGAAACCCTGGTATAATAAAGCAATTGTTGTTCCTCTCTCAATTGCTATCGCATTGATTGCTGGCTTCTGGACATTGCAACGGTTGTCCATCATCTGATCTTCGTTTTTGCCGGTTAAATTTTTTGCAGGATTTTCTCCCAAATCTCAATTAGTCCTATCTTCGATGTAAATAGTTGCATAGCTAACTAATTTTGATAAAGCTTGAAATATGAAACGAATAATTAAGAAAGTAGCTGTTCTTGGAAGTGGTGTTATGGGTTCACGCATTGCCTGTCATTTTGCAGGAATCGGTTTACAAACAATATTACTGGATATGGTGCCGAAAGGTTTTGAAGAAAGTACTAAACCTGCTGAACGTAATAAATTAGTGAACGATGCATTGGCTGCAGCAATTAAAAGCAATCCTTCCCCTGTTTATACTAAAGATGTCGTAAAGAAAATTACCACAGGCAACTTCACTGATAACATGAAGGACATTGCTACCTGCGATTGGGTGATTGAAGTAGTAGTGGAGCGTCTCGACATCAAACAAATCATTTTTGAACAGGTAGAAAAATTTCGCAAGCCCGGTACACTCATCACTTCCAATACTTCCGGTATTCCCATCAGCATGATGGCTGAAGGCAGAAGCGATGATTTTAAAAAACATTTCTGCGGTACACACTTTTTCAATCCGCCACGTTATTTGCGTTTGCTCGAAATTATTCCTACAACATATACTGATCCGGCTATAGTTGATTTCTTAATGAACTATGGTGATCTCTATTTGGGTAAAACAACCGTGTTGTGTAAAGACACACCTGCATTCATTGCCAATCGTATTGGTGTGTTTGGTATGATGGCGATCATGAATGCAATGGATAAGATGAAATTGAATGTGGATGAGATTGATGCATTGACAGGTCCCATCATCGGGCGTCCAAAATCTGCAACTTTCCGTACAGGTGACGTAGTTGGTTTGGATACCTTAGTTAAAGTAGCAAACGGTGTAGCAGAGAATTGTCCCAATGATGAAGCGAAAGAAATCTTTGCTATTCCTTCCTGGTTAAATAAAATGATTGAGAATAACTGGCTCGGTGATAAAACCGGTCAGGGTTTTTTTAAGAAGAGTAAAGGTGCAGGCGGTGAGAAAGAAATTCTTACACTCGATCTGCAAACCATGGAATACGGCCCACGGGTGAAACCAAAGTTTGCAAGTGTGGAAGCTGCTAAACCAATAGATGATCTCAAGACAAGATTAAAAATGTTGTGCAGCAGCAATGATAAAGCAGGGGAATTTTACAAACAGTTTCATTATAGTTTATTCTCTTATATCTCACATCGTATTCCTGAGATCAGTGATGAAATCTATCGTGTAGATGATGCCATGATGGCCGGCTTTGGCTGGGAGATTGGTGCATTTGAAAGTTGGGATGTGCTGGGAGTTGCAAAAACAACCGATGCAATGAAAGCTGCAGGCTATAAAGTAGCTCCCTGGATTGATGAAATGATTACAAGTGGTGCAACAAGTTTTTATAAAGTTGAAAACAACAAACGTGTTTGTTACGATCCTTCAAGTAAATCGTACAAAGTAATTCCCGGTGCTGATGCATTTATTGTGATGAAGAATTTCGATAATCAGACCGTTTGGAAAAATGCAGCCTGCAGAACTTATCATTTAGGTGATGATGTATTGGGATTAGAATGGAGCACGAAGATGGGTAGTATTGGCGGAGAGGTATTGGAAGGTATTCAAAAGTCCATTGCATTAGCAGAAGAAAAACACAAAGGTGTAGTCATTGCCAATGATGCGCCACAGTTTAGTGCAGGTGCAAATGTGGGCATGATCTTTATGTTGGCCATTGAGCAGGAATATGATGAACTGGATATGGCGATCCGTATGTTCCAGAATACGATGATGCGTGCACGTTATTCTTCTATTCCTGTTGTGGTTGCGCCGCATGGTTTAACCTTAGGTGGTGCATGCGAACTGAGTTTACACAGTGACAAAGTTTGTGCAGCTGCAGAAACATATATTGGTTTGGTTGAGTTGGGTGTTGGCTTGATACCCGGTGGTGGTGGTACCAAAGAATTTGTATTGCGTGCTGCCGATGAAATGCATGAAGATGAACCGGAAACCATCACACTCAAAAATCGTTTCTTATCCATTGCAACAGCAAAAGTGGCTACATCGGCCAGAGAAGGTTTTGAAATGGGTGTATTCCGTAAAGGATTGGATGAAGTGGTAATGAACCAGGGCCGTCGTATTGCAGAAGCAAAAAAATCGGTGATTGAAATTTATGATAGTGGTTATGTGGCGCCCACACAACGCAGCGATGTAAAAGTATTAGGTCGTTCTGCATTGGGTGCCTTACTTGCAGGCATTAACGGAATGAAAACTGCAGGTTATGCAACTGAACATGATAGTGTTGTTGCAAAGAAACTGGCGTATGTGATGTGTGGTGGCGATTTGAGTGAACCAACTTTTGTTACTGAACAATATTTACTTGATTTAGAAAGGGAAGCCTTCTTATCTCTTTGTGGTGAGAAAAAATCGTTGGAAAGAATTCAAAGTGTATTGAAAGGTGGAAAGCCGGTGCGGAATTAATAATATTTAAATGGAAACAATTAATTGTACAGCGTTGGTTAATTTTAACCAACGCTTTTAATTTATGCAATACAAAGTCGCCGTTTTTATTTTCAACGAAGTAGAGGTGCTGGATTTCGCCGGACCTTTTGAAGTATTCAGTGTAGCTGGTTTACGAACGATGCCTGAAGCACCTTTTGATGTGTTTACCATTGCACAGTTTGAAACGATTGCTGCAAGAAATCGTTTAACAGTGAAACCAACTTATACATTTGAAGATGCCCCCAAAGCAGATATCATTCTTATCCCTGGTGGCGGTGGGCATCATGCTGATGGAACTCCTTTTGGCAGCAGAAGAGAAATGAACAATCCCATTGTGCTCAACTGGGTGAAAGAACAAGCAGCACATGCAAAATTAGTATTAAGCGTTTGTACCGGTTCACTCATTTTAGCAAAAGCTGGTTTGCTCGAAGGCCTGGAAGCAACTACACATTTCAAAGCAATCAATGGATTAAGAGAAATTTCTGATCAAATTCAAGTAAAAGAAAATGTCCGGTTTGTTGATAATGGAACAATTATTACTTCTGCAGGCATTTCTGCAGGAATTGATATGAGTTTGTATACTGTTGGCAAACTGTTTGGTAAAGAAACGGCTGATGAAACGGCTGCTTACATGCAGTATGATTACTGGAAATCATAATCAACTATCAAATGGCTTCCGTACAACTGGTCAACTCTGCACATCAGCTCATCATTCATTCCCATTTTTATTTTTATGGAGCTGCTGCTAATGAAGAACTGGCAAAAAAAATTGCTACAGATATTGAACAGCACTGGAATGAGCCGAAAGCAAGCATTCAATACAAGAGAAGTTTGTATGATGTAGTATTTGATATCAAAGGTTTCTTTGAGCCGCAATTGGAACCTGAAACTGTTTGGTACAATACCGATCCCAAATTGTTTTTCTTTCGTATTGAAGAATATTCTCCCATGCATGTTTCGTTTGTTGATGGTATTAGAAGCAATACCGGTTATTTTAAACTGGAGAATTTAGTACAAACATCAACTACCGCAGCACATGAATACGGGCATATGATTGGCTTGCATCATCCGCATAACCTTGATATAAGAGAACAGGAAATTCCCGGCATCATGTACCCGAGGGGAACGATTTGTGATCCGCAATTTCAATATGATGCCTCTGCAACACCCGGAGAAAAAGGCGGAACACTTGATCCACGACATCGCAAAGTCTTGCTCACAGATATTGAACAGTTGAAATTGCATAAGCTGCATTTCAATAATGAGGGCCTTGCCGTTCTTGGAGATTTTACAAGCATTTATCATTCACAATATTTTCACGAAGAATAATCCATTAAATTTATCGTTCATAAACCCGCAATTAAAGGTTTTTATTCTTTAGCCACTACAATTATTTATAACCAATCATCAGCAAACCCATGAGTGTATTAAAGGTTCAGGATCTCAAAAAAACGTACGGAAAAATCCAGGCATTGAAGGGTGTATCATTCGCAATACCAGAAGGTGCGGTGTTTGGCATTCTCGGTCCAAACGGCAGTGGTAAAACAACCATGCTCAGTATTATACTCGATGTATTGAATGCAGATAGTGGTTCTTACTCCTGGTTTGGACAGCCGGCCTCACCCGATCTGCGCAAAAGAATCGGTTCTTTATTGGAGACACCCAACTTCTATCATTACTTATCAGGAGTGAATAATTTAAAGATCACACATAGCATCAGTGGCAGGGGGGATGCTGCCGGAATTGATGCGGTATTGCAAAAAGTAAAATTATATGAACGCCGTAACAGCCGTTTCAGTTCTTACAGTTTAGGAATGAAACAACGCCTGGCCATAGCAGCAGCGTTGTTAGGCGATCCGCAGATATTGGTTTTAGATGAACCTACAAACGGACTGGATCCGGTTGGTATCATGGAAATACGTGAACTGATTATTGAACTCAGCAAGAAAGGGCATACAATTATTATGGCCAGTCACCTGCTCGATGAAGTGGAAAAAGTTTGTACGCATGTAGCCATTTTGAAGTTAGGAACTTTGGTTTCTTCAGGATCGGTTGAAGATGTATTGATGGATGAGGATGTGGTGGAAGCAAGTGCTGCTGATCTTCAACAATTGAAAACTGTATTAAGTAATATACCCGGTAAAACAACCATCACTGTAACTGATCTCACGGTGCAGGTTCATTTCCCCAAAGGAACAGCAAAGCCAGATGAAGTAAATCGTTACTGCTTTGATCATGGGGTTACGCTCCAGCAATTATCCATTAAGAAAAAGAGATTGGAAGAAAAATTCTTCGAATTAACCAATAACTAACCTCATCAACCAGAAATCATATGCTTAATTTATTCAGGACAGAGTGGCTGAAAATAAAAAACTACCCCGGCTTTTGGTGGATCATGGGGATTACAGTATTATCCTACCCAGGCATTAACGGATTGTTTTATTTTATTTACAAAGACCAAACCGGCAATGAGAAAACAGCAGCGAAAATGCTGAAAATGCTCATCGGTAACCCGTTTGAATTTCCGGAAGTATTTCGCACAGTGGCATTTACCTCTTCCTTATTTGTGGTGATACCGGCTATTCTGGTGATCATGCTCATCACCAATGAATACACGTACAAAACAAACCGGCAGAATGTGATTGATGGATGGAGCCGTAATCAGTTTCTGATTGCTAAGTTTTTAAATGTGGTCATCATTTCTATGATTGTAATTGCATTGTACATTATTGTAACCCTTGTCATTGGTTTTATCACAAGTGCAGATGCAGCAGGAAAATGGAAGAATATCAATTCTATTGGACTGTATAGTTTACAGGTGCTTGCACAATTATCCTTTGCTTTTTTACTGGGGTTGCTTATAAAACGTGCCTTTATTGCATTGGGCGCTTTTATCTTTTACAAAGTGATATTAGAGAATATTGCAGCAGGGTTGATGGGAAAATATGCCAATGACGCAGGCCGTTTTCTTTTCACTGAATCATCTGACAGGTTAACAGTATTGCCTGCTTTTATTGGAAAGCTAAATCCTGATTCTTACAATAAATCGCTTTCACTTCTTAATCAACAGGCACTGATTACATTTGGTTTCATTATTGTTTTCTGGGGTTTGATTTTCTGGATCTATAAAAAGCGTGACCTTTGAGAAAGATGAAAAAAATTACTAACATATTTGTCGCATTATTGATTTGTGCAGTAACGCTCCCGGCACAGAATATTAATACTGTTATTAAAACAGAAGCACTGAAAATGGCAAGGGCACTTGCTGCAATGGATATGGAAATCTATAGCACTTTCATGTATCCCACTTTGGTTAATGATAAGCAATCAAAGGATAAAATAAAGCAGGGAATGGATTCAGTGAATAAATACAGGGACCAATTTGGACTTAAGGTAAAACAGATATTGATTGGTAATCCATCGGCAGTACAAACGTACAAAGGGGTGATGCAATGCACATTGCCGCAAACAACAACAATTGAATCATTAGTTGGAACAATTAGTGTTGAATCGACTTTGATAGGGTTATCAAACAATGGAACGAAATGGTACTTTGTTGATGCAATGCTTTATAAACAGAAGGAATCAAAAACAAAATTACCAGAACTGAGTCCCGATCTTGTCATTCCGCCCATGAAACAGCCGGTGATTACTGAAAATGAAGAAAAGAAAAAAAGTTAACCGATCAGTTGTGTTAATGCACTATCAATCGTTGGATAGATAAACTGGAAGCCGGCCTTATGAATCTTAGCTGAACTTACGGTTGCACTTTTCAACACTTCAATACTAACTTCGCCCACAACAATTTTCAAAACAAAAGAAGGTACAGGGGCTGTAATAAAGGCATTCCCTCTCATTTTTTTTGCAAGAGCAATCGTAAGGTCTTTATTACTCACGGGGTTGGGAGTAACCGCATTGTAAACAGCAGCCAACTCTTCGTTTTCAATTGCATATTCATACATGCGGCACAGATCATCAATATGTATCCAACTGATCATTTGATGACCGTTTCCAAGAATGGCGGCCAAACCAAAACGTAATGGATTTTTAAATTCTTTCAATGCACCTCCTTCATTGCTCAATACGATTCCGGTTCTGAACTTTACCAATCGTATGTTCAGTGCAGTTATGGGGTCGATACTTGCTTCCCATTTTTGGCAGGTTTGTCCAAGAAAATCATGATACGAAGGATCCGTTTCAACAAAGGGCTTGCCTGTATCCGGGCCATACCATCCAATACCAGATGAGCTGATCAACGCTTTTACTTTGTTGGGAATATCACTTAAAATTTTTGCCAGAAATTTGCCTCCTTCCACTCGACTGTTTACAATTTCTGCTTTTCTGGCTTTTGTCCAGCGTTTATCTGCAACACCGGCCCCGGCAAGGTGAATAATATAATCGCTGGCAGTTATGGCTTCTTTGTCAATTATCCCTTCTGCTATATCCCACTTTGCAAAAGTGATCAGTGGGTTAGCAGATGTTTGGTTGGAGCGGCTTAAAATAATAATGGCATGACCTTTGGCGGATAAATAAGCTGAAAGTGCAGTACCAATCATTCCTGTTCCGCCAGTAATACAAATTGTTGCCATGGATTGAGTGTAGTTTTTTGTAATAAGTATGCAATATAATTTTTAACTGCATCTTGTATACGAAATGTCTGCTTTCAACGTATTTTTAAGAAAGAATAATCAACGAAATTATGAAGACGATCAACGCTGTTGTTTTTTTATTTGTATTGCTTGCTTCAGTTTCCACAACTAAAGCACAACGTATTTATTATTCCCAACCCGACCGGGACGATCTTCGCCAGCTCCGGTTCGAAATCCTGGGAAAGTACAATTCAAATTACCTTGTTTATAAAAATAACCGTTCGAGTCATGCCATTGCCGTTTATGATGCAGATATGAAGCAGAAGGAAAAGGTAGATCTTGATTTTATTCCTGATCGTGTAATTAATGTAGAACTGTTTTCACATCCTGAACATTCAATTGTTGTTTATCAGTATCAGAAAAAAAGCATAGTCTACTGCATGGGCGTTATGATCGATGGCAATGGCAAAAAAATTGGTGAACCTTTACAATTAGATACTACACAATTGGGTATTTTCAGTGATAACAAAATTTACAGCATCATCATCAGTGATGATAAACAGAAGCTGATGATCTTTAAAATAAAGAACAAAGAAAAAGATGACTTTACTGTGCAAACCACCTTACTCAGTCATAACCTCATGCCGCTTCGCAAATCAAGCTTTACTTATCATTTAGAGAATACAATTGAATCCATTGCTGATTTTTACCTGGATAATGAGGGAAATTTTTTATTCAGCCATGTATCCCGCCCTGCAGCAAGAGAATACATTAACAAAGCAACCCTTGTTGTATTGCCTGCTTTTGGTGATTCAGTTAAGAAATTTAATTTAACACTCGAGAAAGTATTTTTGGAAGAATTGCGTATTAAAGTTGATAACCTGAATGGCCGTTATGTATTAACTTCTCTCTATTCCAAATTAAAGCGGGGAAATATTGATGGTTTGTTCACAGCTATTGTTAATAAAGATCTCACCGGAACTGATATTGAAAAAGCAATCGAGTTCAACGATGATTTCAGAAACCAAGCAAAAGGGGATAACTCATCCAAACTTGCCTTTAATGATTATTATTTAAAACACCTGATCGTTAAAAAAGATGGCGGTATATTAATTACAGGCGAGAATACCTATGGCAGCAGCCGGGGGAGTAATTACAACCGCTGGGATAATCCATGGATGTGGGGTAGCCCATATGGGCCGGGTAGTTATCTTGGCTGGAACCCCTGGAACAACTGGGGAATGAGCGGTTGGGGCATGAATTGGGGCTCACAATTCGGTAGCGGCTGGGGCAATAATAATCAAACCCGTTATTATACTGATAATGTAATGGTAATTTCGCTTGACAAAGATGCCAACATGCAATGGAATAATGTGGTTGCCAAATCGCAGTTTGATGATAATTCAGATAACATGCTCAGCTACCAGATCATGAACAGTGGAGCAGAATTATTATTTCTTTATAACGAATGGAGCCGTCGCAATCCCTTACTCAATGCACAGGCACTTGAACCGGGAGGCAAGGTAAATAAAAAACCTCCGCTTAAAAGTTTGGATAAAGGATTTGAATTCATGATCCGTTTTGGTAAGCAGGTAAGTGCCCGTGAAATGATTGTCCCTTGTATTTACCGAAATGCGTTTAGCTTTGCCAGGATTGAATTTTAGTTGCCAGGCTATTTAATATTATTTGGCTAATTGAATTTCTTTCGGAATGTTTGTGGCTTAATATCATTAATTACTGTGGTTCGATTTTTTTCTGGCAATAACCCGCTCAATGTCATTATCCTTTTTTTTCTGGGTATCCTCATCAAGTTGCCTTATTTTATTTCGCCAGTTATTCCGCAGCCCGGTGAAACAGATGGTTTTTTATACATTGAATTATTGAAGGCCCTTCAGCAAACAGGAGTAGCATTTCCTGTTGTTTATCCCATTCTTGCCTATCTTCTTTTATTTACTCAAGCCATTACATTTAATGGCTTAATTAATGATCAGAAACTTTTTGCATTACCCAATTATTTATTGGCTCTATCCTATATTGTTATTACCAGTATTGTACCGGAATGGAATGTATTATCACCGGTATTGATCATCAATAGTATTCTTGTGTGGGCGTGGCCCCGCATGGTTGGGCTTTACAATCATCCCAGTCCTAAAACAGTTTTGTTTAATATTGGTTTTGGGTTTGGACTTACTTCTTTCTTTTATTTTCCTTCCGTTTACTTGTTATTGTTATTGATAGTAGCATTAATACTCTTTCGCCCGTTCTATATTGCAGAGTGGCTGGTTGCTGTACTTGGTATCCTTTGCCCATTTTATTTCCTGCTGGTTTATTTTTTTGTATGGGATCATTGGGAAATGGCAAGGTCGCTGGTTCCAAAGCAGAGCTTGCGCTTGCCGGCTGTTTTTTTCGATTGGAAATTCTGGGTAGAGTTCAGTCTTGTTTTTTTTCCATTACTCATTGGTGTATTGATGAGCCTGCGTTATAATTCACGTATGCTGGTACAAACAAGAAAGAGCTGGAATTATATGTTCTTTTATCTCATCATTGCACTGTTTATACCTTTTATCAACAGTCATGCAGGATTAACACATTGGGTGCTGGCTGTTGTTCCTATCAGCTTATTTCATGCTGCCTTTTATTATTACCCACAAAAGAAAAAATTCCCCGAGCTCTTTTTCTGGATGAGCCTCATCTGGATCATTGCAAATTATGCCGTATTGAACAGCAGGTAAATTTCATTCCTTACCTTTGTCTTTTCCCTTTATTATGAAATTTGGAATCGTTGTTTTTCCCGGAAGTAATTGCGACAGAGACATGCAGGATTCACTGCAAAATGACATGAACCAGGAAGTGCTCATGCTTTGGCATAAAGACAAGGATCTCAGTATGTTTTCAACTAATGACTGTATTGTTCTGCCTGGCGGGTTTTCCTATGGCGATTACCTGCGTTGCGGAGCCATTGCCCGATTCAGTCCAATGATGCAATCGGTGATTGATTTTGCCAACAAGGGCGGAAAAGTGCTGGGCGTTTGTAATGGATTCCAGATTTTGTGCGAAAGTCATTTACTGCCAGGTGTATTGTTGCGAAATGCCAATCAAAAGTTCATTTGCAAAAATATCTATATGAATGGGGTAGGCGGGTCTGCTTTAAAGGTGCCGATTGCACATGGCGAAGGAAGATATTTTGCTGATGAAGAAATACTGGATGCTTTGGAAGCAAATGATCAGGTAATTTACCGGTATTGTGATGCAGATGGGACTATAACTGCTGAAGCTAATCCTAATGGAGCTATCAGAAATATTGCCGGTATTTCTAATAAAGAAGGCAATGTTTTTGGCATGATGCCCCATCCGGAAAGAGCAACCAGTACCATATTGGGAAATACAGATGGTCGTATCATTCTAAATGCATTGTTAATCAACGCTGCCGTTGCAATCTGATGAGTTTCAGAATTCGTAAATAAACTGTAAAATTTGCTTTTGCAGTTCAGATGACATTTTTGTAACGGAATTCGAAGCAACTTTGCATAAGAACATAATTAGAGAAAAATGAAAAAAGTACTTACTTCAGTTTTAGCAGTATTCATGGCAACACTTGTTTTTGCTCAAAGCGGAACAAAAGTGAAGTGGGATTATATTATTAAAAAAATCGGCGATAACAAGTATGAGGTTCGTATGGTTGCCAATATTCAACAAGGCTGGCATTTATACAGTCAAACACAAAGCCCTGATGCTATAGCATTGCCAACAACCATTACGTTTGCAAAAAATCCTTTGATCACTGTTAGTGGTAAAACAAAAGAAATAGGTAAAGTGGTTAATGCATTTGATAAAGCAACGCAATCCCGTTCAAGGTTTTATTCTAATAAAGTGGAGTTTGTGCAGATAGTTACATTAAAAAGAAATGTCAAAACATCTATTGTGGGTGATGTGGAGTTTATGGTATGTGATGATAAGCAATGTTTACCCCCGGATAAATCAAAATTTACCATCAAAATCGAAGGGTAATTTTAAGTTTTATTCCCATGAATAAATATTGGCCGGTAAATCGGTAAGGCGTTAAAGAGTTGATTAAAGATTTTTCGTATTCCCTTCTTACAGGCTTTTTTGTTTTGTGCCATTATCATAACCAATTTGCATGAGATCGTTTTTACAAACAATTTTTTCTTTCATTTTTCTTATAGGTTTGTCATTTTCATCTGCTTCCCAGGATTCATCTGCTATTCAATGGACGGTAACCAGTAAAAAAATTAGTACAACTGAATTTGAATTACAGTTTAATGCTAAAATACAAACCGGCAAATTCCTCTACCTCTTTACAAAAAATGCAGAAGGCCTTGATTCCATTGCTGTGAATTTTACTGATAGTGAAATTGTAAAAAATGGCTCTGTGCAAATTATACTGGGCGGTAAGTCTTATGCCGATCCCACCTTTGATAATAAGCAACTGTTCATTGCTGCAGATGAAGTGAAGCTGTTACAGCTCATCAGGATCAATGGAACAGTTCCTGCTAAACTCAAAGGAACCATTGTGTTTGCAACCGGAGCAAAAGAAGAATTTCTTCCATCACAGGAGTTTACATTTGATGTTGCATTGGAAGGTGGGGTTTCGCAAACAGCAAGAATCAAAATCAACTCCATTGATCTGAATAATCCTGTTAATGATTGTGGCGATGAAGGAACTGAAGGAAAAAGTTTGTGGGGTATTTTCCTGTTAGGTTTAGTTGGTGGATTTATTGCTTTGCTTACACCCTGTGTATTCCCGTTAATCCCTTTAACGGTTTCCTTTTTTACCAAACGAAGTGGAAGCAGGGGCAAAGGCATTCGTAATGCAATGATGTATGGATTTTTTATTTTCCTGATTTATATATTATTGAGTTTGCCTTTTCATTTACTTGATCAAACTGATCCTGAGATTCTGAATAATATTTCAACCAATGTTTGGCTCAACATTATTTTCTTTATCATCTTTATCATCTTTGCCATTTCTTTCTTTGGGTACTTTGAAATTTCATTACCTGGTAATATTGCCAGTTCAGCCGATTCAAAATCCAGTGTGGGAAGCTTCCTGGGAATCTTTTTCATGGCGTTAACCTTAGCCATTGTTTCATTTTCCTGCACCGGCCCAATCCTCGGATCATTGCTCGCCGGAGCTCTTACCAAGAATGGTGGTGCCATGCAGTTGAGTTTTGGTATGGGCGGGTTTGGCTTGGGTTTAGCATTGCCTTTTGCTTTATTTGCCATGTTCCCAAACTGGCTGCAATCATTACCAAAAAGCGGCGGTTGGTTGAATACTGTAAAAGTGGTGTTAGGATTTTTAGAGCTTGCCATGGCTGTGAAGTTTTTAAGTAATGCCGACCTGGTGAAACAATGGCATCTGTTACCACGTGAAGTTTTCTTAGGTATCTGGTTATTGATTGGCGTTTTGCTGGTATTGTATTTATTAGGGCTGATCCGTTTTCCGCATGATGATAAAAAACTAAAGATTGGTGGCATACGCTGGACATTTATTGTATTGTTTGCAGCAGCTACTGTTTATATAGCACCTGGTATTACAAATACCAAATGGGCTAATTTGAAACTGATCAGTGGATTTCCCCCACCATTATGCTATAGTGTGTATGCTCACCCAGTAAATTGTGAAAGCTCATTTGAGCCTTTGAGAGATTATGAAGAAGCATTGGCATTAGCAAGAAAAGAAAACAAACCATTACTGATTGATTTTACCGGATGGGCTTGTGTAAACTGCAGACGCATGGAAGAAAATGTATGGACCAATCCTGATGTACTCGATTTGATGAGAAATAAATTTGTTGTTGTTTCATTATATGTTGATGAGCGCAAGGTATTACCTGCAGCACAGCAACAAACCTTCAAAACAAAAACGGGAGCTGATAAACAAATTATAACCGTTGGTGATAAATGGGCAACTTTTCAGAGCGAAAATTTTAATGCGGTTGCACAACCTCAATATGCTATCCTTGGTTTAAACGAAACGGCTCTTACTAAAACAAAAGGGTATACACCGGGTGCTGCTGAATTTAAATTGTGGCTGGAATGTGGATTGCAAGCTTTCAACAAATAAGATCAATCTTTTGAGTCAATAAAAAAATCCCTTCACAGCCTTTGAAGGGATTCGGTTTTGTCGGGTTCTCGTACAGGGATAATTTTTACAGAGCGATTTGTTTTTCCGTCATCATCTTACGCATATTAATGAGCCCGTAACGCATGCGGCCCAGAGCAGTGTTAATACTGCAGTTGGTAAGCGATGCAATTTCTTTAAAACTCAAATCAGCGTAATGACGAAGGACGATCACTTCACGTTGTTCTTCAGGTAACAGATCGAGCATCCGGCGGATACGATCATAACTCTGGTTTTTCATCATCTTTTCCTCAGCATTTTCATTGCTGAAATTCAGTACTTCAAAAATATCGTGGTTGTCACTTGTTTTAATGGTGGGAGTTCGTTTTACCCGGCGAAAATGATCTACACACAGGTTGTGTGCAATACGCATGGCCCAGGGTAAAAACTTTCCTTCTTCTGTGTAACGGTTGTTACGGAAGGTGTCAATAACCTTGATAAACATATCCTGGAACAGATCTTCGGCCAGGTATTTGTCTTTAACAAGGAGAAAGATGGAAGTATAGAGCTTGTCTTTATGACGGAGCACTAATGTTTCCATGGCTTCAGCTTCACCATTTTTAAATTGATGGATCAGCTGTTGATCGGTAAATTGTTGATACAGGCGCATACACTTCTACGTTGATGGTTTTCAAAAAAAAGGTTTCAGTAATTGTAAGACTGAAATTATTAAGTAGAAGTTGTAGCTATAGGCAGAAAGATATTTGGGTTTTTTATCTTGATAACTGAATTTCAGAATAAAATTAATAGAAAAAACTCAATTCACAAACATTCATGATTATTTAACGTATTACCCCGTAAAGTGCTAATGGTAATTTCCCTGTCACGTTTATTTACGAAATAGAGGGATATAAAGATTTTGATCTAGCCTGCAAATTCCTTCATTAGTGTATAACAGCAATCTGTTTATGAGTTAAATTTGTTTTTCTATGAGTACAGGGGTTCAAAAGCTGGCTGGCGATACTACAGCAGCAGCAGTCAAAAAAGACGATATTTTTATTAAAGGTGCAAGGGTTCATAATCTCAGGAATGTTTCTGTACATATTCCACGTAATAAATTAATTGTTGTAACCGGTGTTTCAGGGAGCGGTAAATCTTCTTTGACCATTGATACTTTGTATGCCGAAGGCCAGCGACGTTATGCAGAAAGTTTAAGTGCTTATGCCCGTCAGTTCCTGAACCGGATGAACAAACCAGATGTGGACTATATCAAAGGATTGTGCCCTGCCATCGCCATTGAACAAAAAGTTATTTCCCGAACTCCCCGCAGCACCGTTGGCAGCATGACAGAGATATATGATTACATGCGATTGTTGTTTGCAAGAATAGGTAAAACCATTTCTCCGGTGAGTGGAAAGGAAGTAAAGAAAGATGACGTGGCCGATGTATTGAAAACAATTCAACAACAGAAAGAAGGTTCAAAGATTTTGTTGCTGGTGAAATTTCCTTTTCATGCGAAGCGAAATGTAAAAGAAGAATTAAATATTTTATTGCAGAAAGGATTTACGAGAGTGTATTTAAAAAAACAAGCATTAAAAACTAAAAAGCAGGAAGCTGGTGAAGTATTGCATATTGAAGATTTACTTGAGAAGAATGATAGCGAAGTAAAAAAGCTATTCATTGATCAATCAGTATTCACCTATTATGTTCTCATTGATCGGCTCATTGCCAAACAATTTGATGAAGATGAATTGCATCGCATCAGCGATAGTGCAGGTACAGCATTTTATGAAGGTGAAGGTGAAATATACCTGGAGACAGATGGTAAGGAGCTGATTCATTTTTCTAATTGCTTTGAGTTGGATGGAGTTAAGTTTGAAGAACCTGTGCCTAATTTATTTTCTTTCAACAATCCTTACGGCGCATGTCCGGTGTGTGAAGGCTTTAGCCTGATTTTGGGAATTGACGAGGACCTGGTTATTCCTGATAAAAATTTAAGTGTGTATGAAGGTGCAGTTGCTCCATGGAAAGGAGAGAAGCTCGGTTTGTGGAGAGAACATTTTGTAAAGGCTGCCGGCAAATCAAACTTCCCTGTACATAAACCTATCATTGATTTAACAACCGAACAATATAACCAGCTATGGAAAGGCGTTGGGGCAGCATCGGGCATTGATGATTTTTTTAAAGAGGTTGAACAGAATTTATACAAAGTGCAGTACAGGGTATTGCTTAGCCGTTACAGGGGTAGAACCGCTTGTACGGAGTGTGAGGGTTATCGTTTACGCAAAGAAGCATTGTATATAAAAGTTGGAGGCAGGCATATTGGTGAGTTATGTAAAATGCCAGTGAAAGATTTGAAAATTTGGTTTGATGAATTGAAATTGAGCGCTTACGATATGGAAGTAGGCAAACGTATTTTGTTTGAGATCAATAACCGTGTTCAAACCTTATTACAGGTAGGCTTAGGTTATCTTTCACTAAACAGGTTGGCAAATAGTTTAAGCGGTGGTGAAAGTCAAAGGATACAACTGACACGTTCTTTAGGAAGTAACCTTACCGATTCGTTATATATCCTTGATGAACCTTCTATAGGATTGCATCCCCGTGATACAGCTAATTTAATTACTGTATTAAAAGACTTGCGGAATCTCGGTAATACGGTTGTAGTGGTGGAGCATGATGAGATGATGATGAGAGAAGCAGATCATATTATTGATATGGGTCCTTTTGCCAGTCATTTAGGTGGTGAAGTTATTGCTGAAGGAAATTATGATGCGATCATCAGCAATAAAAAAAGCTTAACAGGCAAATATTTAAATGGCGAAAAAACAATTCAGGATTTTGGAAAGCCACGCAACTGGAACCGCAGTATTAAAGTAGAAGGAGCAAGACAACATAATTTGAAAAATATCACGGTAGAATTTCCATTGAATGTATTGTGTGTAGTGAGTGGTGTAAGTGGTAGCGGTAAAACAACACTGGTAAAAAATATTTTATACCCTGCATTGAATAAACTCAAAGGAGAGTTTGGCGACAAAGCAGGCTTGCACAAACAACTCAGTGGTGATCTGGATTCTGTTGCACAAATTGAAATGGTTGATCAGAACCCCATTGGTAAAAGCAGCAGAAGCAATCCTGTTACGTACATCAAAGCATATGATGAAATAAGAGATGTATTTTCTCAACAGCCTTTAAGTAAGATCAGGGGCTTTTTGCCAAAACACTTTTCTTTTAATGTTGATGGTGGAAGATGTGATGCCTGCAAAGGCGAAGGAGAACAGGTAGTGGAGATGCAGTTTCTGGCTGATGTACATTTAACCTGCGATGTGTGTGCTGGCAAACGGTTTAAAGAGGAAGTACTGGAAGTAAAATACAACGATAAAAGTATTTATGATATACTTGAAATGAGCGTGGATGACGCAATTGATTTTTTCAGGAATGAAAAAGACCTGATAAAAAAATTATCTCCTTTAGCAGATGTTGGTTTAGGGTATATCAAACTGGGGCAAAGCAGTGATACATTAAGTGGTGGTGAAGCACAACGTGTAAAGCTTGCCTCTTTTCTTGGACGTGGAAACGGGCAGGGAAGTATCTTGTTTATTTTTGATGAGCCTACAACGGGTCTTCATTTTCATGATATCAATAAACTGCTCAAAAGCTTTCATGCATTAATTGAAAAAGGTCATTCTGTTTTAGTGATTGAACACAACACAGATGTAATTAAAAGGGCCGATTGGGTGATTGACCTGGGCCCGGAAGCAGGTGATGGAGGTGGTGAAGTTGTTTACGCAGGATTGCCTGCGGGGTTAGCAAAAGTAAAAAACAGCCGTACTGCAAAATATCTTAGTTAATAAACAACAATCGTTTGGTCTTGTTTTGTACCAGCTGCGTCATTCAATGTAACACGGTATGTTCCTTTTGGTAAATGGCTGATGTTTAATTCAATTTTTGAAGGGAATGTTTCAAACCTGAACTGATCTGCTTTAATTGAGTTCATTGTATAGATAGTTACAGTAAAAGGTGCCTGGATCGAGGTTTTATCAATGTTTAAATGTAATTGCGATGAAACCGGGTTGGGATAAACTGAAAATATTTTTGTATTTCTTTCAGCAATCATTTCTGTTGCTGAATAAAAAAGCTCACCATTGAAACCGGTTGCAAATATGCGGTAATAATTATTTCCTGTTAACATAAAACTGTCAATATCTGCATAACTGTTTTGGGGTTGATTAGTATTTTTTGCAGGCTGTTTGCTCATAAGTTTCCAGTTTCTGCCATCATTACTTTTTTCAATGCTGTAGTTGGCAATCTGATCTTCATCGCTCACAATCCACGATAAGAGAGCTTGCCTTTTGGTATTTGATTTTACATAAAACGATTGAAATTTAACCGGCAATATTCCCTGACCGAATCCATTTGGAGATGCGCCTGAATAATTATCTGCATAAGCTGGTCCTACAATTGTTCCATCGTTGCTTCCCCGGTATTTGTTTACACCGCCAATTGTAATTACAGATGATGGTGACCCGGTGCTTGTAATCAAACCGGTAGTATAAATGTTGATAGATGAAGCAGTACCCAGATCCAGCTTGCCGCCCGGGGCAAAATGTAAGGTTCCGTAAACTCTTATTGTAAGATTAGGAAATGTGTTGTAGATATTTGATTTTACAGTGATGCTTATTCCTGCAGGAATTAATACAATATCTCCGTCTTGAGGTACACCTGAGGCGCTCCAGTTAGAGGCAACCGACCAGCCGTGGCCTGCATTACTGATTACTGTTCGAACAGCCGCATAAGAACAATGTATAAGCAGAAAGAAACAAAGAATAGTTGCAATAGTTTTCATGGATGTGGATTTGGAACTGTAAAACTAAGGGTAACCACTTATAAAAACAACGTGATAAACCCTGCTTTTTAAATAAGGGTATTTGTTCTTTTTTCGCCGTATTTGTACTGAAGAGGGAGTTATAAATACAACGTATAACACGAACAACTGTTTTGAAAACAGCAAGCAGTTAAAGCATCAATGCTGATATAAAAAAAGGAGTTAATAAGAAAAAAGAAAAGGAGTTATCAAAAAAAATTAACGTAACCGATCCATGCTTTTTACCAGTTTATCATCTTTTCTGATACCCATGATGGCTAGTATAAAAAAAACGGGGATTGCAAATGTAAGAACAGAAGTTAAAGTGAAGCTGCCCTCTGTGTATTGTTTTGTTTGCAGAAAATACACAACTACAGCAATTACCTGCAACAGAAAACCAACCAATCCAAGCTGCATCTGTAATTTACGGTTCCTGAATAAAAAGATAGCTGATAGGGCTGTTAATGCAACAACTACTGCTAATATGAGCAGCAAAAAATAAGAGGAGCCGTTTAATTCAGTAAAGAGTTTATTGTCTTTGTTTCCACTGTAAAACGAAAATTTTAAAGTGCCCAAAGAAAAGACTCCTGCAAAAAATAACCAGATGCTTTGAATTCGTTGGATCATGGTATTTAATTAATTGTTCAAATCGTAAATTGAAAATGTTCCCTTATCCCAGCTCGGGGTACAATGGAAACTGTTCCATAAATGTATTCACTTCTTTTCGAATCTTATTCAACATTGCTTCGTCTTCTGCATTCATCAGGCTTCTGTCAATAACATCTACCACAAAGTTCATATGTTCTTCTTTCATTCCTCTGGTAGTAATGGCCGGTACACCTGTGCGTATACCACTGGTTACAAAAGCACTTTTATCATCAAACGGAACCATGTTTTTATTGGTAGTGATATCGGCTTTACCCAACACCTGTTCAGCTTTTTTACCACTGATGTTTTTATTACGCAGATCTATGAGCATTAAATGATTATCTGTTCCGTCAGATATAAGTTTATATTCTCTTTCAACAAAGGCCTGGGCCATTGCTTGTGCATTCAACTGTACCTGTTTTGCATAGGTGGTAAATTCATCGGTTAAAATTTCACCAAATGCAACTGCTTTGGCCGCAATCACATGTTCCAATGGTCCGCCTTGCTGACCGGGGAATACGGCCATATCCATAAGATTACTCATCATGCGTGTATTACCTTTTACATCTTTCAACCCAAATGGGTTTTCAAAATCCTTGTGCATTAAAATAATACCGCCTCTTGGTCCACGTAATGTTTTATGTGTGGTTGATGTAACAAAATGACAATGTTCAAATGGAGAACTTAGTAAGCCTTTTGCAATTAACCCTGCAGGATGTGCCATATCGCACAAAACAAAGGCGCCCACTTCATCAGCTACTTTACGAATGCGTACATAATCCCAATCACGACTGTAAGCACTTGCACCGCAGATGATGAGTTTAGGTTTTACTTCTCTTGCTTTAGACTCAAGCATTTCATAATCAACAAGGCCGGTTTCTTTTACAACGCCATAAAAGTGTGGTTTATACAACTTGCCGCTAAAATTAACTGCAGCACCATGCGTTAAGTGACCGCCCATACTCAAATCCAAACCAAGAATATCATCACCGGGTTGAATGATGGCGCTCATAACAGCCGCATTTGCCTGTGCTCCACTGTGTGGTTGTACATTGGCATATGCACAACGAAAGACTTCCTTTAATCGGTCAATAGCTAATTGTTCAGTTTGGTCAACTATTTCACAACCGCCATAATACCTACGCCCAGGGTAACCTTCAGCATATTTATTGGTTAACACACTGCCCATCGCCTGAATAACCTGGAGCGAAGTGAAATTTTCTGAAGCAATGAGTTCAATGCCGCGACGCTGACGTTGTAATTCCTGGTTGATGAGGTTGAAGATGACCGTATCTCTTTGCATGCTGATCTGTAAGTTTATTTGTTAACTGGTTTATTCAAAAAATATCAAAATGTTGAGTAAGGGGAGAAACGGTAAAGTGTGCCCGCCCGGATGAACCGTTCGGAGGGGCGACGCAACAAATGATGATAAGAATTGTTGCTGCCTGTTAACCAAAATACCATTCGCTTCAGCTTACAAGCCGCAAAAATAAGCCCGTAGAGTTAGTGATCAGGTATTGCAGAGATCTTTTTTTAAACATCTTCTGATCTTTGCGAAATCTGGTTTATTCAAAAAGTCCTACTTTAGCCGCTTCGATTACACGAAGCTTTATTATGAAGGCAATCATTCCAGTGGCGGGTGCAGGTACAAAACTGCGTCCTCATACATATACGCAACCCAAAGCCCTCATACCCATTGCTGGTAAAACGGTACTGAGTATTATCATTGAACAATTGCAGGATGCAGGCGTGCATGAATTTGTTTTTATTGTGGGCTATCTCAGCGATAAAATCCAGGATTATATTAAACAAACGTTTCCGCATATCCACAGCACTTTTGTAAACCAGAACGAACGACAGGGGTTGGGGCATGCCATTTTATTATCGCAGGAACATGTTGCCGGTGATGAAGTGATTATTGTATTGGGCGATACCATTTGCGAGTATGATATTAAAGAAGTATTGAAAAGTGAAGTGTCGATGCTTGCTGTAAAAAAAGTAGATGACCCCCGCAGTTTTGGTGTAGCAGAATTGGATGAAACGGGAAACATCCTGAAAGTGGTGGAAAAGCCACAGATCCCTAAAAGTAATATGGCATTGGTAGGTATTTATAAAATCAGGGATACGCATATGATGTATGATTGCCTGGCAGTGAATTACAGGGATGGTGTAAAAAACAGGGATGAGTACAGCTTAACGGATGCCCTGCAATGCATGATTGAGAAAGGAGAACTCTTTCAATCTTTTAAAGTATTAAATTGGTTTGACTGCGGTAACAAGGAATCATTACTTGAATCAAATGCAACTTTGCTCAAGAAATTCGGAACTTCTATTTCTCCGGATCATCGTTTTGAGAATGTGATTGTGGTGGAGCCGGTAAGTATAGGTAAGAACTGCGAAATTAAAAACTCCATTATCGGTCCCAATGTGGCCGTGGGCGATAATACAACCATCAATTATTCCATTATTAAAGAATCTATCATCGGTTCTTATGCCGATCTGTTTGATATCGTTCTTGAAGATTCGTTGATTGGCAGCGACACCGAAGTAAAAGGTGAAACAAGGAGTTTAAACATCGGGGATAATACAGAGATTGATTTAGGGTAGTTCAATTCCAAAACTCTGCTTCATCCGCAACCTTTGGTTTAATTTTTAGGGTTTCTCCACGAAGATGATTTTGATGATTGATGAAACAAGCCAATTACTGTAACTTTCTCACCACTAATTTTATAAATAATCAGGTAAGGAAATTTTCCTAATGTAATCCTTCGAAGTTTTTTTGTAAGATTGAAGTAATTGTAAGGCTTCTTTTTTATTTTATCAACAGCTAGCTCAAACAAATTGGTGAAGTTATTACTCAAGGCAGTTGAAATAGCCTCATAAAATAGAAAGGCAGTTTCAAAGTCACCGGCTACTCTTAGTTCCAGAATGATTTCGTAAACTCTTGATTTTTTGATCCATTTCTTTTTTGAATGTATTCCATGGAATCATTACTGCTTTGCCTGTATCAATATCTTTTATTCGATTATTCAATTCTTTCCATTGTTCTTTCGTTAAATCTTCTTCAGCGAGGTAATCATCTTCAAGATCAAGAGCCTCCTGCAAAGCATAGTATAATTTTACTTTTTCTTTTTTAGGGAGTTTCATTACATCATCCAGTATCTTCGTTGGCATATTTTTTTTCTTAAAGATAATTCTTATTGATGAAATTAAAATAGTATGGTCACCGACTTTTCCAATCGCATCACTCAACTTTTTGGTATCGAAAAACCCATCATCCAGGCAGGGATGATTTGGGCTGCAGGCTGGCGACTGGCAAGTGCTGTAAGCAATGCAGGCGGATTAGGCATCATCGGCAGCGGCAGTATGTACCCCGAAGTATTGAGAGAACATATCCAAAAATGCAAAGCAGCTACTACCAAACCATTCGCCGTAAATGTACCGTTGTTATATCCTGATATTGATAAACAAATGGCCATTATTTTTGAAGAAGGCGTAAAAATCGTTTTCACAAGTGCTGGTAATCCCAAAACATGGACATCCATTTTAAAAGAAAAAGCCCACCTGCCGCACGGGCAGGGAATTACTGTTGTACATGTAATCAGCAGCAGCAAGTTTGCACTCAAAGCACAGGAGGCTGGTTGTGATGCAGTAGTGGCTGAAGGGTTTGAAGCCGGCGGCCATAATGGTAGAGAAGAAACCACCAGCATGGTATTGATACCGGCGGTTAAAAAAGCAATTACAATTCCATTAATAGCTGCAGGTGGTATTGCAACGGGCCGGCAAATGCTGGCAGCAATGGTATTAGGCGCAGAAGGCGTGCAGGTTGGTAGCCGTTATGTGGCAAGTGAAGAAGCAAGCAGTCACATGAATTTTAAACAGGCTGTCATTAACAGTAGTGAAGGAGATACAGTTCTTACGTTAAAACAATTAGCTCCTGTGCGTTTAATTAAAAATGATTTTTATAAACAGGTACAGGAAGCAGAACAAAAAGGCGCATCGAAACAGGAGTTGATCCAATTGTTAGGAAGGGCCAGAGCCAAGAGAGGAATGTTTGAAGGAAATCTTACAGAAGGCGAATTGGAAATTGGCCAGGTATGTGCCCTGCTTGATGATATTTTACCTGCAGCCACCATCACACAGAATCTTTGGAACGAATTTCAAGAAGCATTGGCCAATCCATTGGATACTAATCAAAAGGTGCCTTAAACACTTTCCGGAATTTTTCCATTTCTTTCTACTTTTTCTCTAACTCCAGTTGCTGTTCCTGTAGTTGTTCTTTTAACTGAAGATAAAATGGGATTTCATTGAACTCAGGTAGCCCGGGGATTGGAGGCAGTTGATACATTTCCACCAGTAATTGGTCAGGTTCATTGAATACAACCTGACTATGCAGGATTGAACTTAAGCCAAAGTAATGCTTCAGGTTGCCAGCAGTAAAACCATTAAAATCTTTTTAAGAAAAGCATAATGTATCCGCATACAATAAATTTTATCCAAATTACGAGTATATTCGTAGAGTTACTATGCAGCACTTTTTTTCTGAACATTTTAACAAGTTCAGTTGTTAGATAAAAGGTAATTGAAATAATAAACTTCTGTAACTTTAATTACTTATTATCGTAAAACAATTGTTATGAAGAAAATACTTTTTATCGCTGTTTTCATAACAGGAGTTTCAGTTGCCGTTTTTGCCAAGGCAGATAATGGTAATGAAACAGGATCAGTTCAAGGAACCATTTTTGATGCAGAAACCAAGAAGCCGTTAGCCAATGTTACTTTTACTGCCACCATCAGAAAGTCAACCTTCCAGAAAGAAATTGTTACCGATGCAAATGGAAACTTTAAAATCAGCAATGTGCCCGTTGGTGAGCATGCTCTCATTATTGATAAAGTTGGATACAAAGCGTCACGTAAGGAAGGTATTGTTGTGAAAGAAGGAATAATTATTAAAGTTGACTTTGAAGTAATTGAAGCTGAAGACGAAATTCATCAGCCAATTGTATCGCCCATCACTATTCATTCTTTTTAATTTTTACTATAAGAAAAGAGCCCCGACATTTATTGTCGGGGCTCTTTGTTTTATGCCTTGTTTTGTTATGATTTTCTGAAAGCCCATTTCGCCATTTCTTTTAGCGTAACCTTTTTTCCATAGAGCAGAATACCTGTTCTGTAAATCTTTGCACTTAACCAGGTGGTACATAGGAACCCTGCAATCAACGAAATCATCGAGACCCCCAATTCCCAATATTCAACTGTGCCGGGAACCCCAAATGGTATGCGGCTCATCATTACAATGGGCGATGTAAAAGGAATTATACTTCCCCAAACTGCCAGCGACCCACTTGGGTTTTGAATAGCATTGATCATGATGAAAATGCCGAGGATAATAGGTAATGTTATCGGTAACATTAATGACTGTGCTTCCTGCGGGTCTTCATTAACCACACTGCCTACTGCTGCAAACAATGAAGCATAAAACAAATAACCAAACAGGAAATAGAAAATAAAGCAAGGAATAATCAACGCCCAATTAGCGCTGAACACAGTCGTTTTTGCCTGCAGTATTTTTAATGCCATGGTATTATTCTGTGCCATGGAGGGCATGCTCTCATTCATTTTCTGTGCCTGTTCGAGCACTTCAGGAGAAATAAATAAACTGCTGAGCGATGATAAGATGAAGATCAGGATAATCCATAAGAATAATTGAGTTAAGCCAACGGCTGCAATTCCTATGATTTTACCAAGCATCAGTTGAAAAGGTTTTACACTGCTCACCATTACTTCAGCAATCCGGTTCATTTTTTCTTCCATTACTCCCCGCATTACAGCAGCACCATAAATAAACAAAACGATATAGATGATAAAACCACTTGCATAACCAATAGCCAGTGCAAGCACTTTATTATCTTCTTTTATTTCAGCTCCTTTTACCTGGTAAGAACGGTAATTCAGCGATTCTTCATTTTCACTTTGCAGGCGAATGGAATCAAGCGTGTTTCTTGTTACGCCCCGTGCCATCAACAGTCGGTTCTCATTGATTTTTTGAAGTTGATTTTTGATGGCTTCATCTGTACTCAGTCCAAGCTGTTTTTGGGTATATAACCTTGCTGAATCAGCTTTTTGCTGATTGGATGAATAAATGATCAGCAGTCCTTCAAAACCTTTATTCTTATAATTGTTTCTGTCAACTCCTTCTGGGTAGCCATACTCAACGGATGCACTGTTTTTGAAATTATTCTTATAAAGCCCGCTCTGATCGTTTACCGCAATTTTCCGTTGCTCAGTTCCATTAGCACCAATAAATGCGCCACCAAAAATGAGTGCAAACATGAGCAATGGAAAAAGAAAGGTTGACAGTAAAAATGTTTTATTGCGAACTCTTGTTACGTATTCCCTTTTGATGATGATCCAAATCTTATTCATATGAATGCAATTAATTATTAGCAATTTTTTTTCTACTTACATTTAATTATTCAACCCACCTCTCAATCTCCTCCCAGGAGGAGAAGTGTTAAGCAATTATGGTTTCAAATTGTCTTGCGGTTGGAGTGCCTTCTACCAATCTTATAAATATTTCGTTTAATGATGGAAGAATTTCATGATAAGCGATGATGCCGCTTTGCTGGTTAATGAAATGCAGCAACACATCATTGGCACGGTATCCTTCGTTGATCTTGAGTGTTAGATTATTTTCATTCTGCTTAACAATGGTAAAGGATGCATGTTGCAAAACAGCAGGTAGATGATCTACTTCTGCCGTAAATATATTTTGCTTGTATTGCTGTTTAATATCTCTTACCGTTCCATCAAGGATCTTATGGCCTTTATTCAACAATACAATATGGTCGCAAATCTCTTCAACCTGCTCCATGCGATGCGTGCTGAAGATGATGGTGGTGCCTTTCTGCGCCAGGTTAAAAATCTGATCTTTAATGAGGTTGCTGTTTACAGGATCTAAACCGCTGAAGGGTTCATCAAGGATCACCAGTTTTGGTTCATGCAAAACGGTGATTACAAATTGCAATTTTTGCTGCATCCCTTTTGATAAATCATCAACTTTCTTATTCCACCAGCTTTGCATTTCAAATTTTTCAAACCATTCTTTTACATTCCCAAATGCATCCTGTTTGCTCATTCCTTTTAATTGCGCCAGATACATAGCCTGTTCACCCACTTTCATTTTTTTGTACAGGCCACGTTCTTCGGGCATATATCCAATGTCTATTACATCTGAAACAGGATTGAATTTTTTTCCGTTGAGATTGATATTTCCTGAATCCGGATAAAATATACCGGTGATCATACGAATCAATGTTGTTTTACCTGCACCGTTGGGGCCAAGCAAACCAAAAATGGATCCTTTCTCGATTGTAAAGCTGATATCATCAACCGCTTTTTGAGAAGAAAAGTATTTCTTCAGATGCTGAACTTCTAAAATGGTACTCATAATAATTGTTAGTCTGCTGAGTTTGGAAATTGTTACAAAGTAAGTCAGTATTTTTAGTAGAAAGTATTTGTTGATAAATGGTTTATTTGCATTGCAATCATTTCTGCCACCCTTTCACCATCCATTGCCGCACTCACTATCCCTCCGGCATAACCTGCTCCTTCACCACAGGGAAAAAGTCTTTTAATCTGGGGGTGTTGCAGGCTTTCATTGTTACGTGGAATACGAACAGGCGAAGATGTTCTTGATTCTGTTGCCACAGCAATGGCATCATTGGTAAAATAGCCTGGCATCTTCTGTCCAAATGCTTTGAAAGCAAGTTGCAAATCTTCAAAAATAAAATCGGGCAAAACATCGCCTAATGATGAACTTTTGATGCCGGGCAAATAGGAGCAATCGGGAAGGGAAGAAGATGTTTTGTTGTTAAACAGATCAACCATCCGCTGTGCAGGTGCAACCAATTTGCCTCCACCGGCTGCGAACGTTTTTTGTTCGATTGCCTGCTGGAATTTCATCAGCAACAAAGGATCATCTTCACTTATTTGGGTTTTGTTATTTACACTTTGTTTGTTGAAATAGTCAAAGGCATCTTTCTCATCAACAGTAACTACCATACCACTGTTGGCAAATGCATTGTTTCGTTTCGAGGGGCTCCAGCCGTTCACCACTAGTTCTCCCGGCGATGTGGCTGCGGGCGCAATGATTCCACCCGGACACATGCAAAAACTAAAAACACCTTTCCCCTTCACCTGCTCAACTAAGTTGTAAGAAGCAGGTGGAAGAAATTCATTTCTTACAGGACAGCGATATTGAATTGAGTCAATTAAAACCTGCGGATGTTCTACCCGAACGCCCAACGCAAATGGCTTGGCTTCAATAAGTATATTGTTTTGATGAAGCAGTTCAAAAATATCCCTGGCGCTATGGCCGGTTGCAAGAATTACAGCATCTGCATGTATCAATGCTCCATGATTGATCTCTATTCCTGTAAGAGTATCTTTCTCAACAATAAAATTGGTCAGTTTTGTTTCGAAATGTATTTCAGCACCGCAAGAAAGCATAAATTCTCTCATGGCCGTAATGATCTGGGGTAGTTTATTGGTACCGATATGGGGATGACTCTGGTACAGAATTTTTTCTTCGGCACCAAAGCGGACAAATAACTGAAGAATACGATCGATGTTTCCTCTTTTGTTGCTGCGTGTATATAATTTGCCATCGCTGTAAGTACCTGCCCCACCTTCGCCAAAACAGTAATTGCTTTCGGGGTTTACTTCACCTTCTTTATTCAATACTGCCAGGTCTCTTCTTCTTGCACGCACATCTTTGCCTCTTTCAACAAGAATGGGTTTAATACCCAATTCTATCAACCGCAATGCAGCAAAAAGCCCTGCCGGTCCGGCGCCAACTATGATCGTTTGTTTTGTAGCGGAGCGTACATCTTTAAACTCAAAATTGATTGATGCTCTTTCCTGTACGGGTTCATTGATAAAAGCATTTACAATTAGATTCACCCATGGTTGCCTGCTTCTTGCGTCAATAGATTGTTTGAGAATATAAAAGCCATTTACAGAGTTGGCCGGTACTGCTAAAGACCGGGCAATTTGCTCATGAATGATCAATTGATTGCTTGCCTGGGAAGGCAGGATCCTCAGTGTAATTTGTTGTTGCATGTGTTAGGCAGTTAACCTAAAAACATTTTGTAAGCGGCAAAGATAAAGGATGTTTTAAGTGATTAGAAATTACAAATTCATTTTCAAAAAAAACATTTTTTTTCTACTCTTAAAAACCGCTACCTTTCATTCGTTACACTCAGCATATGAACAAGGGTACTATCCATTCAATTCTTGCGGCCTGCATTCTTTTTTTCTATTCCTGTAATCCTGTTTACAAGGCATCGTCGGTTCAGTATAAAGATTATAACGTTGATAATATTCAAACCGATTCAACTCTTCAAGCTTTTCTTCAACCATTTTCTGATAGTGTTAATCGCAGCATGAACGGAGTCATTGCAACACTTGCTGTTGATCTTGAAAAAAAACAACCCGAAGGATCCTTAGGTAATTTAATGGCAGATGCCATGAAAGTAATTGCTGAAAAAACGTATGTAACAAAAGTTGATGCTGCTTTTGTAAATTATGGAGGTATAAGGCTCCCTTCTATTAAAGCAGGAGCCATTACAAGAGGAAAGGTATTTGAATTGATGCCTTTTGATAATATTGTTGTGTTGCAAAAGTTATCGGGAAAAGTATTTAAAGATTTTTTAGATCATATTGCATCAAGAGGTGGCTGGCCGGTTGCAGGTATAACTATGCAAATCAAAAATAAGAAAGCAGAAAATGTAATGATCAATGGCAAACCAATTGACCTGTATGCAATTTACAGCATTGCTAATTCAGATTATGTTGCAAACGGAGGTGATATGTGCGATATGCTGAGACCGATTCCACAAATCAATAACGGCCTTTTATTAAGGGATGCATTGATTGAATATTTCACATCATTCAGCAAAGAAGGGAAACAAATTACTGCCACAATTGAAAACAGGGTTACCAATGCTCAATAGAAAAACATTTATCCGGCAATCAGCCTTTACCGCTGGGGCAATAATTGTTTCAAAATGGGTAGGTGCCGAAGAAATATCAGCACAACGGCTGGTTATTCTGCATACCAATGATGTGCACAGCAGACTGGAACCTTTTCCCATGGATGGAGGCAGGAACCAGGGCTTGGGTGGTGTTGCGGCAAGGGCAAAACTGATTGGAGATATCCGATCACAAGAAGAACATGTTTTGCTACTCGATGCCGGTGATATTTTCCAGGGAACCCCCTATTTTAATTTGTACAAAGGCGAACCTGAAATAAAAGCAATGGCAAAAATGGGTTATGATGCATGCACGATGGGTAATCATGACTTTGATGGAGGTCTTGAAAATTTTGCAACTCAACTCAAACATGCAAACTTTCCCGTTTTGCTCTGTAATTATGATTTTACCAATACAGCCATGGAAGGTCAATCGGCCCAATATAAGATTTTTAGAAAAGGGAAATTAAAAATTGGCGTTACAGGAGTTGGTATTGAAATGAAAGGGTTGGTTCCGGATAATTTATTTGGCAACACCGTTTATCTTGACCCCATTAAAAAACTAAATGAAACAGCATACTTATTGAAAAAGGAAAAAGGTTGCGATATGGTCATCTGTTTATCTCATCTTGGTTATCAATACAGAGAAGATATTAACAAATTATCGGATTTGATTCTGGCAAAAGAAACGGAAAATGTTGACCTGATCATTGGTGGACATACGCATACTTTTTTAAACGAACCGGTATTGGTAAAGAATAAAATAAATGCTGATGTTTTGGTGAATCAGGTAGGCTGGGCGGGCATTCAGTTGGGTAGATTGGATTTCGAATTTTCAAGTTTTAGAAAGAAAAGCCTGGCAAATGCCAATACTCTTTTAATAGGTAAAAAATCAGTTGAATAAAAAATTTTTTTTTCCACAAAAAGTGTTGATATTCGCTGTCCCCCCTTTTTTTTTGTATTGATATTTTAATACAAAAAAGGACCCAGAGAATAAACAGGAACATTATTAACTCATTATATAAACTGCTTCAGGAACAATGACGACAACGGCTGATCAGGTATGGAAAAGTTGTTTAACTATTATTAAGGATATTGTAGAGTGGCAACATTTTAAAACATGGTTTGAACCTATCAGACCGGTTGAACTTAAAAATAAAATTCTTACCATTCAGGTGCCCAGTCAATTTTTCTTTGAGTATTTAGAAGAACATTATGTTACCTTGTTAGCGAAAACGCTGAAAAGGGAGTTGGGAAAAGATGCGAACCTGGAATATCGCATCATGATGGATAGTGGTAATAACAATAATCAGCCGATAACAATGGATGTTCCCGGTCATGGTTATAAAACATATACAAACAACGAAATGGATTTTCCGCTGGTTATAAGTAATCCTGTAAAGAATCCATTTGTGATTCCGGGTTTAAAAAAGGTTCAGATTGATCCGCAGCTGAATCCTAATTATACATTTGATGCTTTTATTGAAGGTGATTGTAATCGTGTAGCACGACGTGCAGGTAAAACAGTTGC
>Ga0163144_10001272_pt1 | contig 59433 bp, 61 predicted proteins | sample OliLak19BULKMAT1_FD_123175 | JGI IMG/M metagenome (GOLD analysis project Ga0163144, IMG submission 123175) | Freshwater microbial mat bacterial communities from Lake Vanda, McMurdo Dry Valleys, Antarctica - Oligotrophic Lake LV.19.BULKMAT1 | ecosystem: Environmental > Aquatic > Freshwater >...
CAGGGCGCGCCCCAGGTTGCCCAGGCCGGCGATCGCCACCTCCCAGTCGTCGGCGACGCCCAGCGTCATCGAGATGGCGTGGACCAGATGACCGACGTCATAGCCGACGCCACGGGTGCCGAACGAGCCTAAGTAGGAGAGGTCCTTTCGGACCTTGACCGCGGATTCCCCCACCTGCACGGCGAGCGCCTGACTGGACACCGTGGTGACACCGTCGGCTGCGATCTGGCGCAGCGCGTGCAGGTACCCGGGCAACCGTCCCACCGTGGCCTCGGGCACGGCGCGTGGGTCATCGGCGACCGTCGGGTCCGAGGTCACCGGTGTGGCTGCGCTCGTGACACGGCGGAGGTCGACGGTCGGGCGCAACGGCATGCGTGACCACTCCTCACTGGATGCCCGGTCAGATTACGTGCTTGTGAAGGAAAGCACAAAGTCTCGGGGTCGTCAGCCGAACGCGGGTCCTCGCTGCACCAGGAGGGCGTAGAGCGTGCGCTGGATGATCTCCCGGATGTGGTCCGTCATCTCCAGCACGACCAGCGGATCATCGGCGTCCGACGGCTGGTGGATGTCGGTCGGGACGGGCATCCCGAAGTCTATGATCCACTTGCTCGGCAGCGGGACCAGCCCGAGCGGTCCCAACCACGGCCACGTCGGGGTCAACGGCCAATACGGCATTCCGGTGAGCTTGGCCAGTGGCGAGACATCGGCGAGCATCGGGTAGGTCTCCTCCGCGCCGACCACGGATACCGGGATGATCGGCGCGCCGGTCCGGATCGCCGAGGACACGAATCCACCGCGGCCGAAGCGCTGGAGTCGGTAGCGGTCGCGATACAGCTTGCCGATCCCCTTGAAGCCCTCCGGCCACACCCCCACCAGTTCGCCCGCGGACAGCAGCCGTTCGGCATCTGCCGCCGCCGCGAGGGTCGCGCCGGCGCGACGGGCGATGTCCCCCACCACCGGTGTGGCGAACATCAGCTCCGCCGCCAGGGGACGCATGACCCGCCGCGAGGGCGTCACGTCGTGCACGGCCAGCTGGGTCATGAGCCCGTCCCAGGGCAGTGTGCCGGAATGGTTGCTGACCAGCAGGGCCGCGCCGGAATCGGGGATGTTCTCCGCCCCACGGACGTCAACCCGGAACCAATGCTCGGACAACGGCCGCAGCAGCGGGAACAGCACACCGGTCACGAACTCGCGATCGAAGCCGAACTCGTCGATGGCGTACTCCCCTGAAATCCGGCGCAGGATGAAGTCGAGGGCATCGGCGAGCAGCGGCGGGAGATCGGGTGACGGAGGGTGGGAACCGGGCTGCCCGTCGGCCGCCGGTCCGGTCCCGGGTGGCGAGGGTGGGTCGTTCGTGGTCGGCAGCGGGTCGCTCTGGTGGTGAGCCTCCTGATCGTGTGCCTCGTGATCGGGTGCCTGGCGATGCTGTGCCTCGTGATCGGGTGCCTCGTGTTCGGGTGCCTCGTGATCGGGTGCCTCGTGATCGGGTGCCTGGCGATGCTGTGCCTGGTCGTGGTCGTACTGCTGGTCGTCGCGTGCCGCGGTCTCTGCTGCCTGGTCCAGCAGCGGCGTCAACCGCTGCCGCCGTCGGTCGCGCTCGCGGCCAGCCCGTTCCGCGGCGTCTCGAACCAGGGCACTCGACGACTCGTGCCTCACGTGGGCCTCACGGCCGACAGGACACGGCTCATGGGGCTGCTCAACTGCCGAGCGGCGACGAAGTCGGCGAAGGCCTGGGCGGTGGAGTAGGCCGGCCGAAGGCCCAGCACGGTGGTCATCCGGCTGGTGTCCAGCACCCGGCCGAAGGACAGCAGCGCGATGTCGTCGTCGGTCAGGTCCATCCCCCGGGCCGCGCCGGGAAAGCGGTGCAGCCGTCGCAGCGCCGCGGCCGGCAGGCCGAGCACCAGTCGACCGGCCATCCGGGCGGCCTGCATCACGGTAATGCAACCGGGCCCGGCGACGTTGATCTGGCCCGTGGCGGGGCAACCGATCGTGGCGGCACGTACCACGGCAGCCACGATGTCATCGGTGTGGACGAACTGCAGCCGGGCGTCGCGGCCCAGCGGCGCAGGCACGGCGGGCAGCAAGAACAAGTCGGTGAAGCCGGTGCGCAGCGTGGGACCGATGGCGTGGGCGAAACGCAGTGTGGACGTGGCGACATCGCGCCGGCGGCGGGCGAAGCCGCGCACGCTGGCCTCGACGTCGATGCAGTCGCGCCCCCAGCCACTACGGGGCGGCCTGGTCGGCTCGGTGACCTCGGTGAACATGGCCGGATCAGCCGGCCCGCTGCCGTAGACCCCCGCACTGGAGCGCACGATCAGCCGGTCCAGGGTTGGCAGCTTCTGGCATGCCGCCAATAGGTGCATCGTCCCGATGACGTTGATCTCCTTCATCGAGGCACGGCCCCCGGCCTCCACGGGTGTCGTGATGACGCCCATGTGCACGACGGTGTCGACCCCCAGTCCGCGCACCGCTGTCACGACGGACGCGTTGCGGACATCGAGCGAGAGGACCTCCACACCGTCGCCCGGCGGAACGGTCGGCGTCGACGAATCGACGCCGATCACCCGATCGACGCCGGGCACCCGGGCCAGCTCGGCCGCGACCAAGCCGCCCAGCGTGCCCGCGACACCGGTGACAAGGACCCGGCGGCCCATGGCAGACCCCCTCGACCGATCGGTGGTGGCGCTCCTGCGGCGCTACTTCTTGTTGCGCCACTGGTGACGCGTCTTGCGAAGCAGCTTGCGGTGCTTCTTCTTGGCCATGCGCTTACGGCGCTTCTTGATGACAGAACCCATGAACATCCCTTGATCGGCTGCGTGGGCGAGTACCTCGCTGGCAGTGAGGCTACCCGGGCGCGAGCCGGGGTGATCCCGCTCAGTCGAACCAGGGGTCGAGACCGACGAGCGGGAACGCCGCCTTGCGGGTGGCCAGGATCGCCCGGTCCACCGGATCGGCGGGGTCGTGGCCCTGGCTCCAGGGCACCCAACCGGAGCTGCCGCCGTCGGTCATCCGGCTCGGCGCGACCGTCCCCAGACTGACCGAGACGTACTCCCGCCAGACCTGGGGCACCGCGCTCTCCGGGGGCAGGTCGATGTGGCCTGCGATGGCCACCAGGTGCGCCCACGACCGGGGCACCACGTCGACCACCTCGTAGCCGCCACCACCCAGCGCCAGCCAGCGCCCCTGGGCCACCTCGTGGGCGAGATCGTGGACCAGCGCTGCGGCCGCCCGCTGGGCGTCGACGCTGACCAGCAGATGCGCCAGCGGGTCCAGAACGTGAGTGTCGCAGCCGTGCTGGGACACGACGACGTCAGGACGCTCGGCCCGGATGACGGGCGTCACCACCGAGTCCACCGCCCGCAGCCAGCCGGCGTCGCCGGTGCCCGCCGGCAGGGCGACATTCACGGCGCTGCCCTGGGCTTTGGGGCCGCCGACGTAGGTCGCCTCGCCGCCGATCCCGGGGAACAGCGTGCGCGGCGACTCGTGGACCGAGATCGTCAACACCCGCGGATCATCGGCGAAGATCGCCTCGACGCCGTCGCCGTGGTGGACGTCGAGGTCGATGTATCCGACGCGCTGGGCACCGGAGTCCAGCAGCGTCGCAATGGCGACCGCGGCATCGTTGTAGACACAGAATCCTGATGCCAGCCGCCGCTGGGCGTGGTGCAAGCCGCCGCAGAAGTTGACCGCGTGGGGGTGCCCGCCCGCCCAGACGTGACGGGCGAGCCGCGCCGAGGTCCCGGCGATGCAGCTCGCCGCCTGATGCATGCCGCGGAAGGCGGGGGTGTCGTCGCTGCCGATCCCGAACGAGAGGTCCGCGCGCCGGGGATCCTCGCTGGCCGCTCGTACGGCGGCGATGTAGTCGCGGTCGTGGACCATGGCCAACTCGTCGTCCGTCGCCGGCGTCGCCGGCAGCAGCGCGATCGGGCCCTGTGGTTCGAGCAGACCGAGGTCGCGGCACAGCCGGGCCGTCAGCCGCAGCCGCAGCGGTGTCATCGGATGCCCGGGACCGAAGTCGTAGGCACACATCTCCTCGTCCCAGGCCAGGACGGCCGGTGACGAAGCCATGACGGCACCGTACCGGTGCAGCGCGCAGGCGCGATCTCTGTAAGGCTCGATACGTGACCATTACCTCTACCGCCCCCGCCATCCCGGGGGCCGACCTCACGCTCGTGGACGCGATCGTCATCGGCGTCGGCCAGGCGGTCGGCAACGTCATCTCCTCCTACACCGCCGACGGCCGGCGGGTCGCGGTCTTCGAGAGCGACAAGCCGGGCGGCACCTGCCTCAATCGTGGCTGCCGGCCGACCAAGGCGATGCGGGCCTCGGCCCGGATCGCCCACCTCGCCCGCCGGGCGGCGGATTACGGCGTCGGGACCGGCGAGGTGACCGTCGATTTCCCGGCTGTGGTGGCTCGCAAGGATGAAATGATCGATGCCTGGGCCGCCGGCACGGTCGAGTGGCTGACCACCGACCCGGGCATCGACTACCGCCATGTCGCCGGTCGGCTGGTCGCCGACGTACCCGACGACCTCGCGGCGGGGTTGCACGTGGTCGAGGGTGCCGACGGCCGCCGGGTGGTGGCTCCCACCGTCTGGCTGAACACCGGCACATCGCCCGTCGTGCCGCAGATCGAGGGCCTGGACGCCGTGCCGCATCTGGACAATGACTCGATCCTGCACCTGAGCGAGTTGCCGGAACACCTCATCGTGCTGGGCGGCAACTACATCGGACTGGAGTTCGGCCAGATGTTCTCGCGGTTCGGTTCCACCGTCACCGTGATCGAGCGGGGGGCGCGTCTGGCAGGGCGCGAGGAGCCGGAGGTCAGCGAGGAGTTGCGCCGCTTCCTCGCTGCGGAAGGACTCGACATTCGCACCGGTGCCGGCGTCAGCCGGGTGTCGAAGTCCGAGACCGGCGGTATTGTGGTGACATTGGACGACGCCGATGAGATCGCTGGCTCGCACCTGTTGTTGGCGGTGGGGCGCCACCCGAATACTCGCGACATCGGCTTGGCCGATGTCGGCGTCGAGACCGACAAGCGGGGCTACGTCATCGTCGACGACCATTTCGCCACCACGGTTCCCGGTATCTTCGCGGTCGGAGACATCAACGGGCGTGGTGCCTTCACACACACCAGCTATGCCGACGGCGAGATTGCGGCGGACAATCTTGCCGGCGGTGAGCGATCCGCCGGCGAGCGCATCATGACGTACGCCATGTTCACCGACCCACCGCTGGGCCGGGTCGGCAGCACCGAGGCCGAGGTCCGGGACGCGGGAATCAACGCGCTGGTCGCGACGTATGAGATGAAGAATGTCACCAAGGCGGTGCTCGATTCAGAGACCGACGGGTTCGTCAAGATTCTGGTCGATGCCGACACCGATCAGATCCTCGGCGCCAGCTTCCTCGGGTTGTTCGGCGACGAGGTGGTGCAGATCGTCAGCGCCCTCATGCACGCGCAGGCGCCGCGCCGGATCCTGCAGGAGATGCTTCCGATCCACCCCACGGTAGGCGAGTTCTGGCCGACGATCCTCAAGGGCCTGAAACCACTTGACTGACCGCTCGGCCTCGTTATGATCGGGGTATGAGCGTGATGGAACGGGTGACGGTCTCGATGCCTGCTCGCGTGCGCGAGTCGGCTGCTCGGTTCGCCGAGGAGGACGGCCTGTCCTTCTCGGCATTCATCACCAGTGCCGTCGAGGACTGGATCCGCGGCCGCCTGCTGGACCAGTGGCTGGAGGAGCAGGCTGCCGAACGCGGGGGCTGGGACGAGGAGGAGATGAAACGGCTGGCCGCCGAGATAGGGATTCCCTACCTGCCGCCGGGCCGACCCGGCCGGCGACTGCCGGAGGAGGCGAAGTGAACGTCATTCTGGATGCCAGCGCCCTCATCGGCGTCGAGCGAGGCGCGACTAGAATCGAGGATGTGCTGGAGCTTTACCGTCGACGTGGCGAGTACCTGCGCACGCCGGCGCCGGCGCTCGCTCAGGTATGGCGTGACGGTCCCCGACAAGAGAGGCTGTCGCGTTTCCTCAACCATGTCGCGGTACTACCCGTCGACGAGAGCCACGCCAAGGCCGCTGGAACGCTGTGCGGCAGGAGCGGGACATCCGATGCCGTTGACGCATTCGTCGCCTTGGCGGCCGAGGCCGGTGACACGATCGTGACCAGCGATCCGCATGACATGAAGGCATTGACGTCCGCCCGCGGGGAACCCGTCAGGATCGTCTGCGTCTGACTCGACGCCGAGCTCACAGGTCGAAGGCGATCCGCAGGGCGTCGTCGATAGCCACCATGTCGGAGTAGGACATGGTGGCCACCAGCCTCCCCAAGCGCTCCGGGTCGACGGCGGTCACCTGTTCCACCATGACCTGGGTCGTGTCGTCACCCAGACTCACGACGGGTCGGAAGTCCGTCGACATGGCGCTGGTCGAGGTAGGCGCGATGAGCCATGTGCTCAGCGGGAGTTCGTTGGACTGCACGACAACGGCGTATCTGCTCCCTCGCTGCTCGCGTCCCCGCACGTCGCGTGGGGTCTTGTACTCGTAGACATCACCCCGCACGAAGCGCCTCCATCTCACGGAGAATCGCCTGTGACTCAGCGCGATCAGCCGGATCGGCGGCCACCACCAGAGCTTGCGCACGGATGCGCTCGCGGCGCCGGGCCCGCTGGGCGGCGAGCAGCGCCTCCCGAATGACCGTGGACCTGTCCTTGCCGTCCTGGAGCAGTTCGGCGAGCGCTGCCTCGACCTGACTGTCGGTGCGGAACGTGATCGTCGACATGTGACGAAGCGTAACACGTAGCGTTACACGCTCAGTCGGACCGCAGCGCCACCACAGGGTCTAGCTTCCCCGCTCGTCGTGCCGGCGCCACCCCGAAGACCACTCCCGTGACCACCGACACAGCGAAGGCCAGCACCGGCGCCCACCACACCACCTGCGCCGGCAACGGACTCAGCAGGTCGACCAGCATCGAACCGCCGATCCCCAGCGCCAGCCCGATGGTGCCGCCGATGGTGGTCAGCAGCACCGCCTCGATGAGGAACTGCAGCGTGATGTCGCGCCGTCGTGCCCCCATCGCCTTGCGCAACCCGATCTCCTTGGTCCGCTCCCGAACCGAGACCAGCATGATGTTGCTGACTCCGACCCCGCCGACGACCAGGCTGATCCCGGCGATCGCGGCCAGCACCGCCGTCAGCAGCGACAGGATCTGCCCGATGACCCCAAGAATCTGGTCCTGGGTCACTGCGGAGAACGTCACGCCGGGGTACTTGGCCTGCAGCTCGGCGAGGATCCCGGCCTGGATGCCCTCGATGTCGTCCAGCTCTGCGGCCTTGACCGCGAAGCCGTCGACAGTGGAGATGCCGAAGAGCCGTTGGGCGGTCGTCACGGGCATGTAAGCCTGCTGATCCTGGCTCACCCCGAAGGACGCCCCCTGCGCCTCAAAGACGCCGAGCACCTGGAACCGGACCCCGGTCACCGACACCTGTCGCCCCACCGGGTCGATTCCCCCGAACAGCGCGGTGGCCGTGTCCGCACCGAGCACGATGACCCGACGCCGCGAATCGACGTCGGTCCCGGCGAAGAACGTCCCGCTGGCCAGCTCACGATCGAAGACCCCGACGAAGTTCTCGTCGACTCCTTGGATGGTGGACCGGGTGGCGGCCGTGCCCGCCCGGACCTCCTCGGCGCTGGTGGCGGTGACGGTCACCCGCGACGGGTCCCCGACCACCCGGCCGATGGCCTCCTCGTCCTCCAGGCCGAGCCGACTGATGGACGGGCCGGAGGTGCCGCCGATCTCGCCCTGGAAAACCAGGATGAGGTTCGAGCCCAGCCCCTGGACCTGCTGCGTCACTTCCCGCTGCGCGCCGGACCCGATCGCGACCAGTGCGACCACCGCGCTCACCCCGATGATCACGCCGAGCATGGTCAGCAGGCTGCGCAACCGGTTGGCCGACAGCGCGGTGACCGCGGTGCGGAACGCCTCCGGGAAGTTCACGCGCTGGCACCCTGGGTCGAGACGTTCAGCGTGGCCGTGTCCTCGGCGATGAGGCCGTCCCGGACCCGCACCACGCGTTGGGCCCGGGCTGCCACTTCTGGATCGTGGGTGACGAGGACTACGGCGACACCGCGCTCGGTGACCAGCCGCTCCAGCAGCGCCATCACCTCCTGCCCGTTGCGGGTGTCGAGGTTGCCGGTCGGCTCGTCGGCCAGCAGCAGCCGGGGCTCGCCGACGAGCGCGCGGGCGATCGCCACCCGCTGCTGCTCGCCCCCCGACAGCTCCGAGGGCCGATGCCCGAGGCGGTGCCCGAGGCCGACTGCCGCCAGCGCCTCCTCGGCCGCCGCCCGCCGCTTCGGCGACGACAGGCCCCGGTAGACCAATGGCAATGCGACGTTGTCGCGGGCGCTGGTGCGGGCGAGCAGGTGAAAGGACTGGAAGACGAAGCCGATGTGCTCGTTGCGCAGTTCCGCGAGTGCGGTGTCGGACAGTTTCGCGATGTCCTGGCCGGCGACGGCGACCATCCCCCGCGTGGGCCGGTCCAGCGCGCCGACGATGTGCATCAGCGTCGATTTGCCCGAGCCGGACGGCCCGATGATCGCGACGTACTCACCATTGTCGATCTTCAGGGACACCCCGCGCAGCGCCGCGACCACCTCGCCACCGGTGCGGTACTCGCGCACGACGTCCCGCAGCTCCACCGCCGGCGGCTGGTCTCCGGCAGGTGCCGGCGTTGTCACTGCACTCCCTGACCCTCGCTCACCCGATCCGCTCCGGTGGCGACGATGGTGTCCCCCGCCGCAAGCCCGTCACGGACCTCCACCACGCCGTCGCCGAGGACGCCGAGTTCCACCTCTCGCAGTCGAGCCCGACCGTCGTCGTCCACCGCCCACACCGCGTTCCCGCCGTCACGGCGGATGACCGCCGAGGCGGGCACCACGGGCACATTCGGTGCCTCGCGCACGACCAGCCGCACGATGGCACTCATCCCGGGTAGCGGTCGTTCCGGTCCGCTGGTCGTCAACGGTGCCCGCACGGTGAACGCGACGCCGCCGCGGGCGCTGGCGGTCGGGGCCGGGTCGATCGAGGACACCTCGGACTCGAACGTTTCGCCCGGGATGGCGTCCAGCAGGATCTCGGTCTGCGTACCGGAGCTGACCAGCAGCACGTCGGTCTCGTCGACCTGCGCCGTGACCGACAACGCCGAGGCGTCGGTAATCGTCAGCAGCGGCTGGCCGGAGGCCACCGGCTGGCCGAGCCGCAGCAGCCCCGAGACGTCCGGGGAGGTGTCACCGCCGAGCAGGCTGCCAAGGTCCGGCGTGCCCGCCCCGCCAGCCGCACCCAGCGCTGCCGCGGCATCGGCCAGTTGCGAGGAGGTACCGCTGCCTGGATCGGCCGCGGTCAGGCTGACCGCTCCGGCGATCGGCGCGCGAACGGTCAGGGCGTCCACTCCGGCCTGCGCCGCTACGATCGCCGCCTGGGTCTGCACCCGCTGGGCGGCGCTGAGCGAGTCCACCGCGTCGGCGATCCCGGCCACTCCTGCCTGCACCTGCTCGGCCAGCGCGTCAGCCGAGGCGATCGCCAGGTTGTATTGCGACTCGGCGTTGTCGATCGCCAGCAGAGTCGAGGACCGCAACTCCGGATCGGTGATCAGCCCCGCCTCCACGCGGGATCGCTCGAATCCCTCGGCCGCCTCCCGGCGGGCGGCACGCTGCTCGGCGCCGACCGAGATCTCCGGCACCACCGTGCCCGAGTCGAGCGCGGCGTCCGCCTCCTGCGCCTGCGCCAGCGACTGCCGGGCCTGTGGGGAGTCGACGACGAACAGCACGTCCCCGGCGTTCACCTGCTGCCCCTCGGTCACCAGGAGTTGCGAGACGGTACCGGTCGCCGAGGCCGACACCGTCGCCGACGCAACCGCGGTCACACTGCCGGGAGCCTCGACGACCTCTTGGACGTCCTCGCGGGTCACAGCTGCCGTCGTCACACCGGAATCACCATCGGAACAGGCCGCGGTGGCCACGACGAAGAGCGCGGCCGCCATCGGGAGCTGCAAGCGATGGATCAGCGGGCTGGGCACCTCATGACAGTACGTTCCGCGCGATTCGCCTTCCCTGGCAGTCCGGGATAAGTGCGGCCACCGGCCGCGGATCAGACGGCGACGGCCTTGCCGGACGCGTACGGTGGCCGCCGTGGCAGGCCGCCGGTTGAACTCTGACGCCGTCATCGTCATCGGGCTGGGGCGCTTCGGTGCAGCCACAGCAGAAGCCCTGCACCGCCTCGGACACGAGGTACTGGCCGTCGAGCGCAACGCCGACCTGGTTCAGGAATGGTCAGGCAGGCTGACACACGTCGTGGAGGCCGATGCCACCAACCCCGATGCCCTGGTTCAGATCGGCGCCGGCGACTTCGAGCGGGCGGTCGTCGCCATCGGGGACTCGATCGAGAACAGCGTGCTCGCGGTGGCCAATCTGGTCGACCTGGAGATCCCCCACATCTGGGCGAAGGCGATCAGCAGCGCCCATGGCAGGATCCTCAGCCGGATCGGTGTCCACCATGTCGTATACCCCGAGCAGGATGCCGGGAAGCGGACAGCGCACCTCGTGACCAGCAAACTCATCGACTACATCGAGTTCGATGACGGGTTCGCGATCGTGAAGATGCGGCCGCCGAAGGAGACGGTCGGCTTCACCCTCACGCAGTCCAACATCCGGAGGAACCACGGCGTGACCGTCGTCGGGCTGAAGCCACCGGGACAGGACTTCACCTACGCCACCCCGCAGACCAAGGTGCACTCCGACGACATCCTGATCGTCTCCGGCCAGGTCGAACTGGTCGAACGGTTCGCCGCCCGACCGTGACGCACTCCCCCACCGTTGCCGCCCTCCGCCGCGGCCAGGTCCGCCAGGCCCGATGGCGACGGCTGACCGCGAGGTTGCGGACCTTCCTCACCTCCCCGGTGCGCATCGTCCCGCTGGGCTTCACGGCATTGATCATCCTGGGTGCGTTGCCGCTGCTGCTGCCGGCTGCCCGTGGCGAGGACACCGAGCGGGTGTCGCTCACCATCGCGTTCTTCCACTCCACCGGCGCGGTCGTCGGTGGCCTGCCGGCAGTGTCACTGTCGGAGTACTGGTCGACGTTCGGGCAGGTGGTTCTGGTGGTCCTCATCCAGGTCGGTGGGATCGGGATCGCCACGCTGACCGCGCTGCTCGCCCTCGCCATCGCGGGGCGGATGGGGTTGCAGAGCCGGCTGCTGGTGGCGAGCGGCTCGGGTGTCCCGGAGATCGGTGCGCTGCGACGGGTTCTCGTCGGGATCGCCCGCATCTTCCTGGCGTGCGAGGCCGTGCTGGCAGTCATCCTCGCGGTGCGCTTCGCCACCCACTACGACGAAGCCGTCCCTCGCGCGGTCTGGCTCGGTGTGTTCCACAGCATCTCGGCGTTCAACAATGCGGGCTTTACGCTGTTCAGCGACAACCTGGTCGGGTTCGCCACGGACGAATGGATCACTGTCCCGGTGATGGCGGCCGTCGTGGTCGGTGGTCTGGGGTTTCCCGTCGTCATCGAGGTCCTGCGGCAGACCCGGATCCCCCTGTGGTCGATCAATACCCGGTTGGTGCTGCTGACGACGGTCGTCCTGCTGGTCGGAGGAGCTGTCGTGCTGGGCGCGCTGGAGTGGGACAACCCGGCGACTCTGGGAGCGCTGGCACCGGCTGACAGGATCAGCAACGCACTGTTCATGTCCGTCACGCCCCGGACCGCCGGGTTCAACACCGTCGACTACGAACTGGTGAGCCCCGCGAGCCAACTGACCACGATGGCGCTGATGTTCATCGGCGGCGGCAGTGCCAGCACCGCCGGGGGCATCAAGGTGGGCACCCTGGCCGTGCTGACCCTGGCCATCTGGGCGGAGGCACGAGGCGACGCGGACACCCACGCGTTCGACCGGCGGATCGACGGTGGCACCGTCCGGCAGGCGCTTGCGGTCTTCGCGCTCTACAGCGCGCAGATCGTCGTGGCCACCGTGCTGCTGCTCGAGGTGGGCGGGGCGGGACTGGCCCGGTCCCTGTTCGAGGTGATCTCGGCGACGGGCACAGTGGGGCTGTCCACCAACCTCACGGGCGAACTGCCAGAGCCCGCGCTGTGGATCCTCATGGTGTGCATGTTCCTCGGCCGGGTGGGGCCGGCGACCCTGGTGGCGGCGCTGGCACTGCAATCGCGCCGAAGGCTGTACCGACTACCGCCCGGCCGCCCCCTCATCGGCTGACCCCGCTCCCCCTCCTGCGCCATTTGTGGACAAAAGCAGGTCTCAGGCACCCCTTGAGGAGGCTTTAGTCAACAAATGGCGTCGAGGGGGGCGGTCGGCAGCGGGGGGCAGGGGCTACTTCAGCTTGCGGTCGGGGTTGCGCGCCGACCAGTCCCGCATCCGCTGCGGGTACCCGGTCACCTCGGCGCGATACAGCGGCAGGCTCAGCTGGCGCGCCATGGCCACCGCCACCCCGGGGTCGCCGACGCGGCGCCGCGTCCACTCGCCATCAGTGGCGATGGCGACCACGGTGGTGTCGGTGGCGAACGTCTCGGGCTCCACGTAGAACTCGACACCGCGGCGGGTCTTGGCGAAGTCCTTCAGGTGATCGAGGTCGGCGCGGGTCGCCTCCCGGTCGAAGGTCGCCGAGCGCTGCTGCTTCGGCTTGCGACGGAACAACCCAGCCATGTCTCCTCCTGAGCTCGGACCGGCACAGCCATCTTCACAGCTCAACCTGTTGCGCGGCGTCGAGGTTCCCGCCGATCTCGGCGGATCGGTCGCGCGCCGCCGACATCGCGGCCAGAAATGCGGCCCGGACGCCGCGCTCGTCAAGCACCTGTAGCGCGGCCACCGTGGTGCCTGCGGGCGAGGTGACCTGCTCGCGCAGCTGCACCGGGTGCTCCCCCGACTCCAGCAGCAGCGTGGCCGAGCCGAGCACGGTCCGCATAGCGAGCTCGCGCGCCATCGACCTGCTCAGCCCCATCAGCACACCGCCCTCAGCCATGGCATCGACGACGTAGAACACATAGGCCGGGCCGGACCCGGATACTGCGGCCGCGGCGTCCTGCTGCGCCTCGGGGACACGTACCGTCCCGCCGACCGCACCCATCACCCGCTCGACCACGGCGACGTGGGCCTCACCGGCATGCACGCCGCCGGAGAGCACTGACATCCCGGCCCCGACGAGCGCGGGGGTGTTGGTCATCACGCGAACGATCGGCACGCCATGCCCCAGCCGGCGCTGCATCGCGGCGATCGTGACGCCGGCCGCCAGCGAGGCGACGATCGTGCCCGCCTCGACATCGATCAGCGGCGAGAGCTCGTCCAGCAGCGGCAGCACCTGCGCCGGCTTGGTGGCCAGCACCACCACATCGGACTTGGCGGCGGCGGCGAGCTCGCAGGGTTCGATGCCGTACCGCTCGCGGAGCTCGGGTACGCGTTCACTGCGCCGGACGACCACTCGGACCGCGTCGGCCTGCCAGCCCGCCCGGAGCAGCCCGGCCAGGACCGCCTCGCCCATCGAGCCCACTCCGACGATGCCGACTGTGGGTGGGGGCACTGTGGGTGGGGGCACTGCGGGTGGCGGCACTGCGGGTGGCGGCACTGTGGGTGGCGGCACTGTGGGTGGTCGGCCGGCGACGTGGGCCGAGGCCCCGTTCACCGTGCCAGCCGAGCAATGCGCGGCGAGTCCGCCCGCAACTGCCGCAGGCCCGTCGCTCGCCACCGGGGACCGAACGGCACCTTGATGCGCACGTCGCGACGCAGCGCCGAGAGCATGGCGATCTCCTCGCCCTGTCGTCCCATGTCCATCACGAACTCCAGCCACTGGGTCGGTCGCGGGTCGGCGCCGTCGCCCCCGCGGGTGGCGAGGCTCTCGGCGATGACGACAAGAGTGGGGTCATCGGCCGCCAGCACCGGTCGCGCCACGCCACCGAGCAGCCGCCTGGCATAGCGGATGAAGGCCCGGTCGACGTCAGTGGCGGTCGGCAGGGCGACCGCCGCGGGCCGGGACCCCTCGCCCTCGGTGCGCAGCAGCACCCGAGGACCCGGCGGCGAGTCCGCCAGCAGTGCCGTCAGGTCCCCGGCTGTGCGCAGCAGCGATGCCCAGACCTCCACGCCGGTGTCGGGATGTTCGTCGCGCAGCCGGGCCACCAGCTCCAAGCATCCGGCCACCTCGGTGTGACTGGTCGGGCGCACGGTGACCTGCGTACTCGCCTCGCTCGCGGCCTCGCACAGCCGACGCAGCCGGGCCTCTCCGGCAGCACCCCAGCCCAGCGAGCCGCCCGGCACCAGCAGGTCGACACCGGCCAGCCCGGTCACCCGGAGTCCTCGGAGTAGGTCGGCGAGGCGATCGGCCGCCGTGTCGGCGTCGGCGGAGGTGCGCGCCGGGTGGGCGACGTACTCGCACATGACGAGCAGCCCGGCCGAGCGCAGGTCAGCGGCTACCGCGAGGGCGTCGGCAGCATCGGGTCCCGCGGCGTAGCGTTTGCTCAGCCGACCGGCGAGCATGCCGCCGAAGTCCACCGGTATCGGCAGCCGCCGCCCGCGGCTCACTGCCGTGGTCCGCTCTGGCGCAGGTGCGTGCGGGCGAACACGAGCGTCTCGGCGAGCGTCGAGGTCCGGCGTGCGGGGTCGCGGCGCGTGTTGACCTCGGCGATGACGTGCCCACCCCACTCGATGTCCGCCAGCAGGGACAGCACCCGGTCGCACGGCTGATTGCCCCGCCCGGGCGCCAGATGCTCGTCCTTGAGTGACCCGCTGCCGTCGGCCAGGTGGACGTGGGCGAGCCTGCCCCCGAGATCCTTGGCGAGTTCGAGGGAGTCCATCCGGGCCGTGGCGGCGTGGGAGAAGTCCAGGGTGAGGTGCTCGTACGGTTGCTGCCGCGGGTCCCAGCCCGGTGAATAGGCCTCCAGTTCGGCCCCGCCTGCACGCCACGGGAACATGTTCTCCACCGCGAACAGCGTGTGGTGGTTGTCGCCCAGTTCGGCGATGCCTTCGGTGAAGCCCGCCCCGTAGGTGCGTTGCCACCGAAACGGCGGATGCACCACGACGACACCGGCACCGAGCGCCTCGGCGTGCTCCGCGCTGCGCACCAACTTGGCCCACGGGTCGCGGCCCCACACCGCCTGGGTGAGCAGGGTGGTCGGGGCATGCACGCTGAGGACGTCGAGGCCGTACTCGGTAGACAGCTTGAGCAGCGCGTCGGCATCCTGGCTCACCGGGTCCGACCACACCATGACCTCGACGCCGTCGTAGCCGAGTTCGGCGGCCATCGCGAACGCGCGGGCGCACCCGTCGGGAAAAACCGCCATGGTTGACAACCCCACTCGCCCCCCCCACCCGGTCACGTCTGCCGATTCTAGGGCCGCTGGTACGGCAGCACCGCCGGAAGAGGCTCGATGACGGCGGCCGCGTCCCCCGGGTCCGGCAGCGAGTCGAAGTGATCGAGGATGACGCCCTCCCGCAGTGCCCAGGGGCAGATCGCCACACTCTCCAGATCGAGCAGGTCGAGGAGCGCCTCGGCGATGATGGCGCCGGCCAGCAGCTGCGGAGCCCGGGTGAAGCTGACTCCCGGCAGCATCGAGCGCGCCGCGCCGTCCATCTTGGCCAGCCGGGGTACCCACTCGTGTAACTCGGCGCGGTTCAGCGACGTGGCGGGGTCGCTCTCCCCGGCAAAGGCCCGGGCCAGCGAACGGAAGGTCTTGCTGGTCGCGACGGCCATGTCGGGCGGGCCACCCCGGCCGATGGCGGGAGCCAGGCGGGCGATCGCCTGACGCACCCGCAGCCGTGCCCTGGACACCTCGGCCGAGGTGGCATGCCCGACCCCGCGCCCGTCGAATGCCTCCCGGGTCAGCCGGCCCGCACCCAGCGGCAGGCTGAGCGCGATGTCCGGCGCCTCGTCGGAGCCTGCCGCGATCTCCAGGCTGCCGCCGCCTATGTCGAGGACGAGCAACCGGCCCGCCGACCAGCCGTACCAGCGGCGCGCGGCGAGGAAGGTCAGCCGGGCCTCGTCCTCGCCGGGCAGCACATGCAGCGAGACGCCGGTGCTCTCTTGCAGCTCCCGCAACACGCTCTCGCTGTTGCGCGCCTCGCGGACGGCCGACGTGGCGAAGGCCAGCACGTGCTCGACCCCGGACTCGCCGGCCACCACCAGGGCCTCGCTGATGCAGTTGCTCAGTTGCGACACGCCGTCCGGGCCGATGTCCCCGTCGGCGGTGAGGTGTTCGGCGAGCCGGAGTTCGATCTTGTGAGAGGCCGCGGGCAACGGTCGCGCCCCCGACCGGGCATCCACGACGAGCAGGTGCATCGTGTTGGACCCGACATCGAGGACACCGAGCCGCATGCCACGACGGTAGCGGGGACGCTGAACCGCGCCGCACGTGGCACGCTGTGCTGGTGAGCGCCAAGTCGACAGCACCTGCCCCGGGTGGCCAGGTCCGCGGGGACCAGGAACGGCCCGGTCCGGGGCGAGGAGCGGATCCCGTCGCCGACACCGTCGCCATCCGCCGCTGGCCACGGCCGACCGCGGGCAACGTCATCCTGGCGGCCGTGTGGGTGGCCGGCATCGCATTCGCGACCCTCGTGCCGTGGACCATCGTCTCGCCGATGGACACCTCGCCGGAGCCGGGCCGGGTGTGGCTGGCGTGCGCCGCCTCCGCGCTGGGCATCGCCGTGTTCGCTGCGGCGGGCATCGCGGTCTACCGCCGCACCGGCAACGGCAGCCTGCTCGCCTGGGCGCTGATCCCGGGAGTATCGATCGGTACCGGAGCGGTGATCTTCACGGCGACGTTGCTGTCGCTGTAGAACGGCCCGACCATCGGGGGCTGAGCGACCACTCTGTCGCGTCAGGCCGCCGCCGTGTCAGAGCGGCGGTTGTGTCAGGGGTGGCCCGTAACGTCGGCGGGGTGAGCGGGAAGCGCCGGGGCGGCGGGTTCGAGTGCACGGCATGCGGCGTTGCGGCGCCGCGCTGGCTGGGCAGGTGCACCGGATGCGGTGGCTGGGGGACGGTCGAGCAGGTGCCCGGTGGCCTCGGCGGCCAGCCAGGCGGCGGCTCGTCGGGTGACGCGCAGACCGATCATCGCGGCGGGCCACTCGCTCCGGCGGTGCCGATCACGCAGGTGCCGCTGCACCGGGTCCGGGCCAGGCCCACCGGCATCGGCGAACTGGACCGGGTGCTGGGCGGCGGGCTGATCCCGGGTGCCGTGCTGCTGCTGTCAGGCGAGCCCGGGGTGGGCAAGTCGACGCTGCTGCTGGAGGTCTCGGCGGCACTTGCCCGTGCTGGTCAGCGGGTGCTCTATGCCACCGGCGAGGAATCGGCGTCCGCGGTCCGCGGCCGGGCACAGCGGATTCGGGCCGAACACGAGGGATTGTGGCTCGTCGAGGCTCACGACATGGGCGCGGTGCTGGCGGGGGTAGCGGCGGCCGACCCCGACCTCGTCGTCATCGACTCGGTGCAGACGCTGACCCTGGCCGGCATCGACGCCGCACCCGGCAGCGTCAGCCAAGTCAAGGCCGTCGCCGAAGCGGTGGGGGCGATGTCGCGCCGAACCGGGGCCACCGCCCTGCTGGTCGGGCACGTCACCAAGGACGGCTCATTGGCGGGGCCCCGCACGCTGGAGCATCTGGTCGACGTGGTGTGCATGCTCGAGGGCGAGCGCCATGCCCGGCTGCGGCTGCTGCGCTCGGTGAAGAACAGGTACGGACCGACCGATGAGGTGGGCTGTTTCGAGCTCGACGAGGAGGGCATGACGGAGGTCGGCGATCCCAGCCAACTCTTCCTCACCGCCGGCTCGGCGCCGGGGCCGGGGTCCTGCGTCACGGTGGGCATCGAGGGTCGGCGGCCCATGGTCGTCGAGGTGCAGGCACTGGTGTCATTCTCCCCGGGCAGCCCGCGCCGGGTGGCCTCCGGGCTGGACGCCACCCGGTTGTCGACCGTGCTCGCCGTCCTGGAACGCCACGGCGAGGTGCTGACGACGACATCCGACGTCTACGCTGCCACCGTAGGTGGGCTCCGGCTGTCCGAACCCAGTGTCGACCTTGCCCTGGCGCTGGCAGTGGCCAGCTCGGTGAGGCATGAGCCCATCCCGCCCGGCCTGATCGCCCTTGGTGAGCTCGGTCTGGGCGGCGAGCTTCGTCCGGTGCCGAGCGTGCAGCGTCGGCTCAGCGAGGGTCGTCGGCTCGGGTTCAGGGCGGCCATCGTTCCGGTGAACAGCGACTACCGGACCACCGACGCCGCCCTGGAGGGTATGCGGATCACGATGTGCGCCACGCTGGGCGATGCTCTCCGGGCGGTTCACGACCCCGGTCTGCGTTCCCAGCGTCTCGCGGCCATGTCGCTCTGAGTGGCCACAGGAAGCGAACGTTCCTCACACTTCGTTATCTCCACGTCCTGTTGCGTGACCGGCCGTACACTGACAGGGGTCCGTACCGTCGTCCGGCCTAGGAGGGCATGACCAATGGCCAGGCAGAGTCGCACCGGGTGACGACCTTGACAGTTGATATCGACGAGCGGATGCGTACGGTGCTTGCGGCCGTGGCGCCTGGAACGCCGTTGCGCGACGGGCTGGAGCGCATCGTGCGGGGGCGCACGGGCGGACTCGTGATCATGGGCTTCGATCCGCTGGTTGCGTCGCTGTGCACGGGCGGCTTCGTGCTCGACGTCGAGTTCTCCTCGACCCGGTTGCGCGAGCTGGCGAAGATGGACGGCGCGATCGTCATCGACACCGCCGCGGCCGGCAACCCGGTCGGGCGGATCGTGCGGGCCGCGGTCCAGCTGGTGCCCGACCCGGCCGTGGAGACCGTCGAGTCCGGCACCCGTCACCGCACCGCAGAGCGGGTGGCCAAGCAGACCGGCTACCCCGTGATCTCGGTCAGCCAGTCGATGAGCCTGATTGCGCTCTACGTCGGCGGGCGCCGCCGCGTGCTGGAGGGGTCGACCGAGATCCTCACCCGGGCCAACCAGGCGCTGGCGACACTGGAGCGCTACAGCAACCGGCTGCAGGAGGTGACCAGCACCCTGGCCGGCTTGGAGATCGAGGACCTCGCCACGGTGCGCGACGTCGCGACTGTCATCCAGCGGGCCGAGATGGTGCGACGGATCTCCAGCGAGGTCGAGGAGTACCTCATCGAACTGGGCACCGACGGTCGACTGCTGTCGCTGCAGCTCGACGAGCTGATCTCAGGGCTGGCCGCCGAGCGCGAAGCAGTGGTCCGCGACTACGTCGGGGTCGTCGGCTCCCGCGAGGAGACCGTCGACGTGCTGGCGCGCCTGATCGACCTCAACCCCGGCCAGCTGGTCGACCTGGCGCACGTGGCCGCCGCGATGGGCTTCACCGACGTCGCCGAGCCGCTGGACGTCTCGGTCAGCCCGCGCGGCTACCGGATGCTTCACCGGGTGCCCCGACTGACCGAGGTGCTCACCGACCGGATCGTCGCGCACTTCGGGTCGCTGCAGAAGATGCTGGCCGCCGGGGTCGACGACTTCGGCGCCGTGGAAGGAATCGGGCCGGTCCGGGCGCGCGCCATCCGCGAGGGGCTGTCCCGGTTAGCAGAGACCAGCATCCTGGAGCGCTACGTCTGAGGCCACCATCCACGGGGTCAGCGCAGCCGCCATCTACAGTCGCCGTGCCATGCCGCAGCTGCCCCTGACCGACGACCACGTCGACGCCGTCCTGAGGTGGTACGAGGATCACGGGCGCGATCTGCCATGGCGCTCGCCGCAGCGCTCGGCCTGGGGTGTCCTGGTGTGCGAGGTGATGAGCCAGCAGACGCCGGTGCCGCGGATCGTCGCGCCTTGGCGCGCGTGGCTGGCACGCTGGCCGGAGCCGGCCTCGCTGGCCGCGGACTCGCCCGGCGAAGCCGTCCGGATGTGGGGGCGACTGGGTTACCCCCGGCGCGCTCTGCGGCTGCATGCCGCCGCCGCCGCCATCGTCGAGCGCCACCAGGGGCAGGTTCCGCGATCGGTTGCGCAGTTGCTCGCCCTTCCCGGTATCGGGGCGTACACCGCGGCCGCGACCGCGGCCTTCGGGTTCGGGGTCAGGACCACCGTGCTCGACGTCAACGTCCGTCGGGTCCTCGCCCGGGTGTCGGGTGCGGCCGCGAGCCCCGTCGCCGGAGCACCGACCAGGTTCGAGGTGGAGCGGGCGGAGGCCGCACTGCCTGCGGACCCCGCCCGTGCGGCCCGGTGGAACGCCTCGGTGATGGAGCTCGGTGCTCTGGTCTGCACGGCCAGGGCGCCCCGCTGCCCGGACTGTCCGCTGTCGCAGCGCTGCCCGGTGCCGAACGGGGGCCAGGCGGCGCTTGCGGGGGCACGGACCGGGCGTACTCAGCCCTGGGTCGGCAGCGACCGCTACGTCCGGGGCCTGGTGATGGCCGGGTTGCGAGCCGCTCCGGTCGAGGTGGGCCACGCCGAACTCGATCTGGTCTGGCCCCAGGAGGCCCAACTGCGGCGGTGCATCGCCGGGTTGACCGCCGACGGGCTTGCGGTGCCGACGGCCACCGGCCTGCGGCTGCCCGGCCTGGCCGGTGAAAACGCAGCCGTCAAGGCGTAACGTCGTCTCATGAGTACGTCGGTTCTCTTGGCCGGTGCCCGCACCCCGTTGGGCCGGTTGCAAGGGTCGTTGTCGTCACTGCCCGCTACCGCTCTGGGCGGCGTCGCCATCCGGGCGGCACTGGCGCGAGCGCAGCTCAGCGGGGAAGACGTGGATTACGTCATCCTCGGGCAGGTGCTCAACGCCGGTTCGGGACAGGCACCGCCGCGCCAGGCCGCGGTCGCCGGCGGGATCCCGATGTCGGTGCCCGCGATGGGGGTCAACAAGGTGTGCCTGTCGGGTCTGACCGCGATCGCTCTTGCCGATCAGCTAATCCGGGCCGGTGAGGTCGACGTCGTCGTCGCCGGAGGAATGGAATCGATGTCCCAGGCTCCCCATCTGTTGCCCGGCAGCCGCTCCGGGTTCGGCTACGGCACCGTATCGCTGCTGGACCACATGGACATCGACGGCCTGCGCGACGTGTTCACCTCCGACGCCATGGGCGCGCTGACGGACGATGCCAACCGGGACCCGCGTCCGCACTTCACTCGCGAGCAACAGGACGCCTTTGCGGCCCGGTCTCATCAGCGGGCGGCACTGGCGTGGAAGGAGGGCCGGTTCGCCGAGGAGGTGACCCCGGTCGAGGTGCCGCAGCGCAAGGGGGATCCGGTCGTGGTCACGACCGACGAGGGCATCCGCCCCGACACCACGGTGGAGTCCCTGGCCCGGCTGCGACCCGCCTTTCGGCCCGACGGCACGATCACGGCTGGGTCGGCGTCGCAGATCTCCGACGGCGCGGCGGTGGTGGTCGTCGCTCGCCGCGAGTGGGCCGAGCAGCGCGGCTTGGCCTGGTTGGCCGAGATCGGTGCGGCGGGCATGGTGGCCGGACCGGACTCCACGCTGCAGACGCAGCCGTCCGCGGCGATCCGGGTGGCGAGCGCGAGGGCCGGCGTCGACCCGGCAGCCCTCGACCTGTACGAGATCAACGAGGCGTTCGCCGCGGTGGCGCTGGCGTCGGTCGCCGACCTCGGGATGTCGGCCGCCGATGTCGAGGACAAGGTCAACGTCAACGGCGGTGCCGTGGCGCTGGGCCATCCGGTCGGGATGTCAGGTGCTCGGCTGGCGTTGACGCTCGCACTGGAGCTGCGCCGTCGCGGCGGCGGCACCGGCGTCGCCGCGCTGTGCGGTGGCGGTGGCCAGGGCGAGGCGCTCCTGCTGACCGCCTGACCCCTCGGACCGGGTGGATCCGGCAGGTCTGTGCGGACCGGGTGGACAGCGGCGATTCAATTGCATCACGGACTATTGACAACAGTCCGTCGACTCGGGAACCTACCCGGTATGCATCCTGGGGGAGGCGCCCGGCCGCGACGGCGGCGGACCCGAGTCGTCCTGATCATCGTGGCCGCCGTACTCGTCGTCCTGATGGGACTGGGCGCGGTCGGCGTGCTGGGCCTGCGATATGTAATGGGCCTGCGAGGTGAGGCGAACGGTGGCGGGTTCGACTCCGCGGGGGGCGTGTCCGACGGCCCGGTCAATGCACCGGTGGAGCGGCTGGATCTGACCTCGTCGGTCGCGGCGACGGGTTCGCTGGTGTCCTCCAAGCCACTCGGCCTCGGCTTCCCCGGCCCCGGCGCGATCACCGAGCTGAACGTCGCGGTGGGCGACCAGGTGGTGGCCGGCCAGGTGCTGGCACGGCAGGATCCGCGGCTGGCGCAGCTGGACCTCGACGCCGCGCAGGCCACCCTGGTCGCCGCCGAGCGGGCCGCGGGGTTGCGCGGGCCTGGCACGACGGACGAGCAGCGGGCGCGTGACGCCCAGCTGGCCCAGGCCAGGGTTGCCGTGACATCGGCAACCTCTGCCCTGGAACGCACCCGGGCAGTCACCGACGCCAACGCCGTCGCCCTGCAGTCCGCCATCGACGCCGCCCAGCGGCAACTCGACCGGGCCCGGGCAGATGCCGACTCTTCCGCGTCAGCCGTCTCGGCCGCTGCCGCGGCCGAACCCGCGGCCACGGCGAGACAAGCCGCCCTGGACGAGTTGGTCGCTGCCAGGGCGGCAGTGGTGATGGCGCGCGAGGCACTTGTGGATGCCGCCAACGCGCTGGCGGCGGCCACCGCCGGGGGGAACAGCGCGGCCATCGCCACGGCAGCCGCGCGGCAGGACGCGGCGACGATCACCTCCGACGCCGCCATTGCACGGACCGCCGACGCCCTGGCCGTCGTCGACGGGCACACGGCGGCCACGGCGGCCACGGCGGCGGCCCACACCTCGCTCGCTGCTGCCGATGCTGGCGCGGCCGCCGCCGCGGATGCGGTGATCTCGGCCCGCGACGCCCGTCGCAGCGCTCTGGCCGGGGACGCCCAGACGCTGGACGCCGCAGCCAGTACCCTCGCCGACGCCAAGGCTTCGCTGCAGGTGATCCTCACCGGCACCGCCCAGTCCGGGAACGGCAGCGGGGTCGCGAACGGGGGCACCTCTCCGGAGGAGCTGCAGGTCGCGGTCGACCGGGCGAAGTTGGACGTCGAGAAGGCGCAGACCGCTCTGGACCGGTTGACGATCACGGCGCCCGTCGCCGCGACCATCACCAAGGTCGACGCGACCCTCGGCGACACCCTGGGTGACGACGCCCAGGCGAGTGACGACACCGCGCGCAGCAGCACCGCCGGCTCGACGAGCATCATCACCTTGACCACCCCCCAGCAGCTTGTCGCCGAGATCACGGTTCCCGAGACCGACGCCATCAAGCTGGACTCGGGAATGGCCGCCGAGTTCAAGTTCAGCGCGATTCCCGACGTCATCGGCACCGGGAAGGTGCTGACCATCCTGCCGACCGACGCAGGCGCCAACCCGGCGATCGACCCGTTCACCGGAGCGCCGTCGACCCAGAAGACTTACACCATCACCATGTCGCTCGACGATCCGCCCAGCGGCGCACGTGGTGGACTCAGCATTGCCGCGCGGGTGACCATCGGCAGCAAGCAGGCTGCTCTCGTGGTCCCGACCGCGGCGCTGTCGGAGTTCGAGGGCACGGCCGTCGTGCAGCGCGTCACCGGCGAGGGCACCGAGGAGGTCGAGGTCGAGACAGGGCTACGCCAGGGCGGGTACACCCAGATCCTCAGCGGATTGGCCGAGGGCGACGAGGTCCGGATCGATTCGGCGTTCCCCGCCGATGGTGGGTCGGCCGAGGACGGGGTCGTCGTCAATGGCGGATGACGAGCCCCAACCGGATCGCTACGAGGCGGACGAGGATCGGGTCAGCTACCCGATCATTCACGTGGAACAGCTCAGCCGGACATTCGAGACCGGTGAGACCACTGTGCACGCCCTTCACGACGTGAACCTGGTGGTGGCGCCGGGGGAGTTCGTCGCCATCATGGGTAGCTCCGGCAGCGGCAAGAGCACGCTGATGAACATTCTGGGGTGTCTCGACACGCCGACCTCGGGACGGTACCTCCTCGACGGCGACGAGGTCGCCGCGTTGGGCCGGCGCGAGCAGGCCCACGTCCGCAACCTCAAGATCGGGTTCGTCTTCCAGAGCTTCAACCTGCTCCGGCGGGTATCGGCCGTGCGGAACGTCGAGTTGCCATTGCTGTACGGGCGGGTGCCCCGACGCGAAAGGCGCCGCCGCGCGCTGGCGGCGCTGGCTGCGGTCGGACTGTCCGACCGGGCCAGTCACCGGCCGAACGAACTGTCAGGGGGTCAGCAGCAACGGGCCGCCGTCGCCCGCGCCATCGTCAGTGAGCCGGCGCTGATCCTCGCCGATGAGCCGACCGGAAACCTGGACTCGCATTCCACCCACGAGGTGCTGCAGGTCTTCGCGAACCTCAATGCACAGGGCCGCACCGTCGTCGTCATCACCCACGAGCACGACGTGGCCGCCTGGGCGGAGCGGACCGTCATCCTGCACGACGGGCAGGTGGTCTCCGACCGGCGGCAGGTGCCGCAGCGCAGCGCGGCGCCCGCGCCCGCGTGGACATCGCAGCCGGCGCTGTCGTGATCGTCGACAACCTGCTCCTGGCGTTCGGCGGGATCTTCGCGAACAAGGTGCGGTCGTTCCTGACCATGCTGAGCATCGGGATCGGGGTGTTCGCCGTCATCGCCCTCACGGCGGTGGCCGCCGGCATCACGCAGAGCGCGCAGGGCGAGCTGGACGGGCTCGGCTCGGCCAAGCTGATCTCGGTGTACAGCTACGGCGGACAGGACGGCGCCTACCTCGCGCAAGAGGAGTCCGGGGCTGGTGGCCAGGTGGGTGGTGGCGAGGAGGGCGGGCCCGATGCATTCGATCTGTTCGACCCGAAATCGACGCCCTACGTCCCGCCGCCACCAGAGCCCATCAGCGCTGCCGACGTGGCGCTGCTGAACGACGGGACGACGGCGCCGGACATCGCGGCCGCGACCGGCTACTTCCAGAGCTACGGGCAGCTGAGCACCGAGGATGGCGGCAGTATCGACAGTGAGGTCTACGGGACGGGCGCCTTCTACGCCAGGGTCGTGGGACTCGATGTGCTCTCCGGCACATTCCTCACGGCAGGTGACGTGACCTCACGCGGCCGGGTCATCGTGATCAGCCAGAGCGCGGCGGACAACCTGGGCGCCGCCATCGGCGACACGGTCACGTTCCAGGGCTCACCGTTCGACGTGATCGGCCTCATCGAGGACATCTACGAGGGCCAGCCGACGAGCTATGTACCCGAGACCGCGTTGCAGGACGTCTCCCTGGGGCCGCAGCAGGGTTACTCGCAGCTGTATGTCCTCGCCACCGACCAGCGCACCGTGGAAGCCGCGGCCGATCAGGTGCGGCAGGTGCTGCGCAGGTCCCAACTCCTCGGCCCGACCGACGCCGCCACCTTCGACGTCTACACCCGAACCGCCGACCTGCGCAGCGTCAGGGTCATCACGGTGCTCTTCCAGCTGCTGGCGGCCGGGGTCGCGAGCATCGCGCTGTTCGTCGCGGGAATCGGCGTCATGAACATCATGCTGGTCACCGTTACCGAGCGGACCCGCGAGATCGGCATTCGCAAGGCACTCGGCGCCCAGCACCGCCATCTGATGGGCCAGTTCCTTCTGGAGGCCGTGGTGCTGACATTCACCGGCGGTCTGCTGGGGCTCCTGGCTGGCTCGCTCCTGCAGTTCATCGAGATCGCGGGCTTCTCGCCGATCGTGACCCCGCTCTCGGTCATCCTGGCGTTGTCCTTCTCCATCGCCACCGGTCTGTTCTTCGGCCTCTACCCGGCCAACCGAGCCGCATCCCTGCCTCCCATCCAGGCACTGCGCTACGAGTAGCCCCCCCTCAACCCCTCAACCCCTCAACCCAACCCCCGCCATTTGTCCACAAAGGTTGGCCGGTGAGTACCGCCAGGGGGCACTTTGTCGACAAAAGGCGGGGTGCAAGGCCGCTTCGGCATAGGAGCGGGTGGGTCACAGGGTCAGCAGCATGCGGGTGTTGCCGAGGGTGTTGGGTTTGACGCGGGCGAGGTCCAGGAATTCGGCGACGCCGTCGTCATGAGAGCGCATCATGAGCTCATAGACATCAGGGGAGACGGCGTGACCCTCGATGGGCTCGAAGCCGAGCCGGGCGAAGAACTCCGTCTCGAACGTCAGGCAGAACAACCGGGACAGCCCTAAGGCCCGAGCCCGCTCGAGCAGAGTGGCGACGAGGCGTCGCCCCACCCCGCAGCCCTGCACGGCCGGATCGACGACGACGGTCCGGGTCTCGCCGAGGTCGGCCCACATGACGTGCAGCGCGCCGGCCCCCACGACCAGATCGCCGTCGATGGCGACCACAAACTCCTGCACATCCTCGTACAACGTCACCAGGTCCTTGGCAAGCAACCGGCGGTCGGCGACGTACGCACCGACCAGTTCCGCGATACGAGGCACGTCGCGGGGCAGCGCCGGTCGGAGCGTGATGCCGGTCAAGCCAGGTCACGCGGAAGACACGGCGCGGGCACGCTGCGACGGTATCGGATGCTGCCGGACAGCAGAACGCCGGTGGACCACCCTTGGTACGGGTGGTCCACCGGCGCCCCGTAGATCCGGCGGGGCCGGCTACTTCTCCAACGACGGTGGTTCCGCGCTGGGCACCTCGCCCGTGACGGCTGATTCCGCAGTCAGTGCTGTCGCCTCTTCGAGGACGGCATCCTCCGGCTTGAGCTTGTCGGTGCCGAGGAAGGTGAACTGTGCGTCGGGACCTTCCCCGATGACGTCGACCAGCACGATCTGGCCGGGCTTCAGTTCCGAGAACAGGATCTTCTCGGACAGAGCATCCTCGATGTCGCGCTGGATCGTGCGACGTAGCGGTCGAGCGCCCAGCACGGGGTCGTAGCCCTTCGTCGCCAACAGTGACTTGGCAGCCGGAGTCATCTCCAGCCCCATGTCCTTGTCCTTGAGCCGGTCATCGACCTTGGCGATCATCAGGTCGACGATCTGGACGATCTCCGCCTGGAGCAACTGCGGGAACACGATCATGTCGTCGACGCGGTTGAGGAACTCGGGCCGGAAGTGCTGCTTGAGCTCGTCCATGACCTTGGCCTTCATCCGGTCGTAACCGGTGCGGGTGTCGGCACCGGCCGAGAAGCCCATGCCGCCCTTGGAGATGTCCCGGGTGCCGAGGTTGGTGGTCATGATGATCACGGTGTTCTTGAAGTCGATGACGCGGCCCTGACTGTCGGTCAGTCGACCGTCCTCCAGAATCTGCAGCAACGAGTTGAAGATATCCGGGTGCGCCTTCTCGACCTCGTCGAAGAGCACGACCGAGAACGGCCGGCGGCGCACCTTCTCCGTCAGCTGACCGCCCTCTTCGTACCCGACATAGCCGGGCGGGGAACCGAACAGCCGTGAGACGGTGTGCTTCTCGGAGTACTCGCTCATGTCGAGCTGGATGAGGGAGTCCTCGTCACCGAAGAGAAACTCCGCAAGTGCCTTGGCCAGCTCCGTCTTCCCGACACCGGTGGGGCCGGCGAAGATGAACGAGCCGCCGGGACGCTTCGGGTCCTTCAGGCCGGCACGGGTCCGCCGGATCGCCTGCGACATGGCCCTGATGGCCTCGTTCTGCCCGATGACTCGCTTGTGCAGCTCGTCCTCCATGTGCAGCAGCCGCTGGCTCTCCTCCTCGGTGAGCCGCACCACGGGAATGCCCGTCGCGACCGCCAGCACCTCGGCGATCAGGTCCTCGTCCACCTCGGCGACGATGTCCATGTCGCCGGACTTCCACTGCTTCTCGCGCTCCGCCTTCTGCGCCAGCAGCTTCTTCTCGTTGTCGCGCAGCGACGCCGCCTTCTCGAAGTCCTGCGCGTCGATCGCCGACTCCTTCTCGCGACGGACGCCTGCGATCTTCTCGTCGAACTCCCGCAGGTCCGGCGGCGCGGTCATCCGGCGGATGCGCAACCGGGCGCCCGCCTCGTCGATCAGGTCGATGGCCTTGTCGGGCAGGAACCTGTCGTTGACGTAGCGGTCGGCCAGTGTGGCCGCCGCGACCAGCGCGGCATCGGTGATCGAGACCCGGTGGTGGGCCTCGTAACGGTCCCGCAGGCCCTTGAGGATCTCGATGGTGTGCGCTAGCGACGGTTCCGCAACCTGGATGGGCTGGAAGCGCCGCTCGAGCGCGGGGTCCTTCTCGACATACTTGCGGTACTCGTCGAGCGTGGTGGCGCCGATGGTCTGCAACTCGCCCCGGGCGAGCATGGGCTTGAGGATGCTGGCGGCGTCGATCGCGCCCTCGGCGGCGCCCGCGCCGACGAGAGTGTGGATCTCGTCGATGAACAGGATGATGTCGCCGCGGGTGCGGATCTCCTTGAGGACCTTCTTCAGGCGCTCCTCGAAGTCACCGCGGTAGCGTGAACCGGCCACCAGCGCGCCGAGATCGAGGGTGTAGAGCTGCTTGTCCTTGAGCGTTTCGGGGATCTCGCCGCGCACGATCGCCTGTGCCAGGCCCTCGACGACCGCGGTCTTGCCGACACCCGGCTCACCGATCAGGCACGGGTTGTTCTTGGTGCGGCGGCTCAGCACCTGCATCACCCGCTCGATCTCCTTCTCGCGCCCGATGACCGGGTCGAGCTTGGACTCGCGTGCGGCCTGCGTGAGGTTGCGGCCGAACTGGTCCAGGACGAGCGAACCCGACGGCGTGGCGGCCTCACTCGGGGCGCCGGCGGTCGCCGGCTCCTTGCCCTGGTAACCGGACAGCAGCTGGATCACCTGCTGGCGCACCCGGTTGAGGTCGGCGCCGAGCTTGACCAGCACCTGCGCCGCGACGCCCTCGCCCTCCCGGATGAGGCCGAGCAAAATGTGCTCGGTCCCGATGTAGTTGTGTCCCAGCTGCAAGGCCTCGCGCAGCGACAGCTCGAGCACCTTCTTGGCCCTCGGCGTGAACGGGATATGCCCCGACGGAGCCTGCTGACCGCGGCCGATGATTTCCTGTACCTGCTCGCGCACGGCGTCCAGCGAGATCCCGAGGGACTCCATCGCCTTGGCGGCGACGCCCTCGCCCTCGTGGATGAGGCCGAGCAGGATGTGCTCGGTCCCGATGTAGTTGTGGTTGAGCATCCGAGCCTCTTCTTGGGCCAGGACGATGACCCGGCGAGCCCGGTCTGTGAACCTCTCGAACATGTGCGCTCCCTCGCGGGCCAATGGTGCATCGGCGGAACTGCGTCGTGGGCGGATCAGTTGCTCACGTCAGTGTGTCTTACGGGTCGGACACAGACGACCGGCATCGGCAACCCGGCGTCGGTACCTGAGCGGTTGAGTACGTGGTCGGCGGTATCGGCGGTGCGCCCTGGTGCAGTTGTCGGACCTATAGACCTACCTGTCCCAACTGCTCTGTACCCACCGACCGTTCCGGGTCGCCGCCTCGTTCCGCCCTGGGCGTAAGCCGATCACCAACGCTGTAGTCCTCCTCGAGGGGAGTACGTCCTCGTGTCGCGCCGGTCAGCACGATCACACTCGTGATCCCGGCTCGGCGCCCGCCCTTGCGGGTGACGGAGACCTCGACCGCATCGATGTGCCTACGGGCACGCCTGTACGGGAGAGGTCCATGCTGGATCCCATCGGCAGCCCCTGGCTGTGGGCGGCGACCATCGCCGCCGTCATCGTCCTGCTCGCCATCGACTTCGTGATCACGCGAAAGCCCATGAGGTGTCGGTGCGGGAGGCCGCCGCCTGGTCGGCCTTCTACATCGCCCTCCCGCCGGCGTTCGGGATGTTCATCCTCGTGAACTACGGCGGCCAGCGGGGCCTGGAGTACTACACCGGCTACCTCGTCGAGAAGTCGTTGAGCGTGGACAACCTGCTCGTCTTCATCCTCCTGCTGACGAGCTTCGCGGTCCCGCGAGAACTGCAGCAGCGCGTCCTGCTCTTCGGCATCATCGGCGCATTGGTGCTGCGCGGCATCTTCATAGCGCTCGGCGCGGCGGCCATCGAACGTTTCGACTGGGCGTTCCTCGTCTTCGGTCTCATCCTCGCGGTCACCGGCGCGCAGATCCTCCGCGAAGCGCCGTCGGGGCATCAGAAGGAGATCGACGTCTCCCAGCTTCGGGTGGTCAAGCTGATGCGGCGCTTCGCACCGGTCACCGACCGCTATCACGGCATCAAGCTGACGGTGCGTGACAACGGTGTTCGTATGATCACGCCGTTCGCGCTGGTCATCGCCGAGATACTCGTCACCGACCTGGTATTCGCCGTCGACTCCGTCCCGGCCGTGTACGGCATCACCGCCGACCCCTACCTGGTGTTCGCCACGAATGCGTTCGCCCTGCTCGGCCTGCCCGCGCTGTACTTCCTGCTGGAAGGCGCGCTGTCCACGCTCGTTCATCTCTCCTACGGACTGGCCTTCATCCTGTTCTTCATCGGCGCGAAACTGGTACTGCACTGGGCACACAACGAGTGGCCGTCGGTCCCTGAGATCCCGACCCCGGCCAGCCTGGCGGTCATCACTGCCACCCTGGTCATCGTCACCCTGACGTCCCTCATCTCGGGCCGTCGCGACACCAAGGCATCGCCGGACGAGACCGCGACCATCACCCGCTGACATGAATCCGGGGCCCTCACCGTTGCGGCGCGGGCCCCGGAGGTGCATCTGCAATGGCGCAATAGCGCGAACTCAGCCGTTGGCCGCGTTGTAGGCCGCGATGATGTCGGCCTTGATGCGGCCACGGTCGGCAACGGTGTGACCGTTGGCCCGCGCCCATTCACGCACACTGTTGCTGTCCACCGCGCCGTTGCCGGCGGCAGCTCCGACCCGGCCCGTGGAACGGGCGGCGGGCGCGGTTCGGCGTCGGTTCCCGCCACTGACCTTTCGGCCGCTGGCAACATAGTCCGACAGCGCGTTACGCAGCCGGGTCGAGTTGCCGGTGGAGAGGTCGATCTCGTATGTAGCGCCGTCGAGACCGAAGGTGACCGTCTCTGCGGCCTCGCTGCCATCGAGGTCATCAACCAGTTGCACGCTGACTTTCTGGGCCATGGGGTTCCGACTCCTCAGGGAATGTAGGTGGGTACCAGGGGGGGTGGGCACCGACGGGATCGGTACCCGAGCCCGTCGTAACGGCTTGACCATTACTGTGCTCCCAACCGGGACCGAATGCAAATCAGAAGGAAGCTTAGTCGGAGGGGTCTTGCGCCCCGTCACCATTATCCGGCTTCGTCGGGGTCTGGGCGGCACCGAATTGCTCATCCGCCCGGCGCTCGCCGGCGTCGGCGCGGACCATCGCACGCACCGCGACGTAGAAGAGCAACACAACGCCCACCGTCGGCGCCAGCCCGGCGAGAACCTGCCCCAGCACATCGAGACTCATGATGTCCGCACTCACCTGCCCGCCGCCGACGGGGACGGACGCAGCAGGGGGAACAGGATGGTCTCCCGAATACCGACCCCCGTGAGCAGCATCACCAGTCGATCCAGACCCATTCCCATCCCGCCCGTCGGCGGCATCCCGTGCTCAAGCGCCTGCAGGAAGTCCTCATCGAGAGCCATCGCCTCGGGATCACCGGCCGCCGCCCGCAGGGATTGTTCGCGCAGGCGTTGCCGCTGAATGACGGGATCGGTCAGTTCCGTATAGATCGGGGCCACTTCGACACCGTTGATGACGAGATCCCAAGCCGACGCGAGCCGTGGCTCATCGACCCGGGCACGCGCCAGCGGGCGCACCTCGGCGGGGTAGTCACTGATGAACGTCGGCTGCCGGATGCTGCGCTCGACCAGCTTCTCGTACAGCTCGAGCACGATCTCACCGGCCGACCATTCCGGCTTCACCTCGACCGAGGCCGTGGCGGCGAGCCGGCGAAGCCGAGGGGCAGCGGTGTCCACGGTGACCTCATCACCCACCGCAGCGGAGACGGCGTCATGAACCGTGACCGTAGGCCATGCGCCGGCGAGGTCGATCTCCGCGCCGTCCCCGGTCTGCACCGTCGTGCGACCCACCGCGGTGGCGGCATCGAGGATGAGCTCGCGGACCAGGCCCGCCATGGACTCGACCGTGCCGTAGGCCGCGTATGACTCGATCATGGTGAACTCCGGGGAGTGCGTGGCGTCGATACCCTCGTTCCGGAAGGTGCGGCCGATCTCGAAGACCCGGTGCAGACCGCCGACGACGCACCGTTTCAAGTACAGCTCCGTGGCAATTCGCAGCGACATGTCCACGCCGAGGGCGTTGACATGGGTGCGGAACGGTCGGGCCGCCGCCCCGCCGTGCACGGCTTGCAGAATGGGCGTCTCGACCTCCACGAAGCGGTGCCGATGGAAGGTCTCCCGCAGGGACCGCAACACGTTCGCCCGGGTCTGCACGTGGTCGCGCGCCGCTTGCCGCACCAACAGGTCCACCGGTCGATTGCGGACACGCGCTTCCTCGGACAGGTCCTTGTGAAGCGTCGGCAACGGTCGCAGCGCCTTGGCCGCCAACAGCCACGACCTGGCAAGGACCGATAGCTCCCCGCGTTTCGATGTGCCGACCATCCCGGTCACCGACACCAGGTCCCCGAGGTCCACGTCGGCTTTCCACGTCGCCATCCCCGCCTCTCCGACATCGGCCTGCGAGAGCATCACCTGCAGCCGGGTGCCGTCGCCGTCCTGCAGCGTCGCGAAGACCAGTCTCCCGGCACCGCGCAGAAACATCACCCGGCCCGACACCGCCACCTCGGCATCGGTCTGCTCTCCCGCCTGCAGGTTTCCCCATTCCGCTCGCACCTCCGCCAGGGAATGGCTTCGCGGTACCGATACCGGATATGGCTGGCGCCCTGCAGCCAGCAGCCGTGCCCGTTTGTCGCTGCGGACCCGGATCTGCTCCGGCGCTTCGTCGATGTCGGCGTCATCAAGCCTGTCGGGGTCGACGGCGTCATCGAGCATGGCGGCGGGAGCAGTGACGTCGGGCACCTGGCGAGGATAGGCAGCGATGATGGGAAGCGTACGACCCCGCCTCAGGCCACAGACAACACAACATTGTCGATGAGGCGGGTCCGCCCCACTCGAACCGCCAGCACCAGCAGGGCGTTCCGCAACGAATCGTCGTCCCCTGGCGCACGCAACAGCCGGAATCGGGCCGGATCGACCAGCTCCACGTAGTCAACGACGAGGCCCGGGGTGTGCGACAGCACGGCGAGCGCGGCGCCGCGGGACGCCACGAGGCCGGCGCCGGACCGCTCCACCGCTGCCCTCAGTGCCCTGGGGATCGCGGCGGCCGCACGCCGCTGCCGCGCCGATAGGTTGGCGTTGCGGCTGGACAGCGCCAGCCCGTCCGGCCCCCGCACCGTCTCCACCGCCTCCACCGAGACGTCGAACCCGAGCGAGACGACCAGTTGCCGTATCAGGGACAGCTGCTGGGCGTCCTTGGTACCGAACACCGCGACGTCCGGCCGGACCAGGTTGAGCATCAGGGTCACCACGGTCAGCACGCCGTCGAAGTGCCCCGGTCGCGAGCTGCCCTCGAGGATCTCCCCCGCCGGGCCCGCCGACACCGAGATCCCCGGGGGGCCGTCGGGGTACATCTGCACGGACTGCGGCGTGAAGACGAGGTCGGCACCGCCGGCGGCCTCGATGCGCGCCAGATCGGCGGCGAGGTCGCGCGGGTAGGAGGCGAAGTCCTCGCCCGGCCCGAACTGCAGCGGGTTGACGAAGATGGTGATGATCACGTGGTCCGAGATCTCGTGGGCCCGGCGCAGCAGGGCCTGGTGACCCTCGTGTAACGCTCCCATCGTCATGACGACGGCGACCCGGCCGGGCAGCGCCGCGCGGGCTTCGGCCAGTTCCTCGCGGGTCGTCACACGTCGCAGCGCGGCCACAGCCCTCATGCCGCCCCCTCGGGCACGTTGATCGCCGTGAGCAGCCGTTGCGCGACGTCCGGCCGGATCCGGGCGGCGTCCTGCGCCCGCCGCAGCGTTGCCGTCGCCATCGCGCGGTAGGCGTCGATCACGTCGGGGCTCATCGCCGAGAGCACTCGCACGTGCGCGGCCACCGACTCGGCGTCGCCTCGCGCCACCGGACCGGTGAGCGCGCCGTCGCCGAGCCGCAGCGCGTTGTCCAGGGCGGCCGAGGCGAGCGGACCGACGAGGCGGGCGCCGTCGGTCACCCCGGCCGCGTCCAGGACGGCGAGCGACTGCGCGATCAGGGTCACGATGTGGTTGGCCGCGTGGGTCAGTGCCGCATGGTAGGCCTCGCGAGCCGCCTCCGCGACGATCACCGGCTCCGCGCCCATCTCGATGACGAGTGCCTGCCCGATCGGCAGGATCGCCGGCGCGGCTGTCACGGCCATCGACGCTCCCAGCAGGCGCGCCAGGTCGAGGGTGGTGCCGGTGAAGGTCATCGCGGGGTGCACGGCCAGAGTGATGGCCCCGGCTGTCGCGGCCGGCGCCAGGACCGCGGCGCCGTGGCGCCCGCTGGTGTGCACGACGAGTTGCCCCGGCTGCCAGGCGCCGGTGGTGGCCAGGCCGGACACCAGGTCGGCCAGGGCGTCGTCGGGCACGGCGATGAGGACGAGTTCGGCGCGGCGCACGACCTCGGGAATCTCCAGGCATGGCACGCCCGGCAGCAGCAATTCGAGGCGTTCGAGGCTGGCGTCACTGACCGCGCTGGCGCCGATCACCGCGTGACCGGCCGCCCGAAGCGCGGCGCCCAACACCGCGCCGACGCGCCCGGTGCCGATGACGCCCACACCCAGCCTGCCGGGAGCCCCGGGGCCCATCGTCGTGCCGTGCGTCACGGGAGCAGGCTATGCCGCGCTGGGCCCGACGAAGCACGATGTGCCCCGCTGCCGTCCCGACGTCGCGGGATGTCCGGTTGGCGGATCTCTGGCAGCTGGGCCAGCAACCGTGACAGGCTGTCACCGATGGGATCCATGGCGAGATCGATGGCGAACCGCGGCACTACGACCATCAGCACGCTGACGACGGTGAGCTGCCTCCTGGCCTTCGTCACGGCCACCGGGTGCGGCTCAGGTGGCGACGAAGGGACAACACCAGTGACGGTCACGTTCACCCGGACCCCGAGCCCGACCGATGACCCATCGGCCTCGTCGGTGGCGGCAGCGCCGGTCAGCAGCCGACCCGTCGTCGTCCCCGCCACCGACAGGGCCTTCGACGCCGGCCTCGTCGCGGCATCGCGCACCCAGGACGACACCCTCGTGCTGGCCATCGACCGCCTGACGGTCGCCGGGATCGACGACGCCACGCTGGCAGCCACCGGCGCGCTGGTCGAACCCGACCCCGGCGATCGCTTCGGCAACCAGCGGGTCGCGTTGTACGAGGTCGGGGTATCGCCCGACGCGGTCTTCGTCGTGACCACATGCACCCGTGGCGCCGAGGGTGTCGCGGTGGAATCCGCGCCGGTGACGGCCGAGGAGTTCCTTGCGACGGTGTCGCTCGACACTCCAGTAATCTTTCAGTACACCGCGGGCGTGGTCAGTCGCGCCGAGGTGAATCCCCGCTGCTGACCCCGTCGGTCGGGGTCGACGTCGGCTCGACGGGCGCAGTCGCCTCGACGGGCGCAGTCGCCTCGACGGGCGCAGTCGGCTCGGGAACGGCTCCCGCGACTGGCTCCATCCAGCGATGATTGCGGTCCGCGGCCCGCGCCGCCCGGGAGCGGCCGGCCTGCTCGTCGACGAGGCGTTGCGCCTGGGCCGGTTCCAGATGGCGCACCGTCGGGGCGATCGGCCCTGGGGTGGAGTGCAGACCGACGGTGGCCACCCGCAACGCCCGCTGCACCGGACCCTGGGTCAGCCCGATCGACTGCATCCGCTGGTGCGGCACGATGACCAGCGTCCGGGTCAGCACCCCGGAGCGCGCCAGCAGCACGGTGGCGGTCACGGCATAGCCGTTGCGCTGGAACGACAGCGGGTCCAGCCAGCGTGCCCGCCGCGGCGAGACCACGAAGCCGTTGTGCTGGCCGGAGCCGCGCATCGCCGCCTGAAGCAGCGGAATCGGGTCGTCGGTGCCGATCTCGGGCACGACCAGACGCAACACCCACAATGCGTCCGTTGCGGTCCCGACCGGCAGCAACATCGTTCGCCCGGAGGCCTCGCCCGCGGCGCCATAACCGGCGATGTTGACCTTGACGCGCCACCACCCCCAACGCCGCCAGACCAAGCTCTGCGTCAGCTGCACCGCCTGCACCCGCCCCGGCGGGATCGTGCCCGCCCGGGTCTCGATAAGCCCGGCCCGCACCCGCAGCCCGTCGGGGCTGATCGCCACCCGGAAGTTGAACCCCTGGGTGAACTGCGAGAACAGGTAGCCGCCCGCGCCGAGGAACACCGGCAGCACACCGGCCAGTACCGCGACGCGCCCAGTCACCACGGTGGCACCGACGATAGCCAGGATCAGCAGCGCCGAGACCCCGCCCGCGGACAACCCGATGCTGGCGACCAACCGACCCACCGGGACCTGCAGCACCGGGCTCTCCGGGGCCTCAGGCGCCTCGGCTGTGGAGTACCTGACACCCGCCGCAGCGGCCAGCAGAGCGTTACGCAGCCGATGCGCCTCGCCGTCTCGCAGGTAGGCCAGTCGAACGTCGGACCTGTCACCGCCGGCCACCTCGATGCGCAGCTCCGACAGCCCCACCAGGCGCCCGACGAGCGGCTGCACGACATCGACCGCCTGCACCCGGTCCAGCCTGGCTTGGCGCATGGACCGGCTCAGCAGACCACTGCGCAGCTGTACCGCCTCGCCCTCGATACGGTAGGAGGTGGTCGCCCACGACAGGACGTTCGCGACGATGACCAGGACGGCGATCAGCAGCACGATGCCGATCCGGTCCAGAGCTCGGAGGTCCTCGCCGACGTCCGGGACGTATCCCGGCCCGCCGATCACGCTGTCGAGGAAGATGCCGACTCCCACCAGCAGGGCCGCCCAAGCCCGCACGAACGGGGTGGCCGGGTGCATCCGCCGCCATGAGGAGGCGGCGTGCAGCGGATCCTCGACGGTCACAGTCCGGCCAGCTGCACCTGGCCGAGCGCCGTCAGCCGGTCCCGCAGCCTGGCCGCCTCGGCGGGCACCAGCCCCGGGATGGTGGCATCGGTGGCGGCGCTCGCCGTGTGGAGCTGAACCGCTGACACCCCGAACAGCCGGTCCAGTGGGCCCGCATTGACGTCGACGTACTGCATGCGGCCGTAGGGCACGACCGTCAGCGACCGGAACAGCACACCGCGACGGACCAACAGGTCCTCCTCGCGCTCGGCGTACCCCCAGGCCCTCACTCGACTGCGCACCACCAGCACCGCGAAGGCCATACCCAGTGCCGGTACGAGCAGCCCGAGCCACAACGGGGCCCACCCGGACACCGCTGCGGCGACCAAGACGACAACGGCGATGACCAGCGCGGATATCCCGGCGCTGACCAGTCGGACCCCGATGAGGCGTGGACTCACCGGTGTCCACTCGACGCCGGGCGGGGAGAACGGATCCGTATGGTCGGCCACGGCTACGATCCTGCCCCAGTTCGCCAGGGGCGGCAGACTGCCCCCGTGGAACAGGCCGTCGCGAGCGAGCAGGGGTCCGTGGTCGAGGAGATCGCCGACCTGCTTCCGGCCGGGCATCCCGTGGGTCACGGGCGGATCGGCTTGCGCATCCGCTGGGGCGACGCCACGGCCACCGGTGGCGACCAGACGGTCGTGGCGGCAGAAGCGATCGTCGGCAGCGTGCATCGCGGCGCCGAGAAACTGGCCGAGGTCCGTGACTACCGACAGGTGATCATGCTCCTGGATCGGCACGACTGGTGGGGGGCGTTCGGCAGCGAGGTCGGCTTCGTGCTCGCGGTGGAACGGATGATCGGGCTCGCCGTGCCGCGCCGCGCGACCCTGCTGCGAGTGGTGCTGGCCGAGCTGACCCGCTGCTCGTCGCACCTGGCGATGCTGGCGGGAGCACTGGATACCGCTGCCTGTCATGAAACCGCGGGAATGCGGGTGGCGGACCCGGGGGCCGCGACGGCGGCGCGCGATGCGATCGACGTCGTCCGCGAGCTGTTCGTCCGGGCGACCGGCAATCGGGTACACCCGATGTTCTGCCGGATCGGCGGGCTGGCGGCAGACGTCGAGAGCGGCTGGCTCGTGGTGGTCCATGCCGCATTGCCGCGCGTCGTGGCGGCGGCGGATCGCGCCGGCGAGGCGCTGCACGGCCTGGGGATCGGGCTGGCCGAGCTGCCGAGCGCCGACGCCCGCTCGATGGCGGTGACCGGGCCCGTGGCGCGGGCCTGCGGCGTCGACGTCGACCTGCGGCGTGACGAACCGTACCTCGCCTACGACGAGGTGTTCGCGCCGTCCGATGTGGTGCCGCCTGGGCCCATGCCGGCGGGCAGCGGCGATGCGGCGACCCGGTGGCGGGTACTCGCCGCGGAGGTCACGGCCGCGGCCACCGTGGTGGGCCGCTGCCTGGACCTGCTGTCGTCCGGCCCCGTCCGGGCGCGGCTGCCGCGAACACTGCGCGTGCCGCAGGGGGAAACCTTCGCCTGGACCGAGTCACCGCAGGGCGCGAGCGGGTACTACCTGGTCAGCACCGGCGGCCCCGCGCCCTACCGGCTGAAGATTCGGGCGGCGATGTTCGACACCGCAGCGGCACTCGCCCTCGCCCTGCCCGGGACGGCACGAGCAGACCTGCCGCTCGCTCTGGCCAGCCTGCCGACGATGGCCGGCGACGTCGATCGCTAGCTGGGCCCGCTCCTCAGGCTGCAGTGACCTCGTCCTCGGGGTCCTCGGGTGCCCCCAGGTGCGCTCCAGGCACCATCGCCGGGACACTGATCAGAGTGGCCATGTCGTCGGCGCCCACCCTGCCCTTCGCGTCCGCCTGCGCGAAGGCGTCGAAGACCTGTCGGTCCGCTCCCGCAAAGGCGTCCACCCGCGCCGGTAGCACCATTCCGGGCGGCAGGATGAGCCGCTGCGCGGACCCGACGTCGTGGCCGTCGGTAGCCAGCACCAACTGCCGGTCGCTGCTGTGACGGGACACGAGCACCGCCGCCAGCTGTTCCCGCATCTCCACCAGGTCGGTGCGCGCCGCGCTGAGGTCGTGCCGAGTCGCGGCCAGGTTGGCACGCATCGCCGCCAGCTCCACCCGGGTGGTCAGCAGCCCGCTCTGCGCCAGCGCCAAGTCGCCCCGGTGCTGGGCCTGCGCAGCGTCGATGCTGCGCAGGCGTTGCCGCAGCGCCTGGATCCGGCTGTCCTGCGCCGTGGCCATGGTGGCGGCCCGCCGCCGCAGCGCCTGCTCGGTTTCCAGCTTGCGACGGGTTCGCCCGGCACCCCAGGCCAGCCACGCGGTCGGTAACCCGACGCCTGCGATGGCAAGTCCGGTGCCGGCAGTCCCACCGAGTTCGGTCCCGGTCAGCGCCACACCGACACCACACAGTGCTGCCGCCACGTCGCAGATGCGGCCCCTGACCCTCGCCCCGAAGAACGCGGACGTGCGGGACCGCCCGTTGGTGCGCCCGGCCGCCGCGTGTCGTCCACTCACCCGCACGACGTTAGGCGCGCCGGGCTGGGAATACCCGCAATGACGCGCCGACACGCAGTGCGTGTCGGCGCGTCCTGCGCGGGTGGACCCGCGTCAGCCGATGAGGCCCTTGTCCTGCAGGTAGGTCTGCGCGACATCCACCGCCTGCTGCCGCTCGACGTCCACCGCGACGTTCAAGGCCGCCAGGTCCTCCGTCGTCAGCACGCCGGCCAACGAATTGAGCACGTCGACCAGCGCCTGATCCTCGGCCGCGGCGGCGTTGACCACCGGCACCAGGTTGTCGGCTTGCTGCAGCGCCAGGTCGTCCTCCAGCAGCACCAGACCGAGGCCTTCCAGGGTGCCGTCCGTGCTGCCGGTCAGCACCAGATCGGCCTGGCCGTCGACGACAGCCTGCTTGCCCTGCGGGCTGCCGAAGCCCAGCGGCAGCAGCTCACTGATGGTCAGGCCGTAGGTCTCCTCCAGGCCGATCTGGCAGAACGGCCGGTCCGGGCACTCCTCGGTCGCGGCCAGCCGGACCGGGTTGCCCAGTGCGGCGAGGTCCGAAAGAGTGGTGAGGCTGTTCTCTTCGGCGAAGGACTGCAGCACGGCGAAGCCGTTCTGGTTGGCGGCCTCCGCGGGATCGAGGATGACCAGGCCCTGCTCCTCGGCCAGCGGCTGGGCGGCGGCGACGGTCTCTGCCGCGTCCGCCGTCGCGATACCGGGCGCGTCGGGGCCATTCGCCTCCCGATTGACGTACTCGGCGAACGTGGCCGCGTACTCGGGGACCACATCGATCTGCCCGTCGATGAGACTTGCCGCGTACAGCTCGCGATTGTCGGCGGTGATGATGTCCACGGTGTAGCCGGCGTCGGTCAGCAAGGCCGCGTAGATCTCCTGCATGATGTTCATCTCGGTGAAGTTGGCGCCACCGACCGTGATCTGGCCGCCACCGGATGACGCGGACTCACCCGTTCCCGCGGACTCCGCGTCCGAGTCGGTGCTGTCACCGCCGCAGGCAGCGATGGTGAGCGCGGAAACGGCCAGCAGCGCAGGCAGCAGCCTGCGGCGGATCCGCGAATGCTTGGTTGAGTTCATGTTTTTGGTCCTGCCTTCTGTGTCCCTGGATATCCCAGCGTGTCCGGCCGATGCCGTTCGGCATCCGCATGCGGGATCGGATATCCCGCGTCGGACATCTTCGCTCACGCCTGTGACAGTCGAGTTCGCCGGTGGTGCCGGGGATTGGATCGTTACGAAACCGTCAGGGGCTCCGCGGCGGCGTCGGCCGCATCCTTTCGGCGCCGCGTGGCCGACAGGTCCGGTCGTGCCTGGCGCGCGCTGGCACGCTGCAGCCATCCGAGCACGAGTTCCGCGGCCAGCGCCAGCACCGCGACGAGGACGGCGCCGGCGAAGAGTTCCACGTCGTCCTGCCGTCCGAATCCAGCGGTGATGATACGCCCGAGGCCGCCGCCGGCCACCAGGGCGGCGATCGTCGCGGTCGCGATCACCTGCGTCGTGGCCAGTCGCAGCCCGGAGATCACCAGCGGCGCGGCCAGCGGCAGTTCGACCCGTCGCAGCACCTGCCAGCCGGAGAGCCCCATCCCCCGGGCGGCGTCCACCGCGTCCGGGTCGACGCCCCGGATGCCGACGTAGGCGTTGGTGAGGATGGGTGACAGCGCGAACAGCACCAGGGCGGTCACCGTGCTGGTCTGATTATTGCCGAACGGCGCCGGTGAGATTGCGAGCAGCACCAGCACCGCGTACGTCGGCGCCGCCCGCCCGCTGTAGGAGATCCCGGTCGCCAGCGCCCCGCCCCGCCCGATGTGCCCCAACCACAGCCCGACAGGCAGCGCGATCACCGCGGCGATGACGACCGTGAGCCCGGTGATCTCCAGGTGCTCCCGCAGCCGCGCGATCACGCCGTCAGGGCCCTGCCAGTTGACGGGGTCGGCGAACCAGGCCACCACCTCCCCCAGGAAGCTGCCGCCGAGGACGCTCACGACGACCGCTCCCGCAGCCACGGCGTGGTGGCCCGCTGCAGCGCCAGCAGCAGCGCGTCCAGGATCAACGCCAGGATCACGGTGGCGACTGTCGCAGTCAGCACCTCCGGCCGGAAGTTGCCGCTGAACCCTCGTTTGATGATGTCGCCGAAACCGCCGAAGCCCACCAGCGTGCCGACGGTGACCAGCGCCACGGTCGAGACGGTCGCGATGCGAACCCCGGCCAGGATGGCCGGCAGCGCCAGCGGCAGTTCGACCGCCAGCAGCAGCCGCCAGTTGCTGTAGCCCATCCCCCGGCCCGCATCGACGGCGTCCGGGGCCACCGACGCCAGCCCGTCCAGGGTGTTGCGCAGCAGAATCGCCAGGCTGTAGAGCGCCAGACCGATGATCACGGTGGTGGCCGACAGCTTGGCGATCGGGAACAGCAGGCTGAACAGCGCCACCGACGGGATGGTGTAGATCAGCGTGGCCGTGGAGGCCACGGACCCGGAGAACAACCGGCTGCGACGGGCGAGGACGGCCAGCGGCAACGCCACCGCGACGCCTAGCGCGACGGCCACGACCGTGATCGTCAGGTGCTCCCAGAAGGCCTCGGTCAGGTCACTCTGCCGACTCACCACGTAGTCCCAGCAGACCCACTCGTTGCGCGCGATGCAGGACTGAGAGACCGTTTGCGTGTGAATGACACCGCCGAGCACGTCCCAGACGCTACAGCGGGCCCCCAGGGGGCCGCTATCTCACTGCGGTCGGTGCGCAAGGAGTACCCTGACGGCACGGTCGCGGTGCACGGCATCGACCTCGACATCGCTCCTGGTGAGCTGGTCGCCCTGGTTGGTTCGTCAGGCAGTGGGAAGTCGACGATCCTGCGGATGATCAACCGGCTGGTGGAGCCGACGAGCGGCACGATCACGATCGGTGGCCAGGACATCCGGGGGCTGTCGAAGACCTCGCTGCGCCGCGGCATCGGGTACGTCATCCAGCAGGTGGGCCTGTTCCCGCACCGGACCGTGGCCGACAACATCGCCACCGTGCCCCGACTGCTGGGATGGTCGAGGGGGAGGATCGCCGGGCGCATCGACGAGCTACTGGTCCTTGTTGACCTCGACCCGAAGATCCATGCCAAGCGCTACCCGCACCAGCTCTCCGGCGGGCAGCGGCAGCGCGTCGGGGTGGCCCGGGCGCTGGCGGCGGACCCGCCCGTGATCCTGGCAGACGAGCCGTTCGGTGCCGTCGACCCGGTGGTCCGCGACCGGCTGCAGGTGCAGTTCCGCCGGATCCAGGAGGAGCTGGGCAAAACGGTCGTGTTCGTCACGCACGACATCGACGAGGCGGTCCGGATCGCCGACCGGATCGCTGTGCTCAGAACGGGCGGCCGACTGGAGCAGTTCGACACCCCAGCCGCCATCCTCGGCACCCCCGCCACCGATGTGGTGGCCGAGTTCGTCGGCTCCGATCGCGGGCTGCGGCGGTTGGCGGTGACGCCCATCGAGGAGACCGACCTGCTCAGCCCGATGGTGCTCTACCTTGACGAGGAGATCGCGACGGCCCGGACGAAGGTCACCGCCAGCGACTTCGATTACGCGGTGGTGATCGACCGCGCCGGCAACCTCCGGGGCTGGGTCTCCCAGCGCCTGATGACCGGCACCGGAACCGTGGGCGACCGGCGGCGGCGCTTCGACGCGACCATCGACTATGGCAGCAGCCTCAAGGACGGGTTCGCCGAGATCGTGCAGCACGACGTCGCGTGGCTGCCGGTACTGGAAGGCGATCGGTATCTCGGCGTGCTGACTCCTGAGGCCGTCCACTCCGCCTTGCGCCGGCTCTTGCCACAGCGAGTGGTCGCCGCCTGAGAGCACACCGCTCGCTGGCGTGCGCCACGGTCGGACGGACATCAGTCGCTTCGGCGGCCATGAGAGCGTCGCCCTGGCTCCTACGCCCTCGACGACGACAGTCGTGGTGCGGTTCGCCAACGGCTACCCCGACGACCGATTGTTGAGCCTGTACATCAATCAGGGTGCTGACTCTTCACGTGGGCCGCCCGACCGTCTCAGGCGGCCGAACCGTTGGGGGAACGGGCCCCCACCGCGACCGTGCCCTCGTCCTCGGGCGGGATGCGGCACCACCGCTCGGCCACCGCGCCGGCGACCAAGAGGCCCACTGACACCACGACAGCGAGGGCGAACGCGATGACGCGGTCCAGCTGGGCTCCGGCGTCGACGCGCGGCAGCGTGGCGGCCGCCGCCGCCAGCCACAGCCCCGAGGTGAATGCTCCGGTCAGCCCCGCGGCCTTGGCCAACGCCACGGTCCTCGCGGCCCGCAGCGGCCGGATCGGCCGGTCCCGGTGGCCGTTGTTCCAGCGGCGCAGCGGCCAAGCCGTGGCCAGCGTGCCCACGGCCAGCAGCAGGGTGACGACGATGACGGTCACCGGTGGCGCGATGAGGAACCACCCGGCCGCCTCGCCTGCCGCCAGGCCCAACCAGCCGGCGGCGAACCCGACGACGGCGACCACGAGCAGCGTGGTCCAGCGTGTGGTGCTCATCGAGCGCCGTCCCGCAGACCCGCGAGCAAGCGGTCGACCCGTCGGGCCCCGAAGAGATCCGGCAGTACCGCGGCCGCGTCCGCCGCGAGCCACGGCTCCAGGACGAAGGCCCGCTCGGCCGCTCTGGGGTGGGGCAGGGTCAGCGTCGCCGTCTCGATGACCAGGTCGCCGAAGGCGATGAGGTCGATGTCGAGGGTGCGCGGCCCCCACCTCGTCGATCGCTGCCGACCGTGCGTCGCCTCGATGTCCTGGCAGGCGTGCAGCAGATCCAGTGGGGACAGCGCCGAATGTCCGAGAGCCACCGCATTGAGGAAGCCCGGTTGCGCCGGGCCGCCGACCGGATCGGTCTCGACGACCGGCGAGACCGTGTCGATGCGCACGCCCGCGACGGCGGCCAACGCGTCCACCGCGCCGGCCAGCATCGACTCCCGCTCTCCCAGGTTCGAGCCCAGCGCCAGCACGACGGCGGCCGGGTGTTCGGGTGCACGCGCCACCACGAGGTCGGCCTGGTTGCGGTACACGGCAACGGTCACGTCGGCGAAGGGGACCTCTACGGGTGCCTGCGGCTTGTGCAGCGTGACGTCGACGGCAGCCACCCGCTGGTCACTGAGGACGGTGATCGCGATCTCCGTGGCGACGGTCTCGACCAGATCCCTGCCCGGTCCGGTGAGGATGCTGTGGACCACACCGGCGACGACTCCGTAGTCGACCGCCTCCACCAGGTCGTCGCGGGCAGCGGCGCGGCGGGTGTCCAGGTGGAGCACGATGTCTGCGACGAAACGCTGGCCGTCGGTCTTCTCGTGATCGAAGACACCGTGTCGGCCGAAGGCCTCGATGCCGTACACGCTCACCCGGTCCAGCCCGGTCGACACCTGCGCTCCGGGTGTCATGCCGGCCCACTCGCCGCCCAGGCCGCACCCACGAGCAGGGCGTCCCGGGTGGCTGCCGCGTCGTGGGCTCGCACCGCCCAGACACCCGCGGCCGCGAGCAGTCCCGCCAGCACCGCCGACGCACCGTCGCGCCGGTCGACCGGGCGGGGCCCGTCGGCGTCGGACAGCAGCGTGCCGAGGAAACGCTTGCGGCTGACCCCCACCAGCATGGGCCGGCCCAGGGTGGCGAGGCGGTCCAGACCTGCCAGTACCGCCCAGTTGTGCTCAGCGTCCTTCGCGAATCCGATGCCGGGGTCGAGGGCGATCCGCTCCGGCGCCACGCCGGCGCCGACCATGGCGTCGAGCCGCCCACGCAACTCGGCCAGCACCTCACCGACCGGGTCGTGGTACCCGGCGTGCTCGGCCATCCGGGCGGCCGGCGCCCGCCAGTGCATCAGCACATACGGGCAGCCGAGCCCAGCGACCGTGCCTGCCATGGCGGGATCGGCCAGGCCGCCACTGACGTCGTTGATCAGCACCGCTCCCGCGGACACCGCCGCCTGCGCCACCTCGGCCCGCATGGTGTCGATGCTCACGGCGATACCCTCGGCGGCCAGTGCCGACACGACCGGCAGCACGCGCCGGAGCTCCTCGGCAGCCTCGACCCTTTCGGCGCCCGGCCGTGTCGACTCCCCGCCGACATCCACGATGTCACCGCCGGCTGCCGCCAGCTGTCGGCCACGCTCGATCGCCGAAGCGGTGTCGAACCACCGACCACCGTCGCTGAAGGAGTCGGGCGTGACGTTGAGCACCGCTAAGACCAGCGGCCGCCCGGTCTCCGACAGCCTCGCCGGCAGCCCACTGAGGTGCTGGTTCACCGCGGCGGGAAGGCAGCGACCGGCGATGGCGCCGAGATCACGAGTCGCGGGCGCCGGGCTCGATCGTATCGGTCGAGGGCCGGCCGATCTCGTCCCCGCCACCGATCGTGGGGCCGATGGTCAACTCCAGGCCTCCGGTCTTCTCCAGCTCGACACCATGACCGTTCGCCGACCCGTTGAGCGCCGCCCGCTCGGCCGGGGTCAGCACGGGTGGCTGGCTCGACACCGCCCGGTGCTCAGAGCTGAGCCATACCGGGCGCTCGGGGCGCTTGACGACGTCGTGGAACACCTCGGCGAGCTCTGCCCGGTTCAGCGTCTCCTTGTCGAACAGCGCCAGCACCAGCCGGTCGAGGACAGCGCGGTGCTCGACGAGGATCTCCCAGGCCTCGTCGTGCGCCCGCTCGATCAGGGCCCGCACCTCGCCGTCGACGATGGCCGCCACGGACTCGGAGTAGTCGCGCTCATGGCCCACATCGCGGCCGAGGAAGACCTCGCCGGACCCGGAGCCGAGCTTGATGGGACCGACCTTCTCGCTCATCCCGAACTGCGTGACCATCCGCCGGGCCAGCGACGTGGCCTTCTCGATGTCGTTCGACGCACCCGAGGTTGGGTCGTGGAAGACCAGCTCCTCTGCCACCCGGCCGCCCAGCGCGTAGGCCAGCTGGTCCAGCATCTCGTTGCGGGTGGTCGAGTACTTGTCCTCGGCCGGCAGCACCATGGTGTAGCCCAGCGCACGGCCGCGCGGCAGGATCGTCACCTTCGTGACCGGGTCCGTGTTGGGCAAGGCCGCCGCGACCAGTGCGTGACCGCCCTCGTGATAGGCGGTGATCTTCTTCTCCTTGTCGTTCATCACCCGGCTGCGGCGTTGCGGGCCCGCCATCACGCGGTCGATCGACTCGTCGAGGATGTTGTCGTCGATCGCGGTCTTGCCGGTGCGGGCGGTCAGCAACGCGGCCTCGTTGAGCACGTTGGCCAGGTCGGCGCCGGTGAAGCCAGGGGTCCGCCGGGCTACCGTTGCCAGGTCGACGCCCTCGGCCAAGGGCTTGCCCTTACCGTGAACCTCGAGGATCTTGCGGCGGCCTTCCATGTCCGGGGCGTCGACGGCGATCTGCCGGTCGAAGCGGCCCGGGCGCAGCAGAGCGGGGTCGAGGATGTCGGGCCGGTTGGTCGCGGCGATGAGGATGACGTTGGTCTTGACGTCGAAGCCGTCCATCTCGACCAGCAGCTGGTTCAGCGTCTGCTCGCGTTCGTCATGGCCACCGCCCAGGCCGGCGCCGCGGTGACGACCCACCGCGTCGATCTCGTCGACGAAGACGATCGCCGGCGCGTTGTTCTTCGCCTGCTCGAACAGGTCACGGACCCGCGAGGCGCCGACACCGACGAACATCTCGACGAAATCCGACCCGGAGATCGAGTAGAAGGGCACACCCGCCTCGCCTGCGGTCGCGCGGGCCAGCAGGGTCTTGCCGGTGCCGGGCGGGCCGTACAGCAGTACACCCTTGGGGATCTTGGCTCCCACGGCCTGGAACTTGGCCGGCTCGGCCAGGAACTCCTTGATCTCGCGCAGTTCCTCCACCGCCTCGTCGGCGCCGGCGACATCGGAGAAGGTGACCTGCGGCATGTCCTTGTTGACCAGCTTGGCGCGGGAGCGGCCGAACTGGATGACGCGGGAACCACCGCCGTTGACCTGGCTGAGCAGGAGCCAGAACAGCCCGACCAGCAGCAGGATCGGCAGCAGCGTGAACAGCAGGCTGGTCACCCAGGACGATCGGGGGTTGAGCTCCTCGACACCGCCCGGGGGTGGGTTCTCGTCCAGCAGGTTCAGCAGTTCGTCACCGCGCTGGAAGATGTAGAACGTCCGTACCTGCGAGGCGTTGTCGACCTGCTCGCCCTCCTTCAGGGTGAGGTCGAGTCGCTGCACCCCATCGCGGATGCTGGCCGACTGGACCCTCTCGTCGCGGATCAGCTGCAGCGCCTGGCTGGTGTCGACCTCGGCCACCCGCTCGCCGGTGAACAGGCGCGCGCCGAAGATGACGGCGATGATCGCGACGGCGATCCAGATGGCCGGACCCCGCAGGAACCGGCGGAAATCGAAACGGGACATCGTCTGAGGCACCCTGGGGGCCCGAGGACCCCGCCCTTCCTGTAGTGGCACTGGCTGATATCAGCACTGGCTGGTGTGAGCACTGCTTAGAACAGCAAGACGGCACGGGGCCTGGTGACCCCGATGCCAACGGTACCGCCGGGGCAGGACACGCAGTTCCGCCACCTCGAGCTCGTCAACCGGACAACGCGCGAGCGGGACCGACCGTTCCGTCGGCGTCCGGCAAGCAGGTGCCGCTGCCGACCTCAGCGCCCCGGCAGCATCCCGTAGGCGTGAGTGGGCCGGATGCTGAGCAGTTGCCGGCGGTCGGACACCATGACCGCGCGGTACTCGTCCCAGTCCGAATGCTCACCTGAGCCTTCCCGGTAGTACGCGACGAGCGCCTCGACCGTGTCGTCAGTGGGATTCTGCGCGACCGGCGTCAGTTCGGCACCGCCGTCGATGACGACATAGCTCCAGAAATCGGGCGCGCTGATGTGGAGCGAGACGCGCGGGTCCCGCTGCGCATTGCGGGTCTTGGCTCGATCGGCGGTCACCGAGATCAGCAGTTGCCCGTCGTGCACCACGTGCATGACGTTCGAGGATTGCGGCCGGCCGTCTCGCCGCAGCGTGATGAGGATGCTGCGGCGATGGTCGGCTGCGTAGTCGAGCGCGTCAGAGATGTCCACCCGCGGCAGTCTTCCGGATTGATGGCTGCATCTTCAAACACCGGTTAGCGCGGCAGCAGCCGCATAGGCCGCCGCGATCTGGGCGCCCAGTACCGCGTTGTCCTTCACCAATGCGATGTTGGCCTGCAGGCTCTCACCTCCGGTGAGCTCCACGATCCTCGCCAGCAGGTAGGGCGTGGCGTCACTGCCCCGGATCCCGCTCGCGGCCATGTCGCCCAGCGCAGCGGCGATGATCGCGCCGATCTGCGCCGCCGGGATCTCCGCCGCCACCGGAATAGGGTTGGCAATGACCAGGCCCCCCTGGATGCCGAGCTCCCAGTGGGCGCGCATCGTCGCGGCTATCTCCTCGGGGGTCTGTGATCGCAACGGCGCGGGGAAGCCGCTGCTGCGTGAGAAGAATGCGGGGAACTCCACCGTCCGGTAGCCGATGACCGGCACCCCTAGGGTTTCCAGCGATTCCAGCGTGAGACCGATGTCCAGGATGGACTTGACCCCGGCGCAGACGACGGCAACGCGAGTCTGCCCCAGTTCGGTCAGATCGGCGCTGACGTCGAACGTCTCGGCCGCGCCGCGGTGCACGCCGCCAAGACCTCCGGTGACGAAGACGCTGATCCCGGCGAGGGCCGCCAGCCGCATGGTGGCCGCCACCGTCGTCGCGCCGTGCCCACCTCGGGCGATGACGTGCCCAAGGTCGCGGCGGCTGACCTTCGTCACGTCGGGGCTGGAGCCGAGCAGTTCGAGGTCCGCCGTCTCCAGGCCCACCCGGGGCCGACCGTCGAGGACGGCGATGGTGGCCGGCACGGCGCCAGCGGCGCGGATGATCGCCTCGACCTCGCGGGCCATCGCCACGTTGTCCGGGTAGGGCATGCCGTGGCTGATGATCGTGCTCTCCAGCGCCACGACGGGCGCTGCGGTGGCGAGCGCATCGCGGACCTCGTCGGCGACGACGAGCAGGGGGTGGGGCTGCGGCACGCTCACCTCCGGCCGGTCGTCTGCCTGGGTCACTGCTGCGGCTGCTGCGCCAATTCACGATCCAGCAGTTCGGCTGACAGGTCGTCTCGCACCGTCCGGTCCGACGCCACCGTCAGCGCCGCAGCGGCGTGACCGTATCGGACGGCCTCGCTGGGTGAACGCCCGGCCAGCAGGACGTGGGCGAAGGCGGCGAGCATCGCGTCCCCCGCCCCGGTGACGTCGACCACGGGACCGGGATGAGCCGCGAACAGTTGCGGCTCGGTCCCCCGGCCCGCCAGCATGCTGCCGTAGGGACCGGATCGCACCCACACCCACTCCACCCCGAGCTCGTGCAGCCGCGCCACGGCGGCCGCGACACCGGCGTCCGTCCGGGTGTCGCAGCCGGTCAGCGCGGCCAACTCGGCGAGGTTGGGAGTTGTCGCGAACAGGGGTCGCCTGGGGTCCAGCACGGTCGCCAGCCTGGTCGCCTTGGCGACGCTGACCGGTTCGAGGATGACCCGGCAGTCCAGCTCGCGGGCCAGGTCGAGCAGGTAGGCGGCGGTATCGGTGCTCAGGTTGCCGTCGATCACCAGCAGCGCCGCGCGGCCGATCTCGGCCACGGTGGCGGCCATGTCCTCGGGACGCATCGCGTCGGTCGCTGCCATGTCCGCGACCGCGATCACCAGGTCACCGGCTGGATCGAGCACCGCGGTGTAGCTGCCCGTAGCGTGACCACCCCGATTGACCAGCGAGACGTCGACGCCAGCCGCCGATGTGTCGGCCAGTAGCCGCGATCCGGCCACGTCGAGTCCGACGGCCGCGACCAGGTGCACGGACGTGCCCAGCCGGGCGAGGTTCTCGGCGATGTTGCGCGCGACACCGCCCGCTGAGCTGGTGGTGCGTCCGGGGTTGCTGGTACGCAGTGCAGGGCGGTCGGTGCTGCAAGCCTTGATGTCTATGTTGGCGCCGCCCACGACCACCACGGTGGGCGTGACGTGCCGCGGCTCAGGCGTCGAGGTCCCCGAGGGTCATCGCTGCCCGCGCTGCGTGGCGGTGCTGGCCCTCGACGAGCCGCGCGGCTGTGGGCTGAATGCGGGCAGGATCTGCGGCCGGAAACCTCGCAGCCAGGAGATCGGTGACCGCCAGTTCGATCCCCGTCCGTTCGCCGCGTTCCAGGCCGTGTTCCAGGAGTATCCGGCCAATCTCCGTGTCGCGGAAATCGGCGGCCATCTCTTCGACATTGTCGAGCATGTCGGCCCTCCTCAACTCGCCTATCAGCTTAACCCGCCGGCTGGAACGAGATCGGCGCGCTGCGTACCCGCGGGGAGCTCGGCTACGAGGCACAGGCTCCGATGCGCGTGGCACCGTTGGGCCGCGACAGCGACAGGAGAGCGACATGAGCCTGCAACCGGGGTACTTCGACGGCGTCTACGCCGACAGTGACGACCCGTGGGGTTTCGCGGACCGCTGGTACGAGCAGCGCAAACGGTCGCTGCTGCTGGCTGCGCTGCCCCGGCCGCGGTTCCGCGATGCCTTCGAGCCGGGCTGCAGCACCGGCGAGCTGACCGCCGCGCTGGCGCCGCGCTGCGAGCGCCTGCTGGCCACCGACGTCGCCGAGCGGCCGCTGGCCGCCGCCAGGGCCAGGGTCGCCGGTCAGTCGCACGTCAGCGTCCAGCAGCTCCAGGTACCGCAGCAGTGGCCGCCGCGACGGTTCGACCTGATCGTGCTGTCCGAGCTGGGGTACTACCTGGATGAGGCCGACCTCGACCAGCTGCTGTCCGCCGCCGCCACCACGCTGGCCCCCGACGGCGTCCTCGTCACCTGCCATTGGCGCCACCCCGCGCCGGAATACCCGCAGACCGGTGACGAGGTCGCCGCAGCGGTGAACGGCGCGGCGCGCCGACACGACTGGGTGAGCCTGGTCGCCCACGTCGAGGAGGACTTCCTGCTCGACGTGCACGGCGCCCCGGGCGTGGCGTCCGTGGCGCACGCTGATGGGCTGCTGGCGGGCGGTGCTCCCTGAGTGGTGCGCGATGCTGTGCGGATGACGGCGACCGAGTACCGGCACCGCCGCCGCGCATGACCCCCGTCGACGCCGAGCGGCTGCTCCGGCTGGCAGCCGGACCCGGCGGGCCATCGGTGGCCCACGCCCGGCTGCTGCGCAGCGGGGAGGTGACCATTTTCGGCCTGGGCGAGGACCTTGTCGCGGAGGTGTGCACCCCCGACCTCGTAGCTGCCGCCCGCTACCAGGCTGATGTCAGCGACTGGCTGGCCGCGGCCGGAGTAGGCGCGGTCCGCACGGCTCCACGGCCGCAGTCGCCGGTCTGCGTCGAGGACCATGCCATCACCTTCTGGCGGGCCCTACCCGCTCACCGTCCAGGCGACTACGACCAGATCGCGGCGGCGCTGCGCCGGTTGCACGGGCTGCCCCGGCCCGACCACCCACACCTGCCCCCGGTGGACTCTTTCCGGCGCGTCGAGCACCGCATCGCAAGGTCGGTGCTACTGCCCCGCTCCGATCGCCGAGCGCTCCTGAGCCGGCTGGACGACGCCCGGGGGGCCTACACCCGGTTGCCCGCGGGCCTGCCGCCGACCCCCGTGCACGGGGATGCCTGGGCGGGAAACATCGTCGCGCTGGCCGACGGCACCGTCATCCTGCGCGACCTGGAACGGGTCGCGATCGGCCCGCCCGAGTGGGACCTCGTCTCCACCGCGATCGACCACACGACGTTCGGCGTGATGTCAGCAGAGCAGTACGCCGCGTTCAGCGAGACCTACGGCTACGACGTCATCGCCTGGCCGGGCTTCGCCACCCTGCTCGACATCCGCGAGCTCCGGGTCGTCGCGTTCGCGCTGACCGCCGCCGAGGGCGCGGCACACCTGGTCGACCAGGCACGGATGCGGGTCCGGGACTACCTGGCCGGAGCGCGGCCCTGGCCCGGGTGGGCCCCGCTGTGAGGCAGGGACGCCGGCGCGGGCTCAGCGGTAGACGCCGGGCGCCAAGGTGGCGATGTCGCGGAGGTTGCGGTAGCGCTCGTCGTAGTCGAGTCCGTACCCGACGACGAACTCGTCCGGGATGTCGAACCCGATGTAGTCCACCTGCACCTCGACCTTGGCGGCGGTCGGTTTGCGGAGCAGGGCCAGCACCTCCAGCGAGTCGGGCCCACGTGATTTCAGGTTGCTGATCAGCCACGACAGCGTGATGCCGGTGTCGACGATGTCCTCCACGATGAGCACCCGGCGGTTGGTGAGGTCGATCTCGAGGTCCTTGAGGATCCGCACGACGCCGCTGGACTTCGTCCCCGCGCCGTAGCTCGACACCGCCATCCAATCCATCGTCACCGGCGTGGCCAGCGCGCGAGCCAGGTCGGCCATCACCATGACGGCGCCCTTGAGCACGCCGACCAGCAGCAGGTCACCTCCGTCGTAGCGGTCGTCCACCTGCTGCGCCAGTTCCGCGACTCGCTGGCGGATCTCCGCCTCGGTGTACAGCACCCGTTCCAGGGCGGTCCCGAGATGTCGGGCGTCCATCAGCGCTCCTCGTCATCCGCCGGCGCCGGGGCGGCCGGACCGACGGTCAGCCTGCCACGGCTTCGCCGGGCCCACACCCCCCCGGGCAGGCACAGCGGCCCCGCGCGGGACCCGGGCACTGCAGCGGCAAGATCCAGCAGGGCACCGGTGTGCGCCGCGGTCAGGGCGCCGGCTCCCGCCGCCTGTGCCGCCAGCCGCAGCACCCGGGCGCGCACAGCCACCGGCAGCCCGGCCAGCTCGGCGACGTCGAGCGCGCCGGGCGCCGCCACGGCTGACACCGCCCAGCCGTCCAGGGCATCGGCGTCCTCGCGCAGCCGCTCGGCCGTTCGGGCCAGGCCCTCGACGGCACCGCGACCCAGCACCCGCTCCAGCACGGGCAGCAGCTGGTGGCGCACCCGGGGACGCAGCATCGCGGGGTCGGCGTTGGCCGGATCCTCCCAGGGCAGGCCGGCGGGCAGCCCAGCGGGAAGTGCCGCGACGAAGTCGTCCAGGGCGGCGTGCACCTCGTGGCGGCGCACCCCCAACAGCGGACGCCGGTACTGACCGCGGATCGCCGCCATGCCCGACAACGATCGGGCTCCCGAACCTCTGGACAGCCCGATCAGCGTGGATTCCGCCTGGTCATCGAGGGTGTGACCGAGCAGCACAGTCTGGACGGCCCAGCGCTGCGCCGCGCTGTCCAGTGCCTGGTACCGGGCCGCCCTGGCACGCGCTTCGGGCCCGCCGCCGGCCGGTTCCTTGCGAGCGGTCAGCACCTCGACCGGGTCCGCGCCGGCCGCCCGGGCCGCACTCGCGACCATGGTGGCGACCGCCGCCGACCCTTCGTGCCAGCCGTGATCGACGGTCAGGACCGCCACCCGGAGCCGGAGCGCAGGCGCGACCGCCAGGGCCGCGAGCATCAGGGCCAGCGAGTCCCGCCCTCCGGAGACCGCGACGGCGACGAGGGAACCGCGGGGGCAGTCGGCGAGGCCGCCGCGGACCGCCAGCCGAACGGCATCGGCGGCGGCCATCATGGCCTCAGCCGTGGATGCGACGCACCCACGCGGCGGGCTCAGAGATCTCGGCGGGGCTCGGCAATGCCTCGGGCGCTGACCACACCTGGTTGAAGCCGTCCACGCCGACCTCGGCGGTCACCGCCCGGACGAAGCGGGCGCCGTTGCTGTACTGCCCGGCTTTGGCGTCCAGGCCGAGGGCACGGCGCACCGCCCTGTCCATCGGCCCGCTGCCGTTGCGGCGACGGGCCGAGAAACGGCTGCGGATATCGGCCACCGTGGGCACCACCGTCGGTCCGACCTCGTCCATCACCACGTCGGCGTGACCTTCCAGCAACGACATGACCGCCGTGATGGCCTCGATCTTGGCCTTCTGCTCCGGCGTCTGGATGAGGTCGACCAGGCCGAGCTGCTTCTCGCGCTCCGCGGGGCCGGCGAAGACCGCACGCACCAGCGCAGGCGCGTCTGCCAGGGCGTCGACCAACCGGTCCAGCGTCGATCCGGGGTCGGACACCAGATCGCTCACGAGCTCCCGGACCGACCCGGTGAACCAGTCCGCCAACCAGGCAGTCGCGGAGAACTGGACCCGGTGGGTCTCCTCGTGCAGGCACACCCACAACCGGAAATCGGTCGGGTCGACGCCCAACTCGCGCTCGACCCGGGCGATGTTGGGCGCCACGAGCAGCAGGCGGTGCCCCTGCGGGTCGATGACGTCGTACTGACCCAGCACCTTGGTGGAAACGAAGGCGAGCACCGCGCCCGTCTCGGCGGCGGTGACCGCGCGAGCGGCCGCGGCGATGGCGGCCGGGCCGTCGGGGCGCTTGGCCAACGCCTGGTTGATCACGGGGTCGATGAGGATGCCGAACGACCTGGCGTTCGAGGCCGACCAGCCGGCGCGGTCGACCACCAGGGTCTCGCCATCCGCTGGCGCGGACAGCCGAGCGGTCGACGCCACCGGATCGCGGGCGGCCTTGGCGCTGAAGTGCAGGTCAGCGACCAGATCGCCGATCTCCTCGCGCGTCATCGCCGGCCCCGGCGGCGCCAGCCGACCCGCGACGGCCGCGACGGATTGCCAGTCCACGACCCGCTGTGCCATGTCGTGAGGCTATGTCATGCGCCTGGGGCCGACTCATCGCGACTGCCGGCGGCCGCGGTCACCACCAGCGAACGCGCCCGACTGTCCCCTGGGTGGGGTGCGCGCTCGACCAGGCCCCTCCGCTTGAGCACCCGCCACACAGCGGGACTCCAGCCCACTGTCAGACGATGGGGTCGAAGATCGAGCCCATCGTGTGTCCGGACAGCCGGGCGTGCATCCGCATCGCCTCGTCGTCGGACATGGAACAGATGGCGTCGCACACGATGCGCGCGCGGGCCGCCTCGGCGCCGGGCATCAAGTCGATCCGCTCCACCTCCTCACGGACCCTTGCCGGTAGCAGCGCCGTCGCGACGTGCGACCGGGTCGAGTCCGCAGCGTCCATGTAGACCTCGAACAGTCCCCGGATGACCGCCTTGTGGCCGTGGCGCTGGGCTGCCAGCGACGGCTTCTCGATGACGTAGCGCCAGGTCAACTGCTTCAGTACCTCGACCTCCAGCCGGTAACTCCCAGGAATGTCGACCGACCACATATTGCGGCCGTGTGACGTATCGAGCAGCAGGTAGGTTTGTTCGACATAGCGACGGGTAAGGAACGAGGCGAACATCCGCAACCGGGCCCGATGATTCCCGGTGCCGTCGAACGGGTCCCAGATGCCGAAGAACGCAAGAATCTGGGCGAGCGCCGCATCGATATCGCCCGCGGTGACCTCTTGATGCTCGCGCACCCACCGCCCGGCCACCCATTCGGCGAATTCCGCACGGGCCTCCGGCACCTTGCTCAGCCGGTCCAACGGGATGAGACCCGCCCGGAACAGGTCCTCGACGTCGTGGACCGCGTAGGCGATGTCGTCCGCCCAGTCCATCACCTGTGCCTCGACGCTCTGCAACTCCGCTGATCCGGGCAGCGACGCGTCGCCCGCCAGGCTCTTGGCGAACCGGAAGTCGTCGAGCTCGGATTCGTAGGCACCCCACTTGATGGCGGCCTTCTCGTCGTGCGGATCGTGCAGCCATGGATACTTGAGAATGGCCAGCAGCGTGGCCCGGGTCAGATTGAGACCGTGGAAGGCCAGTTGATTCCGCGAGACCGTGGTGACGATCCGGAAACTCTGCGCGTTGCCCTCGAAACTGTTCGCCGGGTCGATGGGCGCGACCAGCCTCTCGAGTTCCATCTCACCGACGTGCCCGAAGGGCGGGTGGCCGAGATCGTGAGCCAGCGCCGCAGACTCGGCGACGTCGGCATGCAGTGGCGGCGCGCCGATGCCCTCGTCGGCGGCGATCTCCGCCCCCTGGCTGATCAGGCGTTCCGCCAGCCGGCGGGCGACCTGGGCGACCTTGAGCGTATGCGTCAACCGGTTGTGGTAGACGTGACCCTCCACCGAGGAGATGACCTGAGTGACACCACCGAGGCGCCGGAACGCCTCGGAGTAGAGGATGCGATCGCGATCACGCTGATATGCGTCTCGCCACTCGTCGGGCTTGTCGGGATGGCGACGGGCAGGCCGGTCGGTCCTCACGAACCGACGCGACTCCCCTCGGGTACCGGCGCTTGGACCGCCGTCACCCGGAACCTCGCATCGACGTCGTACCTGCGGTAGCTGACGCCTTCGGTAAGGGCCACAGCGACGTCATCTCCGCGCAGGCCCTGCTTGGAGAGCTCGCTGACCACGGCCGCCGCCTCCATGCCTTCGGGACGGCCACGCAGGAGCTGGTCGATCCGGTCACGGATGACATTGAACGAGGACACAAAACTCCCATCTCGGGCGTGCATCTGCATGGTCATCGTATCGGTCCATGGCCCGGATCGGGGGGTTGACCCCACTCTTTCTCGTCGCCGGATGCCGCTCACATCTGACAGGCTGTGCGCCATGCGGCGGGTAGGCGGGGCCATCCTCGCGGTACTGCTTGTGGTGGGCGTCCTCGCCGCCATCGGCGTCGGCACGAACTGGTTCGGACTGGTCAACCAGACGGTTGCGGTCTCGGGGGTGATCGGGTCGGAGAAGCGGCCGTTCTTCGAGGACCCGCAGGTGCAGGCGATCTTCGCCGACAACGGCTACGAGGTCTCCATCGAGACCGCGGGTTCGCGACAGATCGCCACCGAGGCCCTCGCGGAGGCGTCCTACGACTTCGCGTTCCCCTCCTCGGCGCCGGCAGCGGCGAAGATCAACGCCGAACAAGAGGTGATCGGCACCTACGACCCCTTCTACTCGCCGATGGTGCTCGCGACCTTCGCTCCCATCGCCGGACTCCTGACGGAGGCGGAGGTCGTCAGCCAGGCCAACGGCGTCTACTCCTTCGACATGTCCGCGTACCTGGAGCTGGTCAAGAACGACACTCGATGGACTGACCTGCCCGGCAACACCGACGGCTCCATCTACCCCGCGGACCGCGAGATTCTCATCACCTCGACCGACGTGCGGAGATCCAATTCCGCGGCGATGTACCTCTCGATCGTCTCCTACGTCGAGAACGGCGGCCGGGTCGTCACCACCGCCGCCGAAGAGCAGGCCGTGCTGACGATCCTGCAGCGCATCTTCCTCGATCAGGGTTTCAGCGCTTCCTCCTCCGAGGGGCCCTTCAACGACTACCTGACCCTCGGGCTCGGCAAGGCGCCGATCGTGCTGGCGTACGAGTCGCAGTTCCTCGACCGGCAGATCCGCAACGACGGCTCCATCCGCGACGACATGGTCCTGATGTACCCGTCGCCCACGGTGTTGAGCGAGCACACGCTGCTCTCTCTGACCCCCAACGGCGACGCCGTCGGCCGGCTGCTCGTGGAGAACCCGGAGCTGCAACGCAAACTCGCCGAGTACGGGTTCCGGGTCCCCGACCGGTCGGTGTTCGATTCAGTTCTCACCGAGAAGGGCGTCGCCGTGCCGCCCGATGTCGTCGACACCGTGGACACCCCCTCCTACGAGACACTCGAACGATTGATCGTCGAGCTGGAACGGCTCTACGCCGACGCCGGCGCCCCGGCGCCTGATCCCAGCGCCGAGGGCGACGCCTCGGGCGATACGACGACTCAGGCACTTCACCAGTCCAGCCAGCCGTGAAAGGACCCACCGATGAGCAGCGACGCCAGCCTCGATCTCGCCAGCAGCCCGGTCGCCCCGACTGCCATGACCGCCACTGCTCCGGCCGTGGAGGACGACCTCGTCCTGACGCCCCCGGCAGCGGTCAAGCCGATCCCGACCGAGAAAGCCTCGACGATGCTCCCGCTGTCGGAGTCGACGGCCTCGGCGCTCAGCGAAAGGGCACGCAACTATGTGGCCAACCTGGCCGCGCTGGATCCCCGCGCGCCGGAGTTCGCCAAGAAGATCGACGACATCTCCAAGTTGGGCAACACCGAGATCCGAGCCTCCTCGGCGGTGTCCAACCGGATGCTGGAGCGGCCGGTCGCGGCGCTGGCCGGTGCCCGCGGCGAAGCCGGCGACGGTCAGCAGAAGGTCGCCAACACCCTGGTCCAGCTGCGACGCCAGGTCGAGGACCTCGACCCGGGCCGCAACGATGTGACCGGTGTCAAGAAGCTGCTCGGCATGATCCCCTTCGGTGACAAACTGCGGGACTACTTCGCCAAGTACGCCTCGGCGCAACACAATCTCAACAAGATCATCCAGGCGTTGATGTCGGGCCAGGACGAATTGCGCAAGGACAACGCCTCGATCGAGGGCGAGAAGAAGAATCTCTGGGACATGATGAACAAGCTCCAGGAGTATGCGGTGCTGGCCGCCAGCCTCGACGCTGCGCTGGACGACCACATCGACACCGTCGCGGCGTCCGATCCCCAGAAAGCCAATCAGCTGAAGGCCGACATGCTGTTCGCGGTCCGACAGAAGCACCAGGACCTGCTGACCCAGCTGGCTGTCGCGGCGCAGGGCTACCTGGCACTGGAGATGGTGCGCAAGAACAACATCGAGCTGATCAAGGGTGTCGACCGGGCCACGACCACAACGGTCGCCGCGTTGCGCACGGCGGTCATCGTCGCGCAGGCGCTCGCCAACCAGAAGCTGGTGCTCGACCAGATCACCGCGCTGAACACCACGACGGGCAATCTCATCCTCGCGACCAGTCAGATGCTCAAGCAGCAGACCAGCGAGATCCACACCCAGGCCGCGTCCAGCACGGTCAGCGTCGAGGTGCTCAAGGAAGCCTTCAACAACATCTACGAGACCATCGACACGATCGACACGTTCAAGGCCCAGGCTGTGGACAACATGGCCGTCACGGTCGACGCGCTCCGCACCGAGATCACCCGCGCTGGTGAGTACCTGGAGCGGCAGCGAGCCACCGAGAACGCGCCGACGATATGACCCGCCGGGCGCTGGCCGTCGCCACCGCGTTGACCACTGCCGCCGCGCTGCTGACCGGTTGCTCGATC
>Ga0163144_10001273_pt1 | contig 59433 bp, 41 predicted proteins | sample OliLak19BULKMAT1_FD_123175 | JGI IMG/M metagenome (GOLD analysis project Ga0163144, IMG submission 123175) | Freshwater microbial mat bacterial communities from Lake Vanda, McMurdo Dry Valleys, Antarctica - Oligotrophic Lake LV.19.BULKMAT1 | ecosystem: Environmental > Aquatic > Freshwater >...
AGGATTACTTAATCCAGCATTAATGATAGCCAGTGTAAGCGCCACCAATTTAACCTGTTTTAATGCAGCCAACGGTATGGCAGTAGCCACTACTACCAATGCTATAGGAGTAGTATCTTATTATTATACAGGCGGTGCTTTACCATTAACTACTCAAACAGTAAGCGGGTTAACAGCAGCTACTTATAGTATGTTAGCTACCGACCAAAACTTATGTACCGCTACCGTAATATTTACAGTAACACAACCACCATTATTAACAGTAGGTATAACATCAACAGGCAGTATAAACTGTAGTGGGGGTAACAATGGCTTTGCCACAGCCACACCAAATGGAGGTACACCAGCGTATAACTATTTATGGAATAACGGACAAACAACCGCCACCAGTAATACCTTAACAGCAGGCAATTACACTGTAACCATAACAGATAACAAAGGTTGCACAGCCACAGCAGTAGCTAATATTACCCAACCAGCTGGCTTAACAGCTATTGTAACAGGCACCAATGTTACCTGTAATGGTTTAAACAACGGTATAGGCAATGTAAACTATGCAGGTGGCACAGGCATACCAGCCATATTGTGGCAACCGGGTTTACAAGTAACGCAAACCCCAACTAATTTGGCAGTAGCAGGCGCTTCGCAAGTACATACCGTAACCTTAACAGATGGCAATGGCTGTATCTTAACCAGAACTTTAAATATAACCCAACCAGCTGCTTTAACAGCAAGTGTAGTTAATGTAGTATTTACCAACTGTAACCAAGCCAATGGAAGTGCTTCGGTAGCTGTAGCGGGAGGAGCAGGAGGATATACCTATCAATGGACATCCAACCCGGCCTTTACAAACAATAATATTATAAATGTAGTAGCAAATCCTTACACAGTAACCGTAACAGATGCCAATGGCTGTACAGTAAGTGGTATAGCTGCCATAAACAATATAGCAGGGCCAACCATAAGCAGTTTAATAAGCACATCAGTTATTTGTTTTGGACAAACAAACGGTACTGCCAGTGTAACAGCAACAGGAGCTAGTGCCTTAACTTATTTATGGAGTTATTTAAGCCAAACAGTAACCTCAGTAACTAACTTGCCAAATGGTTTACACAGCGTAACTGTAAAAGATGCTGCCAATTGTATTACCGTAGGAACACTAACAATTACACAACCTAGTCAGGTAGTAAGTGCTATTGGTGGCTTTACCAATGTAACCTGTTCAGGCGCAGCAAACGGCATGGCAGCGGTATTAGCTAATGGCGGTAATGCAGGTTATACTTATAGTTGGACACCAACAGGCAATATATCCGCTACCTTAACCAATGCAAACCCTGGAACCTATACCGTATTGGTAAAAGATGTAAATAATTGTCCTACAACCAGTACAGTAAGTATTACCACACCAAATCCATTAGTAATAACTACCAATACTACTCAAAACGTAAGTTGCAGTGGTGGCAATAATGGTATTATAAATACAAGTATAACTGGAGGTACACCAACCTATATTATTGCTTGGAATCCGTTACAACCACAAAACCCACTCATTACAAATTTAGCTGCGGGTACTTATAGCTTAGCAATAACAGATACCAAAGGCTGTACAACAAACAGTGTATATATCATTAACCAGCCATCGGCATTAAGTATAGTAACAACTAATACCACCGCCGCTACTTGTGGTAATGCCAATGGAACAGCCAATGTAACTATAGCAGGTGGAACGAGTCCTTATAATTATAGTTGGAATACACCAGGACCACAACTATCAAACACTGCAATAAACTTAGCAGCTGCCAATTGGGTATTAACTTCTACTGATAATAAAGGTTGTGTTATACAGGCAACAGTAACTATACCAGCACCAGCGTTACCAGCGGTAATATCGGCATTTACCACACCTAACTGTTTTGGTCAATCTACAGGTAGTGCTAGCTTAACAGCAAATGGTGTAGCGCCGTTTACATACAATTGGAGTCCGAGTGGATTAACAAGCGGAACTATTAGTGGTATAGGCGCAGCTGTTTACAGTGCAACTATAACCGATGCTAATGGTTGTAAAACTTATACTACCGCAAACATTACCCAACCAAGTGTGCTGGTATTAAACCAATCGCCTGTGCAAACAATATGTTATGGCACCAATGCCAATGTTTACGGACAAGGAAGTGGTGGAACCGTACCTTACACCTATACTTTAACCGAGTTAAGTAGCCAGGTAAGTACCACAGCTACTACCTCTAACGGTATTATATCTATTAATACTTTAACTACCACCACCCAATATAGCGTTGCCATTACCGATGCAAACGGTTGTTCTAACGGTCCAAACAGTATTATTGTAAACGTTAGACCGCCATTAGCAGCTCAAGGGGGCTCATTTGCTGTGTGTGATAAGGTAAAAGTAATTCTAACACCAAACATTAGTAGTGCTGGTAATGGAGGTTTATTAAGCTACAACTGGTCTAATGCAGCAACAGTTGTTAACAATACAATAATTGCAACCTATATTACTTCGCCAAATACTTATTCGGTAATTATAAGCGATGGTTGTACCATACCAAATGCAATTGCGTATTTTACAGTAAATGTAAATCCAAACCCAACGGGTACAATTGTTACATCTATTAACAAAGGTTGTGCACCATTAACGGTAGAATATATAGGGTTATCGGATGCTACAAATAACCAACCTTATTTTTGGTCATTTAGTGGTGGTATTGAACCTACGGGGCCTTTTCTTAGCCCAATAAGCGTTACTTTTCCAGATGCGGGTACTTATTCGGCAGATTTAGTAATAACTAACCAATTTGGTTGCATTACAAGTTACAATATGGCAATAGCCGCCGAAGTATATCCGGTGCCAATAGCTGACTTTTTACCAATGCCACAAAGTGTAGGTTTGTTTGAACCAACTATAACTTTTACCAATCAATCGGTAGGTGCTACTTCTTATATTTGGGATTTTGGCGATTATGGTTCATTAAACAATACCTCGGGTCTTACAAATCCAAGTCACAATTACAGCGTAGTTGGGCAGTACAATGTGTTTTTAGTAGCAAAAAATAGCAGAGGTTGTACCGATACTATTATGCGTCCTATTGAAGTTACTCCCGAAATGGGCGTTTACATCCCTAACACCTTTACACCAGATGAAAATGGCACCAACGATATATTTCAACCAAAAGGTTTTGGTATTGAAGAGAATAAATACACAATGGAGATTTTTGACCGCTGGGGCGAACTTATCTTCGCATCTAATACATTTAAAACAGGGTGGGATGGTAAAATAAAAGGAAGTAACGTTATTGCTAAAGATGGCGTGTACATCTACAAAATATTTATTACCGATTTACAAGGCAATAAAAAATATTACGTAGGTCACGTTACCCTTATCAAACAATAACAACAACTACTTTTAAAGCCAAAATATAAAAAGCTATCGTAACGGATTACGATAGCTTTTTTTGTTTTGTAGTTAAGTGAATTAAATCTTTCAAAATCATTCTAATTAATTCCTATCTTTAATGGCTAATATTTTATGATTTCCTACATTACTGGTACTATCACCAATTTAAATCCTGCATTTGCTGTTATCGAAACAAATGGCGTAGGTTACGGCTTATTTATTTCGCTAACTACTTTTACACAAATACAATCTAAACCAACAGCTAAACTATTTACACAAAGCGTTTATATTCGCGATGATAACCCAAAACATTATGGTTTTGCCGATGAAGAAGAACGAGAATTATTTCGTAAACTTATTTCAGTAAGTGGTGTTGGCGGAGGCAGTGCATTACTAATGTTATCAAGCCTAAGCCCTAACGAAATTGCTGGCGCTATTAATACAGCAAATGTAGCCATGCTTAAAAGTATAAAAGGTATTGGCGATAAAACGGCACAGCGTATTGTGGTTGACTTAAAAGGTAAATTGGGGAAACACGAAGGTGGTATTTCACAAATTTTAACACCTTCGTACAATAAAAATAAAGATGAAGCGTTATTAGCCCTAACTACTTTAGGATTTCCAAAAGTTTCTGCCGAAAAAGCGCTCGAAAAAGCAATTAAACAGCAAGGAATTGGTACCGATAGTGTTGAAATACTAATTAAACAAGCATTAAAGAATTTTTAATTATTTTTAAGACTTTTTGAGAGTAAACGGACTAATAAACTTTGTTGTATTAACCAGCGCAACCGCCTGTTTAATGGGTGTTGTTACCAAGTCTAATAAAACAGATGTAAGTAATACAAACCCTGCATATACCTCTATTTTAACCGAAAAATCAAAGCCTACATCGAATACCGAATTAAGCGAAGCGAAAGACAATTTAGAAACTAAAAACACTGCCTTAAGTTCCACATTTAGTGAAGATGAAATGGAAGCAGAAATGAACCAGCTAAAAAATAAAATTAGAATAGAAAAAAACATTGCCGTAATTGATACCCCCGATACCGATTTACAATACAATTTTAACGATAATTATGGCAAACCTCCTCAATTCGATCCAAAATCTAAATTATATTTAGAAAATCCCAGTAACGTAAAAACCGAAACCGAATACAATCCTAAAACCGGACAATACGACGTTAAACAAAAAATTGGCGATATGGATTATCGCCCCGAAACCTATATGAGCATGAAGGAATACCAAAACTACATGTTTAAAAAAAATATGCGAGAATATTGGCGTTCGCGTGTTGCCGCCGATGATTTAAATAACAAGCCTCGCAAAGGTATGATACCTAAAATGCAGGTAAATAGCGAGTTATTCGACCGTATTTTTGGCGGAAATACAGTAGATATTAAACCAACTGGTACAGCTGAGCTAATATTTGGATTAAACCGAAATAAAAATTTAAACCCTGCAATCCCCCAACGTCAGCAAAAAATCACCAATTTCGATTTTAACATGCGCATACAATTAAACCTTATTGGTAAAATTGGCGATAAACTTAAAATATCTACAAATTATAATACAGAAGCCAGTTTTGATTGGGAAAATCAAGTAAAGTTAGATTATACTGGCTACGAAGACGAAATTTTAAAGAAAATTGAAGCAGGTAACGTAACATTACCTCTTAATAGCTCATTAATTAGCGGCAGCCAAACCCTATTTGGCGTAAAAACACAATTACAATTTGGTAGGTTAATGATGACTACCGTTTTTACGCAACAACGTGGTAAAAAACAAGAGGTAACTGTGCAAGGTGGTTCGCAAACGCAACAATTTATAGTAAATGGCGATGCCTACGAACAAAACCGCCACTATTTTTTAGGACATTATTTTAGAGATAATTACGATAAATGGATGGGTACATTACCAGTAATTAATACTCCTGTAGTAATTACAAAAGTAGAGGTATATATTTTAGGAGTTAATGGTAATGCCGAGCAAACTCGCAATATTGTTGCTTTTGAAGATTTAGGCGAGGATGTGAAAAATGTGTTTACGGGGCTGGCCTTCCCTACTGCTAGTGCTGCAATATCTGGTAGTTTTGCAATTACTGACACATCTCCAGCCGATAGCATTCCTTACAACGACGCAAATAACTTATATGCATTAATGACAAATACCAATAGTGGTATTTTAAAAGATAGAATTTTAATTGATGTTCAAAAATTAGCATCAAATATACCTGCAAGTAATTTAAATAATGATGGTGGAAAGTATATGGATCCGTCGCGCGATTATAATGTTATTCAAAATGCACGCAAATTAAATCCTACCGAATATTTTTTTAACCCACGCACTGGCTTTATTTCATTAAATCAACAATTAAATAACGAGCAGGCTTTAGCTGTATCTTATCAATATACCTACAATGGTAAAATTTATCAGGTGGGCGAATTTAGCGACCAAATTCCTGATAACTCAAAATTATTAATATGTAAATTATTAAAAACTGTATCAGTTAGCGTTAAACATCCTATGTGGGATTTAATGATGAAAAACGTTTACTCACTGGGCGCTTACAACTTAAATGCCGATGCTTTTAGATTAGATGTTTTTTATAATAATATCGAAACTGGAGTAGATGTGCCTTACCTGCCTTTTGGCGCCATAAATGGTAAGCAATTAATTAATGTTTTAAATTGCGATAAATTAAGTGCTAATGGTGATAGATTTCCAGACGGTGTATTTGATTTTATTAAAGATTATACCATTTTACCAAACAATGGACGGATATTTTTACCAACCGTTGAACCTTTTGGACGCAGTTTAGAAAATAAATTTGCAGCAGGCGATTTTCCTGAAGCCGATAAATATATTTTTAGAGAATTGTACGATTCTACGAAAACCGCTGCCACCTTTATTCAAAATAAAAACCGCTTTAAAATCAAAGGTAGTTACAAATCAGCCTCGGGTTCCGAAATTTCGTTAAACGCCTTAAATATTCCACAAGGTGGTGTTGTAGTTACTGCAAACGGTGTGCCTTTAATAGAAAATAGTGATTATACTGTAGATTATACTTTAGGACGTGTAAAAATTATTAACGAAGGTATTTTAAATTCGGGTGCACAAGTTGTAGTAAGTTTAGAAAGTAACTCGCTATTCATGGTTCAACAAAAAAGTTTAATAGGAGCACGTTTTGATTACAATGCAGGTAGAAATTTAAAATTGGGCGGTACTTTTTTACGTTTTAACGAACGGCCAATTACTCAAAAAGTAAGTATTGGAGATGAACCTGTAAGTAATATTGTTGCGGGTATTGATTTTAATTACAAAACCGAAACACCCTTTTTAACCCGATTATTAGATAAATTACCTTTTTACAGCACAAAAGAAATGAGTAACATAAGCGTACGAGGCGAATATGCACGCTTATTTCCAGGAAATGCTGCTGCAATTAGGCAAAATGGTGGCAACTCATATATTGATGATTTTGAAGGCTCTATTTCGCTAATTGATGTGAAGAACCCAAACGGTTGGTTTATGGCTAGCATTCCGCAAGGGCAATCAAAACTATTCCCCGAAGCTAATGGTTCTAATACTATTTCGGTTGGTAATAACCGTGCCCGTTTTAATTGGTACACGGTTGACCCAATGTTTACACGCCAACAAACCAACACTACACCAAGTTATTATAAAAATAACATATTTTCAAACAATATGTGGCGCCAAGTTTTCGAAACCGAATTATTTCCTGGTAAAACACCGCCTAACGGTCAGCAAGTTATTTTACCAGTATTAGATTTAGGCTTTTATCCTTCAGAACGTGGTTTATATAATTACGATGTATTTCCAACTACTGTATCTTCGGGTATTGAAGCAAATGGTTTGTTAAAAACGCCAAGTAGCCGCTGGGGCGGTATCATGCGACGATTAGAAACTAACGATTTTCAGGCTGCAAATGTTGAGTACATTCAATTTTGGATGATGGACCCATATAACGAAGATTACGATGTTGCTACCCACCCCGATTTTGACAAAGCAAAAAAACCTATTGGCGATTTATACATAAATTTAGGAAATATTTCTGAAGATATTATTAAAGACGGACGAATGGTTTACGAAAACGGATTGCCTGGCTTAAGCACATTTTCAAAAGATTTGCCAATCGATTCTAACAATATTGCTAATGTGCCTTTAATTCCGCCAACGGTTAATGCATTTTCGCAAGACCCTGCAGATCGACCTTTTCAAGATGTAGGTTATGATGGTTTAACCGATGCAGGAGAAAAATTTCGTTTTAGAAATGCTTTAGCCGATATTAATTCTGGAGGTTTTGCAGGTTCTGAAGTGGAGGCTTTTAAAAACGACCCAAGTAGCGATAACTACCATTTTTTTAGAGGCGATGATTACGATGGTGCCGAAGAAAAAACGTTGGCGCGATATGCTAAATACAATAATCCTTCGGGCAATTCGCCAACCGAGGAACAGTATAGAGACTTAAATTCAGGTGGCTATTCAACCGCCGCAACAAACTTACCAAATATTGAAGATGTTAACCGTGATAATACCTTAAGCGAAACCGAAAATTATTATCAATACCATATAAAAATTTCGCCAAACGATGTAAATGTAGCTTCGGTAGGTACTAATTATTTAGTAGATGCTTTTGATGGTACCGCCGATTTTTCGGGTACATCAAAAACTGTAAAGTGGTATCAGTTCAAAATTCCAATTTCGCAATTTGAAAGTGCTGTTGGCAATATTGAAGGCTTTAACTCTATACGATTTATGCGAGTTTACATGAAAGGTTTTGATCGCCCCGTATTGTTACGTTTAGCAAGGTTTGAATTGGTGCGTAGCGATTGGCGTCGTTACGATTTTGATTTAAGACAGCCAGGCGAATATATAGCAGTTGATAAAAATGCTGCCTCGTTTGATGTAAGTGCCGTAAACTTGCAAGAAAACAGTACCAAAGTGCCTGTAAATTATGTTTTACCGCCTGATATTCAGCAACAACAAAATGTGCAAACTACCAATTTAGTATTGCAAAACGAGCAAGCCTTACAAATGCGTGTATGTAATTTAGAAGATGGTGATAGCCGCGCTATTTTTAAAAATGTAGAATTAGATACCCGTATGTTTAATAATATAAAAATGAACGTACATGCCGAAAAATTAAATAATATACCTTTAAACGATGGCGATTTAACCTTATTTTTTAGAGTTGGAAGCGATTATAATAACAATTTTTATGAATACGAGGTGCCTTTAAAACTAACCCCAAAAGGCAATTACGACCCAAACAGTACCGATTCCCGCTACCAAGTTTGGCCAGCCGAAAACGAAATTAATTTTAAGTTTGATAAAGATATTACATTTATAAAAGACAAGCGCAATAAAGAATTCGGTTATTTTAGTTCATCAAATCAAATTACTAAGCCTTTTACCGTAGCAATGGGTGGTTACAGTGTTACAGTTGTAGGTAATCCCAATTTAGGTAACATAAAAAGTGTAATGGTAGGTATTCGAAACCCAAAAGGTACCGATAATTTAGCGCATTGCGCCGAAGTGTGGATAAATGAATTGCGCCTAACGGATTTTAATAATAAAGGCGGTTGGGCAACAACTGGGCAATTACAAGCAAAGTTGGCCGATTTAGGGCAGGTAAGTTTAGCAGGTACTTACAGCACACCATTTTGGGGCAGTGTTGACAAAAAAATTAACGAACGCAGTAAAGAAACCAGTTTAAATTGGGATATGAGTGCCTCCTTAAATATGGGTAAATTTTTTCCAAACAAATGGAAAGTAACATTACCGTTTTTCTACAATTTTGGGCAAACCATCATCGATCCATTATTTAATCCATTAGATCCAGATGTAAGGTCAACAGCTTTGCAAAATAACCCTGAAATAAGTGATGCTTTAAAAAAAGATATTAAATCCCAAACCCAAGACCATACTGAGCGTAAAGGCTTTAACATAACCAATATGCGTATTGATGGTTTAAAACGTAAAAACGCCAAACCAATGCCATGGGATATTAAAAACTTTTCGGCAACTTATGCCTATACCGAAATTAATAAACGCAGCGTAAATGTAGAATATGCAACCACGCGGCAATACCGTGGCAATTTGCAATATGCCTTTAATTTGCAAACCCCTCCAGTACTAAAACCTTTTAGTAAAATTAAGTTATTTGATAATAAATGGTTTGCACTTATTAAAGATTTTAACTTGCAATTATTACCAAATAGTTTTGGTGCAACTATTGATTTAAACAGAACTTATTCCGACTTAAAAAACCGTGATATTACAAGTTTTTATGGGGCTGCCAGTGTATTTGAAAACCCTATACTATATAATAAAAACTTTATAATTGGTAGAGGCTATAACTTACGTTGGGATTTATGTAGAGCCATTAAATTTACGTATTTAGCTAATAACGATGCTCGAATATTAGAACCACAAGGCGATGTAACTAAAACCAATCAAACCAACCGTGATTCGGTGCTAAATACTTTTTTACGTGGAGTAGATAGAAATGGTAAAACAATAGGCAAATTTGGCGAAAATACCATTTACCGTCAGCAAATGAACGTAGATGTAAATGTACCTATAAACAAAATTCCGGTATTAGATTTTATGACGGTTACATACCGTTACGGTGGTACTTATACTTGGAATCGTCGTCCTTTTGCTGCCGACGATAATATTGGTAATACCATTCAAAATACAAATACCCACAATTACACGGCTAACCTTAATATGATTCAATTTTACAATAAAATACCCTATTTTAAACGGATTAATTCGGGGCAAAACAACGCTACAAAATTAAAAACGCCAAAATCTTTATCAACATCTACAAACATAACAAAAGGCGCGACTAAAGCCTTAACAGATAGCACCAACCCTAAGAAAAACGAAAATTTTAAAGATATTGGTGAGCTTTTAGCACGTGGTTTAATGATGATTAAAAACGTATCGTTAACATACCAATTACAAGGCGGGCAGGCGCTTCCAAATTTTAAGCCCAATTCGCAATATTTGGGTATGGATTTTCAGGATAAACAAGCACCTGGTTTTATGTTTACAACTGGTTGGTACGATAAAGCTATTAGAGAACGAAGTGTTTCAAACGATTGGTTAGCCAAATTACCAAACCAAACCACCCCTTATATCGAAACAAAGGCTGAAACGTTTACTTATCGATCGAGTGTTGAACCGCATGGAAGTTTAAGAATAGAATTAAATGGTAATAAAACTAAATCAGAAAACTTAAGTGAGTATATGATTTATAAGCAATCGTCTGATAGTTTTGATTTCCAAGTAAGTAAAAATATAACAGGTAATTTTAACATTTCTACCTTCACATTTTTCCGTTCATTGGGCGATAGAGGCAAAGGACCAGAGTCGAGTTTGTTTTCCGAATTTATTTCTGAGCGAAGAAACATAGCAAAAGAATTAGGAGATAAAAATACAAATTCAGCAGGGCAAATTGACTATATAAATGTTTTAGGTAAACCGGCTAATTATATTGATGGTTACGATAATAACCAACAAGATGTATTATTAGGGGCATTTTACCGAACTTACACTGGGCGAAACATAAAAAATTACAGTACTAAAAATGTATTTCCGGGCATACCTTTACCAAATTGGACAATTAGTTGGGATGGCTTAGGCAAAATACCCATATTTAAAAAAACCTTTAGAAGTATAACTGTTAGGCACGGTTACCGGAGTACTTATAATATGAGCGGTTTTAGTAATAACTTATTATACAACAATAATACTGACGAACAAAATGCAAGACAGCCAATTACCACAACCGGTGCCGCTGGGGTGGCTTTAAACCCAAATTTTGTACCGTATTACACAATTAATGCAATTACATTAACCGAGGCATTTGCGCCATTAATTAAATTCGATTTTCAATTTAATAAACAAGGCTGGACGGCAAACTTAGAGACTAAGAGGGATAAAACCACTAGTTTAAATATTACCTTGCCTCAAATTATTGAAACCAAAGGGCAGGAATATATTGTAGGAATTGGTTATTTATACCCTAAACTACGTTTAAAACGGATACAAATACAAGGTAAAGTATTAGAAAGTAATTTAATTGTAAAAGTAGATGTTAGCTACCGCCGCAATTTATCAATTATTAGAAGGGTAGATGATATAAACCCAATAAGCACCCCAACAGGTGGTACAAATATTGTTTCGTTGCGTTCGAGTGCCGATTATCAGTTAACGCCAAACATTAATTTACGTTTATTTTGCGATTGGATTCGCACCAAACCTCAAACATCGGCATCGTTTCCAACATCTAATGTTACTGGTGGCTTTAGTTTAAGAATTAACTTTCAATAATGATTAAAAAAATGATAAAATTAATTTATAGTATTTTTATATTGGTAATGTGTAATATAATGTATTCGCAAGCTATTCAAAACAGTAATTATAGTACAATTGGTTATGTAAAAGACGATGGTACAGTTCAAAACCAAAATTACAGTACACTTGGCTACATTAAAAAAGATGGTACCGTTCAAAATCAAAATTATAGTACCTTAGGCTATATTAAATCTGACGGCACTATTCAAAATGAAAACTACAGTACAATAGGTTACGTTAAAAAGGATGGCACTGTGCAAAACCAAAATTACAGTACTATAGGGTACGTTAAAGAAGATGGCACGATTCAAAACGAAAATTATACTACAGTTGGGTATGCTAAAAATGTAAATAAAAAATGGGCAGCCGCAGCAGCATTTTTCTTTTTTTATAGATTGAATTAAAATTTTATTGCACTAGGTGTAATCTTTAATTATAACATTCTATTAAAACCTTTTAATTTTAATCTTTAATCTTTATTTTTGGGTAAAATAAATACAATGAGCAAAGAAATTAAAAATGTAGAATACGGTTTAGAAAAAATTTTTGAAGGCGCACAAGATTTTTTACCCTTATTAGGAACAGATTATGTTGAGTTTTATGTAGGTAACGCCAAACAATCGGCTCATTATTACAAAACAGCATTTGGCTTTCAATCTTTTGCCTATGCAGGTTTAGAAACGGGTTTAAAAGACCGTGCTAGCTACGTTTTAAAACAAGGTAAAATTCGTTTAGTATTAACTACCGCTTTAAATAGCGACTCGCCCATTGGTGAACACGTTAAAAAGCATGGCGATGGCGTAAAAGTAATTGCCCTTTGGGTAGAAGATGCGCGCAAAGCATTTGAAGAAACTACTAAGCGTGGCGCTAAACCTTTTATGGAACCTACTATTGAAACTGATGAACAAGGCGAAGTAATACGTTCGGGTATTTATACATATGGAGAAACAGTTCATATATTTGTAGAGCGCAAAAATTACAAAGGCGCTTTTTTGCCAGGTTATAAAGAATGGAAAAGCGATTACAACCCAACAGCAGTTGGTTTAAAATTTATTGACCACATGGTAGGTAATGTGGGTTGGAACCAAATGAATGCTACCGTAAAATGGTACGAAGAGGTTATGGGCTTTGTTAACTTTTTAAGTTTTGATGATAAGCAAATCACTACTGAATATTCTGCACTTATGAGTAAAGTAATGAGTAATGGAAATGGTCGCATTAAATTCCCAATTAACGAACCAGCCGAAGGAAAGAAAAAATCGCAAATTGAAGAGTACATTGATTTTTATGAAAGTGCTGGTGTACAGCATTTAGCCTTAGCCACCGACGATATTATAAAAACTGTTGCTGAATTAAAAGCACGTGGCATTGAATTTTTACCGCCCCCACCACAAGCCTATTACGATGATATTCCTCGTCGCTTAGGTGTGCATATGGATATTATGAAAGAAGATATTAAAGAATTGCAACGCTTAAGTATTTTAGTAGATGCCGACGAAGAAGGTTATTTATTACAAATATTTACCAAGCCAGTTGAAGACCGTCCAACGCTATTTTATGAAGTAATACAGCGCATGGGTGCAAAAGGTTTTGGTGCTGGTAACTTTAAAGCCTTGTTTGAAAGTATAGAACGTGAGCAAGCGTTGAGGGGAACTTTATAAAATATTTAATAGTTTATACTTTTAATATCAGGAATAAAAATATGGACTAAAGATCTTGCGAAGATTTTATTGCAAAACCTGCTCGCAAATTAGTAAGCGATATTGAAACAGGCTTAAGTGCTGTTGAAATTGAGTTAGCAGGGTTAAAAGAAAAAATAAAAATATTGTTTGAGCAAAATTCAATGTCTTTTAACTAATTTATAAACACGATATTTGTTTTAAATTAAATACTTGCCACAAGTTCTCGATATTCAAAATTTTATTTCGCAATCTAATAATAAAGGTAACATTATTGATGTGCGCACGCCTAAAGAATTTCAACAAGGTCACATTCCCTCTGCCATAAATATTCCATTATTTACAAATGAAGAACGTGTTATTGTAGGCACCATTTATAAACAAAACGGTAAACAAGCCGCTATTATTAAAGGCTTAGAGTTTGTTGGACCTAAAATGGTACAAATAGTTGCAAGCGCCCAATTGTTAGCCATAAACAATACAGTATATGTGCATTGTTGGCGGGGCGGGATGCGAAGTGGCAGTGTGGCTTGGTTACTTGAATTATACGGACTAACGGTTTGCAGCTTAGCTGGTGGGTACAAAGCCTTTCGTAATTTTGCATTGGTAAGTTTTAACATGCCACTTTCCATTTTAGTTTTAGGCGGCAAAACAGGCTCAGGCAAAACATTAATTTTACAACATTTACAAAAATTAAACCAACAAGTAATTAATTTAGAAGGCTTAGCAAACCACAAAGGGTCTGCATTTGGGGCATTAGGCGAAAACGAGCAGCCTACGCAAGAACAATTTGAAAACGAATTAGCCTTAAAAATAGCTTCTGTCAATCCAAATGTACCAGTTTGGTTAGAAGATGAAAGTCGTTTAATAGGAAAAAAAGTTATTCCAAATGTTTTGTGGGAAAAAATGCGCGCAACAAAAATATTTTATATAAGTTTACCATTTGATGAACGTGTAAATTATTTAGTTGCTGAATATGGTAAGTTTAATAAGGAAGATTTAAAGATATCTATCTTAAAAATATCCGCTCGCTTAGGTAACGAACAAACAAAAAAATGTTTAGAAGCATTGCAAAAAAACGATCTAAAAACAACTTGCGAACTATGTTTAAAATATTACGATAAAACGTATAGTCATGGCTTTGCAAAACGAGAAAAATTAAATATTAGCGAATTAAATTTTGAAATACTTGATGTGGAACTTATTTCAAACGAATTAATTAAACAAACATATTTTTAAAAAATGGAAGAATTTAAATTAACGCAATTTAGCCGCGGTAGTGGTTGCGGCTGTAAAATTGCCCCTGATATTTTAGAAAAAATATTAAAAACGAATATTACAAATAGGTTAGATATTAATTTATTAGTTGGAAATAACACTAAAGATGATGCTGCCGTTTATAATTTGGGTAATGGCACGGCACTAATTAGCACGGTTGATTTTTTTATGCCAATTGTAGATGATGCCTTTGATTTTGGAAGAATTGCGGCCGCTAACGCCATAAGCGATGTGTATGCTATGGGTGGAAAGCCATTATTAGCAACTGCAATGCTTGGCTGGCCAATTGATAAATTACCCGCCGAATTAGCTCAAAAAGTAATTGATGGTGCAAAAACAATTTGCACTCAGGCAGGTATTGTATTAGCTGGTGGACATAGCATAGACAGCCTAGAGCCTATGTTTGGTTTATCAGTTAATGGTTTGGTTGATATTAAACATCTCAAAAAAAATTCAACAGCTAATAGTGGTGATTTAATTTACATTACAAAAAAAATTGGAGTTGGTATTTTAGCTACAGCTTTAAAAAGAAATGTAATTAGTGAAGAGCATCTATCTATTTTAATTAATCAGTTAACGCAATTAAATAGTATTGGTGAGCAATTTGGCAAGTTAGAATACGTTACTGCATTAACCGATATTACTGGCTTTGGCCTTTTAGGACATTTAATTGAAATGGTAGAGGGTTGTAATTTATCTGCCGAAATTAACTATTCATTAGTGCCCTTAATTGAAAATATTCAAAACTACACATCAAAAATGATTGTACCCGACAATGTTTATAGAAATTGGAACAGCTACCAACATAAAGTAAAAAATATTGGCGCTGAATCGTTTTTTACCTTGTGCGATCCTCAAACAAATGGTGGATTAATGCTAACTATTAACGCCGAGTTTAAAAATGAGTTTGAAACTTTTCTTTCTAAAAATAATTTAACGCAATTTGCTATACCAATTGGTAAAATAATTAATAAAGCTGATTTTTGTGTGGAAGTAAAAGATTAAAAGCAATGTGATTTAAAATTTAATCCTTGCCTTTCACCTCTCTATTTGCCTTCTCAATTAAAGAGTTATAAATGGCCAAAATATAAAATCACTTAATTATAGATTATTTTAAATAAAAAAAGGTTAACAATAACGTTAACCTTTTTAAAATTAAATATTAAAATTTATTTAACTTTTGGTGGAGTAGTGTTTCCTTTAGGCATTTTATTTGGAGGATTTGCAGCGCCACTCATGCCAGGTATTACGGCTGCTGGCATGGTATCTAATTTCTTTTTTACTGCTATTAAAATATCTTCGCTGGCTTCGCTGTATAATACTAAACCTGTGCTTGTATCAATTACATATTTATAACCACCTTCTTTGGCAACAGCTTCAATTCCTTTTTTAGCTTTTTCCATAATTGGTGCAGTTAATTCCCCATACTTTTTTTGATAGTCCATTTGGGCTTGTTGTCTAAAATCTTCGATACGTTTTTGTAGTTGATTTAAGTCTTGTTGTTTATTTTGTTTAACAGGCTCTGCCATAGTTGCCTCTTTTTCTAAATAATCTTTATATTTAGTTTCTAATTCGGTTTGCATACCTAAAACCTCAGCTTCAATACCTTTTAGGTAGTTTTGAGCGGCTTCTTTAGCTGTTTTTGTTTCTGGCATCATACTTACTAACGAATCTAAACTTAAATGTGCCATTTTTTGAGCATTAACAAAAGTTAAACACCCTATTGATGCTATTATTAATGCTACTTTTTTAATTGAATTTTTCATGTACTTTTTTTTATTGTTGGTTGTTATTTGTTATTTGTTAATTTTTATTATTGAACTCTTAGAAACATTATTTTTTATATCCTAAGTAAACCAATACATCATCGCTTTTATCATATTTACTATTTGCATATAAAATAGATACTTGTCCACTTTTATCTAATATAAAACCTAATGCACTTTTTTCAGCTATAACTTTAATAGCGTTAAATACTTTATCTTGTATAGGTTTTACTAACTCTTGGCGTTTTTTATACAGCTCGCCATCTACTCCAAAACGTTGTTTTTGTAAGTCCTTTACTTCTTTCTCTTTATTTATAATTTCGTTTTCACGTTTCTTTTTCATGTCGTCGGTAAGCAAAATGGCATCAGCTTGGTAGGCTTTATATAACTTATCAATTTCGGTATATTTTGTTTCTATTTCTTTTTGCCATTGTATGCTAGTTTTATCTAATTCACTTTGTGCAGCTTTATACTCAGGTATTTGTCCTAAAATGTAATCAGTATCAACGTAGCCAAATTTGGCGGCAGTATTTTGGGCATTACTATTAAATGCACTTATTAGTATTATAATAATTAAAACTATTTTTTTCATTATCTATTTATTTTTATCATAAAACGTGCCAAGATACGAAATATGATTTAATTAACATTATTTTAGATTTAATATGCCCCAAGATTCAAAGAACGTAAAATAAACTAAAATAAAAAAGTTTCAAAAGCCTTTGGTTTCATAATTTATCTTAAAAAATAGTCAATAATTATTACTTTGAATTGCTATCGATTACTTATTTATAAATGATTTTAAAATATATTTTTTTTAATTCTCGCCAATTAGGTCTAAAAAACTGGTAAGTTGATAGATTATAATTAAAATTTATTTACTCTAAAAATAATTATATTTACCAATAATGTTAGATACTTCAGCCACTGTTCGTCTTAAAAAAATAAAAAAATTACTTTTAATAGAACGCGAAGAAGATTTCTATCAATATAAGGAACAATTTTTAAAAGCAAGTATTGAAAACCGTCGTAAAAATGGCGTTACGTGGTATCCTATAAAAATTAATAGTGAAGAATTAGGCTATGCTGATTTACTGCAATTAGAGGTTGAACGAACAACGCACATCGATTTTGCACACCAATTTGGTAGCGGGAAAAACATTACTTTATTTTCAAGTCAAAACAACAATCAAACCTTTGAAATTAACGGGACAATAAAATCTTCGCAAAAAAATAAATTAAAAATTTTAATTCATAATGATGAGTTACCCGATTGGTGTTACGAAGGGAAGCTCGGAATTAATATTCAGTTTGACGACAATAGCTATAACGAAATGCAAAAAGCATTAGACGAGGTTATTAAAGCTAATAATAATAGGGTTGCTGAACTTCGCGAAATTTTAGAAGGAAATGCAGAATTTACATTCAATAAAATTGATGAAACTTTAATTGTTCCTCAATTAAATTTATCTCAGAACCGTGCCATTCGCAAAACCCTAGCGGCAAACGATGTGTCTGTAATTCATGGTCCGCCAGGTACAGGAAAAACTACTACTTTAGTGAATGCTATCCGTATTTGTTTACAGGCCGAAAGTCAGGTTTTAGTTTGTGCACCAACTAATACGGCTGTTGATTTACTTACTGAAAAATTATTAGAATTAGGGATAACTGTTTTACGTTTAGGACATCCAGCTCGAATTTCTGAAGATTTAATAAAGTCTTCTGTTGACGGGCAATTGCAACAACACAAAAATTTTCATGAAATAAAAAATCTTCGTAAAACTGCCGATGAATATTTTAAAATGGCTGGAAAATACAAACGCGTTTTTGGTAAAGAAGATGCCCAACAACGCACCGCATTTTATACCGAAGCAAAAAATTGTTTACGAGAGGCTCGAATATTGGAAGATTATATTATTGATGATTTATTTAATAATGTACAAGTAATTTGCTGCACGCCTGTTGCATCAACTAATCGAGCTTTAAATAAAAAAAAATTTAATACATTATTTTTTGATGAAGCCTCGCAAGCCCTCGAACCAATGGTTTGGATTCCGCTTTTAAAATGCAAACGTTTGGTTTTAAGCGGTGATCATTTTCAATTACCACCTGTTGTGAAAAACTTACAAGCACAAAAAGAAGGGTTGGGCGAAACACTTTTAGACCGTTGCATAAAATTTGGGGACGCTGTAAGCCTTTTAAACAAGCAGTACCGGATGAATTCGCCTATTATGGCATTTAGTAATTCGTATTTTTATAATAACGAATTGCAGGCAGATGATACAGTAAAAGATAGTGTTTTAGCGGATGTTGACGAAGTATCATTTTTTAACAAACCTATCGAATTTATTGATACTGCAGGATGTAGTTTTGATGAGGCGCAAAATCCTGAAACGTTAAGTAGTTATAATACAGGCGAAGGTAATTTATTATATAAGCATTTAACCCAATTATTAAATTGGTACACACAGTTAAATTATACTACAGCTATTGATATTGGGGTAATTTCGCCGTATAAAGAGCAAATAAATTGGCTAAAAGAAAATAGGGGTGCATACGAATTTCCTTTAGAGAAAATTTCGGAATTTAGAATTAAAACTATCGACGGCTTTCAGGGCGAAGAATGTGGTATTATTTATATAAGTTTAGTACGAAGTAATACCGAACAAGTAATTGGTTTTTTAAGCGATATTCGACGAATGAATGTGGCAATTACACGCGCAAAAAAAAAATTAGTAATAATTGGAGATAGCGCAACAATTGGAAGCCATCCCTTTTACAAAGCATTTATTGAGTATTGCGAAATAAATAATTATTACCGCAGTGCTTGGGAGTTTGCCGAGTAATTTTTTATTTTTTATTTTTGGCGAAAATACTAAATAGGTTTCCAAAACCATCTAACACTTTTTTAAATACATCAAAATATAGTGTTACAATTAAGGTAATGCTCATTAACCAAATTAAACAAATATTAAACCAAAAGGTTGAATAAAAAGTGCCAAACAAATTTTTGCGAGGTGCATAAAAATGAGCACTTCCTAATTTAGATTCGGTTGGATCGGCAAAAATTGGGTCAACAGTTTGTATTAGTCTGCCATCTTTTTCTAAACTTTTTTCTCCGCTAATATCGTTGGCATTTTTTACTGCTTGACTTAAATAATCATTCTCATAATCATCGCGTAATTTAACAATATCAATACTTTTTTTAAGTTTCATAGTAAGCTCGTCTGCTTCCTTACGGGCTTTTTTATCAATATTATTATAACGTTCTTTTAGGGCATCTAAATAAGTAAATATAGCTTTGCTAACTGTTGGGCTAAAACTTTTGGCATTTAATTTGTCTAAAAAGTCGCATTTAATATTTTTAAATAATTTTTTTTCTTTGCTTAATTCTACTTTTAGTAAGTTTAAGTCGGCTTCATAGCGAGTTATTGCCATGCCTTCTTTTAAACCACTTTCAATTTTATTTACTTTAGCTTGTATTTTTTGTCGCCAAAAATCTTTTTTATAACTGGCTACACTAACACTTTTATCGTAACGATAAAATTGTTTTTCGTACTTATTTTCTTTAAATTGGTTAACAGCAAGCGCCTCGTAAGCCCAACGACTCGCCATTAATTCGCCTACAATAGGCACACTACCTTGCTTGGCTAATAATGGGTTTAGTTTATCAAACTTAACAACAACGCCCGCTAATAATAATTGCGGAATAATTAAAAATGGAATTAAAATGTATATGGTTACCGCACTGTTAAAAGCACTACTAATATTTAAACCTAGCATATTTGCAAAGCAACTGGTAGTAAATAAAACCAACCAATAATCAACATACATTCCTTTTACGCCTAATACCGAGTTGCCAACAATTACAAAACATAAGGTTTGAATGGCGGATAAACTAAACATAATAATTATTTTACTCCATAAGTAACTGCTCTTACTAAGGTTTAAAAACGATTCGCGCTTTCTAATTTTACGGTCACGAATAATTTCTTCGGCACTTACAGTTAAACCAATAAATAATGCAACTACTACACTCATAAACATATAAGCAGGTACGTTTTCATTATCTCTAAAAATATAGCCTTTTGTGTTTTCGGCATCGGTATTAAAATAGCGAACTAAAAAAGCTAATATAAAAGCGAGTAGGGGAGCTTCTATAAAGTTAATTAGTAAGTATTGCGTGTTGGTTAATTTGCTTTTAACATCACGTGTCATAAATACTTTAAATTGTTTAAATACATTTGGTATTTTAAAAATACTTTCGGGTATTTCGGTATGTTTTTTTTCAGAGTGAATGTTACTTTCAATTAATTCCTTGTAATGTGCGTTCCACTCTACTGGTTTAGTTTTACGTGTGTAAGTAATGTTGCCGTATTCATCTAAAACTTTACTTTCAATAATATTAAAAATTTGTTCAGGATTAACATTACCACATTGACCACATTCACTTTCTTCGGCATTTACATGATTTACTAAACGTTTAAAGTAACTTACTGCATCAACTGGGTTGCCATAATAAATGGGAAAACCGCCTACATCTAATATCATTAGCTTATCAAACATTTTATAAATATCGCTAGAAGGTTGATGGATAACCACAAAAATTAGTTTACCTTTTAAAGCTAATTCTTTTAAAAGATCCATAATATTTTCAGAATCGCGACTTGATAAACCCGAGGTAGGCTCATCAACAAATAAAACTGATGGTTCGCGAATTAATTCTAACGAAATATTTAATCGTTTACGTTGCCCACCACTAATTGTTTTTTCTAAAGGCGAACCTACTTTTAAATTGCGCGTTTCACTTAAGCCAATATCGGCTAATAAACTGGTGCATCGTTTTGCAATTTCATCGTCGCCTAAGTTGCCAAAGCATAATTTAGCATTATAAAATAAATTTTCGTAAACGGTTAATTCTTCAATTAATAAATCATCTTGGCTAACATGCCCAATTACACCTGAAATGGCTTCGCGTTCGGTATGTATATTTTTACCGTTTATTTTTACCGAACCGCCACTTGGCGTTTCCATACTATTTAAAACATTTAATAAAGTAGATTTTCCGGCCCCTGAACCACCCATTATACCAATTAATTTTCCGCTTTCTTCGTTAATATTAACGTCGCGTAAACCCAATTTACCACCCTTAAATTTATATTCTAAATTTTTAACTTCAAAAGTAATTTTTGCTTGAGATTCATCGCTTAAAAAACGTCCAATAACATCGCTGTAATAAATTGGTTTTATTTTGCTAGAGCGGATAGATGAGCCTGGCGTGAAAATGTGAACACGTTCGCTCGAAATAATTTGTCCGTTTAATTGCAACTCCATATTACCATATATTCGCAATACGTACATGGCAACACTTTGTATTTGAATAATGCGAACGTCTTTTGTCATTGGTTCGCAATAAATATGTTTGCATTGGTTTTGGTATCCAAGTTCTTGATTACTTATTGTTAAAATATTTGGTGTGTTAGGTATTACCTCTAAACCATCTTCAATAAAGGCTTTAAGGGCGTTAAATTCTTCAACCGGAATATTAAATGTATCGGCAACCGTAACAACAAATTCGTTTTCTTGTTCGCTAATTTCGTTACTCGAATAAATAAATTCTAACAAACGTACTAATACAATTACCTTTTGTGGTTGCTCTAATTCTTGATTAATTTGCGTACAAATTTTTAAAACTTTAACCGAATTTAAAGAAGTTCGTTTTGCAGCGCCCTCCTTTTTTTTGCTTGCAGATTGGCTAGCTTCAATGTATTCGTCAAATATTTTTAAATAGGTATTAACTTGGTCGGCACTTAACTGTTGTTTTAAAAACGATAGTACAATTTGACGACCAGTGTTATTAATGCCATCAACTTTGGCAATAATTGAAAACATTTGCATTAGGGCTCTAAGAATTCGCTCGCTCATAGTTTTTTAGTTTTTTTGTTTGGCTGTTTTTGTATCAATGCTTTCGTAAAAACATTTTGCTAATTGTTTTACTTGGTTGCAATCTTGTTTTGTGTAAATAGTTTCGGCTTTGCCAAATTGTATTGCAGTTAAGCCATCTTCTTTTAAAGTACCAATATAATTTTTATACACTTCTATAACATAATACCCAGTGTTTTTATCTAATTGGTAATGTTTTGTATCTTTAAAGTGAATACTTTTTGTACCTGATTTTAGCTCTAAAACATCAATTTTACCAAAATATAAATTTTCGGGGACTATTAATTTTAAATAATATTTATTAGTGTTTGTTTTAAATAAATAAAAATTCGATTTATTTTTAAATAAAGTTTGCATACAAACAGCGTTAATAACTATATTTTCCTTAGGAATATACACTGTATCGGGCTTAAAGGCGCATTCGATTTGGCTTTTTAAAGAACCAAAACATAATAGTAAAAAACAAAAAATTATGTAATTTTTTAAATTCATCTTTAAAGGAACTAAATATACAAAAAACTGTTAAAATACGATTTTTTAGATATTAATAAAAAATATTTTATTTAACACAATAAACAATCTAACTAATCGTTATTAATATTAAAAACCAAAAAAAGCCTATGATTAATACATCTACCTACAACCAAACCATTACCGAAAATACATTTAAAACTGAGCAAGCTATGCAACTGCCAGATTTTTTTAACCCTTCGGATAGCCTGATTAATACTATTTTAAATTATAGTAAAAATTTAGAAATTAAGACATCTCAATTTATTAATGAAATTGTGCTGATAAAAAGTTGAATTTATTGTAAAATACTTAACAAAATTTAATTGGATTTAAAGTTTTAGATTTTTTTAAATTTAAGCCTTCACTAACGCAAGAAAAGTAAAAGATAATTGTTTAAATTCTTTATTTCTAAACTGTAAAATTTTAATTTTGTTTTTTATTACGCTTTTCTAAATAATAATGCCAAAGAAAGTATGTTGCTAGAGAACGCAGTGGTTTCCATCTTTCTGCAAAAGAAACCATTTCTTCTTTTGTTTCCGCATCCGTTAGTTCCTTTATCGTTTTGATAAGCGCAATATCGCCAATGGGCAGAATGTTCTTTGCTTGCAAACATAACATTAGGTAAACATCTACCGTCCAATTGCCTATGCCTTTAATGTTTGTTAATTCCTTTCTTATTTCTTCTTCGCACTTTATACCTATTTTTTCAAGATTAAGAGAATTGTTAATTATGGCTGATGATAATGACCGGAGATAGGTTGATTTTTGACGACTAATATGGCAACTTCGCATTTCATCGTCGGACAATTTTACTACAGCCGATGGCGTAAAGTTTTTTACATACGAACTTAGTTTTAAAAAATGCGCATTGGCAGAGGCCAAACTAACTTGCTGTTCTAAAATTATTTTTGATAATGTTACAAAGCCTTGTGGTCTTGCCCAGTTGGGCGGTGATTTATGTTTGCGATAGATGTCAGCAATAATCTTATCTTTTTCGATAAGGGTTTTAATGTCTATATCGTTAACTATACTGCCCATTATGTTATTATTTTAGTGAAGGTAATTAATTTAACCGCAAATATACATTAGCGTTTTAAAATTCCATTCTAACGCCCGCTTTATTTAGTTTTAGAATAATTTTAACCTTGAATTCAAAACTTATAGATTTTATGAGTTATAATATTTAATAAATTGATGGTAAAGTAAATACTTTGGGAATCTTAACATTAGTTTAGGGCTCTGATGACAAATTAGAACTAAAGCGTAATATCAATAATTTCACAATTGCACAACAAACCAAAAAGAAACGTTAAGAAACAGATGAAATTATAGAATGTTTTTTGTTACAAATATGGTTTGGATTTTATAAATTCAGCAAAAATGCCGTTTTACATTAGTTGATACTCTCAAACAAATTTTTTGATGGAAGCAAACTTTTCGCTTTCTCTAAAAACTTAAATCATATTGTCTATTTTCGGTTTATGGTAACATAAAGTTACTAATTATTACGAGTTTTTTTTATTGTGTGCACTTCTAACAATTATTTTTACTTAAAACAAGTTTAAAGTTATTTTGAACTATATTAATGTAATTATGTTTTAACTACTAAATGTACATAAAAAAAGTATTTAGCAATTTTTTGTCTGAAGAGTTTAGAGAAAGAGCGGAAAGGGTAATTATTGGTATTGCAATTATTAGTTTCTTATTACATTTATTAGTAATTTTTTTGGTCAGCCAAAATATTATTCACCTCTCATCAAAACTTACCAAAAGCCCAATATCGGCCGTTTACACGCCATTTTCTTTTATTTTGATTTATGAAGTATTTCTTTTGGTATTTTACCTACCAAGGTCTATATCTATTTACATAGGTAAACAATACGAAATTATTACATTAATAGTAATCAGAAGAATATTTAAAGATATTGGCAACATTGAAATGTCAACCAATTGGTTTAAGTTGGAAAACGACTTGCAGTTTACTTACGATGTATTAACTACTTTGATTTTGTTTTTTTTAATACATCTTTTTTATAAAAAAATTGAAAAGCAGGGTAGCGAAGACACTTCTAAAATATTAGATGGAATAATTAGAATAAATAAATTTATAAAATTAAAAAAAAGTATTGCTATGATTTTAATTCCTATTTTAGTCGTGCTTGCTATATACTCGTTCGCTAATTGGGGTCTTTCGTCGGTGCAAAATCATTGGAATAATATAACCACTTTTAAAAACATTAATAATATATTTTTCGAAGATTTTTTTATGTTATTAATCGTTATTGATGTAATATTACTCTTGTTTTCATTTTTTTATTCTGATAAATTTCACAAAATTATTCGTAATTCAGGCTTTATTATTTCTACTATTTTAATAAAATTATCATTTTCGGTAGCCGGTGTTGTTAACAATGCTTTAATTGTGGGTGCCGTACTTTTTGGTTATTTAATTTTGTTTATTCACAATTTGTATAAAAACAACACTACTGTTGAAAATTAATACTTTTTTTAAAAGAGTTTTTTTAAAATTTATCCTAAACTAATTAAACAGTAATTAAAAAAATCCGATTTGCAACTTAAAGGGTAAAATGTACGGTAAAAAGATAGTTTTAAAACCTCATAATTACTAGCAATTTTACTTTATAAATCTATATTTACCAGTTTTCATTAAGTTTAAAATTTCCCTTCTTTTCATAATCCATTAATTATTGTATTTTTATAAAAAGTATTTTTTAATGCGTAAGTTTTTTATTTATGTTTTTATAATTAATCAATTAGTTGGGGTTGCTCAATCGTTTGCAAAAATTAGCATTAACGATTCAAATGAATTAAATTTAGTAAATACTACTTGGCTTTATAATAGTGCAGATAATATTAATTTTCATAAAAAAGAGTTTGACGATAGCAAATGGTTAAAAACAAAATCGAGTTTAAATGAACGTGAAATATCCAAATTAAACTTTAAAGGTTTTGCGTGGTTTCGGCAACACATATTTATCGATTCGAATTTAAAAAATACACCTTTAGTTATTGTAATTGAACAAAAAGGAGCATCTGAAATTTATTTAAATGGTCGTTTACTTAAAAAAATAGGTGTAATTGGCAAAACTGAAAGCGATGAAGAACGTAATACAGGGGAAAACACACCAATATTTATAAGTCCTATTTACGAGGCAGATAATGTAATTGCTATTAAATATTCTAATAAATCGTTTGAACATAGTTATACGCAAAATGGCGAAATAACGGCAGGATTTATAAAATTCACAATTCAAAAAAGTATAGTATTTTATAATGATAATGTTGATAATATTCTTCGGGAAACTAGATTAGGCTTAGGGCTTTTTATATTTTTTGCAACAATTGGGTTAATTCATTTTTTATTATATTTATTTTACAAAGAAAAAAAATCTAATCTTTATTTTACACTTTTTTGTTTACTTTACGCCTACTACTTTTTGCATTTATTTTTAACTGCGGTTATCTTATCTAATCCTGGTTTAATTGAAATATTAAATCTATTGGTTTACATATCAGTAGTATTTTTCTTCATCATTTTATTAACTGTTTTATACTCTTTACTTTATCCAAAATTCCCAAAGCAATATAAATACTTTTTAATATCGGCTGTAATTTTATCAATAGGATCCATTTTTATTAAAGACATTTTTTTTGTATCTCTACTTTTGGCAATTGTTATTCTTATAGAAATAGTAAGGGTTTTAATAATAGGTTTAAAAAACAAAGTAAAAGGTATAAAAATTATTGGAGCTGGTTTTGGTTTTTTTAGCTTATTTTTAATTTACATAACTATATTTGCTCTAATTAAAAGTAGAATAAATTTAGCGGATAACTTGCTTTTTACTTATTTATTTATACTTGCTATTATTAGCATCCCTTTGTCAATGTCAATTTTTTTAGCTTGGGATTTTTCGCAAACCTCAAAAAATTTAAAATCACAATTACTAAAAAACGAAGAGTTATTTCAACAAACAATTACTCAACAAAAAGAAAAACAAGAACTACTTGCTAACCAAAATAAAGTGTTAGAAGAGCAAGTAATTGAACGCACCCAAGAAATTAACTTACAAAAAAAGGAATTACAATTAAAAAATACCGAAATTACAGATAGTATAAATTACAGTAAACACATTCAATTGGCATTATTACCCGATGAAGAAGATATTTTAAATGCGCTTCCTAACTGTTTTATTCTTTACCAACCAAAAGATATTGTGAGTGGCGATTTTTATTGGTTCAAAGATTTAAAAAACGCTTCAATAGTAAATAATAAATCCGAAGCCAATTATTCTAATTCTATTTCGTCAATTCTTATTGCAGCCGCCGATTGCACAGGGCATGGTGTGCCAGGTGCTTTAATGAGTTTAATAGCCATCGAAAATTTAAATAAAGCTGTCGAGTTTGAAACCGAGCCTCATAAGCTTTTAGAACTAGTAAATAAAAACGTTAAAAACGCATTAAAACAAAATACCGATAATGCTGCTAAAGATGGCTTAGATATTGCCCTTTGCAAAATTGATAAACTAACTGAACAAAAATATAAAGTTAGTTATAGCGCCGCTAACCGCCCATTGTATATTATTAAAAATAATCAAGCTGAAGTTATTGAATTTAAAGCAACCAAACATGCTATTGGTGGCCATACCGATTACAATCAAATTTTTGAACAACATATTTTTGAATTTAATAAAGGAGACAGCATTTATTTATTTAGCGATGGCTATGCCGACCAATTTGGAAGCGATAAAAATAAAAAATTAACCACCAAACGCTTTAAAGAACTTTTGTTAGACGTTAATTCACTTTTACCTAACGAACAAAAAAAATATTTATACGACTATATAACTAATTGGAAGGGTAAATTAGAGCAAATAGATGATATTTTAATTATTGGTCTAAAATTTTAGGAAAATTTTTGTACAGAATTGAATAAATTACATCTGCGGTTTGTTTTTTGTAATTTAATGTTTTAATTTAGCTTAACATAAATTAACTTTAACATAAAACACACACGCAAATGAAATTAAACTTACAACTAACCGCAGCGGTTTTGGCTCTTTCTCTGGGTATTTCTGCTCAAACCGGAAAGATAGCTACTAAAAATAATGCTATTCAAATCCAATCAAATACTGGTAAAATTACACAGCGTACTTGTGGCACCCAAATTCCTGGTGCTGATTGGGATACTTGGTTTAACCAAAAAGTAGAAGAATTTAAATTAGCTAACCTAAATGGTAAAGCACAAATGGCGAACTATACAATACCCGTTGTTGTGCACGTAATTCATAGCGGACAAGCTGTTGGGTCGGGTGCGAATATTAGTCAAGCCCAAGTAGTGGACCAAATAAATATTTTAAATGCCGATTTTGCTGGTACTGGTTTAAACAATAATAATGTTCCAGCCATTTTTGCCTCATTAAAAGCAAATTGTAATGTTAATTTTTGTTTAGCCTTAAAAAATCCAGCAGGTGTTAATTTAACCGAGCCTGGTATAGATAGAATAAATAGCACAACCCAGGGTTGGACTGCAGGACCTTATACTGGTTCTTATATTGATGCTAATATTAAACCAACTAGTATTTGGGATCCGACACGTTATTTAAACATGTGGGTAATGAATTTGGGCAGTGGATTATTAGGGTATGCAACTTTTCCTGGAGGCACTGGGTTAACTGGATTAGGAGGTCCTTTTGGCTCTGCAACAACTGATGGAGTTGTAATGTTAAATGCTGCATTTGGTAGCATTGGCTCTGCCGCTTTTAATGCGCCTTACCATAAAGGTAGAACAACTACACACGAAGTAGGTCACTGGTTAGGCTTACGTCATATTTGGGGTGATGGCACTTGCGCATCAGATTTTTGCAATGATACGCCTCCGGCTCAAACATCAAATGCTGGTTGTCCAATTCATCCTTTTAAATTAGGTACTTGTGCTGGCAATACTACTGGCGAAATGTTCCAAAATTTTATGGATTACACTGATGACCTTTGTATGTATATGTTTACAACCGACCAACGTGCGCGTATTCAAACGGCTATGGCAAATGGTACATTTAGAACTTTACTTACAACAAGTGCTAGTACTTTGTGTACTGTTACCGCAGCAACCCCTACGGCTAATTTTACAATGAATAGCACTGGTTGCACAAATTCAGCTGTTGTAACTAATAATACTTCAAATGGTACGCCAGCTCCAACTTACGTTTGGTCATCTAACCCATCTGCTGGTGTAACGTTTAATCCAAACAACACTGCAACTTCGCCAAGTATAAACTTTACAACACCTGGTAGTTACAGTATTTCGGTTGTTGGAACTAATTCGTTAGGCACAAATTCAATAACTAAAGTAATTACAATTACTACTTGCGCTTCAGCTACAGTTTGTGGCGATACTCTTACAAACGTCGCCCCTACAGGAACAATTTTTATAGGTACTGCTGGTACTGATACTGCGGTAGCTGTTTGTAACCCTAAAGCTGGTTATATTATGGGATCTAATTGTTATAAGGACAAAGAAAAAGCTGAGTATTTTCCTATAAGTTCATACAGTAGTTTAACATTTCCTCAAATACAAAGTGTAATTGTAATTTTTTATAAAGATGGCACCAAAGGCACAGGCGGTAATAATGCAACTCCTGTAAATTTAAAATTGTATACTGGTACTATGGCAAGCGGACCAACAGGAACAACAACACCAATAGCCACGGTAAATGCTAATATTGGAAATATTTTAGCAGTAACAGCTACCAATTCAGCCAATTACGTTGGTAATCCCAATATTGTTTATACAAATCCAATTTTAAGACCTTATAAATATACTTTTAGTTCTCCTGTAAATGCACCTACAACAAATGGGTTCTTTGCTTCAGTAACAACACCTACCGCCGCGGGCGATACTGCTATTATTATGGATGATGATAATGTAGCAACTGGCACAAATTGGGAGTTGTGGAGTAACAACTCATGGCATAGTATTGCTGTAGCTTGGTCGGGTTACAATTCAAGTATGGCTATTTTGCCAATAATGCAATGTGGTACTCTAACAGCAGTAAATAAAAATTCGGTTTTGGAAGCTAATGTTACTTTACATCCAAATCCATCAAATGGTTTAATAAACATTATCGCTACCTTGCCTAATATTCAAAATTTAGATATTACGATTAGCAATGCTTTAGGACAATTAATTTCAATATCTAAATACACAGGTGTAAGTAATAATGTGTTTACTGTTGATTTAAATAACTACAATAACGGCGTTTACTTTGTAACTTTAAGTAACGGCGAAGAAAAAATTGTTAAACGAATTATTTTAAATAAATAATAATACCATTTTTTTTATTTTAAAAGGGCTTCTAATTACAGAAGCCCTTTTTTTATTAACAACAATTGTTTACTACTATAAACATTAGTTTTGTTAAAAATTATAAAAACCATGTAACAAAATGCAAATGTATTGGTTTACATTTGTTAGGAACTATGGCAAGCAAACGTAAAAACGAAATGAGTTTAAAGGAAGTAATTGCCCTTATTACTTTGTTAGACGACCCCGATGAGGATATTTACTGTGAAGTAAAAAATCGTTTTATGGAGTTGGGTCCACCTGCCATACCTCATTTAGAAACTGCTTGGGAAAATAGTTTTGACGCTATTATGCAAAAACGCATAGAAGCTATTATACATACCATAAATTTTGAAGCACTGCAAAAAGGCCTCAAAAATTGGGCTAAAGATGAGCAAGAGGATTTATTAAAAGGCATAATTATTTTAGCACGTTATCAATACCCCGATTTTGACGAAAACGCAATTCGTAAAAAATTAGCGCAAATAAAGCAAGATGTTTGGTTAGAATTGCATGAAGATTTAACAGCCTTAGAAAAAGTAAAAATTATTAACCACATTTTGTTCGAAGTACACAATTTTAGTGGCAATATTACTAATTATCACGCCCCGCAAAATAGTTTTATTAATAATGTATTAGAGAGCAAAAAGGGAAATCCTTTAATGCTAAGCGTGGTTTATTCGTTAATTTGTAAAGAATTAAATATACCAGTTTATGGTATAAATTTACCTCAGCATTTTGTATTAGCTTATGTAAACGATTATGCCAACCTAATTGATGTTAACAATAAAACGTTATCAAACAATATTTTATTTTACATTAATCCCTTTAGTAAAGGTTTAATTTTTAGTCAAAAAGATATTGATAGTTTTTTAAAGCAATTAAATTTAGAACCTGAAGCAAAATATTACCTACCGTGCAGCAATGTAGAAATTATAAAACGTTGTTTAAATAATTTAATTTATTCTTACGAAAAATTAGGTTATTTAGAAAAGGTAGAAGAACTTAAAGAATTAGAGAAACAAATTACTTTGTAGATTAATTTTTTTAATTTATTAAGATTTTAAATTCTAATCCCAAAAATAAGCACATCATCAATTTGTTTATTTTCTCCTTTCCATTTATTAAAAGTAGTTTCAATTATATATTTTTGCTCGTCCATTGGTTTATTGGCAATGCTTATAAATAATTGTTTAAATGGCGTATAAAAAAATTTAGCTCGTTTTTCGCCACCTTTTTGGTCTACAAATCCATCAGAAAAAATATATAAGCAATCGCCTTTTTGTAAATTAATTTGATGATTATAAAATGTATTTTTTTTAGAATACGAAAACCCAATAGCTTTGTTATCAGCTTTATATTCTATTAATTGCGGTGGGGCAGATCCTGAAGAAGCCCTTAAAATATACAAAGGGTTATGGGCACCTGCGAATTCTAACTTTAAATTTTCAAAATCAATACTGCACAAAGCAATATCCATTCCATCTTTTACCGAATCAAAATCGTTAGTTTGTTTTAATGATTTTATGATTGAATAATGCAATTCATTTAATAAATCCGAAGGCTTTGCATCACTATGTTCTTTTACGGTTTGTTGTAGCAAATTAAAAGCCAATATGCTCATAAATGCACCAGGTATACCATGTCCTGTGCAATCTACAGCTGCAAACAAGATTTTATTTTTATTAAGATTATTTACCCAATAAAAATCGCCGCTTACTATATTTTTGGGTTGAAAAAAAACAAATGAGTTTGGTAAATAAGTTTTAACCATCTCTTCCGATGGTAAAATAGCTAATTGAATGCGTTTTGCATATTGTACACTGTCTAAAATTTCTTGGTGGCGATATTCTACATCGGCTTTTAAAATTTCAATTCGTTCTTTTTCTTTATGAATGGCGGTGCTTTGTTCCCAAAGTTGCTTTACATTACTATCGTTTTCATTTTTTTGTTTTTCCAAATTTTCCTTTTCAAGTAGCATTATACTTAGCTGTTCTTCAATTTTTTTTTTCTCTTTATAAACGGTTTCGCTCATTGCCCACATTTGCTTGTTTTTTGTTTCAAGCTCAAGCTTTAAAGCATCTAACTTTTGTTTTTCGAGTATTAATTGTTCAGAGGTTAAATTTCCCATACCTATAGTTGTTCGTTTACTTTATCAAATTGTACTTTAATTTCTAAGGGTATTAATTCGTGTGGAACAGAAACTGAAATTACTTTAGGTGCCGAAAAATTTGAATTATTACTTTTCACACTATCATCTCCAATAAATAAAATTTGTGATTTAGAGGATGCACCACCAACTTTTTTCCATATTTGTTGTACAAATGGGAGCGCCCAATCGGTTGCTTTTTCGTAAAAAATAACCGATAGTTTACTCACATTCATTTGTTGCGATGCAAACTCTTCATAATTAATTTCGCTATCTTGCACAATTACTAATTTTGTTAATTTTATAATACCTGAAAGCATACTATCAATTTTTAGCGCAGCGTTTTCGTCGGTTTGGTTATAAATTAAAAATATATCAGTTGGTTCTGTATTAAATTTGGTAACAATTTCTTGTTCTAATATTAAGCGCACATCTTCTACAAACTGAATTGGGTGAGGTACCCGCGACAGTGTCATATTATTTGATAAATGATTTTGAATTTTATTTATAAAATTTATTTGTGCATTATCTAATTTCGAAAAATTAAATTCACTTGGCATCCAAATAAAAGTTTTAAAATTTTCGTCTGCATTTATTTTTTCACAAGCTTTGTCAAAATGGTATTCGTCTATTGAAATCCCGTTTATGTATTCAAATTTTTTTTCGCCAATAAAATGAATGCTGCATATTGAGTTGAGTAATTGATTTTCTATTACATTAAAATAATCTATATCATTTACTTCTAATAAATTATTTGAAAATTCGAAACCAGCTCGTTTAAAAGTGGTAAATAATTTTTTTTCTTCCTCGCTTTTATTTTTAATACTAGTACTTAAAAATATTTTATTAGCAGGCATTTGGGACATAGATGATAAACTTATTTTACTACACTAAACTTTCCTGTGGTAAGCACTTTGTTTTTTTTATCGAAAATTCTGTAAAAATAACTGCCGCTATTAAATAAATTTGTATTTATGTTGGCGCTATTATTTAAAAATTTAAACGTGCCCATTCCAACTCCTAAAAAATTTATTACTTCTACTTTATCTGCATCATCAAATGTTGAATTAATAGTTACTAAATTATTACTTGGATTAGGAAATAGATTTATTTTTGATGAATAAGCATTGTTTTCTTTAATTCCTATAGGAACTGAGCCCGAAAAGGCAACATCATCAATAAAAATTTCGCTTCCTACACGAGTGCTAGCTTTAGTTTTGCTTGATGCAAATGCTATTGCTGCGGTATCTGGAGTACCATTGGATCTGTAATTTAGGGTAATTTGGAATAAGGAATACGACCCGATAGCATTAACATTAATTTGCCCAGTTGCAATGGTGTCTCTGCCTGTAGATGATTTTTTGTGTAGAGTTACAACCACCATACCAGTATCATTGCCCACTGGAGAATATTTTGCATAAAAACTAAATTTTTCTGAACGAGTGGTGTAAGGTGAACCTATTTTATATGAGGGTGGTGAAAAAATTATTTTCCCATTAAAAACTAAACCTATCGAATCTGGAAAGGTAATTACGCCTAACTTATTTGTAAAAAAAACGGTTTTAACTTTTAAGGCATAATTGCCAGAATACTTATCTGTTCCACCTACTCTAAATACCGAAACAGGATTGCCAAATGGAACTAAAAAATTGAATGTTTGCCAACTTACTGGCTCCTGATAAGTATTTGTACCTGAAGTTACAGGGGCCAACCAATTTTCGAAACCTGGATTATCTTGAGAACTAATTGATTCGGAATTTAAAATTAAAGATATAATTATTATAAGTGCTTTTTTCATTTTCCTTAATTTATTTCATTACCGAAAAGTTTCCGTAAGTAAGTATTGTATTTTGTTTATTTAAAAACCTAACAAAGTAATTGCCACTTATAAAGGTATGTAAATTTATTTTACAATTGTAATTTTGTATTTTATAAGTACCTACTAATTTTCCATTAATATCTATTACTTCAATGGTTTCGGCTTCATCAAACTGTGCATTAATAGTTATCTCATTTGCAGCTGGTGTTGGGTAAATTTTTATTTTAGAGGCATACGCATCATTTTCTTTAATATTTACAAAGCCACTAAATAAAACGTCATCAATAAAAATGGCGCTACCTTTTTGCCGAGCTAACGAATCGGTATTACTTGGTTTAAAATATATACTTGCCGTATCGGGTATTTGGTTTGATAAATAATTTATTGGAATTTCGTATAAAGAGTAAGTATTAACAGGTAATATTTTTATTAAGTGTCTGGCAATAAATACTCTACCTGAAGGGGTATTTTTAGCAAAATCAAACGCTACTAAACCAGTATCTATTCCTACAGGAATATATTTTGCATAAAAACTAAACATTTGAGGCCTTAAAGTATAAGGCGTACCATAGGAAATGGATGGCGGTGTAATAATTACTTTACCATTGTACACTAAGCCAAAGGTATCGGGTAATTGGGGTAATAATTTATTTGTATAATGAACAGATACAATTTTTAATGCATAATTTCCAGAATATTTGTCAGTACCAGTAACTCTAAATGCCGAAACAGGATTGCCAAATTGGGCTAAAAAATTTAAAGTTTGCCAATTACTAGGTTCTTGGTAAGTATTTGTACCAAACGTTACCGCGGTCCAATTTTCGAAAGAACCATTATTTTGACAAAGGAGGGATGCTTTGTTTAAAATCAAAAATATAATTATTATAAGTCCTTTTTTCATTTACGAAATGTTATTTATTTATCAGAAAATTTCCGTAAGTAATAATTAAGTTTTGTTTATTTAAAAATTTAATAAAGTAATTTCCGTTTGCAAAAGTATGCGTATTAATTTTAGAAAAATAATTTTGTATTTTATATTTACCAACTGTTTTTCCATTAATATCAATTACTTCAATAGTTTCTGCTTCATCAAATTCTGCATTAATCATCACCTCGTTAGTAGCTGGTATAGGATAAATTTTTATTTTAGAGGCATAATTATTATTTTCTTTAATATTAACAAAGCCATTAAAAGAAACTTCATCAACATAAATAGCACTACCTACACGCCTTGCTAAAAGGTCGGGGTTACTCGATTTAAAAGATATATCGGCAGTATCGGGTATGTTGTTATTTAAATAATTTAATGGAATATCATACAAGCTATATACGCTATTTGGAAGTATTTTAATTTTGTTATAAGCAATTGTATCTCGCCCTGTTGGTATATGTCTAAATAAGCCAACTGTAACTAATCCAGTATCTAAACCAACTGGAATATATTTTGTGTAAAAACTAATTCGTTGAGGTCTTAAATTATAAGCAGCGCCATTTGTTAATGAGGGAGGCGATACTACCACTTTACCATTGTAAGCAAATCCAAATGTATCGGGAAATGTAGCAATTAATTTGTTTGGAAAATAAGTAGATACCACTTTTAAAGCGTAATTACCCGCGTATTTGTCCCCGCCAGTAACCCTAAATGCAGATACAGGATTGCCAAATTGAAACAAAAAATTTAAAGTTTGCCAATTATTAGGGTCTTGATAAGCTACTGTTGTTCCACTCACAACAGCAGTCCAGTTTTCGAACCCTCCATTATTTTGCGAAAAGCTATTTAAAGTAGATAATGCAAAAATTAGTTTGATAAGAATTAGTTTTTTCATAGTAATTATTTTTTATTGTCCATACACCCAAAAATCTTTTAAAGATTTATTATTATCATTTCCTGTGCCAACATATACATTATTGCCAATTACGAATGCACTAGCAAAAAACCTTCCGGCTGTGTTTAAACTTGCTTTTTGTACCCATAAATCGGTAATTGGATTATATTCCCAAAAGTCATTTTTTCCAATACTAACATCTGATCCTGTGCCTATATAACCTTTATTATTTATTGCAAAACCAACTGCCCCTTCGCGTTTAGCTCCAGGAAAATCAGTTTTGTAAACCCATTTACCTAAGGGATTTCCATTAATATCTAAGCCATTAGTTAAATCTACAGGATCGTATTCCATAAACTTGTTATCTTTTATGCTTTGACTTGCACCTGTGCCATAGTAGCCTTTGTTACCAATCGAAAACCCAATTGACGAACTTCGCGCAAGTAAAAGATTTGCTTTTTTAGTCCAAGTTCCTAATACACCTAAATTTGGGTCAAATTCATAAAAATCATTAACTGAAAATACTGGTCCAGTAATATAAGCGCCCGAACCTACATAACCTTTATTGCCTAAAGTAAATGCAAAACAGTAATTGGCTTTAAAGGGATAATTAGCTTTTTGTAACCAATTATTTGATAAAGGATTATACTCCCAAAAGTCTGATAAAAAATCAAGCAAAGTTGTTGAAGCCCCTAAGCCTGTGCCTAAATAGCCTTTATTATTAATTGCAAACCCTATTGCATTTTGCCTTACAACACCAGTAAAGTCTGCTTTTTGTGCCCATGTATTTTCATCTGGATCATATTCCCAAAAATCATTATATGTTTTTGCATTAATATTGTTAAAACCAGTACCAAAATAACCTTTATTATTAATTGAAAAAGCAGCGCCTAGCTGTCTTTCACCACCTAAAAAATTTTGAATTTGACACCATTGATTGCTAATGCCTCCATGTTTTATTTCTATGCATTTAACTTCACCTTCACTCTTAGCATTATTGCTTCTTACACAAATATTGCCAGTTTTTTGCCCAAAATTTATAATTATTGAGGTTGTACCTTGCCCCGATATTATTTTCGAATCTTCGGGTACCGTCCATAAATAATAGGTCGCATCTTTAACAGCATCAATAGTGTAGGTAACATTTAAACCTGCGCATAAATTTTGTGGCCCATCGATAATGGTAACTTTAGCAGGAATTACGGGCTTTTTACAAGCAACGAAAATAATAATAAATAAAGCAAATATGTAATTTAATTTATTCAATTTATGTTTTAGATCATTTTATTTTTTTTACCGAATTTTTTAAAGTGTATGATATACATATACCTCCTTCAAATTTATTTAGCACTACCGAATTATCTATATAAAAGTAGTCGTTTAACAACACATTATTATTAAACCTATTTGAAGTTTGTGTTAAGTTATTGATACCTTTATAATATCTCACGTCTATAAATAGTCCAAAATTTTTAAATCTAAAGCCTATTCCAGCACCTACTAAGCCTAAAAAGTTGCTTTTAGATCGTTGTGAAATAATATTTATATTGTTTTCAAAAATTGTAGTGGATTGTTTTTCGCCAGTTATTGAAGATTGTGTTTCATAATCTAATTGAGCATTGGCGGTTGCTTTTGTTAATCCTAAATAACTTAGCCCAAATGATGCATAAGGAAATATAGTTTTAGTTGTTAAAAAATATTTTTTTAAATAAAAGGGAATTTCTAAAAAAGATAATTTTTCATTATAAGATAAATTCCAGTTTGATTTATTAAAACGACGCTCGTATTCCATATTAAGTCCAGTAAATTCAGCGTTAAGCGATAAATTTTTAATAAATTCAAATTCAATCCAGCCATAATACATTAACAAAGTTTTTGTTGTAACATAAGGCGCATTATAATCTACGCCATCTAACAATACCGAAAAAACTTTTGTTGTTTTAAAATTGGGTCTCAAAGCAGTATTTCTTAACCCGATAGAAAGTAATGGGTGGACACTAAATTTTTTTATAAGTCGGTTGTAATCTTCAAAATTATTATTTTCTTTTAATTCGTAATTTGGATTATTATTTAATAATTTTTTGGCGTATTTATCAGCTTCTAGTATATTATCAGTTTCTAAATAGCATTTAATAAGTAATTGATAAGCATCTTCTTTTTCTTTTTTTGAATAAAAGCAATTTTTTAAAGCCGAAGTTGTAAGCTGAATACAATTATCAAACTCGCCAGCAGTATAAAAGTCTTCAGCTTGTTTTATATTTTTTTTACAATCGCTTTGCGCAATATTATTTTTTGAAATCAGTAGCGAAATCAACAAAAAATAAAAAATACTGTGCTTCATTAATTTAAAAAATAATTTTACTAATTTACAAAAAAAGGACTTATATAATTTTTTTTAAGATATTAACAGGAAAATTATTTTTTAAATATAAAAATCAGGGTGCTCTTTTTCAGTTTTTTTTATAGCGCGTGTAGTATTTGTTTATTTTACTTTAATTTTTGGACTTATAAATTCGGCTCTAACGCGCTTACTAAGGTTTCTTGCCTCATTTGCGGAAAAAATAATACCTCTTGTATTGCAACATTATTGGTTAACATCATCGTTAATCTATCAATACCAATGCCAATACCTGCAGTTGGCGGCATTCCATATTCCAAAGCGCGTAAAAAGTCGTGATCAATAAACATAGCCTCCTCGTCGCCACGCTCTTGTAATTTTAATTGTTCTTCAAAGCGCTCGCGTTGGTCAATTGGGTCGTTTAATTCACTATAGGCATTTGCAATTTCTTTACCATTTATCATTAATTCAAATCGTTCCACTAAACCTTCAACTGTGCGGTGCTTTTTAGTTAAAGGGCTCATTTCTATTGGATAATCGGTAATAAATGTGGGTTGTATATAATTGCCCTCGCATTTTGCACCAAAAATTTCGTCAATTAATTTGCCTTTGCCGCTATGTGCTTCTACCTGAATGTTTAATTGCTTGCAAACATCTCGCAATTGCTCTTCGTTCATAAAACTAATATCAAAACCTGTATGCTCTTTAATGGCTTCATACATCGTTACACGTTTAAAAGGCGTTTTAAAATCTATTTGTTTATCGCCCAAAGTTACCTCGGTTTGACTGTATAAATCAACTACCACTTTTTCTAATAAATTTTCGGCAAAAGTCATCATCCAATTATAATCTTTGTACGCTACGTAAAATTCTAAAACTGTAAATTCAGGATTATGAGTGCGGTCCATTCCTTCGTTTCTAAAATCTTTAGCAAATTCAAAAACACCTTCAAATCCGCCAACAATAAGTCGTTTTAAGTATAATTCGTTTGCAATGCGCAAATACAATGGCATATTTAAAGCGTTGTGATGTGTAACAAAAGGGCGCGCAATAGCCCCACCCGGTATGCTTTGTAAAATGGGCGTTTCAACCTCTAACATGCCAGCATTGTTTAAACTGGTACGTATAGAATTTATAATTTGAGAACGTTTTTTAAATGTATCGCGTACGTGTGGATTAATAATTAAATCAACATAACGCTGTCTATATCGAAATTCTGGGTCGCTTACTTCGTCAAAAGAATTGCCACTATCGTCGGTTTTTACAATTGGCAGAGGTTTTAAGGCTTTACTTAATATTTTTAATGAAGTAACATGTATAGATATTTCGCCAGTTTTTGTTGTAAACACATAACCATGTATTCCAATAATATCGCCAATATCAATTAATTTTTTCCAAACAACATCGTATAAAGTTTTATCTTCTGAAGGGCAAATATCGTCGCGGCGAACATATATTTGCACACGCCCTGAAACATCCTGTATTACTGCAAAACAAGCCTTGCCCATATCTCTAACGCTCATTATTCGTCCGGCAATGCTTATATCTTTATAGTTTAGTTTATCGCGTTCGTAATTATTTTTTATATCTAAAGCGTTGGCATTTACTTTAAATTCTTCTGGTGGGTATGGATTTATGCCTAATTTTTGAAGTTCAATTAATTTTTCACGACGCAACACTTCTTGTTCGCTTAGATGTAAATTACTCATTTATTATAAATTTAGATGTTAAAAATACAGTTAAAATTATAATGTTTTAAAATGATTTATTAAAACAATATCAGCATCTTATTTATACCAAAGTAATTTAATACTTTGTCTTTGCTTTTCAACTCACCCTTTTTCATCTTAATGAAAGTGATATAAAATGATATATAAATTAAATTACTTTAATATAATTTGTAAATCTTAAAATGCTTAATGGAAAATTATTTTTTATTTCTCTTATTTATTGATTTAATAATATTATTTAAAAATACCAAATACTGCAGGTATTTTAGTAAAATTGGGCGTTGTACTTTTTTTCCAATTGGTAATGGTTTTACTTTTTAAAAATTGATTGGTCGCCGTAATATTAACGCCAATAAATAAAAGTGTTTCGGGAGATAATGAACTTAGCAAAGCCTCATACAATTGAATGTTTCTGTAAGGTGTTTCAATAAAAAATTGCGCTTGTTGTGTTTTTACTACCAATTGCTCCAATTCTTTTAATCGCTTTATTTTTTTATCTTTTTCAATTGGTAAATATCCTATAAAAGCAAAATTTTGCCCATTAAAACCACTTGCCATTATACTTAAAATAATTGAGCTAGGGCCAACCAAAGGTACCACTTCAATATTTTTTTGATGCGCTAATTTTATAACTTCTGCACCCGGGTCAGCAATTCCTGGGCAACCAGCATCGCTCATTAACCCAACATTTTTTCCTAATAAAAGTGGGGCAATTAATTCAGTAATTGTGTTTTGCTTTGTATGTTCGTTTAACTCTAAAATTTCAGCTTCTTGTATGTTTTTATAGCCAAAATATTTTAAAAACCATCTGGCTATTTTAGCATCCTCAGCAATAAAATGAGTTAAAGTTTTAATAAGTTCGAAATTATAAGGAGGTATAAAGTTAGATTCGTTTCCCTCGGTAATTGGCACGGGTAGTAAATATAATTTTCCTAAACCAAAAATCATTAAAAAAAATTAATATGACGATTTTGTATCGCTCCTGCCCATGTTTCTTCCGTAACCTGGTGTCATATTATAACGCAACATTACTTCTAAACCTCCGTTACGCCTGCTAGCGGGTGTTAATGCCGACACATTTATATCGTAAGATAAGCCAATTGCATATTTATCATATTGAAACAATACGCAAGGTATAACTGCATCTCTGTAACGGTATTGAGCGCCTATAGCAAATGCGGCAGGTTTAACAATACCTGTCATTAAACTTTGGTCAACTAAAATAAATTTATACATAGCACCAGCAACAAATTCGCTACTAGGCCCTTGGCGCATGTATAAAAAGCTTGGCATAATTGCGTGTTTGCTGCCAGGTATATTAAAATCGCCACTAAAATATGCGCAAACCCTTGTATATAATTTTTCGTTAGTAATTATAAACGAATTTTTTGGCAAACTATAATGGTAAGCCGAAAAACCTGTATTAAATTTATTTCCTTCTTTAGAGCTTATAAAATACTTTTCGTTTTTAGCATAACTAAAATTAACACCAGCACCTAAATCCCAACTAGTAAAAGAGCTGCGTGGTGTAGTTTCGCCATTAGGTAAATTTATATCGTACTCGTAACCATTATATTGTTTATCCCATTTTAAGTTACTAACATCTAAAGTTCTATAAACGAAGCCACCTTGAAAGCCCGCACTAATTTTTAAAGTTTTATTTATATTTTGTATATAATTAAAACCAATATTTGGGTTTAATAAACCTAATTTGGCATCACCAGCTTGGTCTCTAAATATATTAAATGCCACAGCACAGTATCTACTCTTAAGTTTTTTGTGTGCAATAGCTTGCTCAAAGCTTAAGCCATAAGTTTGATAGCTTTTAGAAACGCTACCCCATTGGGTTCTAAAATTTGCGGTAATTTTAGTATCGTACTGCACCCCTGCCAATGCTGGGTTTATGGCGCTACCTATTTCGCTAAATTGCGAAAAATGTATATCTTGTGCTTTAGCAAATTGGTTAAATAAGCTTAAAACTAAAACCGATTTTATTATATGTTTTGTTTGCATTGTCTTTACCTTATTAGTGTTACATTACCTTTACTACTAAAGCCTTTACCATCGTAGGTTTTACCCTCTAATCGGTAAACAAAAACGCTGGTATTCATAATATCACCTTTATAAGTACCATCCCATCCTTTTTTAATATCAGTAGTTTCAAATACTTTTTCTCCCCAACGGTTAAACACCATAAAGTTTAAGCTTTCTAAACATACACCTCTTACATACAATATATCGTTTGTACCATCGCCATTTGGCGAAAATGCGTTAGGAACGTACATCTCTCCACAATCCTCAATAACTATTACGTTTACAGTATCGCTACTAAAACACAATTTACTATTATAGCCCGTAACAATATATTGCGTAGTTTTTAATGGATTAACATAAACTGTTGGACTGGTAAGCGATGAAATACGGTAATTAGGACTCCATATATACGATTTTGCCCCACTACCTATTAAAGTATCAGTTCCGCCAAAGCGAATTGTAACATTACTAGCTAATTGCCCAGGAGGCACAATGGTAGTGTTTGGTATATCTACTACTCTTATATAACCATTTTTTGCAATAGCAGCTTGGCTGCCACCAGGCAAAGCATATGGGTTTCGAACTTGCAACCTTACCCAATATACGCCTGGCAAATTATAGCAAATAGTAGGGTTTTTTAAATTAGACTGGGTTGGGCTACCGCCACTAAATGTCCAAGTGTATGTTTGTGGTCCGCCCGATGCCGTATCAGATTGGTTTAAAAATGTTACGCATTGCCTACTACAAACTGTATCGTTTTCTGTGGCAGTTGTAAAAAGAACCGAGGATATTGTTACCGATCTACAATCTACTGCAATTACCGATACTGTGTCCTTACGTGTGCATCCCGGTATGCCGTTGTAGCCGCTTATAACTGTGTATGTTTGTATGTGCGGTGGCGATATATTTGAGGTAAAAGTGGGGGTAGAAGTGTAAAGGCTTGGGGCTGATATAATTATAGATCCAGGTGAACCATTTATAGGGTTTGGCGTTAAAATTGGTGAAAATGGAGTTGTGTAAGGCGGTATCCAAGTAAAGGTTGGCACAACACCTGGTATTAATATATTTAAATTATTTGATGTTAAAATTAAGTTTATATCGAGTGCTCCAGGTCTATCACCCACAAAACAAACAGTGTTAGTAGCCAAGCCATTAATAGTAGGTATAGCTATTGCTGTTAACGGTTGCGGTAAAACAGTAACAGTAACTAAACGTGGCAAAGACACACAGGCTTTATTATCAAAAATTTCAACAGAATAGGTGCAGGTTGCTGAGGGTGTAATTGTTACTGTTGGATCGAAAGGATTACTAATACTTGGAGGTAATGGGTCGTACCAAATATAATTTGTTATTGGTAAAGTTGCTAAAGTACCAATGTTTGCTACACTAAGGCCTAAAGTATCGCCAATACACATAATTGGTTGTTTAGGTATAATGCTCATTGTAAATTGTGGAACAACAGTTACACATACCACGGCAGACCCTGAACATACCGAAGTATTACCAGTAACTGTGTAACAAGTTGATGTAGGCGGCCGTACGCAAACATTTGGACCTATTGAATTTGTAACAATACTAGGCACATAAACACTCCAAAAATAAGTTGATGCCCCACTTGCGGTTAAACAAACAGCTTTTGAGTAGGGAGGAAAATTACTTGCCATGCAAGTTGTGCCACTTGATGGACTTGTTAAAATTGTAATAACTAAAGGCGCTAAAGTTGCTATAGGTATTGAGCCAATAATAATACAGCCCGAAGCACCAGATGCGGTGTAATTATAAACACCCGAAGCTACCGAAATGGAAGGCTGATTAATTGGTACGCCAATTCCAGTTCCCGTCCAAGTATAACTAGTTGCACCAACCGCAGTTAAAGTAGCGTTAAAGCCCGAACATACTGCAGTAGCGGTAGCTAAAACACTTACGGCACCTCCACTACCTAAAGTAATTGTAATACTTGATGTACCTGTGCAGCCTGCGCCATTATCGCCTACTACCGTATAGGTTGTAGCAATAGTGGGCGTTGCCGTAACTGTAGCACCATTTGTTGAACTTAATGATGAGGCTGGACTCCAAGTATAATTTACTGCGCCACTTGCAGTTAAAGTTACTGGTTGACCAGGGCAAGTTGTAGCTGATGAGGCTGTAAGAGTTAAAGTTAAACCAGCGCTAATACCTACCGGTATAGTGGTGGAGCCTGTGCAACCTGCATTATCGCCGAAAACAGTGTAGGTAGTAGCTACTACAGGATTAACAATTTGCGAAGAAGTATTACCAACCAAAATTGTAGTTGGCGGAGCCACCCAAGTATAAGAAGCAGCTCCAGTAACTGATAATGTAACTGCCCCGCCAGCACAAGCCGCAGTAGGCGTTGCATTACCAGTTAAAGTTAAACCACTACCAATAACTACATTGGTTGTTGCAAATGCAGTACAACTGCCAACCCCAGCAATTATTGTATAAGTAGTATTAATAGCTGGTGCAACTGTTTGCGTTAAAGCAGTACCTAATAAAGTGATTAATGGAAAAGTACCACTAGCCCATTGCAATGTTGGACCACCAATAGCATTGGCTGTTAAAGTAGCGGTATTGCCTACACAAATTGTTTGCGAAGCAGGCACCACGGTTACTGTTGGCGTGCCAGTAACTGTTACAGTTTGTATAGCAGTGTAAGTTAATGCTGCTCCTACAAAGCCACCAACTGCCAGCGTGTAAACTCCTGCAGTTGGGTAGTTAATATTAGCAGTGGTACCTAAAGCAGTTGTGCCGCTTATAGTAGCCCCACCCGGCACTGTGCTCCAAGTAAAAGCTGTTGTACCAGCAGTGGTACCTGTTAAAGTAGCAGCAATATTTTGATTAGAACAAACTGTTGAAGATGTTGTAACTGATAAAGTTGCTAATGGTTTAAATAAAATAACATCGTCTACAGCTATTGATGGATCTGCACCTAAAGGGTCACTACTTTGCCATCTAAATCCGACTTTAACTATTGGATTGTTATTAGCAGAGGCAGGTAATGCAACAGTTAAATTTGTCCAAAAACCTTGTCCTGCTGCTGTGCCAGTGCAACTAGCAAGGTTTGAAGTAATAGCAGGTGTAGATAAAACAGCCCAAGTAACGCCGTTATTAGCTGAATAAAGAACTTCAGCAAAATCTATAGCTGCGATTCCTTGCATTAAATAGCTTAAACTTAAAGATATTCCTATTTGACCAGTACAATTTATTGTTGGAGATTCTGCTCTTTTGTTAGTATTAAAATTTGGTGCACCTGCCAAATATGCCGCTCCGGGATCAACAAAAAATGGAAAAAGATTTGCACCTATGTGTAAGGTTCTATTAGTTAATCCCACATTAGCTAAACATCCATCACCACAATTACTTACTCCCATTCCCGCTTCTGTCGCACTAATAAACCATTCGTTTGCATTGGCACCATTACCTGGCAAAGCGGCTAAATTAGTAATTACCCATGCTCCATTTGAAGCAGTTGGAACCCCGGTAGAAGCTACATTACCAGATGTGCAACCTGTCCCAAAAGATTCAGTCCAAAAAGTTTGTGCTAAATTATTTTTAAAAAATAAAATAAAAAATATAAAAAAAGAATAGTAAAATATTTTATTCATATTTACAGCGTATTTTAAAATGCTAAGTTACGTTAAATTGTTTATAAATACTAATTTTTACTCAGTTAAAATAGTATTTTACTAACTATTAGATGTAAATAAGTGTTGTCTGATAAATTTTTCCATTTATCTGAGTTTAATATATTTTATAAAAAACTAAATACTAATTATTAACATTTATAAAAAAAATAAAATAGTTTGCTCACTTTTGTTGAGTAATTAGTTTCTAAAATAATATATGCAATTAAAATATAGCGCAAAACAAAAAGCACTTTTGGTGTTGCAAGATGGAAAAGTGTTTGAAGGAAATGCCGCTGGAAAAATTGGTACAACCACTGGTGAAATATGTTTTAACACTGGTATGACAGGCTATCAAGAAATTTTTACTGATCCATCGTACTTTGGTCAAATTGTAGTAATGGCAAACCCACATATTGGTAATTATGGTATTGAAGATGAAGAAGTAGAGAGTGATAGCGTTAAAATTGCTGGTATGATTTGTAAGAAATTTAACGCGGGGTTTTCACGTGTTCGAGCACAAAAAAGCTTACAAACCTATTTTGAAGAAAATAATATTGTTAGTATTAGTGATGTAGATACCCGTGCTATTGTGCGTTATATAAGAGATAAAGGCGCTATGAATTGTATTATTTCTTCAGAAAATACAGACATTGAGGAATTAAAAAAAAAATTGGCTCAAGTGCCAAGTATGGAAGGACTGGAACTATCGAGCAAAGTTGCCACAAAGGCAGCCTATAACTTTGGAAACGAAAACAGTAAAAACAAAGTTGCAGTTATAGATTATGGCGTAAAAAAGAATATTTTACGTTCCTTAGTCCAAAGAGATTGTTATTTAAAAGTTTTTCCAATGTCTAGTTCACTAAAAGATATTTTAGAGTTTAATCCAAACGGTATTATGCTAAGTAATGGACCAGGCGATCCTAGTGCTATGCCCAACGAAATTAACGTTGTAAAACAATTAATAAATACAAACCTACCTTTATTTGGTATTTGTTTGGGACATCAGTTATTGGCACAGTCGCAAGGTGTTAGTACTTATAAAATGTTTGCAGGGCATAGAGGCATTAACCACCCTGTAAAGAATTTAATAAGTGGTAAATGCGAAATCACTTCGCAAAATCATGGTTTTACTGTAAATGCCGAAGAAATTAAAAACAATAAAAATATCGAAATTACGCATGTTAACCTCAACGATTTAACTATTGAAGGTTTTCGGTTAAAAGACAAAAAAGTTTTTTCGGTTCAATATCACCCAGAGGCTGGTCCTGGTCCTCACGATTCTCAATATTTGTTTGATGAGTTTGTAAGTAGTTTTACTAACAACTAATTTACTTTAAAAATAAATTAAATCCTGTTAAAAAAAGGTTAAAAACTATCCTTTTAAGGCTTCGGCACCACCCACAATTTCTAAAATTTCTTTTGTAATGGCAGCCTGACGAGCTTTGTTGTACATAATTTTTAAATCTTTTTGCATTGCCTTGGCATTATCTGTTGCTTTGTGCATTGCGGTCATACGCGCACCGTGCTCACTTGCAAAACTATCTAATAAGGCTTTATAAAATTGCGTTTTTAAACTGCGCGGAATTAATTCGTTTACAATGTACTCTTGATTTGGTTCAAAAATATAATCTGTATTTGTGCCTTTTACGGCATTGGGTGTTGAAACAATTGGTAAAAACTGTTCTTCTGTTATAATTTGAACAGCCGCGTTTCTAAATTGATTGTAAACCAAAATAACTTTATCAAACTGTTTGTTTACAAATGAGTCCATTATTTTTTCGGCTATTGGTGCAGATTTCGCATAACTTAAGCCATCAAATAATTCGTTGGTGTTATGAGGTAAATCCGAACCAGCAATAATATATTGGGTACGTTTAAAAGCATCTTGAACTTTTTTACCAATAGGAATAACCGTTATGTTATTTCCGGCAAATTCGTTTTTAATTAATAAATTAGCTTTTTTTATAACATTTGCGTTAAACGCACCTGCCAAACCTCGGTTTGATGAAATTGCAATAATTAAAATATTTTTTCCACCTGCATTACGAGCATACACATTCTCACTGGCATCTACACTTGCACTAACATTTTCTAAAATTTCTTTTAATTTGTTTGCGTAAGGACGCATTTGTGTAACAGCATCTTGCGCGCGCTTTAATTTTGCGGCACTAACCATTTTCATAGCACTGGTAATTTGCATTGTGCTACCAATGGATACTATACTATTTCTTACGTCTTTTAAACTTGCCATTTTTTTAAATTTTAAATGCTAAATTTTAAATGTTGTAAAAACTCTAATTTAAAATTTATAATTTAACATTTTTTTAATTATACTTTGCTACTAATTCTTTTGCTGCTGCTTCTAATATATTGGTAATTTCGTCAGTATATTTTCCTGCTTTTAAATCGTCTAATACATTTTTATGTTTGCGCTCTAAAAAGTCTAAAAATTCTTTTTCAAACTCACGTACTTTATTTACCGGAACCGAACGCAATAAATTTTTAGTTCCTAAATAAATAATAGCAATTTGCTGTTCAACACGTAATGGAGAGAATTGACCTTGTTTTAAAATTTCTACGTTACGCGAACCCTTATCTAGCACCGATTTTGTAGCTGCATCTAAATCAGAACCAAACTTTGCAAACGCTTCTAATTCGCGAAACTGAGCTTGATCTAACTTTAAAGTACCTGCAACTTTCTTCATTGATTTAATTTGAGCATTACCTCCTACACGAGATACAGAAATACCTACGTTAATTGCAGGACGAACACCTGAGTTAAATAAATTACCTTCTAAAAAAATTTGCCCATCAGTAATTGAAATTACGTTGGTTGGAATATATGCAGAAACGTCGCCGGCCTGTGTTTCGATAATTGGTAAGGCTGTTAACGAACCACCACCTTTTACCAAATGCTTTATTGATTCTGGCAAATCGTTCATTCCTTGAGCTATTGCATCGTTAGCATTAATTTTAGCAGCACGCTCTAATAAGCGACTGTGCAAGTAAAACACATCACCTGGATAGGCTTCACGTCCTGGGGGACGACGCAATAACAATGATACTTCGCGGTAAGCAACTGCTTGTTTTGATAAATCGTCGAATACAATTAGAGCCGGACGACCAGTATCTCTAAAAAATTCGCCAATAGCTGCACCAGCAAATGGCGCGTAAAATTGAATAGCCGCTGGGTCGGCAGCATTTGCAGCAACAACGCAAGTGTAAGCCATTGCGCCGTTTTCTTCTAATACACGTACAACGTTTGCTACAGTTGAACCTTTTTGGCCTATTGCAACATAAATACAAAATACAGGCTTACCTGCCTCGAAAAATTCTTTTTGATTAATAATAGTATCAATACACACCGCAGTTTTACCAGTTTGACGATCGCCAATTACTAATTCGCGCTGACCACGGCCAATAGGAATCATTGCATCAATTGCTTTAATACCTGTTTGTAAAGGTTCGGTTACAGGCTGTCGGTAAATTACACCCGGTGCTTTACGCTCTAAAGGCATTTCGTAAGTAGTACCTTTTATTGGTCCTTTTCCGTCAATAGGGTTACCTAAAGTATCAACCACACGCCCTAATAAACCTTCTCCTACTCTTAAGGAAGCAATGCGGTTAGTACGTTTACACGAAGAACCTTCACGGATACCTTCGCTACTGCCTAACAAAACGGCACCAATATTATCTTCCTCTAAGTTTAATACAATTGCTTGCAAACCAGTTTCAAATTCAATCAACTCACCCGATTGAACTTTAGATAAACCGTAAATACGGGCAATACCATCACCTACTTGTAATACCGTTCCTACTTCTTCTAAATCAGCTTCGCTTTTAAAGCCACTTAATTGTTGTTTTAATATTGCAGATACTTCTGCGGGGTTTATTTCAGCCATTTTGTTTACTTTTTAGTGCCTAGTTATTTTGTTTAATAACTAAACTTTTATATCCTTAATTAGTACTAATTAAATTTTCGGTATTTAAGAAATTTTTTCTTAAATCGTTTAATTTTCGTTTTACACTATGGTCAATTTGCGTATCATTTATAGTTAAAACAAAACCACCAATTAATGTACTGTCTACTTTTTGTATTAGTTCAACTGTGCCTGATGCAGATTGTTTTATTAAATTTAAAATTTCGTTTTTTAATTTATCATCTAATGCTACTGCTGAATAGACTGTGGCAGAGGTAATATTTAAAAAAGTTTTATATTGTTCGTCAAATGCTTTTGCAATAGCATTAATATGCTGTTCGCGGCGTTTAACAGCAATTAAATTTAAAAATGATAAGGTTATTAAAGTTACTTTATCTCCAAAAATTGATTTAAATATTTTTTGTTTTTTATCTGTATTAACAATTGGGCTATCTAACAAATTAATAAAATCGTGATTTTGCAAACACACTTGTGAAATTAACTTCATATCATTTCTTACAGCCTCTAATTGATTTTTTTCAATAGCAAGGTCAATTAATGATTTAGCATATCTTGAAGCAACACTCATTTAGTATCTTTTATTTAATTTAAATTTACTTCTTTCATTAAATTACTTACTAACGTTTTTTGCTTTTCGTCTGATGACAATTCTGATTTTAAAATTTTTTCAGCAATATCAATACTTAATGCAGCAACCTGATTTTTTAAATCGGCAATAGCGGTATTTTTTTCATTATTAATTTGCTCGCGTGCAGTTTTCATAATTCGTTCGGCTTCGGCTGTAGCTTTAGTTTTTGCTTCTACTAAAATACTTTCTTTCACATCTCGTGCTTCTTTTAGCATTGCATCACGTTCGGCGCGGGCTTCGTTTAAAATTTTTTCATTATTTGATTTTAATTCGCGCATATCGTTTAATGCACTTTCGGCGCTTGCTAAAGCATCTTCAATACCTTTTTCGCGTGTTTTAATGGCATTTAAAATTGGCTTCCATGCATATTTACCTAAAAGTAATAATAGTAAAATAAAGGTAATTGTTGTCCAGAATACTAAACCTATTGCTGGGTCAATTAAACTTGCTAAAATAAATAAACTCATTTTATATTGTTTTTATTGCTTAATTTTTTTCTTCTATTATCCTTCGTCTTTGCTAGGTATGACAGTTCAACATAACAAAAATAATTTAAACCAAGCTTTTACCAACCGTAATAGCTTGGTTAATTTTGATCGTTAATTACTTACAGATTAACGAAACAACAACTCCAAATAAAGCTACACCTTCTACTAAGGCTGCTGCAATTAGCATTGTTGTTGTAATTTTTCCTGATGCTTCAGGTTGACGAGCAATGGCATCCATTGCGTGTGCGCCAATTTGTCCTACACCGATACCAGCGCCTATTACGGCTAAACCTGCTCCGATTGCTGCGATACTTCCACCCATTTTGTTTTTGTTTTTATTTGTTATTATTAATTAATGTGCTTCCTTACCTTGCTCCTCGTGTTCTGGCTCTGCAACTGCTGAACCAATAAACAACGCTGTTAACATTGTAAATATATATGCTTGTAAAAATGCAACTAGCACTTCTAAAATATCAATAAATAATGCAAAAGCCACCGAAACGGGAGCAATATAAATACTTTTAAAAATAAATATCAATCCAATTAAAGATATGATAATAATGTGACCAGCTGTTATGTTTGCAAATAAACGAATCATTAAGGCAAAGGGTTTTGTTAATATTCCAAATACTTCGATAGGAATTAAAATAGGCCAAATAGCTTTAGGTGCATGTGGTAAAAATATATGCGACCAATAATGTTTTTTACCGTTAATATTTGTAACAATAAATGTAACCACCGAAAGTACCAATGTAAAAGCTATGTTACCTGTAAGATTTGCACTTATAGGAATTAAACCGAAAACATTATTTATTAAAATCATAAAAAATACCGTTAATAAATAAGGTACATATTTATCGGAAGTTGGTCCGATATTATTTTTAGCTAAATCATCGCGAACAAAAACAATTAACGGTTCTAAAAACGATTGTTTGCCCTTTGGCGCAGATGTTACGCCATGAAATTTATAAGCTTTAGCCACCGATGTAAAAATTAACAGCAAAACGATAGCAGAAATAAATAATTGAGCTACATTTTTGGTAATAGAAAAATCATAAACACTTTCTGAAACATCTGCTGAAACAATTTTTTCATCAATTAAACTGTAACCATTGTACTCTGCATGACCGTGTTCAAATTTGGTCGAAGAAAAGAACTGCATTCCCTTTGTACTCGAATAAATAATAATTGGTAATGGAATTGCAACAGCATCGTGTCCTTCGCCCCATAAATGCCACGAATGCGCATCTAAAATATGTTCGAAAGCAATCGCAGAAATATCAATTAGTTCTTCTTTTTTATCGGAATTAGTTTTATCATTAGTTTGGGCAGTGCTCACTTCTTCGTGCAGTTCTTCTGTTTGGCCATTAGCTTTAGAAGTAAAAGAAAATAAGAATAAAAAAGTTGCAATTAATAAACCAATGCCTATAAATTTGCTACGTGTATTGAGGTTACTAGTCATTTTTAAAAATTAGTTTATACTAAATTTTTTAATTCGGGTGCAAATGTAGGAGTTTTTTAACTAAAAACAACAGTTTTTTTTTGCAATTTTTTAAATTTTGTTATAAAAATGTTATGTAAATCAAAAACACATAAGTTTTAAAATTTATTCAGTAATTAAATAACAAGTGCATCGTATTAAACTTTACCTCAACTGTTAAAAAGGTAAAGAATTACTATATAAGATACAAAAAATTATTTTTATTGTATTTTAATAAAAATAATTAAAATTTGTTAGTATTTCCTCGCAAATAAATTCGGCAGCATTACCATTGCCATATATTTTTGGAAATTTTAAATCAGTAACTAAAATTAAATTATCGTAGGCTAATTTTATTTTAAATTCATCGGCATCGCAAATAATAGCAGCGCCGCATTCAACCAACTCTACCCATTCGGTTTCTGGGCGAAGAATGATACAAGGTTTTTCAAAATAAAAAGCTTCTTTTTGCACGCCACCACTATCTGTCATAACCAATTTACAATTTTTTTCAAGCGCAATCATTTGTAAAAAACTAGCGGGTTCAATAATTTTTAATTTATGATTTGATGAAACTTGGTTAAATAGATGTTTTGATAAATTAGTTTGTAATAGCTTTGCAGTGCGGGGATGCAAAGGTAATACTACTTCTATATTATATTTTATCGAAATATCATTTAGTGATTTAAAAAGTGCATTTAATCTTAAAGGATCATCTGTATTATTATTGCGATGAATAGTAGCAAGAATGAAATTATTTTTTTCGAGATTTAATTTTGCGATAATATCTGTTTTTGAATCAGAAATTGTGCTAAAGTATAAACTGTTATCGTACATAACATCGCCACAATGGTATATTTTAGGGTTGTTAGCAGAGTAGGGGGCAGAATTGTTTTGTTTAAAGCCTTCGTTTAATAAATTAGAAAAACCAGTTTTTGTTGGCGAAAATAAAAGAGTGCTAATATGGTCGGCCATAATACGGTTAACTTCTTCGGGCATAGCTTTATTATAAGAACGCAAACCTGCTTCGATGTGAACAACTGGAATGTAAATTTTACTTGCAGCTATTGCACCTGCAAGGGTAGAATTTGTATCACCATACAATATTATTGCATTAGGTTTTTCGGCAATTAAAATTTCTTCAATCCCTGTAATCATTATTGCTGTTTGTTTTCCGTGGCTGCCACTACCTACATTCAAATTGTAATTAGGTTGAGGTATTTGAAGTTCCTCAAAAAAAACCTGACTCATATTTGCATCGTAATGCTGACCAGTATGTACAATAATTTCAGTAATTTGTGTGTTGTATTTAGTTTTAATTGCTCTGCTTAATGCCGCAGCTTTAATAATTTGGGGTCGAGCACCAATAATGGTAACAATTTTTATCATAATTTTTTTTAAGGTTTTTTTAATAAACTATCAAAAGGCACACGGTTAGTAATCGAACGACCTAATGTAATTTCATCGGTATATTCTAATTCATCGCCCACTGCAATACCTCGAGCTATGGCACTTAGTTTAATAGAGTAGGGGGCAATTTTTCTAAAAATATAAAAGGAAGTGGTTTCGCCCTCCATAGTTGTGTTTAAGGCTAAAATTATTTCGTTTACCGAATTATTTTTTAATTTTTCTACAAGCGTTTCTATGGCTAAATTACTTGGACCAATCCCTTCTAATGGCGAAATTAATCCGCCTAAAACATGGTAATGCCCTTTGTAAAGCCCGGTATTTTCAATAGCTAACACATCGCGGTAATCTTGCACTACACAAATTATACTTTCGTCACGGCTTGGGTTTGAACAAATATGGCAAATAGTAGTTTCGCAAATGTTATGACATTTTACACAAAATTTTAAATCGTTTTTTAATTGTAAAACTAATTTGCTTAAGTTTTCGACGCTATGAATATCTTGTTTTATAATGTGCAAAACAAAGCGCAAAGCCGTTTTTTTACCAACTCCAGGTAGGTTTCCAAAGGCATCAACAGCTTGTTCAATTATTTTAGAACTAAATTCCAACTCTGTAAAATTAGTAATAATTTAAAAAGTAAATAGCTTCTTAATTTATTCACGCATTAATTGTTTAGAACTATTTTTTCATTAATAAAATTTAATCTTAAAAAAAGGAATCTTTATAACATAAAATTATGTCGCCAATTTTATTGTTCATATTCGTAATTTCTTATTTTGCAATATTGTTATTTGTTGCTTGGGTAACGGGCAGAAATTCTACTAACGAATCTTTTTTTATTGGTAATAAAAATAGTAATTGGATGTTAGTTGCTTTTGGTATGATTGGTACTAGCCTAAGTGGCGTTACCTTTGTAAGTGTACCAGGTGGTGTTGGAGCTGGCAATTTTTATTATTTTCAAATAGTACTTGGCTATTTATTAGGATATATTGTTATAGCCTATGTTTTAATTCCTTTATACTATAAATTAAATCTTACATCTATATATACCTATCTCGAAAAACGTTTTGGTGTAAATGCGCATAAAGCAGGTGCATTCTTTTTTATTTTATCTCGTTTGGTGGGCGCTACCGCACGTTTGTATTTAGTAATAAGTATTTTACAAATCTTTATTTTTGATAAATTGCATATTCCTTTTGAACTCACGGCTTTAGTAATTCTTATTTTAATATTACTGTATACCTTTGAAGGTGGTGTAAAAACTATTATTTATACCGATACCCTTCAAACCACAGGTATGTTATTAGGACTTGTTGTTTGTATTATTTTTATTGTAAAAGCAATGGGTTTAGATTTTTCTAGTGCATTAACGTTAATGAATGAAAAAGGATATACCAAAATTTTTAATACCGATATTAAAGCTAATTCGTTTTATTTAAAACATATTATAGGAGGTATGTTTATTGCCATAGCCATGACTGGCTTAGACCAAGAGATGATGCAAAAAAATATTAGTGTCAAAACCATTAAAGATTCTCAAAAAAATATTCTGTCTTTTTCTTTTGTATTAGTTTTAGTAAATTTTTTATTTTTATTTTTAGGTGGAATGCTTTATTTATATGCTACTTCAAAAGGAATTAAAGTGGCACCCGATGATTTATTTCCAACAATTGCATTAAGTGATGCTTTTAGTGGCGCTATAGGAATAATTTTTATACTTGCTTTAATTTCTGCTTTGTTTCCTAGCGTTGATGGCGCTATTACATCTATCACATCTTGTTTTTGTATTGATATTTTAAGTTTAAATAAAAGCTTGGCTAACGAAAAAGAAAAGCGTAAAACGCGTTTAAAAGTTCATTTTTCATTTGCTGTATTATTCTTTTTAATGGTGCTTATTTTTAAGGCAATTAACGATAAGTTGATAATAGATTTTATTTTAAAATTTGCTAGTATTACTTACGGACCTTTATTGGGAATGTTTTCATTTGGTATTTTAACTAATAGATTATTAAATGATAAATGGGTTTGGATAATTTGCATTATTGCTCCCTTGGTGGTTTTAGGAATTGATGTATGTTGCAGCCCTGAATGGTACGAAAAAAAATTACATATTTCGTTAGGATTAAAATCTTTGTCAGAAAGTATTTTTAGTGGCTATAAAATAGGTAATGAACTAATTTTAATAAACGGTATTTTTACTTTTTTGGGTTTGTTTTTTATTTCTAAAAAAAGCTCAGCAATAAATCAGTAAATTTTTTCTTTCCTTTTATAAAATGCTCGTAAACAATGTATCCATCATACATTAATGATACATCATATTTAAATCCTTTAACTTGTTTAATTTTTTTGCGTTTGGCAAGTGTTGAGGGTAAAAAGAAATAATATGAAAAATGAGCTCTTAACACAGCGAAAAAATGTTTTGGCTGTCCTTCAAATAAAAATTTAAAAGCCGCTACACTATCTAAATTCATACGGTAAAAAATTTTAAAAAATAAAAATTTAGGAGGATGATTTTTAGTAAGTGTTATTAAACTGTTTCTAAAATTTAAAAAAGTTTTTTGAGAAGATAATTTATTTAAAGTTCCTCCGCCAACATGGTAAACGGTTGATAGCGGTTCGATATAAATTTTATACCCAACATTTTTTAATCGCCAGCATAAATCGATTTCCTCCATGTGCGCAAAATAATCGCGGTCAAAACCATCAACTTGCCAAAAAGCTTTAGCATTTACAAATAAGCACGCACCTGTTGCCCAAAATACTTCAGTAGAATTATTATATTGATTTTTATCTTCTTCTATACTATTAAAAATTCTGCCTCTGCAAAATGGGTAGCCATAATTATCAATAAATCCGCCACTTGCGCCTGCATATTCAAATAAATTACGTTTATTATAATCTAATAATTTAGGCTGACAAGCTGCAATTTTCTCATTACTTTGCATTAACATTACAATGGGTTCTATCCAATTTTCACTTACCTCAACATCACTATTTAGAAGTACATAAAAATCGGCGTCAATTTGTTTTAATGCTAAATTATAGCCCTCTGCATAGCCAAAATTACCAGCATTGTTAATGATGGTTACCTCTTTAAAATTTGTTTGTAAATAGGTTATCGAATCGTCATAACTACCATTATCTGCCACATAAATTTTATGTGGTGAAGAATATTTTATTACCGTTGGTAAAAATTTCTGTAAAAAAAGCTTCCCATTATAGTTTAAAATTACAATTGCTACTTTTAAATTGCTCATAAAAAATTAGCGAGGATTGTTGTAAATCTCATTAAACTGATTGTTATCGTTACCTACAGGTGTGTTATTATCAGGGTTTGCCAATCCATTGTTATTTCTTCGTGTAACTTCAAATTGCCAGCGTTCGTTATAAATTTCGCCGCGCATGTTGCTATGTATAAGGTTATAACAATCGTCACCTAACATTTTACTTACAAATACAAATTTACGATTACTAAAAAATTGATTGTTGCTTCTATCGTTTAAACGGTAATACTGCCAAATTTCGTAAGGAAAAGTATTTTCTTCGGCAAATTGTTGCGAGCGCTGGTTGGGCGCACCATATTGCAAATATACCCTCCCACGCTCGGTGTAATAACCTGGTTGTTTGCCACATTTAAATAAAACCATTACTTGTTGAACATCTTTATAATAATTTGCCCACAATTTTAAAGGATTAGCTGTATCGGCTGCGTACCTTTGCCAAAAATCTATTATAAATTTTTTCATTAATTCGGGTTCTTTTTTTATCGACTGACTAATTACTCTATCTTTATCTATATTATTTGCAATTGGCCATAAACATTCAACAAACATTTTTAATGTATCAGCATTGTTACAAGCACCAAAATAATCAGCTATTGTTTTTTTTGCATCAAATCCTGTTAACGCAATAATATCAATGGCTTTATTTAAACGTTGAAAAAAATATTTTTTTTGAAACTGTAATTTGTTGGTTTCATCGCGCACTTCAACTACCAAATTATAATTACCACTACCTAATTTAGTAATGTCTATTTTTGTTAATAGTGGATTTACTTTTGCTGCAATTTGTTTTTTAAAACTAGCGTAATTATCTAATTTTTTGTAATTATTGTTAGTTTCGATAAAGTAAGAATAAATAAAAGGTTTATTTTTTCCTAAAATAGTATCAGTATTGTAAGTTTCAAAATAAAAAGCTAATTCGTTTTGCGATTCTGGAAAATAATTTACGTTATATGGTATTAAATCGTAGCCACTTTTTGTAAGCGCAGTAGGGCTTGTAGCTTTTTTATATGATTCTAAAGTTTGAATGCTTGAGGATTGGATTTTGTTTGCATTAAACGACATTACTATAACCTCTTTGGTAACTAATGGTTTTTGTTGCGAATTAAAATTGTCGCTTAATTGAGTAACTACTGTGTAAGTGCCGTTTGGCAGAGTATAACGTTGATTATCAATAAACGAAGGAATAGATAAACTATCGTTAAAAAACGGACCTTTTAAATTGTATTTATTGGCTTTTATTATAATAGAATCTTTAAATATTGTAAACAGTATGGCTACTGAATTTTGAAATTTGCCATCAATTTTTTTTACTTTTAAGGAGTAGCCATTTAATGTAATATAAGTTTCTAAAAATGGAGTATTATTTGGAACATTAAAGGCTCCATAATTAAAATAGGCAATAATTTGAGCGTTTAAATTGCAAACAAACAGTATTGCCAAAAGAATTATTTTTAAACGACTATTTATAAAGCCAATCAATTAAGATATAAAGTTAGGCAATAAATTTTTAAATATTTGTTTGTTGAATTAAAAAAAAACGTACTTTTGCCCTTCGGTTTTGGAGAAATGGCAGAGTGGTCGAATGCGGCAGTCTTGAAAACTGTTGAGGGTTACACCTCCGGGGGTTCGAATCCCTCTTTCTCCGCTGAAAGGGATTTAATACTCTGAGTAGTATTAAGTCTCTTTTTTTATTGTTTAATGATAAACTTTTTACAGTCAGAAATAGTTGTTATTTTCTATTTACGAAAAAAATGTATTGTAAAGTTACATCAATGGGATTATGAAAATAATTACTTATGTAAAATACAAAAAGTATAAATTTAATGTTGATAAATTTGCTTTAGCGTAAGCATTAGATAATCGTTGGGGTTATTCGCATTATAACGGAAAAGAAAATTCTAAATAACATGATTTTAAATTAGGAAACAGGGAGTAACCAGATATGAAACAAAAACTGGCAATCTTCTTTTTTTTATTTTTATCTATCATTTAAATTTATCTAAAAATGACACAATTTTGAAACTCTTTCGTACTATGAGTATATTAACCGTTGCAAAGTAGAAATGTAAGCCAATATTGAAAAAATGGCTTATATAATTACAAAGCTAAGTAAAAATTACCACAGTTTTAAAAAGGGAACTTTTAGAGTTGCTGTTTTGATGGCGGTTGAGGTCAATAATATTAATCAAATCATAAGCATAACAGCTTTTTGTAATTATGAGCCAAAGTTTTTAAATGATACTGCATTATATACATAAACAACATAAATATCAAAAAATGATTTTTAGGAATAGGCAATTTCAATACACTGATGGTGAAAAA
>Ga0163144_10001274_pt1 | contig 59426 bp, 43 predicted proteins | sample OliLak19BULKMAT1_FD_123175 | JGI IMG/M metagenome (GOLD analysis project Ga0163144, IMG submission 123175) | Freshwater microbial mat bacterial communities from Lake Vanda, McMurdo Dry Valleys, Antarctica - Oligotrophic Lake LV.19.BULKMAT1 | ecosystem: Environmental > Aquatic > Freshwater >...
CAGGGCGGGACGTGGTCTTTCCCTTTCGGCAGCTCAGGCCCGTTCGGCGACGATCTTGAAGGACGATGGAAAACGGCGGAAGAGGCCCTTTACGAGTTCCTTGACTACACGGTCAATCGGGCCCGAAAGTTCAGGAGCACCATCTACTCGGGCGGAGATTGGTTCGACATCCACGCGACCACGCTCCCCGAAGCTCCCCGTCCCGCCCCCTGATTCCCGATGCCGTCCCGCAACGGGTGAACTCCCGGGTGCCAGCGTTGTCGCAGGCTCGGCGGCAGTATGGCTTCCCCCGCTGCCACCGAACCAGAGCCGCCGCTCACGTATCGCCGTATTGAAAGCGGGCGGGACGTCAGGAACGCCCCGCCCGTATTGTGTTTTTGGCCCGTCGTCGGGCCTCCGTCTGCGTTAGCAGCCGCCCGCATCCCACTGGGCGAAGAAGCCGATCACGTCGTCCGAATCGGCGTCGCTGTCGCCGTCGGCGTCCGCGCACTCTCCGCCCTCTTCCCATGTGCCCAGGTACGCGATCACGTCGTCGGTGTCGAAGTCGGCGTCGCCATCAAAGTCGGCGATGCAGCCGCCGCCCGCCCAGTTACACTGTGAACCGGCCGGTCCGCCGCACGAAACGGTGAGCGTGCCCGTCCCCGTGGCCCCGTTGTAGCCGGCTACGCGGATGAGGTACGCAGCGCCCGCCGAACCGGCGAACGTGAGGCTGGAGCGCGTGCCGCTGCACGCGTCGTCGTTGCACGCGATCGATGCGGCACCGGTACCGGGGCACGCCGAGCCGTAGACCGCGAGCACGCTGTCGTAACTCGCCGCGGCGCACGTCGTCACCGTCACCGTCCCGGTGCACGACGCCGTGTAGCGGTACCAGATGTCATTGCCCGCCCCGCCGCAGGCCATCGGGCCGTCGGTGGTCGCCCCCACGGTTGTGTACGGGAACGCGCCGTTGCCGATGGAAGGAGCCGACGCGCACGCGTTCGAGCCGTTGGTGCTGCACGAGGGCGGCGTCACGGCGAGCGTGAATGTGCCGGTCGCGCCGTTGTAGCCTGCCACGCGTACCCGGTAACTGGCGCCTGCCGTGAGGCTCACGTTGAGTGACGAGGCGGTGCTGCTGGAGCAACCGCCCGCGCCGCCGGAGCCGTGGTCGTCATTGCAGGCGATGCTGGCCCCACCGCACGCGGCATGAACGCTCAGCACGCTGTCGAAACTGGCGGTGCAGGTCGCGAAGCGATGGCTGCCGGTGCAAGTGGCGGTGAAGGAATACCACACATCGGGGGAGGTGCTGGAAGAGCCGCACGAAGCCGTGCCGTCGTTGGTGGCGCCGACGGTGGTTCCGGAGGCCGAGCCCGTGAGGGCCGTCGCGCTGCCGCAGGCGTCGTTCGCCGGGCCGGGAGGAGGAGTTCCGCCTCCGCACGGATTGAGCGTCGCCCGCGCACTCACGAAGTTGGGCTTGTCGATACGGGTTGCGATGTTGTATGAACTGCCCGCGCAGTGGCTGACGATCCCGATGATCTGGTTCGAGGCATTGAGGAAGCCCGACCCGGAGTTTCCGCCGCGGATGTCGTTGTTGTAGTAGTAGTGCGTGCCGAAGACGTTGGTGATGTTCCCCCCGCTGTATTGCTGCACTTGGCTCCGCGTGCAGGTCGTATCAACCCCGTATCCCCAGATGTTGGACGCCGCGTTCACCGCTGCCGGCGCGGTCGCCAAGGAACGGAACGTGCCGTATCGGCCGAACGGACGCTGACCAAGGTTGTTCGTGCCGACGTTCAGGACCGCCCAGTCGGCCCCGACGCTGCTGGGGTTGGCGTTTTCAAAGAGCCAGTTGGTGATCGGGAATTGATCTGCAACGGGCGGCGCAACGGTGCCGCAGCCCGACGTGCTGGCGGGCACGTTGAAGTGCATCACCAGGTTCGACTGACCGTCCACGCAGTGCCCGGCGGTCACCATGCCGCCGCCGGTGTTGCAGTAGACGCTGCCCGTGCACCCCACGGGCATGATCCGCCCCGACCATGTCTCGGAGGAGAGCGCCCGCGTGTCGGTGCCGCCGATGATGCCGCACTGCCCGTTCGCGCCCGCCGGACGGATGCCCATATCGATCCCGAGATCCTTGATCGCCAGCCGATTGCCGGCGGTATTCGGTCCTGCGATCACCTCCACCAGGACCGTGTCACCATTGAAGTACGCTGTCGTATTCCCCCACAACAGCATGCCATCAACGCCCAGTTCCTGAACCTCACCATCCAGCACACTGGTCACCCGCACCCGGGTTCCCTCCGCGAGATCCGCCTGCGAGAAGTACAGCCGCATGAAACTCGAACCTGGCATCGTGATCGGAAACGCCGCCACGATCTCCGGCTTCGGGGTCGGATTGACCAACTCGCCGGTGTCAAACTCAAACCGCACAATCGACCCGATCGGGGATTGAGGGTTCTCCTGAGCCCACGCCCTGCCTTGGGCCGTCAACGCCGCCATCGAGATAAGAGCCATCACCGAAAGGCCTCTGAAACACGTCATGTTGTGCTCCCACAGTTGGACGATCGAACCCGGGGCTCTGCGGCTGCAACGCCGCCGAATTTCTACCGACCCCATCAACGTCCGAAAACTCAACATACCAGAGAACCGGGTGCGGGTCAACACGAAATTTACCCGGGTAACTGCGGGGTACAAGGTGTCAAGTGTGCCGCAACTGCGCTCAAAGACGCGAATAAACGGATTTCGACAGAGCATTCCGCGCCAGTTGTCACGGGTCTGATCGAGATATTTGCGGAGTTTTTCCCGCCGCGGTGGCGCCGCTCACGCGTCACGTTCGGAACGCCGAGTTGGGCTCGGTCGGGTCATCATTTGCACGCGATCAAATCGCCAATTCCAACCCCGGGAAAGCCGCCGTGCAGCGCGGCCGACCTACACTTGTTCGACGCGTCGCCCTGTGTGTTTTCGAGGTTTTCGCTCCACAGGGGTCGGTTTCGCGGCACGGCAATGAGCGGATCGCGGGAGCACCTTGCATGGCATTCGGCTTGACGTTCGGCTCACTCCGTTGCTCGCGTCTCTCTTCTCTCCAAAGCGGTATTTCCGGCGAAGAGCCCCCTTCCGGTCAGCCGCCGGTGGACGGAACCGACAAGCCCGATCGCCACGGCCGGATCGTTGAGCTGGACATCCAGAAGGAACTCAAGGACAGTTACCTGACCTACGCGATGAGCACGATCATGGATCGTGCCTTGCCCGACGTACGCGATGGAATGAAGCCCAGCCAGCGCCGCATCCTGGTGGCGATGAATGATCTCAACCTGAAGCCCAACCGCAAGCATCTGAAGTGCGCGAAGATCGCGGGCAACACCTCGGGCGACTACCACCCGCACGGCGAGGCCGTCATTTATCCCACGCTCGTCGGCATGGTCCAGAAGTGGCGTATGCGCGTGCCCGTGATTGATCCTCAGGGTAACTTCGGCTCGATCAACGGCGACCCGCCCGCGGCCATGCGGTACACCGAAGCCCGGATGACCGCCGCCGCGGTTGACATGTTGGCCGACCTCAAGCTCGACACCGTTGACTTTCAGCCCAACTACGACGACCGCCTGATGGAGCCGACGGTGCTCCCGGGCAAGTTTCCGTACCTGCTCATCAACGGCGGGATCGGCATCGCCGTGGGCATGGCGACCAGTCTCCCGCCGCAGAATCCGACGGAGATACTGGACTCCATCATCCGTGTGGTCGACAACCCCGAGATTGGCCTCGATGAACTCATGAAAGACGTGCTGGACGAAACCGGCACGATTCTGCGATACGGTGCCAAAGGACCGGACTTCCCGACCGGTGGGATCATTCACGGCCGCCGCGGCATCATCGAGGCCTACCTCACCGGCCGCGGCAAAGTCACGATGCGCGGCACCTGTCACGTCGAGCCGCTGGGCAAAGACCGCCAGCAACTCGTGATCGACACGATCCCGTACAACCTCGTTCAGGAAGGCGTCGTCAAGAAAATTGTCGAAGCCGTGGACGACGACCGCATCCGGGACGTTTCCGACGTCCGGGACGAATCCGGCCGCGAAGCCCAGACCCGGATCGTGATCGAACTCAAACGCGGGGCCGACCCCCGTGTCATCGAAAATCAGTTGTACGAGTTCACGTCGCTCCAGGACACGTTCTCGATCATCAACATTGCGCTCGTCAACCGCCAACCCCGCACGATGGGGCTGATCCAACTCATCGAGTGCTACATCGATCACCGCGTCGAGGTCATCACCCGCCGCACCCAGTTCCTCCTCCGAGAGGCTCGCAAGCGGGCCCACGTTTTGGAGGGCCTCATCTTCGCCGTGTGCGACATCGACGAGGTGATCCGCCAGATCCGCGCCAGCAAGGCCCGCGAAGAAGCGATCGAACGCCTCATGGCGATGCGCTTCCGCATCGCCCCCGATCACCCACTCGCCCCCCGCATTCCCGCTTCGCTGCTCGCCGCGGTTCAGAGCGCCGGCGAGGGCGGAGTCACGCTTACCCGCGTTCAGGCCGAGGCCATCGGCGCCATGCGGCTCATCCAACTCACCGGGCTGGAGATCGAGCGGCTCGCTTCGGAATATTCCGCCATCAGCGCCGAGATCGACGGATACCTGGCGATCCTTGCCGACCACCAGAAGGTACTCGACATCATTCGGGCCGACTGCCTCGAGATGCGGGCCCGATACGCCACGCCCCGTCTCACCGTCATCGAGGATTCCGGGGCCGACATCAACATCGCGGAACTGATCCCCCGCGGCACCGTGGCCCTCACCATCAGCCATCACGGGTACATCAAGCGCGTCCCGCTCGATACGTATCGCCAGCAGGCCCGGGGCGGCAAGGGCATCAAGGCGTCTGACTCCAAGGACGATGACTTTATCGAACACCTGTTCGTCGCCGAGACCCACGACGACCTCCTCTGCTTTACCGATTCCGGCCGCGTCTTCAAGATCAAGGTTTTCGAGGTCCCGGAGATGAGCCGGACCAGCCTCGGCCGCGCCATCGTCAACATCATCGGCCTCAAAGACGGAGAGCGCACCTGCGCCTACCTCAGCGTCCGCAATTTCGAAGAGGGTAGCAATTACCTCACTTTCGTGAGCCGTAACGGCATTATCAAGCGCACCCCGCTCAAAGACTACCGCAACGTTTCGGCCGGCGGCCTCATCGCCGTCGGGCTGAAGGAAGGCGACTCGCTGCTCGACGTCACGCTCACCGACGGCAACGACGACGTACTTCTGGCCACCGCGGGCGGAATGTCCATCCGCTTCAGCGAGCAGGACGTCCGCGTCATGGGCCGCCCCGCGGAGGGTGTCAAAGGCATCGAGCTCGACGACACCGACGAGGTTATCGGCCTCGTTCGCGTCGAGATGACGCTCGATGCGGACAGCGATCTCATGACCGCCGAGCCCACTGTCCGCCTCCTCACCATCACCGACAAGGGCTACGGCAAACGCACCGCCATCGACGAATACCGCGTCCAGCCCGAAACCGGCAAGGCCCGCAGCCAGTCCCGCGGCGGCAAAGGTCGCGTGGATATCAAACTCACCGACAAAAACGGTCGCAGCATTGCCTCTCTCGATGTCCGTGATTCCGACGACGTGGTCGTCATCACCAAGCAGGGTCAACTCGTCCGAATGTCGGCCGCCGCCATCCGGGATTGCGGCCGCGGCACCCAGGGCGTCCGTGTTGTCGCCCTCAACGATGGCGACGAAGTGATCGCCGCGGCGAAGGTCGCGCACGATGCCAGCGCGGAAATTGCCCTTCCGGCCCCGCCGGATGCAGCCCCGCCCAACGGACCCCCCGAAGGATCAACCGGCTGAAACCGGTCCGTCATTTCCCAACGTGCTGAGGCTGAAGCTCCCACCAAGTGTCCTGGTCAGACAGTTTCACGTAGGTCCGCATCTTCGTGAGAGACCGCTGGATGTCCTCACGACCCTCGCCGTATGCGTGGGCAAAGATTCGGTCGATCATGGCATCGCGGTACGCGGTGCCGCTGTTGCCACTCTGCGCGGAGGCTACCTCGTCGTGAAAAGCGTTGACCCCCCACACGAGGTACTCGCCGATCCGCTTCTGATCCGGGGCCTGAGCCATCAGGTGTAACATGTGTGGCTGCCATTCGGCAAAGTCCGCCTCCGCCTGCATGTTCTGTCGGTCGTACCTCTCGGAGCGTAGCTCGGCGCGGTGGATCCGCAACCCGACCATCACGAGGGCTCCGACGCCCACGACAACACCACCCACCACGCCCTTCGCATCCATAATGATTCCCCCTGTGTTGGCTGCCAGAATACCAAGGAGCCACCCGCAATGCAACCGTTCCGGGTCGCGAACTTGGCAGTCCCCTGGGCGTATGGTGCGGTGGGAACGCCCGTACACTTGGAAACGCCATGTCGAACGATTGGTCCGAAAACATCGTCCTCTGCGAACTCAGCGACGAACCCGTCCTCTCGGATGAGTTGATCTCGATCACCCTGCGGGCCGAGCGACTGGCCGAGCCGATGCCGCACGTCGTTCTGAATTTCTCGGCCGTCACCTATGTCAATTCGTCCAACCTCGCCCAGTTAATCAAGCTCCGCAACGTCATGAAGCAGCGGGACGCCTCCCTCAAACTATGCTCTGTGCACGAGGAGGTTCGTTCCATCTTCGGCCTCACCGGCCTCGACAAAATTTTCCGCTTCGCCCCGGATCCCATGACCGCCCTCGCTGGGCTTCAGCTGGAAGAGACGGGGCAGTGACGGCGATCATCGCGGACCCGGCCCCGGAGACATCTCCGTTGCCCTTGGCCGCGGTCGCCGAGCTGCGGGCCCTCTCCAAAACCTACTACAAGCCCGACGGCTCGATCATGGTCGAGGCGCTCAAGACGATCGACGTCACGATCACCCGCGGCGAGTACGTCGCGATCATGGGTTCGTCCGGCTCCGGAAAGAGCACGTTGATGAACGTGTTGGGATGCCTCGACCGCCCCACCGCCGGGGAATACCTCCTCGATGGCAAAGACGTCGCCCGCATGCCCGACGACGAATTGAGCGAATACCGGGGACGGAAAATCGGCTTCGTCTTCCAAGCGTTCAACCTCATCCCGCAACTCACGATCCTTGAAAACGTCGCGGTGCCGCTGTTCTACCAAGGGCTCAAAAAGTCCGAGCGCGAGGCACGGTCATCCGCCATTTTGGGGCTGGTGGGGCTCGATGACCGCCTGGACCATCGGCCGCGCGAGCTCTCCGGCGGTCAACAGCAGCGAGTGGCGATTGCGCGAGCGCTGGTCACCAATCCGGTCGTGCTCATGGCCGACGAACCCACGGGCAACCTCGATTCCAAGACCGGGCAACAAATCCTCGAACTCTTCGAAGGTTTGCACGCCAAGGGCATGACCATCATCATGGTCACCCACGACGACAGCATCGCGGAGCGCTGCCGCAGGGTGGTACGGCTCAAGGACGGCGTGGTGGAGTTTGATCGACGTCGCGGTTAGCCAGGCGGTTAGGCGTCGACGGGTGCGGCTTGGCGCCCGTTCATGCCGGGTTTGAACACGACTTTCGTACATCCATCCTGTTGTTTCTCGAAGATTTCATAGGCTTTGGGAGCTTGGTCCAGCGGCAGGGTGTGCGAGATGATCGACTCCGGGCGTAGCGTTCCTTCGATGATTTTTTCGAGCAAAAGCCGGTTGTAGCGGTGGACCGGCGTCTGTCCCATCCGGAACTTAAGCCCCTTGTTGAACGCAATGCCGATCGGGAAGGTATCAACCATCCCGGAGTATGCTCCGATGAGAGAAATGGTGCCCGCCTTACGGCATACGCGGATCATTTGACGCAACACCGCCGGGCGATCACTCTCGATTTTGAGGGCCTGCTTGACGCGGTCGATGGCGCCCATCACACCATGCCCGTGGGCTTCCATGCCGACAGCGTCCAAGCAGGCGTCGGGCCCACGTCCGCCGGTCGCGTCGTGCAGCGCTTCAAAGATGGATTCCGCCTCGTAGTTCACCGTCTCGGCCCCGAAGGCGCGGGCTTTTTCAAGGCGTTCCGGCACCGAGTCGATGGCGATGACGCGCTCCGCGCCCTGTACGAACAAACTGTGGATCGCGAGCAGACCCACCGGCCCGCATCCCCACACGGCCACCGTGTCACCGGGCCGAACACCGCAGTTTTCGGCACCGAACCAACCCGTGGGCAAGATGTCAGAAAGAAAGAGAACCTTCTCATCGGGGATCCCCGCGGGGACTTTCAGTGGACCGACGTCCGCGAAAGGAACGCGGACGTACTCAGCCTGTCCGCCGGCGTACCCGCCGGTGATGTGGGTGTAACCGAACATTCCGGGCACGGGGCCGCCGAACGCGGGCTCGATTTCAGCGGCGTTGGGATTGGTGTTATCGCAGGCCGACCACTCGCCCATTTTGCAGAAAAAGCAGGCACCGCATGATAAATGAAAGGGCACCACCACGCGATCGCCCTCTTTCAGGTTCTTGACCGCGGAGCCCACCGCGACGACCTCGCCCATGAACTCGTGGCCGATGATGTCGCCTTTTCTCATTCCCTTGAACACATTGTTGTAGAGGTGAAGGTCGGAACCGCAGATGGCTGTCGACGTCACACGGACGACGGCGTCGCGCGGGTTCATGATCTTGGGGTCGGGGACCTCCTCGACCCTCACGTCCTTGGTGCCGCGCCAGCATACTGCTTTCATTGAACATCCTTTCCGGCAACGTCGCGGACGTCGGAATCAGTCATGCGTTCCGAATCGTCGCCGCCCGCGCCATCATCTCTCCCCGCACCGACCGACTGGCCTTTGACGACGGCCACTTCGCCGGTCTCCATCACCTGTCGAAAGCGATGCAGGGCGTTACGCACCTGACCCTGCGCATCGTCGCCTGTCATTTTGCCGAATGCCGCAACGACTTTGCCGCCGGGCGGCAGATATTCCAGCGAAACGCGAACAATGGTTCCGCGGTCGGGCGAGAGCGGGTCAAAGGAGATGGTCCCAGCACTCTCGACGTTGCTCCCGGGACGTGTCCGCCAAACGATCCGCTCTCCGGGACGATCGTCGATTATCTCGGCCTCCCAGGTCGCTTCCTGGCCGAACGGGCCCTTGGTTACCCAGCGCGAGACGGTCGGGCTTATCTGCTCGACCGAGTGGAGATGGTCGATGAACCTGGGCAGGTCCTCAAGGTTACGCCACGCCTGATAAAGGTCGTTCGCGGAACGCATAATGGTGGTACAACCCGTGGCGTGGATTCCATCCTTATAGAACCGCTCGGCTTGGCGCTGGTCTTTTGGCACGGCACAACCCTTTCACGGCTCAAATCTCGGTGTCGCAAAGGCGGGGGAGGTGCGGGCGGCATTCATCGCCCCGACGCCAAACCATCGCCCGGGCACATAATGTCAGGATGAAATCGGCGTTTATGCGCACGCGTTTTCTCATGGACGGAGATACGCCCCTGCGCAGGGGCAACCGCCGCGACTCTCGATTGACCGCGGTCACGAACGACTGAATGCCGGGTTCCAAGCCCTCGAAACGCGGCCTATTCCTTTTTCCATACGGGCCACCGGCCCGGCGTCCAGCGGGCTCCCGCCGCATCGAAGCGGGCTTCAAGGGCGGCAAGATCGGTTTCAACCAGCGTGCGAAGACTCGCGAGCAGGGTGTCCAGTTGCCCGCTGGCGATTTCAAACTGCTCGACTTGGGTCTTAGTATGCCCCGCCGTGGTGTCGCCGAGCCCTCCGTACACGCTGTAGACTCGCTCCGCGATCGAGGGCGGCCGGGGCTCCTGGCGGCGGTCCGCGGCATCGTCGCCACTGAGGTCGGTACGGATCGCGGCGAGGCGGACGCGGAGGGCCTCGACCTCCGCCAACGTCTCGATCGGCACACCGCCCGTTTGAGTGACCGCGCGCCGGAGAAGCGTGATGCGATTCGCCGCGTCGTTGAGAATCGAATCGGTCGCCGAAACGGCCCCCTGCAACCGATCGGCCTTGGCCGCAAACTCGGCGGTGTCGGCTGCGTTCACAAAGCGGAGTTCATCCAGCGGGCGAACCTCGAAGGGTTCGGGGGCCGTCAATTCCGCAACCACGCCGTCGATCACGCGGCAAAGGGTCGCCGTGTAGGAGCCGGGTAACGCGAGCCGTCCGCCGCCACCCGGGAGCGAGTGTTCGGCCGGCCCGACCGCCGAATGCCGAAGATCCCAGACGACGCGATGGACGCCGGCGGTGCGGGGCGCGGGGACGACGCGGATGGAAACCCCCTCGAACCGGACATCGACGAAGATTTCGGGCTCTTGCTCCAGCATCTCGGCACGGGTCTGCTCAAGCGCGGGGTACACAGCGTCCTCTTTTCCCTGGGCTTCCTTGCGCCGTTCGGCGAGGGTCATGATCTTCTCTTTGAGACTGAACGTGAAGGTCGCCCCGTGCGGCGGATTGGCCGCGGCATAATGCGAAGCCCCGGACCACCCGCGACCCGCTCCGCCGCCTAAGCGGGACCGCGGAATGAACGCCAACGCCGGCTTGACCGGGAAGAACGCCGCCGGTCTGGCCAGGATCTCGTCCGTGGCAAGCCGCAACGGCGAATAGTCATCGACGATGTAAAACCCGCGTCCGAACGTCGCCAGGGCAAGGTCGTTCTCGCGCCGCTGAATGTCGATATCGCGGACGGCGATCGTCGGGAGGCCGGAAATCTTGACCCACTTCAGCCCGCCGTCGATGGTGTAGTAGGCGCCGAACTCGGTGCCGACAAAGAGCAGCCGCGGATTGACGTGGTCCTGCGCGATCGTGAGGGCCGTGTTGTTCGCCGGAAGGTCGCCCGCGATCGAACGCCACGTCTCGCCCGCGTCGCCGCTCTGCATGACGTACGGCGTGAAGTCGCCGTTTTTATGGTTGTCGAACGTCGCGAAGACCGTCTCGGCCTCATGCCATCCTGCTTCGACGTCGGACACATACGTCATATCGGGAACCACGGGCAGTGCTTCGATCTTTCTCCACGTCGCCCCGCCGTCCTTGGTCACATGCACAAGCCCGTCGTCGGTACCCACATACAACAGCCCTTCCCGCACCCGCGACTCCGAGAGCGCCACACAGTTCCCGAAGATCGACGTACTCATGTGCTTCGCGACCGCATCGATCGTCTGCACCTTCCCCATCACCTTCAGGGTGTTGCGATCGAGGTTCCGCGTCAGGTCCGGGCTGATGGCCTCCCACGAGTCGCCCCGATCGTCCGAGCGGAAGATGCGGTCGGCCCCGAAGTACAACCGCGTGTGACTGTGCGGGCTGATGAGCAGCGGCGAATCCCAGTGCCACACATACGGAGCCTCGCCGACTTTCTCACGCGGCTTGATATCGGTTGACTCTCCCGTCAACCGATCGAAGCGAACCAGACCCGCGTGCTGCCACTGCCCGTAGACGATGTTCGGGTCGGTCGGGTCGATGGCGGGCTCAAACCCGTCGCCCCCCACCACCACAAACCAGTCTTCGTTCGGGATGCCCAGCCGGTCGGTCGTGCGCGATGGGCCGCCCAGCGTGCTGTTGTCCTGCGTTCCGCCGTACACATTGTAAAATGGTTCCGCGTTGTCCACGGCCACTCGGTAAAACTGCATCACCGGCAGGTTCTCGAAATGCCGCCAGTTGCGGCCCAGATCGAAGGTTTCGTAGATACCGCCGTCGCACCCGGCGATCAGGTGATCGGTGTTCGCCGGGTCAATCCAGAGCGCATGGTTGTCCACATGTTTGTCGCCGCCCTCGATGCTCCGCCAGTTGGAGCCGCCATCGTCCGACATGTGCAGATATGTGTCCATCGAGTACACCCGGTTCTTGTTGTGCGGATCGGCGAACAACTCCTGGTAGTACTGCGGACTCGTGCTGACATAACCGCTCCGCTTCTCCCACGTTCCGCCCGCGTTCGTCGAGCGATACACCCCGGACTGACCCTCGGCCGCCTCCACGATCGCGTACACCGTGTCCGGGTCCGCGGGCGAGATCGCCAATCCGATGCGCCCTTTCTCGACGCCCGGAAGCCCGCTGTCGGTCTTCGACCAGGTCACACCGGCATCCGTGGATTTGTAAATATTCGACTCCGGCCCCCCGTTGATCAGCGTCCACACATGCCGGCGACGCTGGTACGCCGTGGCGTACATCACGTCGGGGTTGCGCGGGTCCATGCGTACCTCGCTCACGCCCGTGTCATCCGAGATGTGCAGCACCCGCTCCCATGTGCCCCCCGCGTCCTTCGACCGGTAGACCCCACGCTCGCCCCCCGACTTCCACAGCGGCCCCATCGCCGCCACGAACACCGTCTTGGAGTCTCGCGGATCGACCGTGATCATGCCCACATGCTCGGATTCCTTCAGCCCCACATTGGTGAACGACTGCCCACCGTCGCGGGACACATATACGCCGTCCCCCCAGCCGACGCTGCGTTGACTGTTGTTTTCACCGGTCCCCACCCACACCGTGCTGGGATTGTTCGGGTCGAGCGTGACACAGCCGATGGAATACGACCCGTACCCGTCGAAAATGGGGAAGAACGTCGTCCCCGCGTTCACGGTTTTCCACACGTTTCCCGACGAGACCGCCACATACCACTCGCTGGTCTTTGTCGGATTCACCGCGATATCGCCGATCCGCCCCGACATGATCGCGGGGCCGATGCACCGGGCCGAGACCGCGGCGAACGTGGTCGAATCGAGTTTGGCGAGCGGACCCTCCGGCTTGGGAGACACGTCTAACGGAGACTTCTTCGGCTCGACGGTGTCGCCGGGTGGTTCGTCCGCGACGTTCGCATCGACTGGCGCATCCTTCGCCACACTGGTTTCGGTCCCCTGCGCGGTCTTCTCGGGCGGCGCCGCCACAGGCGTTTTGGCCGAGGGTTGCGGCGGACTCTTCGACTCTGGTTTCGCGTCCGGCTGGCCTTCGGGCTGAAAAGCCGCTTCTGATCGCGACTTCGTCCCCGCTACCGCCACGCTCAGGATCGCGGCGATCAAGACCCCGGCAATCACCTTGAAATTCAACATCCCGCCTCCAATAAAGATCGACACGACGCCCCGCCGCTGTCGGTGGATGCGCGAACGCCTCGCAATCCTACCGACTTTCTCCCGCCCTTGTCGTCGGCGCGACCCCGCACGACCCCGCCGGGCACGGATTCTTCCGTCCGGTCAGACGGTGCCGATGGCGGGCAAACCACCGGTACGCCGCATCAACGGCTCCCCGAAACGGCCGCCACGCCGTCCAGCCGACGATCCAGCCCAACCCAACCGCTTCATAGGCCCGGCGAAAGACTTCCGGACCCGTGATGACCCGGCCCTCCGCATCCAGCCCATGAATAGATCCGTGAACGTCCGCCAGAGTCAGCCCCCAACGGGTGGCATCGAACCCGTGAGCCGTGATGTCAATCAAGCCCAGCCGGCCGCGGCCACGATCGCGCTTGGCGAGAAAACTGACCTCTCGCAGGCACAGCGGACACTGTCCGTCAAACAAAATGGTGACCGCAGCGGGTGGTGTCGTCATGAGTAGTTGGGTTCGTTGCCCACGCGACGCGGATTCGATTTCGCGAGCACGATGGGCATTGGCTCGCGCGCGAACTCCAGCAATTCTTGCGGAAGCGAGCGGATGTTTCGGCGGGCGGCCTTCCCGACCGCGTAACGCATAGCCCGCTCATACCGCGCCAGCACCTTCTCGTTCACCGGCACCGAGTGCTCCCGCATCGCCGCGAAAGCGAACTGCCACGCGTGGTATTCCTCCAGACACCGGGGCCTGATCGCCCCTATCCCCAAGGCGTGGTGCCCGATCTCATGAAGAAAAATCGAGAGCGCTAAGGGCGTTGTTGGCCTCGGTGATTCAACCCAACGCTCGATTGCGCCGTTCCGCTTTTGAACCAGCGAAGCCAGACCCGTGGACGACCTCCTCCATTTTCGCACCCGTACGCCGTAACGGCCGAGCATCGTCCTCACAATCGCGTCAAAGGGTCCGTGGCATGCGGGCTCTGCCGCGGGCTCTGCGGGTTCAGGGCGGTGTTCCGCGCTCGCACTTTTCGCTTTGGGCCGCTTCGCGGGTCTGGCGGCCGCCGCCACCGGGGTCTCGATCACGTCCCAGAGGGTCAGCACGGCGCACCCCCGGCCGACATCCCCAAGATCATCTCACCGACGACGACGCGCTTCCCGTTCACAAAATCTGGCCACGGCATCGCCCGCTTGCCCGCCAGTTGAATGTCGATCAACCGCATACTTGTTCCATGGCCGCATCCGACAAGGCCCAAACCGATGTCAAGAATTTCCCCTCCCCTGCCGGATTGCGCTCCGCCTTCGACCGGGCCGGCGCGAAGCAGTCGCAGCGGTTCACCCCGGAACGTGGCCGTCACACCCGGCCAGGGCGACAACCCGTTGATCCGTCGTCGGCACACATCCGCCTCCACGCAAAAATCCACCCACCCATCCGCCTTGCTTAACTTGCCCGCGAGCGTCACGCGAGATGCGTCCTGAACGGTGCCGAACGGCCACTCGCGCGCGGCCCGCTCCAGTGCCTTCCCTATTACGGCGGGCCCGTCCGCGGCCAAGAGGTCGTGCAACTCGCCGACCGTGGTCAACGGGCTGATCGCGTGCTCCGACTGCGTCAGCACCAGCCCCGCATCCATCCGCTCCGCCAGCGTGATAACGCTGTTGCCGGTCATCGGATCGCCCGCCAACATCGCCGCATGGATGGGAGCCGCCCCCCTCCATCGGGGCAACAGCGAGGCGTGCAGATTCATCGCCCTCTGCCCTTCCAGCAGAGGTTTACCAAGTTTTTGCCCGAACGCGATCACCACCCACACGTCGGGCCGGGCGCTGCGCAGAAAGTCTGCCGTCTCCTCGTCGTTGACGTTGGCCACCCGAAGCAACGGAACGTGGGCAAGCGAGGCCATCGCATGGGCTGCGACCGGCGTCGCGGAAAGTTCGGCGCCCCGACCCGCGGGCTTGTCGGGCTGCGATACGACCGCGACAATGTCGTGCTCCGCCGCCAGCCACCGCAATGTCGGCACCCCGAACGCTCCTGAACCGAGAAAGACAATCCGTTGCCTTGCAGTCATAGGTGGTTCCGAGGGCCGCTACTCGTCGCCCGCTTCAAGATCGCGGATCGCGCGTCGGTTCTTGAGAAGTTGTGTCGGGCTCATGCGATCCAAGATGAGTACCCCGTCCAAGTGGTCCATCTCGTGCTGCCAGCACCGGGCGAGAAGCCCACTTCCGGTTTCCCGGAAGACATTGCCCGCCAAGTCCGTGGCCTCGATCGTCACGATCGGCGGGCGAAGGACGTCGCCCCGAATATCGGGCAGACTCAGGCACCCTTCCTCGTACGGCTCGGACCCCCCGCCCGGATCGCTGATAACCGGGTTGATATACGCCTTGCGGCCCCCGGAAGAGTCCGGAAACCCGGCCTGTGCCTTCGACCGGCCGGTATCGGCGGGGATATCGATCACGAACATCCGCCACGACAGCCCTACCTGCGGGGCGGCCAGCCCGATCCCTTCGGCAGTGTCCATGATTGCGAACATGGCGGTCGCAACCGCCCGCACTTCATCGGTGACAGCGGCAACAATCTTGGCTGGGGTGCGAAGAACCACGGCGGGATAGGTGTGAATTCGGAGCTGTTGCGGGTCTACAGGCATCGGGGTAGCAACGGTAGGGGCCGCACCGGCGATCGATCGCTGCGGGTTCGGCATCGGCGCTCCGTACCGAGTAGACTTGGGCGATAAAGTGCTCTGGAACCAAGCCGCCCTCGGGGGCACGCGGTGCCGGGTATCCCGTTTTTCGAGAGGAACTCAACGTTGGCGTGGTTTGGAAAAAAAGACGAGAAGGCCCCAGCCGCCGCCGGCAAGCCGGGTGAGCCTTCGGACCCCGTTCAATCGGAAGGGCCGCTTCAGTTTTCGCCGGAGAAAGCCGCCAAGTTTTTCCAGCACGCCCGCAGCATGCACGAAGCGACCAATTACGAATACGCCATGCAACTCTGGTTGAGCGGCCTCCGCTTCGATCCCGCGAACATGGTCGGGATCGAGGGTTTCTTTCAGTCTGTCCCGGGCTTCCTCGCCGATCCGGCCTCCAAGAAAGGCGTCGGCAAGGCCGTGCAGACGGCTGTCTCCGGAAAGACCGACGTCGATCGCTATCTGGGAGCCATGCTCGAGTGGTCCGTGAAACCGACCGAAGCCTCCCTCGCCGTCCGGGCTACCGAACTCGCCGCCAAACTCAACCTTTCCGCGCCGGTCCTGTGGATGGGCGAGCGCGCGTTCGGCGCCGTCCTGCGCGAAAAGCGTGTTCGCAAAGACCTGCTGATGAAGTTGAGCGACAGTTTCAACAAGGCTGGCAGTTTCGACAAGGCCGTCGCCGCGGCCGAGCAAGCCTACCGCGTGGACCCTTCCGATGGCAACTTGGCCGCCCACATCCGCGGGCTCGCCGCGCAGGCAACCATGAACTCCGGCGGGTACGACCAGCCCGGAGAGCAGGGCGGCTTTCGTCGCAACATCCGAAACGCCGACAAGCAGCAATTGTTGGACGATGCCGATCGCATCGGGAAGACCGACGAGACTGTTGACCGCCTCGTCCTGGCCGCGCGCCAGGAGGTCGAAAACCGCCCGGGCGATATCCCCAGTCTCGAAAAACTCGCCAAACTGCTGATGGAGCGGGGACGCCGCGATGACGAAGAAAAGGCCTACGCCCTCTACATGAAAGCCGCCACCGACTTCAAGCAGTTCCGCTTCCGCGAGTTGGCGGGCGACGTGCGCATCCGCCAAGCCCGCCGCGGCGTCTCCGAGTTGCGACGCATGGCCGAGCAGGCCCCCACGGATGAAGACGTAGGCCGCATGTTCGCGCAAGCGACGGACGATTTCAACAAGCTCGAGGCCGACGAGTACCGCCTTCGGGTCGAGGCTTATCCGAGCGATCTCTCCCGCAAGTTGGAACTGGGCAAGCGACTTTTCGCCATCGGCGATTGGGACGGGGCCATCACTCTCTTGCAGGAGGCCCAGACCGACCCCAAGGGCCGCACCGTTGCGCTGACCTATCTCGGACAGGCTTTCCTCAAGATCGATTACATCGACGAGGCCATCGAAACCTTCCGCAAGGCCCTCGAAAGCCGCGAACTCACCCCCGAACTCCAGCTCGAACTCCGCTACTTCCTGATGGCCGCGCTCCAGGCAAAGGCCGAAACCGCCAAGGACCTCGCAACCGCCGAAGATGCGGAACGCATCGCCGCTTCGATCGCTGCCCAGCAGTTCGGATACAGGGACATCCGGGCCCGGCGCGACGCCATCAAGAAAATGGTCGCGGACCTTCGCGCCAAGGGCTGAAGTTCACCTCCGATTCCGGGAGCACGCCGTGCATTCCCGCCGCCACATGCCCGCCACCGTCGCCATCATCCCCGCCCGCCTCGGCTCAACCCGTTTCCCTCGAAAAATCCTCGCCTCCGCAACCGGCTGGCCCCTGTTGCGGCACGTGTGGGACCGGGCGCGCCAGGCCCGTTCGCTTTCTCGCGTGGTCGTCGCCGCCGACGACCACGAAGTCTTGGCCGCCGTCCAAGCCTTTGGCGGCGAGTGTGTTCTCACCAGCCCCGACCACCCCAACGGCACCAGCCGGCTGGCCGAGGCCGCCGCGACGCTCAACCTCCGCGACGATGCCCTGATCGTCAACGTCCAGGGTGACGAACCGGAAATGGATCCGTCGCTGATCGATTCGTGCGTGGCGATCGCGTTGACAACACACGCCGATGTGACCACCGCCGCCTCGCCCTTCGCCCCCGGCGACGATCCCGCTGATCCCAACCTCGTGAAGGTCGCTCTCAGGCTCGACGGAACCGCCCTCTATTTTTCCCGCTCTCCGATCCCGTTCGTCCGCGCGGGCGGAACAGGCGTCGCCCCCCTGCGTCACGTCGGTATCTACCTCTACCGGCATTCGTTCCTTCGCACCTACGCACGCCTCCCGCCGGCACCGCTCGAGCAATGCGAGATGCTCGAGCAACTCCGCATTATGGAACACGGCTACACGATCTCGGTCCTGCAACACCCCTTCTTCGGTCGGGGCGTGGATACCCCCGCCCAATACGCGGAATTCGTGGACCGGACGCAACGACGCGGACCGCCATAAACATCGATCATCTGGTTGTGTCGGCCGTCGCGAGGCCGATCACGGCGCGATCATCGCCCGCGCACGATCCGATACGCCAGCCCGATCACCAGCATCAACGCCGGCATCCCCGCGATCACCCCGATCCGCAGTCGCGACACCGTGGCCGCCGACAGGTCTTTCACCGTCGGGACCGCCCTGGCCGTCGGGCTCTGCGCAATCAAGTCGTCCTGGTTGGCCAGCCACATCACCGCCGCCTCGAAAAACTCGTAGTTCCCGGGATACGCCGGAACGGCCCGTCCGTCCACCTCCACCTGCCGCCGCGCTACGCGGTCGATGAGCCAACTGTTGGACCCCACGACCACCACCCGTTGCGGCGCTGCGCCCACCTCAAACCGCTCCGCCGCCGCCGCCACCAGCCACCGCTCGGCCGCGTCGCCCACCGCTTGGCCCGACGGCGATCGGGAGTCCCGGCCCGAGTCGAACCGGGGCGCATCCGGCATCATCGAACGCTGCTCCCTCGGTGTCTGCCACACCTTCAACCATTGCGCCTCCGTCCACACACCTTCGGAGGTCTGCAGGGTGAACAGCGGGCTGACCGTCACCCGCGCGTTCGCCAACTCCGGACGCTCGGAAATCGCGATCGGCCACGGGAGCAGCGTGTTCAACCCTTTCGCGGCGTTCGCGATCGGGTGGTCACTGTCCGCGGCGAGCAACGTGCGGTCGGTCTCGACCGCCCGGCCGGCCGGACCAAACACTTCCGTGATGAGCGGGCGACCGGTATCGGCGGAGAGTCGGAAACGCTGCAATAGCGCGGCCAACGGGTCACGTTCGCCATACCCCGGCAGGACCGACGGGTTCAGCGAAAGCAAGACATTGTTTCCCGCCTCAAGCCGCCCCCCCACCGCGAGCGCCAGCGCTCCCGCCCGATCCGCCCCGGACGGTTCCCCCTTGGAACCCGCACCCGCCGACGAATCCGGAGAGAGCACGACAAACACGACCGGCCGCTTCCGATTGGGATCGATCGCCGTCACGCTGGGTGGTTCCGGATCAACCGCGGCCGCCCATTCCAACGTCTCGATCCCGCGAAAACTTAGCCTTTCGACAAGCCGATCGACCAGCGCAACCTCCCCCATGAACCGCCGCGGCTCGCCGTGGGTCAGCATCACGATCGGCTTGTTCGGGGTCATCAGGGACGCTACCGCCGTCCCCAGCAATTCTTCCGTCCGACGCCGCAAGTCCGCCCGTGTCCCCGCGAGTTGCGCCGTGCCGGGAGCCGGCAGCAGCGCTTCCAGATCGATCGCCGCGAGCCCGCCCTTCGCCGGCCCGATGGCGATCGCCGCCGATCCGGCCCGCAGGACATCCACCACCCGAAGCACGTCGGGCCTCTGCAGCCGCGACAACGAATCGAGAACCACGGCCGTCGTGGCCCGACGCTCCTCCACCGTGACGGCCAGCGGGCCCGCCGCGTCCGCGGCTGGCCCCAAAAACGCCGGAGTCGTCGCAAAAATCCGCAGTTCATTCTGAAGCCGTTGCAGATACGCGACCGTCGGCCGGAGCGCAGTGGCCAGTTGTTCGGCCGCCCCCGGCGTATCCGGGAGCGACTGCCCCTCCATCTGCTGATTCAGCGATTCCGGCAGTTTCGACGCCGCCATCGTGAGGTCGCGCGCCGCGATCCGCGAGGCCGCCGCTGCCTGCTCAAAGAATCCGCGTGCCCGATCGGCCTCCGGCGTTCCCGCCGCTGCGGCGTCCTGAAGCTTCAGCAGGGCCGGGTTCAGCGTGTCGGCCAGCCAGACTGCGAGGCTGGTCGCGCCCGCCCCCGCGAGTTCGATCGACGCCGCCTGCTCGTGCAACAGCTCCCCATCGCGGTCGATCAATCGCTTGACGACGTCGCGATACTCCCGCACCCCGCCCGGCGACGTCGTGTCAATCAACGACGATCGGAACCGTGGCGTCGCCCGCTGCATCTCTTTCAGCACGTCCGCCACCCGCTGCCGCGCCGCCGGATCAACCGTCCGGAAGTCCGCCGCGATCACCACCTCGTGCGGCTCCACCATGCGGTCCATGATCACCCGTGTCCGGGGCGCGAGTTTCTGCACACCGTCCGCCGTCACGTCGAGCCGCAGACGGGCCTCTGTCGCCGCCATAGTCCCGAAGACCGCGGCCCCGACCGTCGCCAGCAGAATGATGATCCCGGTCAGCGCGGCCCGGGCCTTGCGGCCCCGTCGGGGCGGGAGCGTGGATGTCGCGTGGCGTGTGTCCGGGCTCATAGAAGTTGCTCTAACTCCATCGACGAAGTTCCACCGCCACCGCCGCGCCGGCCACGCACACCGCGCTGAAACCGGCGAAGAACACCACATGCGACAGATCAATGACGCCGCGGGCGAAGTCCGCGGCCCGTGCCGAGACCGAAAATTCGTACACAACCGGCTTGAACACGTCCGGCACAAATTGCCCCGCCAGCCCCGCGAACAAGCCAATCAGGATTGCAAAGAAGGTCGTCAGGAACGCCAGCGTCGCGTTCGAAGTCAAGGCCGAGGCCAGGGTCCCGATCGCGAGGTACGTTCCGCCCATCAGAATCAGCAGCAGATAGCCCGACATCACCGGCCCCATGTCCGGCGGCGGATCGCTGATGATCCGCAGGATCAGCGGGTACACCGCGGTCGGCGCGATCATCGCCAGCAGGAACGTCATCCCGGCCATGAACTTTCCGACCACCAGCGACCACCCTCCCACGGGCGACGTCAGCAGCATCTCGATCGTCCCGGACCGAAACTCCTCCGACAACAGCCGCATGGAGATCGCCGGCGCCACCGGCAACAACAGCCACCCGGCCGCCCCGAAGAAACTCCGCAGCGAAGCCGGCTCGCCCGGCGTGAGGGCCGACACCGCGAAGACAACCCCCGTAATAAACAGGTACACCGCGATGATGATCCACCCCGAGAGCCCACGGAACGACGCCGCAAGTTCACGCTGCGCTATGGCTCGGGCGGTCCTCATGCCGCCGCCCCATCGCTCTCGATCGCCCGCATAAACATCCTCTCCAGCGACGGTGCCTCGCTCCGCAGTTCGCGAACGATCAATCCGTTAGCAAAGGCCGCCGACGCGATCGCATCCTTGGCATCTACCCCGCCCTCGTTGCACGTCAGAGTCCACTGTTGAAATCCGTCCCGCAGCGCGGCCGGCTCTGCCTTGCCCGCCTGCGCGGAGGCGACAAACGGCATCGACGCGAACAGCGCCCGCAACCGCGCTTCATCGCCCGCTTTGGAAACCTTCACGCTCACCACCACTGTCCTCCCGCCCCCCGCAATACCCCAACCAGTGCCCCCGCCGTCCACCGGACCGTCGGCCTTCACCACCCCGCCCGCCACAATGATCACCCGCCCGCAAAGCCTCTCGATCTCCGGCAAAATGTGCGAAGAAATCAGCAGTGTGCGGTCTCGCGCCAAGTCGGTCACCAACGACCGGGCCTCGCCGATCTGCGTCGGATCCAATCCATTCGTCGGCTCGTCCAAGATGAGCACGGGCGGGTTATGAACGAGCACACTCGCCAACCCGACACGCTGCCGGTAGCCCTTGCTCAGCGTACCGATCCGTCGATCCGCGACGTCGGCCACACGGCACCGTTCCAGAGCCCACCCCACCGCCTTCTTGCGATCCGGACGGCCCAGCCCGAAAAGCCGACACCGGTACGTCAAGTACTCCCGGGCCCGCATCTCGGGATACATCGGGACCGTTTCCGGCAAATACCCGATCAGCCGGCGGGCCGCCAACGGTTGGTCGATTGTGTCATGCCCTTGAATGGTCACCTTCCCCCGGTCCGGGGCCAAAAATCCCGCGATCATCCGTATCGTCGTCGTCTTGCCGGCTCCGTTGGGCCCAAGGAGCCCGGTCACCTTCCCGGGTTCGACGGCAAATGAAATCCCTTGGACCGCACGTACCGGTCCGAACGACTTGTGAATTCGGTCAACCTCGATCATCTCGACGAGTTATCGGGGATTCATCCCGCAAAGCCACACCGAACCGTCCGATTCGGCACGAAATACGCCCGAAACGCCGCCGAAAATGCATCAGCAGGCGGGTCTTCCCGTATCGACGCAAGGCCGTTCGGCCGCTGACGCGCAAGGGGGTTGTTCAAACTTGCCGCCGAGTACGCGAGGAGGATCAGGGGATCAACCCCAGTTCAACACATGCGCGCAACGTCTCATCAGGCTCCGGTGCTCAGCAATTTCGACTCTCTAGGCCCGCCCGATCTCTCTTCGTTCATATGCTTGCGTGGGATGATCACCGTCAATGTCCGCACGGACACGCCGTTAGAGTTGTGTGGAGGTCCGGCCCAATCCGCCGGCAACCGGATGCAGTCAGGTCTATCCGTCATTCAGACCGCGGCCGGGCCGAGCGTCCCTTCGGTCGGCGTTCTGGCGGTTTCCTTGCTCAACGCCATCGGCGAGGGCGTGGCCCTCTCGACGCGCTCCGGCACCATCATGTGGTCCAACGACCTCTTCCAGCGGCTCGGCAGCGCGCTGCGCGAACGGATCGCCACCGCCTGCCGCCGCTTCGACGCCGAGCACCCCGTCTTGCCACCGGACGCCGACGACCACGCGGCCCTCGCCGATCCGCGGACCGATGTCCTGATGGCCGACGAAAACCGCTTCTTCGAGATCGGCGTCATGCCCGCTCCGCTCATGACGCTGCAGCGCGAGGACGGCGGCACCGAGCCCCTCCACGGGCTGGTGATCGCCGTGCGCGACGTCACCGTTTCCAAGCGGCTCCAGCACAAGATGAACGCGATCGATCAGGCCGGCGGCGAGATCCTCCGCTTCGATGCCGACGCCGTTCGCAAGTTCAACTCGCACGAACGCCTGAAGTTGATCGAAGAGAAGATCATCCGCTACGCCCGCGACCTCCTCTCCTTCGATCATTTCGCGATCCGCCTCCTCGATGAGCGATCCGGCAAACTCGAACTCGTGATGGGCTACGGCCTCCCCCCGGAATTCGATTCCTTCGAGATCCGGCCCGCCCTCGAGGGCCACGGCATCTCCGGCTACGTCGCCGCCTCCGGCCGCAGTTACATCGCGAATGACACCACGACGGACGCCCTCTACCTGCCCGGCGTCACCGGGGCCAGTTCCTCGCTCACCGTCCCGTTGCGACTGCACGACAAAGTCATCGGGATCATGAACGTCGAAAGCCTTCAGCCCGATGCCTTCGATGAAGAGGACCGCCAACTCGGAGAGATTTTCGCCCGCTACATCGCCTTGGCCCTTCACATGCTCGACCTGCTCGTCGTGGAGCGCAGCACCACCAACATGTCCGTCAGCGGTCGCATGACCGACGAACTCGCCGAGCCCCTCCAGGACATCGCGCACGAGGTGGACCTTCTCCAGGCCCACGGCCCGCACGATGATGAAACCCGCAGCCACCTCGACCGCATCGAACGCGACCTCGAATCGATCCGCAGCCGCATCAAAAACTGCGCGGCCGGCCCGTCCACCCTCCTCGGGGTCGAGCAGGCACTCGCCGATAAATCCACCGACCCCATCCTTGCCGGCAAGCGCATTCTCATTTCCGACGACGAGCCCCGAATCCGCCAGATCATCGGCTCCGTCCTCAAAAACCGCGGCTGCCACGTCACCGTGTGCGAGAACGGGGCCAAAGCCATCGAGGCCATGCTCGCCGCCGGACCCCACTATTACCAACTCGTGCTTTCCGACATTCGCATGCCCGACAAAAACGGCTACGAAGTCTTTGCCGCCTCGCGCAAGCACAACCCCGATTCTCCCGTCATCCTCATGACCGGGTTCGGCTACGACCCGCACCACAGCATCGTCCGGGCCTCCCAAGAAGGCCTTCAGAGCGTCCTCTTCAAGCCTTTCCAGGTCGAGCGCCTGCTCGACGAAGTGCGTAAGGCCCTCACCGCGAAAGCCCCCGCGACACCGTGAGCCGGGTGTCGTCCTCCCTATGTTCGGCCATAAAAAACCCGGCATGAGCCGGGCTTGGCCGTCATATCCGATTACACAACCGACGACTCACGCTTTCTTCGCGGCGTGACCGTGATGCGCCAGCCCGAGCACCTTCGCCTTCAGGCGGGCGTTCAACCGGCTCTTTCGGCGAGAGGCCTGATTCTTGTGAATCACACCCTTCTGGGCGGTGCGGTCGATGATCTTCGTCAACTTCCGGAACGACTCCTTGGCGGTGTCGTTCGATCCGTGCAGAATCTGCTCCTGAAATTCCTTCAGTGCTTCGCGCATCGTCGCCAAGCGCCAGCGGTTGGTCGCCCGGTGTGCGGCGTTCTGACGGACGGCCTTCTTTGCGGTGCGGGAATGAGCCATGCTGGTTTCAGTCGCCTTTCAATCGGGGAGAACAGAGTTGGGAATACCACCGGAGAGCGATCCCCCAGCAGAGTCGGGATTCTTCGCCGATCACCCGACAAAATCAAGTCCCAAACCCCCCGAACCCTTGCCGACAGACCTTTCGCGGATTATTGTCCCCCTCCTGACGGCGGCGACGCTGCCTAAAGGCTTGCGGGCGTAGCTCAATTGGATAGAGCACCTGACTACGGATCAGGAGGTTAGGGGTTCGACTCCCTTCGCCCGCGTTTTTTCTGTCCCCGGAACCCGAAGTTCAGCGACCGTCGTTTTCGCTTGGAAGTTCGGGCGCGGCCATCACGATCTTCTTCCCTTTGCACGTCGGACAGGGCACGAAACCCGACCCCTTGGCCCACCGCCCGTCCCTCAAAAGGGTGTCCTCAGCGGCGAGTTTCCCCTTGCCCTCGCAGGTCGGGCATGTCCGGATGCTGAATTGCCCGGCGAATTTCAGCACTGATTCGGACGCACCGTTCTCAAAAGTTTTCCGCTGCCAACGCTTGAACCCGTCTCGTAGGGTTCAACTGTAGTTCAACCGCCGCGTTCCAAGGTCTGGCAGCCGGTGCTCGTTTGCTCCGAAGCCGCACTCGGGCCAAGCCCGAGCGCTTCATCGCCGCGTTTGCCTGGTTGCGGCAAAAAACCTTCACACCCGCGCTTCCCTGCCGCGGTTATTTCGGGGTTGCGGGCGCGGTTTCCGGGGTTGCCGTCGGTACCGCCGCATCGGGCGTTCCCGTCGCGGCCGGGGTCGGCTGCACCGCGGGCACCGGTTCGAGCACAACATTCTCAAGCCCAAACTGCTTGATCAACCGTTCCGTCAGGTCATCCGCCGCCGCGCTCTTCAGCAGCGGACGGGCGATAATCTCCTGCACGGCGCCGGCAACGTTGTTCGAGTTGATCTTCGCTCCCTCGCCGCGGCTGACAATGACATGGGTGTATCCGAGTTCCGCCGCCAGCGAGTTCGCGGCATCGACCGTCAACCGGTAAGCCTCGGTCACCTGATTGGTGTTGAACTGCTCTATCTCGCCTTGGGCCGTATTTCGAGACTGCTCAAATTCGCGTTGCTTGGCCTGGAATTGTTGCTGAAGCGGCGCGAACTCCGGGCTCTGCTGGGTGAGCCCCTGTCCTTGTTTCTCGATCAGACTCAACTCGCCGATCAGCGCTTTCAACTGGGTGTCAAACTTCTGCGCGTTCTCGATGTTCGCGGGCTTGTACCGATCCGACTCAAGGAATCGGGCCACGATACCCAGCACATCAACGCTCGCGATGCGCGCGGGCTCGACCTGAATCGCCGCGGCGGGCGACGCCGCTGCGCGATTCGCGCCATTCATCCCCAGCGTGTTGGCCGCCAGGCCGGCGCCGAGACAGAGTGCGAGGGCGGTGTAGGTGACGAATCGTTCGGTCTGGCGCATCGTGGTAAACTCCGAAAACGTGGTCGTTGTGTGAACAGCCGAACAGGATCGTAGCCAAACCGAGAGTGGCGGCGGCAAACCTTCCAAAACGCCCGTCTCGGTATAGTCCCCCCGCTCCACTTCTCCGCACTCCACTCTCCCCGCGCCACCATCGGCGATTCCAAAGGTCAACCCTCATGCCCGATCCGCGTCACACCAAGCTCGCCGACATCCTTGTCAACTACTCCGTCCGCGTGAAAAAAGGCGACCTTGTCGCCATCGCCGCCGAGCCCGGCGCGATGCCCCTCACCCTCGCCGTCACCGCCGCCGTCATCAAGGCCGGCGGCAATCCTTTCTGGTTGCCGCGCTCCGAAGAGTTCACTGAGACGCTCCTCACCCACGGTAGCGATGAGCAGATTCAGTTCTGCTCACCCCTGCTGATCGAAACGATGCAGAAGATCGACTGCCAGATCGGGTTCTGGTGCCAACTCAACACCCGATTCATGAGCCGCTTCGATCCCGCGAAAGCGGCGCTCCTTCAACAAGGTCGCCGCCCGTGGTTCAAGACCTTTATGGACCGTTCCGCGGCGGGTTCGCTCCGCTGGGTTGGCACCGCCTACCCAACCAACGCCAGTGCACAAGACGCCGAAATGAGCCTTACCCAATACGAGGACTTTGTCTTTCGCGCAGGCCTCCTCCACCTCGATGACCCCGCCGCGGCCTGGGGCAAAATCCGTGACCGCCAGAAGCAGGTATGCGACTACCTGAACACTAAAAAGTCGGTCCGCATGACAGCCCCCGCCGGCCACGGCCACGACGGCACCGACCTGACCGTCAGCGTCGACGGCTCGACCTGGATCAACTGTTGCGGCGAGTCAAACTTTCCCGACGGCGAAGTCTTCGCCGGTCCGAAGGGCGTCGAGGGCCATGTCAACTACACCTTCCCCGCCGTCTACAACGGGCGCGAGGTCGAGGGCGTGCGGCTTGCGTTCAAGGGCGGACGTGTCGTGGAAGCCTCGGCCCGAAAAGGCGAAGACTATCTCTTCAAAATGCTGGACCAGGATGCGGGAGCCCGTGTCCTCGGCGAGATCGCGATCGGCACCAACTATGGAATCAAGGACTTCTCCAAGAACACCCTTTTCGACGAGAAAATCGGGGGCACATTCCACGCGGCCGTGGGTGCCGGATACCCCGAGTCCGGCAGTTCCAATGAGAGCGGACTGCACTGGGACATGGTCTGCGATCTCCGCTCCGGCGGCTCTATCTTCGCCGACGGCGAAGAGTTCCATAGAGACGGCAAATTCCTCCGCGCCGGATGGCCGGGCCCCGAGTAAGCGCGGCATCCCCCTCCCATCCAACATGGGGAGCGGCCGGGGGTGGTGCTACGTCCTCCGCCACCGCCCTCGACCAACGTGCGTCCGCTTCCACCCCGCGCGGGCCGTCCAACGCTCGCCAAGAAACTCGCGTGTCATGGAACGCTTTGCGTCTTCACCGGTATGACTTCAAGGCGGGGTGATCCGCGATTGCGACCACCACCACCGTTCCGTTCGGTCGCCCCTCGTCTTGGAGGTGTTCCTTGAACTCGCTGCTGGACCCACTCCGCCTCTTGTTGCTCCTTTCCCTCATGGTTCCGCCGTGCGGACACGCGTGTTCTGCGGCCCAACCCGTTGACACAGTTGCGCCGCCGGCAGAAATCGACGTTGCCGCGCTCGAAGCGGAGATCCGTCGGAACGTTCCGCCAGACTGGTGGGGCGCGATACTCGTATCGCGCAACGGTGTCGTCAAAGTGGCGGCGGGCATCGGATTGATCCACGACGAGGTTCGGCCCATCGACGAAAACACGCTCTTTGACATCGCGTCCTGCGCGAAGGCCATGACGGCCGCCACCATCCTGAGGCTCGCCGAAACAAACATCCTCGCGCTCGACCACCCCGTCGCCACGTTCTTTCCTGATCTCACCGGCGATGCCCTCGAACGCGGCAAGGTCGTCACCGTGCGCCACCTGCTCGGCCACACCGCGGGGCTCGACGACTCCACAGCCATTCAATCGCTCATCTTTCCCGACCGCGACGAAGCGGTTCAACGGGCTTTCGCCGCCCCACCGCTCTCCGGGCCGGGTGAAAGATTCAGATACTCGAACACCGGTTACGTCGTTCTGGCCGCGATCATCGAGAAAGCCACCAACCAACGATTCGAGGATGTTGCAAAGGAACTGGTCCTTGACCCCGCCGGCCTCACGAACACCGGCTTTCTCAACACCGAGGAACTCGACGACTCCAACGCCGCGCCACGCGTGCTGGAGCGGGGCGGCAAAGTTCATCGGTTGACGATCCGGCAGGACGGGTGGGGCTGGGGTTACAAAGGCGCTGGCGGAGTGCTCACCACCATGGCCGAGCTCGCCCGGTGGGACGCCGCCCTCGCGGACGACAGCGTTCTGAGCGAGGCCAGCCGCGATGCGATGTTCACGCGCGGCAAAGGCGGTTACGGTCTGGGTTGGTTCATCGAAACCAACAGCCGCGGCACACGCCGCATCCATCACAGCGGCGGCACCCGCGGCTTCACCTGCTGGTTCGTTCGCCTTCCGGAGGAAAACACCTTCATCGCCGTCCTCTCGAACCAGCGCGGCCGCCCCAACACCATCGCGAAACTCGTGGAAGATTTCCTCTTTCCACCCCTCCCGGAATCCGCGGTCGGAGGGTTCACTCTGGGTGATCGCACCGAGAACAAGCACGGTCTCGCACTCGTCGGCGAGTTGCTTTTGTGGAGGCCCGCGACCGACGCCGAGCGGGCAAACGCCGACGCGTCGGTGCCAAAGTCGTCGCACGGAATCGTCTTGGAACGCGCCACCGACGGCGCCAAAATCATGGATCTGTGGATCTCGCATGGAACCGCAGCACGGTTGAACGCCGAACTCATTTCAGCCACCCCGCCACCCGATGTCGCTCTCGCCCCGGCGATTCGACCGTCGGTTCTGTCACTGATGTCAAGGGCGTATGGCGCGTCCGCGAGTTCCTTCGCCACGCTCGCCGACGGGCTGACTCTCTCGATCCGGGACCGCTACCTGGGGTTTGGCGAAGCAGGGTCTTTCGAGGACGTTCGACCGACGTTCACCATTATCGATAAAGCCCGCGGCATGTGGCCTGTCATCGTCAGAATGGACGCCCACACCGCCGCGACGCTGGGCGAAACCTTACAGGCCGGGCTCAAAACGCCGCCGTGACCGACCACCAAACACTCGCTCGGGCACCGGACGGACTCTTGAAAAAATGACCCCAAGGGGATTTGAACCCCTGTTCCCAGGATGAGAACCTGGTGTCCTAGACCAGGCTAGACGATGGGGCCGATTTTCTGCGAGCAATCTCCGATCCCCACCCCCGAGTCTGACGTCGGGAAGGGACCGGGAGAATAGCGACTAATACAGGCCGGTCAACCGCACGCGGCGTTCACGGCATCAACTGCGCCAACTGACGGCGCATCTGCGAAAGGGCATAGACCGCGGCTTCGCGCTCGCTCTGGCCAACAACCGCGCCACCGTTCCCAGCGGCGTCGCGCCATTCCGCTCGGAAGCAATCGAACAACTGAATGTGCCGAACCGTCAATGCAAACCCGGCGTCCTCAAAGCATTTGCCAATACGACCCACGGTCGGAATGAATCGCCCGTCCGCATGGAACTCGCAGTTAGAGGTATCTAGTTCCGACCACCCTGACGCGTACAACTCATCGATCGCGAAGTCCAGACCCATGGCCGACCCCTTTCGACTTGCTGACCGGACTAGGGAGGTCCGATCGCCCGACCAGCGCCTCCGATACCAATCGAGGGCGGACAAAACACTCTTTCTCCGGAACCGTTCATTGTCCATCGACTGTGACTCAAAGTCCAGTCGATAACACTACCCAATAGCAATGGTTTTCATGGGATCGCGTCGGAAACCGCAGCGACGTCATCTCAGTCGCCCCTCGGTAACACGACCAGCACTATCACGTCGTACAGGGTGTGGCAAAGAGCTGCAATCCCGAAGCCCCGCCACACGAAAAGCCCGGAGAAGAACAGGCCAGCCAACGCGTAAAACGAAAGCAAGCCGAAGTGGACTCCCCCGGTGGGCATATCAATGTTGTGGTAGAGGGCGAAGGAAATCGCGGAAATAACCGCTCCCAGCACGAACCCCACGCCCGATGCCTGGCGCAGCACATCGACCACGATCAGGTGGACGAGCGTGATCACCACCACCCGGAACAGCAATTCCTCGTACAGCCCCGCCCCTGCGGAGAGGGCTACTCGGGCCTGCCACGACAGATCGGCGATCGGAACTCCGCCCGGCAGGGCGCCCGTGGCGGCCAACGCGTTGGGCGACATCGGAAGGATCAGGCTCAACACTAACAGCGGCAGTGTCCACACCGCCGATTCAAGCATCATCGCGAACACGACTCCGAGCCTGGGCCGCCATGAATCTCTGCGGAACGTGTGCCACACGATCAACACCACGACAAGAAGCGTCGCCGGAATAAACCGCCCCAGCGGCCCCAGATCGGTGAACAGACCCAACAGAATACTGTGCGCTCCGATCGTCTCGGTGATACCCGTGGAAGGGTCCGCCAAGTACCGGACCGATCCGATCTCGTAGATCAAAATCAGCGGGACCAGCAGCACCAAGGAATGCAGCGGCCGCAGCGACTGCGCACCATACCCCTCTTCGCGATAACGTTGCGCGACTCTGTCGGGCGTTGATCCTTTGCGTGAGGGGCGTGCCACGATGGGGTCGAGAGCGTAGTCCGCAGCGCGGGTACCAACGCCCGCCCTACCGCCCCTATTGCTCGTCGCATCTCCGCCCTTCTACCGTTGCCTTCCTATGGCATTCCACCTCTTTGAGCGATTCGGCGTCGAACTTGAGTACATGATCGTTGACCGCGCCACGCTCGCGGTTCGGCCCATCGCGGATCTTCTCCTCAAAGCAGCCTCATCGCTCCCCGGCGCCGGCACCGACGACGGCGGCGATGCCAACCGAAATTGGCCCGGAACCGTGAATTTTCCGGACGTCTCGTGGTCGAACGAACTTACGGCCCATGTGATCGAGTTCAAGACCGCCACGCCGTCGCCGTCGCTGTCCGGACTCGACAGCGTCTTCGCCCACCACGTCAACGTCGCCAATTCGCTTCTGGCCGGTCACAGCGCGATGCTCCTGCCCTCGGGGATGCACCCCACCATGGACCCGATCCGCGAGATGGCACTCTGGCCGCATGATTACAGCCCCGTCTACGAGGCCTACAACCGCATCTTTGATTGCCGCGGCCACGGGTGGGCCAACCTTCAATCCTGCCATCTCAACCTTCCCTTCGGGACCGACCGCGACCCCGCCGGCGAGTTCGGGCTGCTGCACGCGGCGATTCGGCTTCTCCTTCCCATCATGCCGGCGCTCTCGGCTTCGTCCCCGATCTTGGACGGCCTGCTGAACGGGGTGCGCGACAACCGGCTCGAGGTCTACCGAAACAACAGCAGAAAGATCCCGGAAGCAGCCGGGATGGTAATCCCCGAGGCGGTCTTCACCAGAGCCGACTACGACCGCGAGATCCTTCAGAAAATCTACACTGCCCTCGCACCTCACGACCCGGACGGCATTCTCCGCGATGAGTTTGCCAACTCGCGCGGCGCTATTGCCCGTTTCAGCCGGGGGAGTATCGAGATCCGCGTGCTCGATGTCCAGGAATGTCCCGCCGCAGACTTGGCCGTCACGACACTCATCACCGAAACTCTCCGCGCTCTGATTGACGACTCTGGCGCACTCCTCCAACTGGCGCGGCCGGCCCCGACCGAATCATTACACGCAGTGCTGCTCGACGTCATACGCAAGGGCGAAACCGCGGTCATCCGGGATGACCACATTCTTGGCGCACTTGGATGGACCGATCCTGAGCCGCCGACCGCGGGCGACCTCTGGAAGCAGATCGCGGAGCGGATGTCGCTTTCGCTCTCGCCACGCTCCGCCGATGCCCTCGACGAAATCCTGATGAACGGCACACTAGCGGCCCGCATCACCAAGGCCGTGGGTCCAGCGCCGTCCCGCGAGTCGATCGATTCGGTCTACCGGGCCTTGGCGAAATGCCTCGACGAAAATCGGCCGTTTGCAACCTGATTGAATCGCTTAGCAGCCGCCGGACTCGAACAATTGGAAAAACCGGGCGACGTCGTCGGAATCCGCATCGTCGTCATTGTCCTGATCGCAGCAGGTCTCGCCCTCCTCGAACAGCGCAAAGAAGGCGACAACGTCGTCGGAATCAACGTCGTCATCGCCGTCGGCGTCGGCGGGGCACTGCGAGAGTTCCCACGGGCACGAACCGGCGCATACGAAGCGGACCCAGGCCACGTCAAAGGGGCCCGACTTAGCCGCCGAGACCACAACGCCGCCGATGGAGACTCGCAAATTCACGCCGGCCTGCGTGGAACCGTTCGCGAACGTGCCCGGAAAATCCAGCACGCCGCCCGCCCGGGAATCGTCGTCGGCCGCGGACGCGAGGTTGTTACACGAATTGAAGTTGGAAATCGCGAGGTAATAGGTTCCGACGCCGAGACTGCGGACCAGCCGCGACTGAAACGTCCCGCCCGTCCCGCCCCCGACCACCGATTCGTCGTCGTTGCCGCCGTCGACGATCGCGTTGAAGTCGCCGTCGTACAGCCACATATCGGTGTCGCTGGTATGCCCCTGCCCGATGGTGGTGATCACGACTACCCCGGCGGGGACGTCGGGACCGGTCACGGGGATAACGGGCTCCGTGAACAGAGTGGCCACGTACGGTGCGGTGGTCGCCGCTGCACCGGTCACCCGGTAGAGAAATTCCTCGCCAGCCCCGAAACCGTACCACTGATTCATTCGCGATGGTGCGGTGCCGCTGCTGGACGTTTGCAGCGCGATGTCGCTTACAACGGAAATGACGCCCTCGATCTGGCTGAGGCCACGGATCGTGCCGGTATGCCCCACGGGACCGGTAGTCGTGAGCCGCAGCCGGTGTCGGTAGATGCCGGCGACCGCAGGTCGCACCCTGACCCGGAAGTAATCAAGACCCGCCGCCGAACCGCCCACCGACATTCCGCTCAGGAAGTCCCCCGACTGCATCCCCTCCCCACAGCTTGAGGCAACCGTCGCGACTATCTTGCCGTCGTTGGGCTCGACCTCGGGGTTGGCCACCTGGGCAAAGCACGCGAACCGGAGCAATTGGGCTGCGGCGAAGGCACCGAAGAGATGGGACGAACGGGCCATGTGCGAACCCCTTTGCGTTGGAGAGGCCTATGGCGGTGATCCCGATCACCATCCTGTCGACCATCGACCGAAAGCAGGCGCCGGGCAGACAAAAATCGCGAGGGAGATCGAATGAAAAACCCCCGGAACAGGTATGCCCCGGGGGTTGGATTCTACGTGGAGAGCCGCGGTTGGCGGCCCAGCGACAAGGGCTCAGCAGCCGCCGGCTTCGAACCGGCTGAAGAAGATGGTGATGTCGTCGGAATCAACGTCGTCGTCGCCGTCTTGATCGCCGCACGAATCGCCGTTTTCGAAGTTGGAGAAGAAGAGCGTGATGTCGTCGGAGTCGATATCCTCGTCGCCGTCCTGGTCGGCGCGGCAGGACGTGATGTCAGAATCGCAACCGCCGGTGCCGCAGTTGTCGGTGTCATCCGTCAAGATCGCGCGAACACCGGTGCTCACCACGTCGTCGCGGACGAAGGACGTCGCCACGGTGCCGTCGGCGTTCTCGAACCCGATGGTGACGAGATCGTTGGGGGTGCCCAAGACCCCGTAGCGGAATTCGACCTCGCCGGACTCAAAGAGCACGGCTTGGAAGGTGTTGGCGTCGGCGGGAAGCCCGAATTGGGGAACGGCGGTGTACTGAACGATGAGGCGGAGGTCGAACCCAGAGGTTCCTAGGTTCTGGTAAACGACTGTGCCACCCAAGGCGGGGTTGAGATCGTCCCAGTACGGATAAATGGCGTTGTTGGGGAGGGCGACCGAGGGGATCGCCGTGTTGGTAAAGACATTCGACCCCACTCCGAACGTGAGCAGCCCGTTCGAGCCGACGAAGACGTCCGTGAACGCCGCGCTGTAGTGCGTGAACGAGAACCCGATGGGGATGTTCACATTGGCATCGTCGCCGAGGGTGAGCGGGGTTCCGGTCGCGCTGATGTCCTCGAATGAGCCGGCGGTTCCGTCGCTGACGTACTCGCCCGGGGTCACGCAGAGAGCGTCGTTACCCAGGTACAGACCACCCGCCGCCTGGCAGTCGGCGGCGGAGAGGACCGAGCATGAGCCGGTCACGCAGCAGGCACCGGTCGAAACGAGTTGCTCGATGAAGATGCCGAGAGTCGCGCCCGCGGCCGGGGCCGTGGTGAGGAACTTGCCGACCTGGATGTAGTAGGTGGTGCCCGCGGTCAGGAAGTTCGTGGTGACATCGGCGTGGAGGCCCACGCCGCTGTCGTCGTCGCACGCGACCTGCGTGAGCGAGGAGCACGAGCCGTCGGCGCTTTCGTAGACCGAGACGATCGGATCGGCGACGTTGTTGCCGGTGGCGACGGCGGGATCCGTCCGAATGCGGACGCGATCGCCCGCGCCCACAACCTTGTACCAGACCGTGTAGTTGCTGGAGGTCTGGCACGAGGCCGGAGCCTCGGGGGGGATCGCATTGCCCTCAATAAAGTCGCCCGCGGTGGCGACGGGGAAGGGCCCGCTGATGAGGGTCGCGTTCTGGCAAAGGTCGTTCGCCGCGGCGGGGGGCCGGACTTGGAACGTCGCGCTGGCGGTCGCGCTCCGCGGCACGTCGTCGGCGGCGGTGACGGTAAGGGTCTGGACGCCGAGCGAAGCGGCGGGACCGACGACCACGTTACCCGAATACACGTTGTCGATAGCCGCGTCGGGCCCCATTCCATCGTCGAGCAACGTCACGGTGCCGCCGTCGATGGTGGACGCGTCGAGGGACACTGTGACGCCCGTGGACGGCGGGTTGGCGCCGGACGTGAACGCCGCCGTCGCCAAGATGGACGTGCCTACTGCGCCGTTGTTGGGGCTGAGCGTCAGCGTCACGGACGGCGGAATCGGATCGTTGGTGCCGAGGAGGATCACGGCCCACTCGTTAATGGTGCCGACGTCGCCGCCGGCATCGTCATCAATGCGGAGCGTCCATGTGCCGTTGGAGTCGCGACCGTTCAAGCTGTCGAGATTGGCAACGGGCGTGAGGCCGGAGATTGGAAGGATCGAGCCCGCCGCGAACGTCGCGAGGCCGCCCTCGGGGCGGAATGAGCCCGCAAACGGTGCCGCCGACCCCACGATCGACGCCGCGGCGTCCTGATCGAAGATGGTGTCGGAAAAGTTGTCGCCCCCGGAGCCGTTGTCGGTGGAGAGGTGGATGTACTCCGTACCGCCCGGGACAATGACGACGATGTCCAGATCGCCATCGAACGTGTGGGTGATATTCAGGCGGATATCAACGTCGCCCGTGACCACGGGGCCGCCCGCAACGGTGATCGAGGTTTGAACCGTCGGGCTATCCGGAATCGCCACGGCGATGGGTCCGGACGAGAATGTCTGTCCGGAGGCGATACCCGCAAGCCCGCACGTCAGGCCCGCCGCCAGCGAGATCTTCAACGACTTCTTCATACAACGCTCCCTTTATTAAATCCGGATCGCGGCGCGGCCTCACGATGGCTCGCGGCACGATCTGCTCCTGCACCACACGATTGAAACACCTTCTTGGAGTCGAGTCCGGCTTCCCCGACATCGACACCCGCGTATTCTAACTCCTTTCGCGAAAAGAGCCACAGCCTTCGGGAGGATTAGGCATTTATAAATCCGATTGCACTTATTGGACCAGTGAAAAACCCCCGGGGACCTTTGGGCACCCGGGGGTCTTGATGTTACCTGAGTCTGTAGGTGTGTAGATCAGGCCCGACGATTAGGGGCAGCCACCGTTCTCGAAGGCCGCGAAGAAGATGTTGATGTCGTCGGAGTCGACGTCGTCGTCGCCGTCCTGGTCGCCGCAGGAGTCGCCGGCCTCAAAGGCCGCGAAGAAGAGGTTGATGTCGTCGGAGTCGATGTCCTCGTCGCCGTCCTGGTCGGCACGGCAATCCGTGATGTCCGAAGCGCAGCCGCCAACGCAGTTGCTGCTGCCGGGGGTGAAGGTGGCGTCGTACGAGTTGCCACCGGTGCCGATGGTGTCGCCATCAGCGCTGACGGCGACGGTGCCGTCGGCGTTCTCGATGCCGATCGTGGCATCGCCGGTCGGGAAACCATCGACCGCGCCGTAGCGGTATTCGATGTTGCCGTTCTCGTACAGGATGGCCTGGAAGGTGTTGAAGGAGACGGCCGGATCGGCGGCGAACTGGGGAACGTTCGTCCACTGGGCGACGAAGCGGAGGTCAACACCCGCAGTGCCGAGGGTCGCGTGGTAGCACTTCGCGCCGGGGGAGGCGGCGAAGTTGAAGTCGTCCCAGAGGGCGTAGGCGGCGTTATTGGGAATGGCGACCGAGGGGATGGCAGTGTTGAAGAACGTGTTGAACCCGGCGCCGAACGAGACGTAGCCGTTGGAGCCGATGAAGGCGTCGGTGTAGTCGGTGCCGAAGAAGTTGAAGGTGAAGCCGATGGGAACGTTCACGTTCGTATCGTCGGCCTGGAGGATCTCGGTGCCGACATCGGCGATATCCGAGAACTGGCCGGACCCGAGGGCGAGGCTGTAGTTTCCGGGTTCTTCGCAGGTGCTGAGGTCGCCGAGGTAGTCGCCCTGGGCGGTCGCGCACTCGGCCTCGCTGAGGATCGAGCAGCCCGTCGCCGCGCAGCACGCGCCCGTCGGGACGCAGCCGCCGTCGACCGAGATGTCGAAGACGTAGGAGTTGTTGCCGGTCTCGCAGCCGTTGGCCACAAAGTCCACTGGGCTCATCAGGATGACGTAGAGGCCGGCCGGAACGGTCGCCGAGATGGTGACCGTCTCGCAAGAATCGCTGGTGAAGTCGAACGCTTCCTGCACCAAGCCCGAGCAATCACCCGACAGAATGACCGCGTTCGCGGCGAATTCGGCGGTGAGGGTGGCCGTGATGGTGGAGGTGCCGAACGTCTGGACTTGGTACCAATCGGTGTCACGCAGGGCCGGGGAGGAGAAGCCCTGCCCGTAAATCACGGTGTTGCCGCAGGGGATGGCTTCATAGAGGGGGGGAACAAGGTTGCAGCCGCCGTTGAGGTCTTCGCCGCAGAGTTCGGCTTCGAGCACCGAGCCAGCGGGCTGGGGAATCTCACAGGGCTCAACGATCGACACGTTGAACGAACCGGAGCCGGTGGCGGCGCCGTAGCCGCCGATGCGGATCAGAATCTGATCGCCGATCGTGACCGGGGTTTCTACGCGCGACTGAAGGCCGCAGGTGTCGTCGTTGCACGCGATGGCGCTTGTGAAGGCCGGGCACGCAGCGGGAGCGTTGCCGGAGTAGAGAGCGATCTTGGAGTCGTAGAACGCGGTGCCGCAAGTCTGGACGCGGAGGAGACCGGTGCCTGTCACGGTGTAGTTGAACCAAGCGTCCTGGCCAACTTGCGACAACCCAAATTCGACACATTCATCGGGACCATCGGTGGTGAAACCGATGGTGCTGAAGGCGTTGTCGCCGTCGACGGCCGTGACGGCCTGGGCGCAGGTGTCGTTGCCGGGGCCGGGGCCGGCCACGGCGATCGAGATCGAGCCGGCGTGGGTGCCGCCGGCAAAGTCGGCGATGCGGATCTGGACGGTTTCGCCGGCCGCGATGTTGTATGAGAGCGACGTCTGAAAGCCGCAGAAGTCGTCGAGGCAAGAAACTTCCGCGCAGCCGGACCAGAAGCCCAGGACGGAGTCGCCCCCGGTGAGGCCGCAGGTCGAAGCGGTCAGCGTACCGGCGCTGACGGCCGTGTAGGCGAACCACCGGTCTTCCGCGGTACCCGTAGCACCGCACGAGCCGGCACCGTCGTTGGTCGAGCCGGCGAGGTCGTACGCGTAGACTCCATCGGTCACCAGCGTTGCGGTCGCGCAAGAATCACTCTGAGCAAACGCAGCCGTGCTGCAGCTAAGCCCCGCGGCAATGGCCAAAAGCCACGCCGCCTTGTTCGTACATCCGTTCGTCATATGAACACCCTCTTTCTCTGCGAAACGACTCCCCGACCCTGCTCGTGCCTACCGCTGACAGTCGCCGCAAGCGGCTTCCGACAGAACGTTTTCGGCTACACAACCGAATGGCACGAATGGCCGGTGCAGAACTGACACCGCAACCAGTGTAACCAGTTTTCCCAAGTCCGCAACCCGAATTTTACCTTTCAATGAGATTTACGGAACCGATCGTCGCCCATCGGCAGCGTCCGGTTCGCATTATATGGTCCTCGGTCCATACGCTGTCCCCCCATGAAAGCAAGCGTCTCGTGGCTCAACCGACTTCTTGAACGACCGCTCACCGCGGAGGCGATCGAACTCGCGCTCATCGAGGCAGGTTTTCCGATCGAGTCGAAAACAGCAGTTACCGGACCAGATGGCCCGGACCTTCAACTCGACGTCGAAATTACCAGTAATCGGGGCGACTGCCTTTCCCACATCGGCTTGGCCCGCGAGGTCGCGGCGAAAACGGACAGTTCGCTCCGGCCCCCTGTGCTGGCAGCCCCTGCTCCGCTGAATTCCGCAGCCACCTCCTCCGCCATTGCGCTCTCCAACCCGCCGAGTTCCGGGTGCCCGCACTTCTCCGTCCGGGTGATCCGGGGTGTCACCGTTGGTGCCAGCCCGCCGTGGCTTCGCTTGGCGCTGGAGTCCGTCGGGCAAAGGTCCATCAACAACGTCGTCGACGTGACCAATTTCATCTCCGCCGAACTGGGGAATCCCTGCCATGTGTTTGATCTCGCGAAGCTCGCGGGAGCTCAACTGAACGTCCGTTTCGCACATTCGGGCGAAGCCCTCACCACGCTCGACGGCAAGAAGCGAACTCTGAGCGGCGATGAATTGGTCGTGGCCGATCGCGACCGGGCCCAGAGCCTTGCGGGAGTGATGGGCGGGGCCGATTCGGAGGTGTCGCTCTCGACCACCGACGTTGTGTTGGAGATGGCCACTTGGAATCCCGTCCTGGTCCGCCGCGCATCCCGCCGCCACGGCCTGCGCACCGACGCCTCGCACCGCTTCGAGCGTTTGGTCGACCCCCGCACGATCGAGGCCGCTTCGGCGCGGGGCGCCGCCCTTATCGTCGAGGTTGCTGGGGGCGAATTGCTGTCCGGGACGGTTGCAGCTGGCCTCCCGATGGAACCGCCGATGCGGGTACGGCTTCGGCCCCGCCGTGTCCGAGACATTCTCGGTGTCGACGTTTCTCCCGAACGGCTTTCCACACATCTTGCAGCGCTCGGCATCGGGGTCGGGCCACTCGGTCGGGCCGGTGACGACCTCGTTGCGCTCGTCCCGCCGCATCGACCGGATATCACCCGCGAAATCGACCTGATCGAGGAATACGCCCGTCTCGAAGGATTGCCGCTGATCCCCGTCGCGGAGCGGATGAGCCTGCGCGTGAAGGCCCCGCAGGCCAGCGAGCTCGCCCGCGGGACGGTTTCCGAAACACTCGTCGGACTCGGGTTTTTTGAGGCGATTTCCTTCAGTTTCGCGAGCCGGGAAATCGCCGGGATGTTCATGCCGCAAGGAATGACGGCGGTGGCCGTCGATGACACCCGCAGGGCCCACGAGCCGGCGCTCCGCCCCGCGATCATCCCGGGACTGCTTGCAAGCCGCCGGCATAATCAAGACGGAGGGGTGATCCGCAGCGGCGGCGTGCGCCTCTTTGAGACCGCGGCGGTTTTCGCTGACACCGGCGAAGCGGGCACGGAAACGACCAACGTTGCTTTCCTTGCGGACGTTCCTTTCAAGGGAAAAACGCCCACCCTCTCCGAACTTCAGATGGGAGTTCGACTCGCGCGCGGCGTGATTGAAACGCTCATTCGGTCGACGCGGGGGAACAGCGTCGCGATCCGGGTGGAATCTCGACCGCCGCATTGCCGGGGCTTTCGTGCGGGCGCGACCGCCGCGGTGTCCGTCAACGGGAGGGAATTGGGGGTCTTCGGACTGATTTCGGACGAAGCGGTTTCGGCCTTCGGTCTGACCATACCGGTGGTCGCCGGCGAACTGAACTTGGCTGAAATTATTGCGGACTATCCGGCCCCCAGTGCCCTTGCGTCCCTGCCCGGCTTCCCGGGCATCGAACGCGACGTCTCGTTCATCGTTCAGGAATCCGTCACGTACGCCATGATCGAGGGCGGGGTGACCGAGGCCGGAGCCCGCTGGCTCGAATCGTGCGGCTTCGTGGGAACGTATCGCGGCCTCCAAATCGGGAAAGGCCGCAAGAGCGTCACCCTGCGGCTCGCTTTCCGCGACCCCACGCGGACGTTGACACATGACGAGGTTGACGGGCCGGCCCGGGCCGTGATTGACCGGCTGAAAGCGGTGCTCGGTGCGGAAGTTCGGGAGGTGTAGAGATGGTTCGAAGGGCGTCGGATCGGGCACCGCTCCGCACCCCCGCTATTATGCCCCGAGCGGCGATTCGGACGCGGAGGGTGATGTGATCTTGCCGCCAGCAACCGGGCAGGCTCAGGCTAAAAGGCAGCATTCACGGGTTCTGGCGGTCGATGACGGCACAAACGAAGGGTGATGGAAGAACATGCACAACGCGACCGAAGCGCTCCCGACGCGAGGGCTTTCCAAGTTAGCCGGACTCTGGCCAACGCCCGAAGACATCGGTGAGAGGCCCTTGATCTGGGTAAACGGCCACCTCCTCCCTAAGGCGCAGGCGATGGTCAGCGTCTACGACCACGGTCTGCTTTATGGCGACGGGGTTTTCGAGGGAATCCGCGTGTACCGCGGCCGGATTTTCAAGTGTCAGCAGCACATGGAGCGGCTGTACAAGTGCGCGGAACGGATCCACCTGAAAATCCCTATCACGCCTGCCGAGATGATCGCGGTGCAGCGTGAGGTGATCCGCGCGAACGGGCTTGATGACGGCTACATCCGTCTCGTCGTCACCCGCGGTTTCGGTACCTTGGGCCTTGATCCGCGCCGCTGCCCGACGCCGGGGATCATCTGCATCGGTGATCAGATCCGGCTGTACGCGCCGGAGTTTTATGACAGCGGGATGCGGGTGATCGTGGCCAAGCGTCCGAAGACACCGGTGGCGTGCCTCGACCCGCGGATCAAGAGCCTGAACTACCTCAACAACATTCTGGCGAAGGTTGAGGCCATCGAGCAGGGCTGCGATGAAGCGATCATGCTCTCGACCGACGGCTGGGTTACTGAATGCACGGGCGACAACATCTTCGTCATCAAGGACGGCAAGATGTTCACCCCGCCCCCGGTGTGCGGCGAGTCGGGGCTGCTTGAGGGTGTCACGCGCCGCTTCGTGGTCAACGAGTTGGCCCCCCAGTGCGGGGTGCCGTGCATCGAGAAGATGATGAAGATCGACGATGTGCTGAACGCCGACGAGGTATTCCTGACCGGCACCGCCGCCGAGATGATCGCGGTCAACCAGATCGACATCGACAACGAGCCGCACCGGATTTCGAGCGGCGAGGGACCGTTGACCAAGAAGATGCGGAAGAAGTTCCGCGAGGTGGTGACCAGCGACGAGGTGCCGGAGGATTGAGCGTCGGCGACAACGCGGCCCGACGCCCGTTTGTGTTAAGATTGCGCTCATGCAATCGACCCCCACGCTTGAAATGGCCCTCCGAATCGGGACGGCGCTCGTATTGGGTGCACTTGTTGGCCTTGAACGCGAACGGAAGCGTCGGCCGGTGGGTTTTCGCACGATGATCCTCATCAGCTTGGGGTGCGCTGGGTTTGTGCTGGCCGGCCATGAACTGATGGTGCAAGGGCAGGCCGACCGCGTTGGAGGACCGAACGAGGTCGATGCTTTGAGCCGCGTTCTTCAAGGGCTGATGGGGGGCGTCGGTTTTCTGGGCGCGGGCGCGGTTATCCAGAGCAAACGGTCGGTGCGGGGGCTCACGACTGCCGCTGCGACGTGGGTGGTGGCGGCGATTGGGGCTTCGTGCGGGCTGGGACTCTACAAACTCGCGGCGCTTTTGACGGTCGCCGCGTTGTTCACGCTGATCGTGCTTGACAGTGTGGAAGGGAAATACTTCCCGGATGAACTTCCCGACGAGACGCCGCCGACGGTTGTTCGGATCGACAGTGCGAACTGGGAGAAAACGGCGGTGCCCCCGGCTGATGCCACGAAGAACTCCAGTGACTCGTGAGCCAGCGAGCGGCCTGGGGTGGGATCGGAATCGGCCGGGCCGACAAAGGCGATCACACCTTTGGGCCGGAATCTTCCAAGTCAGCGATGTCGTCCTTGAATCGCTCGCGCAGGGACCGGGCAACGTGTTGGATGAAACGGTCGGTTTGTTGCTCGCTGCGACCGATGTACCTCATCGGGTCCATCAGTCCGTTCCAATCCAGTTCTGCGGTCAGTGAGGGTGTGTGGAAGGCGGGGTCGGCTGTAAGGCGATCGAGGAGATCGTTGTCGAGCCCCTCCTGCTTGACCCGCATCCCTGCGGATTGGGCATGAACACGGATGATCTCGTGGTAGTGTTGCCGATCACCGCCGAGCTTGACGCAGGCCATGAGAAGGTTCTCGGTGGCCATGAACGGCAGTTCGGCCATCAGGTTCTTGCGGACCATCGCCTCGTGCACGATGAGCCCGGAGGCGACGTTGTGCATGAGGTCGAGGGCGCCGTCGAGGGCGAGGAAGGCTTCGGGCAACGAGAGCCTTCGGTTGGATGAATCGTCGAGCGTGCGCTCCAACCATTGTGTCGCCGCGGTGTCGTAGCCGTTTCCGACAAGGTTCATCACGAAACGCGTGAGGCCGCAGATGCGCTCGCAGCGCATCGGGTTGCGTTTGTATGGCATCGCCGACGACCCGATCTGCTTCTCCTCGAAGGGCTCATCGAGTTCCTTGCGGTTGCAGAGGAGGCGGATGTCGGTGGCGATCTTATGGAGCACAGAGGCGGTCGAGGCGAGGTCGGCGAGGAGGAAGGTATCGAACACGCGCGGATATGTTTGACCGGTGAGCAGCGCCGTCTGATACTCAAGAAACCCAGGAGCCTCTTCATCGATGAGTTGCTCTACCGTCCGTGACTCGTATTCCTTTACGCTCGCCCTGTTCTTCTTGATCCCTTCAACATTGCCTTCCATCTCGAATCGACGAAGCTCTTCTCCAGCCTGACGGAGGTTCCGATTCCGAACGCGTGTTACGTAGTCCGCCACTGTTTCGACCGGTGCCCCCAGGTTATCGCGAATGAAAAAGCCCTTTAGCGCTCGAACAACCGCAGCGTCAAATCGGTCCACATCAACGGATTTGCCGTCAAAGAGCGATAGAAATGATGCCTGTGTTCCCGTTGCACCCCGGAACCCCCTCGGCTGGTCCGAGAACAAGCGGTCGACGACCAGACTCAGGTCGTAACCCCACATCGCAGCGCGACGTCCGATCGTGACCGGCTGCGCCGGTTGATAATGGGTGAATCCGAGCGTCGGCAGAGATTTCCATCTCTCGGCGAAAACACTCCAGGCGATCACAGTGTTTGCAATTTTTGCAGCAATCTGGACCGTCGCCTGATGAATGATGAAGTAATCCGCATTGCACACCACATCCTGACTCGTCATCCCGAGATGAATGATTCCCTTCGCCTTTGGACACGAATCCCCCAGCGCGTGCACATGCGCCATCACGTCGTGCCGCAACTCCCGCTCGTATCTCTCGGCCGCTTGCATCTCCTCATCCGTGATGCCGCCCGGCCGCCCCACCACGGCACGCAGTTCCTCCACCTGCTCCTTCGTCACAGGCAGGCCCATCTCGTGTTGGGCCTCAGCCACCGCCAGCCAGATGCGCCTCCAAGTGTTGAACTTGTGCCGGGGTGACCACAGCCGCAGCATCTGCGGGCTGGCGTTTCGGCTGGCGAGCGGAGAGGTATAGGTGTCGTAGGGCGAGTTCGTCATGGCAGAACCGTCTGCCCACAACCGCACGCTTTCCACGGTTGTTCCCGAATCAACCTTCGCAGACCGCCGGTGCCTTCCATCTCCGGAGCAACCAACTTATAACCCTTCCTCCACCAACTTCATCTGCTTCCACTTCTTCAACTTCAGCCCCAGCGTCCGCACGCCGATTCCCAGAATCGAGGCCGTTCGTTGTCGGTGGCCGTTGAATTTGCCAAGCGTCCTGACAATCGTCTCCCGCTCGATGTCCTCGAGAGTCTTGACCTCATCGTTCCCGCTGGCGGGCGTGCCTGGCCCAATGCTCGGTCCCACTCCCGCGGCGCCCACGCTCACCCCGAAGACCGGCTGCGGGGCCGGCAGTGCCACCCCGTTCACCGTCACCAGGGGCTTGTTCTCGATCTGCTGGCTCGCCGCGGCGATCGGCGTAGCCGACCGTGTGCGGAGCCACGGCTCCACTAGTTCGCGACCGATCGTGTCGCCCATCCTGCTCGGGCAGAGCACCACGGCCCGTTCACAGATGTTCTGTAGTTCCCGCACGTTGCCCGGCCATGAATACGCTGCCAAAGCATCGTTTGCTTCAGCGCTGAAAACGAGCCCTGTGCGTCCGTCGCGCCGACAGTTCTCATTGAGGAAGTGCTGCGCTAACGGCGCGACGTCCTCGCGTCGCTCACGCAGCGACGGCAACGGCAACGGCAACACGTTCAACCGAAAGAAAAGGTCTTGGCGAAAATCTCCCTTTTCGACTTCCGCCCCCAGGTCTCGGTTGCTGGTGGCGATGATCCGAACATCCACACCGATCGAAGTCCCCGAACCCACCCGCTCCAGCGTCCGCTCCTGGATCACCCGCAGCAACTTGGCCTGAATCTTCGGGCTGATCTCCGACACCTCGTCCAAGAGGAGCGTGCCGCCGTGGGCCAACTCGAAACGCCCCTTCCGCGTCCGGTCGGCCCCGGTGAATGCACCTTTCTCGTGCCCGAACAACTCGCTTTCCAGCAAACCCTCGGAGAGCGCAGCGCAGTTCACCGCCAAGAACGGCCCGTCCCGCCTGGGCGACAATTCATGGACCGCCCGGGCCGCTACCTCCTTCCCCACACCTGATTCACCGGTAATGAGCACCGTCCCGTGCGACGACGCCACCGAGGCGATGTCCGACCGCATGCGAATCGCCAGCGGCCCGCCCCCGATGACCCGGTCGGTCCCGCGGGAAGGCCCGCGCGCTGCACGCGTCGGCCCGACGTGCCCGTTGTCCGACGTCGGGCTGTCGTCGGGTGCGAACCCGCGATCGCCGAAGGGCGTGTCCGCCGCCGCCCGCAGAACGGCGTTCTCGTTTACCACCCGCCGATGCTCCACGGCGCGCTTCACACTGATCACCAACTCATCGCCCTCGAACGGTTTGGTGAGGTAATCAAACGCCCCCAAACGCATCGCCTTGACCGCCGTGTCAATCGTTCCGAACGCGGTCATCATCACAACCGGGAGATCGGCGTCGATGCCCATCAACCGTTCCAGCAACTCAATGCCCGTCAACCCCGGCATCCGCATGTCCGTCACCACCGCGTCCGGGCGGCGCTTCGCCACCGCCTGCAAGGCCGCGGCTCCATCGGCCGCGGTCTCGACCTCGAACCCCGCGCGTTCCAGCGTCAGCCCCACGCTGTCGCGCAGCATTTCCTTGTCGTCAACCACGAGTATCATCGCCATGGCGTGCTTCGCTCCATTCTCGGCTTCGCTTCCGAAGCCATTCGTTATCCGTCCGACTCCGGGAAGCCGATTTCCGCCGCGGCCCCACGCACCTCGCCGGACTCACCCACGATGTTCCGGATCGACACAACCCCGCCGTGAGCATCGACAATCCTGTGAACGATCGACAGTCCGAGCCCGGTCCCCGCCGCGCGGGTGGTGAAAAACGGATTGAACATCCGTGCCCGCACGTCGTCCGTCACGCCCTCGCCCCGGTCTTCGACCCTCAGCACGGTGTGATTCGGCCCACCCTTGCCGTCGCCAGACGTGCCGGGCTCGCTCCGGACACCCAACCGGACAACCCGCCGGCTCTCTGGCAGCACGGAAACGGCTTCTTGGGCATTCCGCACCAGGTTGACGAGCGCCTGTCGCGTCAGCGCCTCATCGGCCCAGACGGACTCACCCGCGCCGGCCTCCGCGACCGTTCGCACGCCCGCCGCTGCGCCGTCCGCCCGCGTCGATTCGATCACCCGCTCGAACAACTCCGCTACATCCACCCGTTCGCGCCGCAACCGGATCTCGCGCGCGAACGACAGGACATCTCCGACGACGCCGTCTAAGTCGCGGGCCGCCGAGTCGATCTTGACCGCGAGATGCCGCGACGGGTCCGCGAGATCCTTCATCAAGATCCCCGCGTACAGCCGGATCGACCCGAGCGGGTTTCGAACTTCATGGGCGATCCCCGCGGCCATCTCGCCCAACGCGCTCAGCCGACGGCTCCGCTCGAGTTGCCGGTTGGCCTCGCTCAGTTCCGCCGTAAGGCGGAGCACCTCGCCCCGCAACCGATCGTGCGACGCCTCCAGCTTCGAGGTCACCTGCGTGAACGACCGCACGAGGTCGGCGAGCTCGTGCGGACTCATCGCCCCCGCACGGGCCGCCACCGGCTCGGACGCGGCGACCACTCCGGGGGCCGTCGCCGCTTCAGCAACGGTGAGCGGCGCCATTAACCTTCCTGATCCTGAAATGACGCCGCCATCCGACCGCCGGCGCCGTACGCCCCGTTCACACGCCGTCCCTGCGAGAGGGCCGTCAGTTCGGCGGTGGCCCGATCGCGTGACGCCACCGCAGCCTCCGTATCCACCCGGTCGTGTTCAATGACGTCCGCCGCCAGCGTCGCGAGTTCGCAAAGGCGTGTTTCGAGCAGCAGACGCATGCTGGCCCCGGCACTTCCCACCGGGTCGTCGTCCGCGCGCAACTCGTCGATCGCCTTGGTGTTCGCTTCGATCGCCGCGAACACGCGGTCGCGCTCGGCGATCACGCGGAGCAGTTCGCCGGGGTCGTCCCGCGCAATCGCGGCACGCTGCTTCCCCGCCAGTTGCAACACCTCTCGCAGTGAGTTCCGCTGCTCCTCAAGCCGGAGCACCAGACTTCCGGCACGATCTTCCGCCCCCCGCACGCTTTTGCCCGCCATCCGTGACCTCCTGTCATTTCGTCCCCGATCCGGCCCCGACTCCGTTGGGCCCCCTCCGCGTTCACTCAACCCCCGCGCTCCCGTCCGATGCCGGCACGCCATCCCCGGCCGCCGCGCTGACGGTCGCCAACGGACCCAACTTCACCTGTGAATCCAGCCAGCGTTCCCAATCCCGCCGCGTCATCGGCAGCGTCGGATCATCCCACACCGATTCCGGGAGCGACTCAAAGAACCGCTTTGCGCGCGCGTTCGCGGTCGCCGCCTTCTCCAGTTCTCCCTGCGAGACCAGCGCGTTCACGATCTGGATCATTGCCACCAGCGACGCGGCATCCTTCGAATACCGCTCCCTCGCCCCGTCATACGCCCGGATGGAATCATCAAACTCGCGCAGATCGAAGAGGCAATCCGCCCGGTAGAAGTGGGCGTTCCGCAGGTACAGTTCCTCGAGCGCCGTTCGCGAGCGCATCCCCTCCAAGTCGGCCCGGACGCGCTCGAACAACTCCGCGCTGCGGCGGAGCCGTTCCACCCGTTTAGCCTCCAGATCACGCTTCTCGCCCTCGGGCCGGTCCTCTCTCGCGAGGTCGTCGGCGATCCCCGCCGCGCTCAGACGATAGCTGTCCGCCAGTCGGTACACCGTCACCGAGAGCGGCTCATCCGCGCCGTACCGCTGCACGTATTCCTCGAACCGCTCGATCGCACGCTCGTGCTCCCGTCCGCGGTACAGACTCGACGCCAGTTCCTCGAGCGCCGCGCGAAAGACTCCCGTCTCGGTCCCACCCGCAACGCCCGTCACCACCGCCGTCAGGAGTTCCTGGGCTTCGACGTCGTTACCCGCTTCCCCGTCCATCAGCAGCGTCTGCGCCAAGGGAACATAACTCGCATCCGTGAACGAGCCCGCACCCGAGTCCACGGCGGCTCTCGCCCCGATCAGCCCGCGATAGAGTTTGGTCGCCAGTTCCGTGTCGCCCCGCGCCTGATAGGCCTGGGCCAATCGAAACGTTGCCTCCGCGTGCCGACGATCCGAAGGAAAGTCGGTCGTGAACTGCTGAAACGCCGCAACGGTCGCGGCCAGATCCCCCGCCCTGTCGAACGCATCGGCGCTCCACCACAGGCTCTCCCCGTAGCCCCCCGTGTCCACCTGCACCATCGTCTCCGCGTGCCGCCGAAAATACTCGCCCGCCGCGAGAAAGTGCGTTCGCGCCGCCCGCTGCGTCTCCGGGTCGGCCTCCGCCACCGAGATCGCGCTCCCGTCCTTCGCCGCCGCCCGCAGCATCGTTTCCGCGACCGCTTTGTGACTTTCCGCCAACCCCGCGAAGACCGCCGGATCCGGCCGCTCTTTATCCATCACGCGTTCCGCCAGTTCCGCGAACGCCAACGCCCGCGAATGAGCGTTCTGCGCCGTCCAATCGCGATGCCGATCGAGAAGACTCGTGACCACCTCGTCCGGCGTCACATCCGCGTGCGCCTGTCCCGGCTCGCTCGCGTTCAGCGTGTCCGCCAACCGCGCGTAGGTGCTCAACGATTCTTCGGCCAGTTCAGGACGTTCGCCGCTCATCTTCGCATCGATCTCGGCGAGCCCCAGGAGGGCCCGCGGCACATCAGCGCTGTAGGGGAATCGCGTGACCACCACCAGGTATCTCTCGCGCGCCTCCGTCTGCCGCTCCCCAGTCCCATCCCGATCCACCTCCGCCCGCAACAGGTTGATCGTCGGCGACAACGCGTGTTCGTCCCCCACCGCAGCGAAAGCATGATCCAACTGCTTGGCGCACCGGTCCATGTCCCGCGTTTTCGCGTACGCCTTGGCCAGTCCCACAAACGCCCCCGCCAGCAGATCCCGATCGGCCCGCGCCTCATCCACTCCCACCAGCGCCCGCACACCTTTCGTGATCGCTTCCTCGGCATACCCCTTTTTGATCAGCAGGTCCATCTCGCGGGTCAATCCCCACAATTTCACGTCGCCGTCCGTCCCCGCCGCCGCCGACAGACGGGCCAGCAGATCCATCGCCCGCTGCTCGTTCTTGGTCGCCGGGTTCATCGCCCGCTCGATCATCCGCTTTAGAAGCGACAGCTTCGCTTCTCTTTCTCCCTCACCCAGCGACTCCGCCAACTCGGTCGCCTGGTCAAATTCACCCAAATTCACCAGCGCGTCCGCCAGAAACACCCGGTCCCGCCCGGTGACGTCGGCGTGCAACTCTTCCGCCCGTCCATACTCCGAGACGATCGCGCGGTTGTTATCCTCCCGATCAATCCCCAATTCACGCTGTCCCAAACTCAACGAACGCGCCCTCAGCAAATGAAACTGTCGCATCCGATCCGCCGAAACAAGGTCTGTGCCGATGTACGGCATGATCTTTACGTTGAGCGTGTCCAAGGCGCCGGCATATTTTCCCGCTTCCACCTGAGAGGCTGCACGCTCAAAATCCGGGGATACGTCGTGTACCGGCCGCGACTTCAACGCGTATACCGCTCCCCCCACCAATATCAGGCCCGCGGCCCCCAACACCGGCAACTGCCACGCGTCGCGCCACAGCGCTCGCCGAGTCGGCGTCGCACTTGGTTCCTGGGCTTTGGGAATCGCTTCGGCCACGGTCGGGGCGGACTCTCCATTGAACATCCCGGCGATCGCGGTCGGCCGCGCGAGAACGTCCTCTCCGTTATCGGGCGATTTTGGCGTGCAAGTTGATTCCCGATGCGCAAAGATCTCCCTTCGCGCTCTTGGTCTATGATTTCTCAACTTTCAGAAAGGTTTGAAACTTGGGTTACCTGCCCTATGCACCTCCACTTGAACACCCGAGCCACAGCATCGCGGATTCGGGATTTCTACACGCCGTTGCAGCCGGCGACGCCCGCCTCACGCCCGATCAGGCCCTCGACCTCTTCCGCGGCCTGTCGCTCCCCGCCTTGGGCCGGTGGGCCTCCGCCCGCGCCCGCCACATCCACGGTCCCACGTTCCGCACGTACGTCATCGACCGCAACATCAATTACACCAATGTTTGCACCGCGAAGTGCACCTTCTGCGCGTTCCGCCGCGATGCGGTAGACCACGATTCTTACACGCTCGACCACTCGGCCATCCTCGACAAGATCGCGGAACTCTCCGCCATTGGTGGGACCCAGATTCTCATGCAGGGCGGCATGAATCCCGATCTGCCGCTCGACTGGTACCTGACTCTTTTGCGCACGATCAAAGAGCGTTTTCCCCACATCCACGTCCACGGCTTCAGCCCGCCGGAGTTTGTGGAATTCGTCCACTTCTTTAGCCCGCCCGGCGGCTCCTTCGAAGACAAAGTCCGCTGGGTTATGGTGCGCCTCCGCGAGGCCGGCCTCGACTCTCTTCCAGGCGGCGGCGGCGAGATCTTTTCGACCCCTGTCCGCCGCAAGATCGGCCTCGGGAAATGCGATGCCGAGAGTTGGCTGACCTGCATGTATGTCGCGCACACCCTGGGCATGTTCACGAGCGCCACGATGATGTTCGGGCATATCGAGGGCCACGCCGACCGCATCCATCACATGATGCTCGTGCGGGAGTGGCAAGACCGCGTACTGCGAGAAAGTGGTCGAACGGTCGAGTCGTCCAGTGATCGGGTCGGGGGAAACAGCACGTCCGCCACCGGTCACTACAAGTCCTTCATCTCCTGGCCGTTCCAGCGGGAGAACACGCCCTTGGGCCGCGTGAAGGACTGGGGCCTGACCGACGCCGAACGCAACGCCGAGTTTCCCGGCGACGTCCTCGCACGATCCTTCGACTGGGGTGCAAACCCTGAGGTCGATTACCGCGAGCTGGGCCCCGCCGCGGCGGAGTTCGGCCGTCGCGTCCGCATGTCGGGTGCAAGCGACTACCTCCGCACGCAGGCCATCAGCCGCCTGGTCCTCGACAATATCTACTCAATCGGCAGTTCGTGGGTCACCATGGGCCCGCACATCGGCCAGCTCGGGCTCATGTTCGGCGCGAACGACATGGGTTCGGTGATGATGGAGGAGAACGTCGTCAGCAGCGCGGGAACCACTTACTGCCTCGACGAAGCCGTCCTCTGCCGACTCATCCGCGACGCCGGATTCATCCCCGCGCAGCGCAACAACTCCTACGACATCCTGCGCATCCACGATGACGCCGACGCGCCCGACCTGGCCGTCACCGACTGGTCGAACCACCGCACCCGCCGTCTGCACATCCAGGCGCCCAAAGCACCCAGATCATCGAAGGCCAGCCTCACCGTTTCCGCGCAACGGTGATGCTCGCTTCCGCGGCATACGCCGGTGGGTACGCCCAACACGGGCTCACTGGGCCCGACCACGGTCTTTCATCGCCCGGATCCGCTCCGGAAGGCTGAGCAACTTGATGAAGCCCCCGGCGTCCTTCTGGCTGTAGATCTCCTCCCCCTCGAAACTCACCATCTTCTCGGCATAAAGCGAGTGCGGGCTGCGGCGCTTGATCGGTGTCGCGTGCCCCTTGAACATCCGCACGGTGACCTCGCCGTCCAGTTTTTCGGCCATTTTGTCGGCGCACGCCCACAGCGCCTCGCGGAGTGGGGTGAACCAGCGACCGTCGTACACCAGTTCGGCGAACGTCAGCCCGAGGTGCTCGCGGTAGTGGCGCGTTTCTCGGTCGAGCACGAGTTCTTCCAGCGCCCGCAGGGCTTCGACGATGACGGTGCCACCGGGAGTCTCGTACAACCCGCGCGACTTCATCCCCACTCGCCGGTTCTCGACAAGGTCGATCCTGCCAACGCCGTGCGGCGCCGCGAGTTCATTGAGCCGCAACACCAGGTCCGGCCCCGCGAATGGTCGTCCGTTGACCGAAACCGGACGCCCCTTCTCAAAGCCCACGGTCACGTCCTCGGCCACGTTCGGGGCCGTCACCGGGTCCGCCGTCAGCATCCACGCGTCCGCGGGGGGCGCATTCCAAGGGTCTTCGATCGCGCCGCCTTCGTGGCTGATATGCCAAAGATTCCGGTCTCGGCTGTAAATCTTCGTCGCGCTCGCGGTGGTCGGGATGTTCCGCTCCTTCAGATACTCCAGCATCGCCAGCCGACCCGAAAGTTTCCACGCGTCCATCCGCCAAGGAGCGATGATCTCCATCTCCGGCGCCAGCGCGGCGTACGCCGACTCGAACCGCACCTGATCGTTCCCCTTCCCGGTGCACCCGTGCGCCAGAGCCGTGCAACCGGTCCGCTTCGCGACGTCGACCTGCCCGCGGGCCAAAACCGGGCGCGCGATCGCGGTGCCCAGGAGATACCGCCCTTCATAAACCGCCCCCGTGATCATCGTCGGGAAGACAAATTCGTCCGTGAACTCCCTTTTGAGATCGACGACGTGGCACTCGGCCGCACCAGAATCCTTCGCCTTTTTCTCAACCCCGGTCAGTTCATCCGCCCCTTGCCCCACGTCGCCCACCACGCACACCACCTCCGCTCCCGGGATGTTCTCCCGCAGCCACGGGACGATGCACGAGGTATCGAGGCCGCCGGAATATGCGAGAGCGATTCGTTGAGTCGGCATGACGTAAAATCTCTTTCTTGACAAGCAGCCCGAGCCGCGAAACAGCACGCGGTGCTCCGGGCTCCGATGAACCGCCAACCCTATGCAAATAGAAGAGACAGCAGCCCGTTCTGGGCGTGCAGCCGGTTCTCGGCCTGGTCGTAGACGATCGAGTTCTTCGAGTCCATCACCTCGTCCGTCACCTCGACCCCGCGGTGGGCCGGGAGGCAGTGCATGAACGCCGCATCCGGCCCCGCCAGCGCCATCATCGAACCATCAACCTGGTACCCCTTGAACGCCTTTATTCGCTTCCCTTGCAGGTCGGCCTGGCCCATCGACACCCACACATCGGTGTAGACCGCCTGACACCCCTTCACATCGGAGGGATCGCGCGTCACCATGATCGACCCCCCGGTTGTCGCCGCGATCGCGCGGGCCGCCACCAGTTCGCTCGCCAGCGGTTCGTACCCCTCGGGCGTCACGACCACCAAATGGCTTCCGAGCAGGGCCGCCGCGTGCATCAACGAATGACACACGTTATTCCCGTCCCCCACATACGCAAGCCGCACACGGTGAAGGTCTCCGAAGCGTTCCCGGAGCGTCAGATAGTCCGCCAGCGCCTGGCACGGGTGATACAGATCGCTCAGTGCGTTCACCACCGGCACCCGGGTCGCGGCGGCCAACTCATTCAGCACCTGCTGGCTGTAAACCCGTGCCACAATGCCGTCGACCCACCGCTCCAGATTCTTTGCGTAATCAAAGACGCTCTCCCGTTCGCCCAGGCGCTGCGTCCCGTGATCAAAGTAGATCGGGTGGCCGCCCAGACGCGCAATCCCCACCTCGAACGTAATCCGAGTTCGTAGCGACGGCTTTTCAAAGAGCATGATGATGCTCTTGCCGGCCAAAGGCCGCTCCGAGCCCGGGGGCGCCGACCGGATGCGCTGCGCCTCATCCAGGATCGACGTGATCTCCGCGGGCGAGAAATCCATGAGCGTGAGCACGTCGCTCCCGGCCATGGCCGTGCCCGCCGCCCGCACCGGAGCGGGATAGGGGCGGTAGAGGAGCGGGGTGTCTTTCACTGCGTTCACGAGCGGGCACCCTCCGTCGGTACGACCCGGGTTCCGGCCTTTCGCCCCGCCGACCAGTCCGCCAGTGAGCTCGGGTTATTGCCCGAAAGAATCACGACCGGGACGCCTGTCGACGCCGCCGTGGCCGCCGCCGCCCGGGCTTTGACGATCATCCCGCCGGTGATGCTGCCCGCGCTGATCATCGCCTCGATGTCCAGCGCGGTGGTTTCACCCACGACCCGCTTGTCGCCGTCAAGAATCCCGGGTACGTCCGTCAACAGAATCAACGCTGCCCCGGAGAGTTCTCGTGCGAGCGCTGCGGCCGCATCGTCCGCGTTCACGTTCAGAAAGCCCTTCTCATCCAGTCCGATTGAACTCACCACCGGCAGAAAATGGCCTTTCAGCAGCACCCGCAGCAGGCCGCCATCGAAGCCGTGCGCCTGCACCACCTCGCCGACCCGCCCCGCATCAAACGCGTACTTCTTCGACCGGATCACCTTGAAGCTCATGCCATCGCTCAGGCACACGCCGACCGCCTTCACCTGGTGCTTGGCGAGTTCGCCGACGATCGACTTGTTGATTTTCCCGGCGAGCACCGCCGCGATCTCCTCGACGTGCTCCGGCGGCGTCACACGGATGCCGTCCCGCCGCTCGCTCGTCAGCCCGAGTCGTTCGAGATGCCGATCGACCGCCTGGCCTCCGCCATGCACAAGCACCACCCCGCCCGCCCGAGCCGTGTGAATCTGCGCGATGGCTTTCCACACGCTGGGAGCGGTCACCTCGTTTTCGAGCGCGGCTCCCCCGATCTTGATGATGAGAGGCGGATGGTGAGCCAATCGAAGGGACTCTCCGGAAGGATGACCGCGGCAACGCGACCCGCCGGACCACACATCCGGCCGTCAGCGGCGCAAGGCCGGAACGGTATGGTTCACTTGCCCGGCTCATCCGCCCGTTGGCCCCGGTTCTCAGCCTCGGCCCCATTCTTGCCGCCCAGTCCGGTCGTTTCGTCAAACCCGAGCATCAGGTTAAGGCATTGAACCGCCTGGCCGGCTGCTCCCTTCGTGAGGTTGTCGATCGCGGACGCGACAATCGCGTGGTCCCATCGCGCGTCCACCGCGAACCCGATATCGCAGAAGTTCGTTCGCCGGACATAGGCCACGGCAGGCCACTGACCAGCGCCGCACATCCTTACGAACGGCTCCGCGGCGTAGGCCCGGGAGTACGCGCCCGCGACGGCCTCGGCCGTGGTTCCGGGCACCAGATCCGCGTGAATGGTCGCGAGAATCCCGCGATCAAACGCCACCAAGTGCGGCGTGAAGAGCGTCTCCATCCCCACAAAGGCGTCGATCTCCGGTTGATGCCGGTGCTTCAACACGTTGTACGGCTGCAGGCTGACCTCACAGAACAGAGACTTCAACGTGGCCGTCCGGCCCGCCCCAGATACTCCGCTCGCCGCATCGATGATCGGCCGGGTTCCCTTCCGCACCAGCCCCGCGCGGCGGAGCGGAGCGAGCGCAAGAATGCTCGCGGTCGGATAGCACCCCGGCACGGCCACCAAGGATGCAAACTTGATCTCGTGCCGAAAATGCTCCGGAAGCCCATAGACAGCGCCGGCCAGCCCGGCCCGATCGTGGTGATCAAACCCGTAATGCGTCGGATACAGCCCCGCGTCCTTGAGCCGATACGCGGCTGACAAGTCGAGCACCCGCAGACCCGCCGCCAGCAATTGGGGAGCCAGATCGATACTCGCTTCGTGCGGCGTTGCCAGAAAAACCGCGTCGGGGTTCATCGCAACCACCGCATCGATCTCCGTCGCCCGGATCGGAAGATCCAAAATCCCCCGGAATCGCGGCCACGAATCCGAGAACGCCAGCGCCTTCCCCGACTCTTCCCGCTTGGCCGACCCGAACAACCCGACAATCTCGACTCGCGGGTGCGAAACCAGCAACTCGGCCAACTCCGCGCCGCTATAGCCGCCCGCCCCGATGATGACGATCCGCGCCAGGTGTCCGGTCAACCTTACTCCCCTTTTCGATCACTCCGCTCTCTCTTCGCTGTCCCCGCGATCAACTCTCGATCTCTGCCACTTGGCCACTGGGCCACATCCCCCCACTTCGCCTTTTACAGATTCCCCCGCTTGTCCTGCTCCAACTCCAACGCCTCGAACAGCGCTTTGAAGTTGCCCTTGCCGAACGCCTGGCTGCCGCGCCGACAGATGATCTCAAAGAACAGGGTCGGGCGATCCTGCAACGGCTTGGTAAACAGTTGCAGCAAGTAGCCCTCGTCGTCGGCGTCCACCAGGATCCCGAGATCCTTGATCCTCTGATGGTCTTCCTTGACGTTGCCCTTTCCGTTGGCCTTCATCATCGGTTCGATCCGATTCCACACCTGCTGGTAATAGGTGTCGGGGATCGCCAGAAAATCGACCCCGCGTGACCGCAGCGCCGCGATGGACGCCAGTTCGTCGTCGGTCCGGAGCGCAAGGTGCTGAACCCCCGGCGTGTTATTGTGCCAGTCGAGGTATTCCTGAACCTGACTCTTCTTCTTCCCGGCCGCGGGCTCGTTGATCGGCATCTTGATGAGACCCTGCCCGCTCGCCATGACCTTCGACATCAGCGCGGAGTAGTCGGTTGCGATGTCCTTGTCGTCGAACGACATGAACATCTTGAAGCCCAGCACATCTTCATAAAACTTCACCCAGTGGTTCATCTTCCCCATTTCGACGTTGCCCACCAGGTGGTCCGTGTACTTCAGCCCGCAGGGGCTCTTCGCGTTGAAGTCATTGAGCCCGCGGAACAATTTCGTCTGGGTGAACCCGGGCATGAAGACGCCGACGCCGGTCCCGATGTCCTTCTTCACTTGCGGCAGGGAGTACGGCCCGGACTGCGGCCGCTGTACGAAGGAATGAACGACCTCGCCATACGTTCGGATGGCCGCCGTGACGATGGTCCCATGGGCGTCCGTCAATTCCGTCGGGTCCTGCGCCGACGTACCGCCGTTGCTGATCGCCCGCTCCCACGCCTTGCGGGCATCGTGTACGGTGAACGCCACATCCTTCACCCCGTCCCCGTACAGGCCCACATGCCGCGACGCCGCGTGGTTCGGGTTCAGCCCCGTCGTTAGAACAAACCGGATATTCCCTTGCGTCAGGTAGTAATGGGCGCTCTCGCGGCTGCCGGTCGTCTGGTCGCTCACCTGCTCGCAGGTGAACCCGAAGCAATGGCAATAGAAGTAAGCCGCCTGCTTTGCATTGCCGCAGTAAAAGCGAACGTGATCCACATCGATCAGTGTCAGCGGGTCAGTGGAAGTCGGGGCGGGCTGGGGTTCCATGGCGGGAGAAAAAGTCGTCATGTGTGGGCCTCCGATAATTGGGACGGCGAAGTCTATTCCGCAATCGCGTCCACCAATCACGGAGGCTCGAACATCTGTGGCACCCGCCGTTCGGGCGTGTGAGAAATCGCTCACGCGATACAGCGTGATGTCGAGCCCCCCGTGACCCGGCCGCGCGGATTAACAGAAACCCTTGGCTCGGAACGGGCATTCTGCCGCAAAGAGTCGGAATCGGTGTCAGAGCGATTGGTGGCGGCCCCGATGACGAGCGTGCCGCCACGGTTGCCGCAGTCCTGAGACGAATCCGCGAGCGGTTCGCCTTTGCAGGTTGGGACAAGTCGCATGACTGAAAGGAACCGGCCCGAGGCTTCGTAAGCCTTGGGAACGGGTTCCGCGCGGAGATCGGTGCTCCAAGAATGCGAAAACGCCCCGCTCTTTGAAGGAGCAGGGCGTTGCCATCACTGGACTTAGGTTGTCAGTCAAGCCCGATCGCGTGTTTCCGCCCGCAATCGAGTCATAGGAGGAGAGAGAGACAGGACACCATCAGAAACCCTCTGATTCTGCGGCGAGTGGTTTCCGAACACCCGCTGCCATAAGGATTTCCATCAAGCCCGATCGCGAATTTCCGCCCGCAATCGAGTCATAGGAGGAGAGAGAGACAAGACAGCCTAAATGTGCCACAACTTTCAGTCCGTGCCACCCATTTAGAAAGAATTTCTGATACAGACCGCATATTCCGACGTTTCCTATTAGCCCAGCGGCACTTGCGCATGGGGATCACGAAAAACGCGAGGAGTCGAGCTTTGCGGGAGTCCTAACGGAATAAGTACGACCGCTGCGTCCGACCTGTTCACCCCTTGGTCCGATGTACCCGGGCCCGCTATCGCTTGCAGTCGAATGCACTGCCAAGAAGAGCGCCCTTCAACCCTGTCGTCGCCGCACGGGAACGCCTAAACTCTCCCCCAATTCGATGCGGTTGTGGCGGAATTGGCAGACGCGCTAGATTCAGGTTCTAGTGGGGTCACACCCGTGGAGGTTCAAGTCCTCTCAGCCGCATTTCCTTTCGGGCAGCCTTCGGGTTGCCCGTTTTTTTGATACCCAGGCAGCTTCTCCCACGCGCGGGCGCAACCATGCCGACCATTCTTGCGGGCATCGATGAAGCCGGCTATGGCCCGACGCTCGGCCCGTTGGTCGTGGGATTGGCCGTCTTCGAAGTTGGCGACGTCGCCGCCGGGCCGGAAAGCGAATCGCACACCCGCGTGCCCGATCTTTGGAAGTTGCTGGCCAAGGGTGTCTGCCGCGAACCCGGAAGATTGGGCTCTCGCGACAAGCAGGGGCGGGTGGCCATCGCCGACTCCAAGCGACTGAAACTTCCCAACGCTGGCGAGCGCGCCCACCCCTTGATCCATCTAGAGCGTGGCGTCTTGAGCATGTTGACCGCCGCAGGGATGGACGACGTCGGGTTTCCATCGACCGACGCAGAGTTGTTCGAGCGGGTGGGAGCAGCGCTGCCAAACCACGCGGCCTATCGCGGCGAGCCGATCTCGCTGCCGGTGGCAGTCTCCCCGGGTGATCTCGGAGTATCCCTCAACATTGTCCGGCGCGCGTGCGGGGTTTCCGGGGTGTGCGTGCGGGCGGTGCGGGCCCGGATGGTGGCCGAGACCCATTTCAATCACATCGTGGAGAAGACGCAGAACAAATCGGAGACGACGGCGCTGGCCGTCGGCGAACACCTGCGATACGTCGCCGACCGCTTTGTGCCGGGGACCAGCGGCCAGGACGGCTCGAAGCACCGGCTCGGGATCGTGTGCGACCGACTGGGCGGGCGTACTTCGTACGAACGGTTGCTCACGCGGGAGATGCACGGCCTGAACGTCGAGGTGGTGGAAGAGTTGGAAGAGCGCAGCCGGTACATCGTGAGCGACGGCGCCGGACGGCGGGCGGGTGTTTCGTTTCTGGTGGAGGGCGAGAAGCATCACATGGCTGTGGCACTGGCGTCGATGGTCGCCAAGTACTGCCGCGAACTCGCCATGCTCCGGTTCAATCGATTCTTCGGTGCCCAGCACCGGGACTTGACGGGTCGCGAAATACGACCGACCGCGGGGTATGCGCTGGATGCGCGGCGATGGTTGGAAGAGATCGGCGAGACCCTGCCACGCGTCGATCGGGATGAACTCGTGAGGCGGGCGTGATGAGCGGTCCGGGACTGAACGCCCTCGTCGCGCGGCGGATGCTCGACATCGCCGCCCGGCACGCGCTCCGGGCGGCGGGCCGGGTGGAGCCCAATCCGCTGGTGGGCTGCGTGCTGGTCAACCACGGGCGGATCATCGGCATCGGCCACCACAAGGTGTTCGGCGGATGGCACGCCGAGCGCGAGGCGCTCGCCTCCGCATCGCGAAACGGTGAAGACGTCCGCGGGTCCACGGCGTTTGTCACGCTCGAGCCGTGCAACGGCGTGGGCCATCAGCCGCCGTGCTCGCACGGGCTTCTGGAGGCCGGCGTTACCCGGGTCGTGTTTGCCGCCGAGGACCCCAACCCGGCCAAGGCGGGCGGCGCTGCGTTCCTCCGGGAACATGGCGTCGCGTGCGATCTCGTATCGTCCAGCGGCCTCGCCAGTGG
>Ga0163144_10001275_pt1 | contig 59418 bp, 53 predicted proteins | sample OliLak19BULKMAT1_FD_123175 | JGI IMG/M metagenome (GOLD analysis project Ga0163144, IMG submission 123175) | Freshwater microbial mat bacterial communities from Lake Vanda, McMurdo Dry Valleys, Antarctica - Oligotrophic Lake LV.19.BULKMAT1 | ecosystem: Environmental > Aquatic > Freshwater >...
GTACGTGCTCTCGGCGATGCCGGGCGGCGAGCACTTCGATCCGGAGTCGTCGGACCCCTACACGGTGCAGATGCGCGGCTACTCGCGCCTGATCAACTTCGACGGGTCGGTGCAGGGCGTGGCCGACACCGCCGGACCGTGCGTGCTGAAGGGGACGATCGACCTCAGGGCGCTGCAGCGGGCGCGCGCCAATCCACTCGCGAACCTGGCGCTCTGGGATGATCCGGGCGCCTATGCGGGCGCCTACGAGGCCGACGTCGGGTTGCCGAACAACCTCTGGGGCGACGACCCGCTGAAGAATCCCTACGTCGGATTCGGCCCCTTGAAGCGCGTGCTCGCGAGCTACTACGAGCGAGGCATCTTCGTCCGGCCGCAAGTGCCGCAATCCGATGCCGTCAGGCAGGCAAAAATTCATACACCCGCGCCGGCCGACGCGCCGCCTCGGCTCGCCGACCAGAAGCAGATCGATGGCGAACACATCCAGATTTGATGGTGCGCGCGGCGTGACGCGCAGGTCCCGAGGCGCCGCGATCTCGCGGCGCACGGTGTTGCAGGGCGCGCTGGCGCTGGCGGGCGCCGGCGCGCTGCCAACGCGGGTGCGTGCCGCGGGCGCCGGCCTCGACGCCATCGTGATCGGGGCGGGGCTGTCCGGCCTGAACGCCGCGCTGCTGCTCGAGGAGCAGGGGCTGCGCTGTCGCGTGCTCGAGGGGCGCTCGCGCGTCGGCGGCCGCATCCAGAGCCTGCGCCAGGTCGAAGGTGCGCCGGAGATGGGCGGCGACAGCATCCTCGGCGGCTACGGCCGCATGCAGGAAATGGCGCGACGGCTGAAGGTCCCGCTGGTCGATCACGAGGGGCGGCGCGATCTCTCGCCGGAAGCGCACCGCGATCCGCGCACGGTCGAGCTGGCGCTGCGCGGCAGCGTCATCGATCGGCGCGCCTGGCCGACGCATCCGCTGAACGTGATGCCGGCCGATGCGCGTGACCGCTTCCCGGGTCGCGGCTACTTCCAGGGTGTCATCGCGGCGAACAATCCGCTGCGCAGCTTCGAGGACTGGTGGCGTCCGGAGAGCCGCACGCTTGACGTTTCCGTCTACGACTATTTCCGCAAGCTCGGCTGGAGCGATGCGACCATCGACCTGAACTACAACACGAACGTGCAGTACGGCACCTCGGCGCACGACGTCTCCGCGCTGATGTGGTTCTACGTGCAGGCGTGGTTCAAGTTGCAGGGCGACAAGCAGCGGGTCGCCTACAAGGCGCTGCGCGGCAACCAGAGCATTCCGGAGGCCATGGCTGCGGCGCTGAAGGAACCGGTCGTGCTGCAGGCCGAGGTGGTGGCGGTGCGTACCGCCGGAGACGGTGTCGAAGTGCACTGTGCGGATGGCGCGGTGCATCGCGCGAAGCGGCTCGTCTGCTCCATGCCGATTCCGACGCTGCGCTGGGTCAAGTTCGATCCGCTGCTGCCGCCGGAGAAACTGCGCGCGATTCGCACCGTGCCGGTGATGCGCGTGACCAAGGTCGTGCTGGTTCCGAAGCGCCCGTTCTGGAAGGACGATGGCCTGTCGCCAGCGATGTGGACCGACACCGCCGCCGGCGAGATCCGCGCGCTGCGCGAGGCCGAGGGGCATGCCGACGTGACCTGCCTGATGGCCTGGGCCCGTGGTTTCCTCGCCGATCGTCTGGACGCGCTCGGTCCCGAGGCCGCGTCGCGGCTGGTCGTGCAGGAGTACGAACGGTTGCGGCCGGCCGCCCGCGGCCAGCTCGTCGCGCGTGGCTACAAGTCCTGGCAGACGGATCGGTTCGCCGGGGGCGACTGGGTCTGCTGGGGGCCAGGCCAGGTGGTCGACGCCGTGCCGGCGTTGAAGGCGCCGGCCGGTCCGATCCACTTCTGCGGCGAGCACACCGCGCTCTCGAACCGCGGCATGGAAGGGGCCATGGAATCCGGCGAACGCGCGGCGCTCGAGCTGCTGGAGACCCTCTAGACATGGCCGACCAGGCGGCACGCGACGACGTCCTCGTGCTCGGGGCCGGTCTCTCGGGGCTGTATGCCGCGTGGCTGTTGTCGCGCGAAGGCGTGAAGGTCCAGGTGATCGAGGCTCGCCAACGGGTCGGGGGCCGCATCGAGAGCTTGCGCAACGTCGTCGGCAACCCGGAGATGGGTGGCGACAGCATCCTCGCCGGCTACGGGCGCTTGATGAGCGCTGCGGCAGCGGTTGGCGTGAAGCTGGTCGACGACTCCCCGCGACGCTCCCGCTCGCGCCCGGAGCTGGCGCTCGGCGGCCGGGTGATTCCCCGCAAGCAGTGGCCCGATCATCCGCTCAACGTGATGTCGGCGGATGCGCGAGAGTCCCTTCCGGGACGGGCCTATCTGGAATCCGTGATCGCGAAGCACCTGCCCGCCGGCATGGATTCGACGTGGTATTCCTCCGCTAACGCCCGCCATGAGCAGTCTGCGTACCAGTTCCTGAAGGGCATCGGCTGGAGCGATGCCGCGATCGAACTGAACTACGAGACGAACATCCCACGCGGCACCAGCGCGCACGAAGCGTCGATGTTGATGTGGTACTTCCTGGTGGGATGGTTCCGCAACCAGGGGGATCTCGGCGACGCGGCAATGCGCGCAGTCGGTGGCAACCAGAGCATTGCAGAAGGTCTCGCTGCCGCACTGCCGCGGCCACCGACGCTGGACAGTCCGGTCGCCGTCATTCGGCAGAAACCGACGGGTGTCGAGGTCGAGTGCGAGAATGGCAAGGTGCATCGCGCGGCCCGTGTGGTCTGCTCCGCGCCGCTGCCGGCGCTGCGCCACATCCGCTTCGACCCACCGTTGTCGCCGACCAAGAACCGCGCGATACGGACCGTGCCGTCGAACATGATCACCAAGATGCTGTTCCGGCCGACCCGTCGGTATTGGGAGCAGGATGGCCTGGACCCGGGCATGTGGACCGACACCGCGGCCGGCATGGTACGGCCGCTGCGGCAGGGCGCCGACGAGGGTGAAGTGACGACGCTGATGACCTGGGCGCGCGGCTCGCTCGCGCAGCGGCTCGACATCCTCGGCCCGCGCGCGGCGCAGGCGCTGGTGATCGACGAGATCGAGAAGCTCCGGCCGGCCGCACGTGGTGCGCTGGAGCCGATCGGCTTCAAGTCATGGCAGACCGATCGCTTCGCCGGCGGCACGTGGTCCGTGTGGGCGCCGGGGCAGCCGCAGCAGTTCCTGCCCGAGCTGGCACGTGCCGAGGGACGGCTGCACTTCTGTGGCGAACACACCGCGTTGTCGAACCGCGGCATGGAAGGGGCGATGGAGTCCGGCGAGCGCGCCGCGCTCGAGATCCTGACCCCGGCTTGAGTGCGGTGGTGCGCTGACAAGCGGCCAGGGGCGGCACGATTGGCGATCGCGCGCGACGCGACCTCGGCCGCTGCGAGTCACCGTGTTCGCCGCGGGCGCAGCGTTACATCGCGGGCGGCAAAAGCTTCCTCGAAGCGTTTTCCAATCGCTACCGCGGTGCTTCGCAAGAGCGGAAGCACCTGCTTCTGCATCTTCGCTTCACCGATTGCGCCCTGCGTGTAGCGCAGGCTCAGGGTGGCCAATAGACGCTGGTTTGCATGTACCGGCACCGCTACTGCCGACCATGGCCTGACGCGCCCTGCGCGACTGGACGTTGCATACCCCTGGACGCGGATCGACTGCAGCTCAGCCAGGATCGTCGTTCGCGGCTGGCGCGCCGGAGCATCCCGCGGGTCGTCGGATAGCGCCAGCAGGTCGAGCAGCGTGTCGCGCTGCTCCGGCGGGCAGAAGGCCAGGAAGATCCGTCCTGACGAGGTGTCCATCAGCCCGACACGGCGCCCGGGCGTCACCCGCCGTATCGCCAGCGGGCTGTCGGCGTCCGTCGTTTCGTGGACGATCATCGCCGTGCCGACGACGGAGGCGATCGCCACGGGCCACAGCAGCTGACCCCCGAGCTGCGCCAGCAGGGGGCGCGCACAATCCGCGATCGAAGTGGGCTCGTCGAAGCCGACGCTCAGGGCGCGCACGCGCTCCGCGGGCCGGTAGAGCTTCGTGACCGGATGCTTTGAAACGTACCGCTCGCTGAGGAGCGTCGCGAGGATGCGGTAGGTCGTCGGCCGGGACAGGTTCAGTGCGACGGCGACATCGGCATTGCTCGCCTGGCCGAGCGAGTTCAACGTCTCGAGTACTTTGAGCAGTCGCAGGCCGGTCCGGAGGGGCTTCGAGCTCATGCTGCAATGGTACCGTACGGTCTACGCGCACCGTCACGTCCTCTATGCCTCCGACCCGAACCGCAGGGCCGTTGTGACATGGCGCCTATAGGTGAGAAGCAGAAACGCCACGGACGTCACCCCGGCACAAATGAAGCTCGTCCCGATCCCGAAGCGGCTCGCGATCGAGCCCCACAGGGGGCCGCCCAGCGCGAGACCGGCCATGCCGACCGCATAGACGGCAGACAGGCCGCGGCCACGTGCCTGCGCCGGCAGCTGCAGCTGGGCAGCCGTCATCAGGCTGTTCGACACTGCCAGCCATGCGCCGCCGCAGATCATCAGCGCCAGGCCAGTGACCCAGGTGGCCGATGTCGTGCCAATCGTCACCAGCCCGCAGGCGTGCACGAGCTGCGCTGCGACGAGACGCTTCTCTATGGCTGCGGCCGAACGGGGAGGGCCGAGAATGGCAAGGCTCGCGAATGCACCGACGCCGTACAGCGCCAGCATGAACCCGTAGACCGTCCCCGAGCCGAAGGCGACCGGCAGCAGCGCAGACACGGCCGAGGTGCACAGGAAGAATGCGACCAGGCGCAGCAACAGGTTGCGCTTCCACTTTGTCTGCGAGGTGTAGGCCCACTGCTCGCGAGCATCCTCAGCCATGCGCCGCCAGGTGAGGGCCTTTGCCGGGCGAGCTTCTCGCGGCACCGCCGACGCGAGCGCGATACCGGCGAACACCAGTACCACGGCTGCCGTCGACAGCGCGGCCAGCACGCCACCGAGACCGATCAACACGCCGCCGAGAGCGGGTCCGACGATCCGGGAGCCGTTCTGGCCGAGGGCGTTCAGTGCCACGGCGGCAGCAAGGTCTTCGCGGTCGACGCTGTCGAAGACCAGGGAACCGATCACGGGCATGCGAACGGCCTGGGCGACCGCGATCAGTGGCAGGAACGCCATCAGCACCATGGGGGAGAGCAAGTCGGCGAGCAGCAACGCGACGACGGTCGCGAGCATCGCTGCGAGCCAAAGGTGGCTGAAAAGTATCAGTCGACGCCGGTCGACGATGTCCGCGATCACGCCCGCCGGCATGACGAGCGCCATTACGGTGACCTGCATGATGCTGGTCACCAGCGAGACCATGAACGGGTCCGCATCAGTGACGACCCGCATCTGCCAGGCGCACGCCGCTTCGGTCATCCAGTAACAGCTTAGCGACGCTGCGCCGCCGATGGCGACGCGACGGAAGCGTGGGTTGCGCAGGGGCGTCCAGGAGCCGCGTGCGACTGCCGTCCTGCCGCTGCCGTCGCTTCGGTTCATCGCTGCGATTCTCGGCACTTGCGAATCGGCTACCTAGCGGTACGCCGAAATAGGAGCCAGAGTTTCGCTGGGTGAAACGCGGTGAATGGCGTCGCGAGTGAAATCATTGCGCAGGTATAGGCTCGGATTGACGGCGACCAGACGGTCGTGAACAGGGGGGTCGGTATGAAGGCGAGTATCGTGTCGTGCGTGTCGGTGTATGCGGGCGTGGTGGCGGGTGCCGCGGCGCCGGTGATGTCCCAGACCTCCATGGCTTCGCCAGCAACGCTGGACGAGATCACCGTGACAGCCCGTAGGCGCGAGGAGTCGCTGCAGGAGGTCCCGCTCTCCATCACGGCGTTCTCGGCGGCGGACATCCAGCGCGCCGGAATCTTCACCTTCGGCGATGTCGCAAAGCTCACGCCCAGCCTCGTCTTCGACCAGGACTTCGGCGCGAATGACACGCGGCCCACTATCCGCGGTCTGCCCGCCACGCGGGGTCGCCCGCCGGTCGGCGTGCTCATTGATGGCATCGACGTGTCTTCGGAATCCATCGCCACGGCTGGTGGCGGTATGCTGTTGAACCTGCGGCTCCTGGACCTCGAGCGGATCGAGGTGGTCAAGGGTCCGCAGAGCGCGCTCTACGGTCGCGTCGCCTTCGGGGGCGCCATCAACTACATCACCGCCAAGCCGGGCGACACGCTGTCGGGAAGGCTCAATGCGACGGTCGCCGAGGGCGATACGTACGAAGTGGGGGGCGCCGTCGGTGGTCCGATCGGCGATTCGGGCTGGCGCGCCCGTGTCTATGGCGGGCACTCACAGTCCGATGGCTTCTATCGCAACACGGTCTCCGGCGAGAACCTCGGCGGTTACGAGGCCACCCAGGGTTCGCTCTCGTTCGACTACGCAGGTAGCGAAACCTTCGCGTTCCGGGGCTTCCTTGCCTACGGTGATCAGAAGAACGAGCAGCAGCCCTATTACCAGTACTCAACCATCGACGATTCCACCGTCGCGTTGCCGCTGCCGTCGAACGTTGCCGGCCAGCGGATCGGCAATCTGACGCTGCCTGCGTCCATCCGATCGTTGCTGCCGGGTCCGCTCAAGGGCCGCGATGTCGTCCAGGTCAGCGTCGATCCGCGCACTGAAAAGGACTACCCAGGTTCGTCGCTCGAATCCGCTTTCGCAAAGCTGCAGGCCGACTGGAAGGTCGGCAGTGCCACGGTCGCCGCAACCTTGGGCTATCTCGACGGGACGACCTCGAACTTCCAGGACATCGAAGGCTACGGGCGCCCGTCCACTCCGGTCTCGCTGCCTGCGCCAGGTGGCATCGCCGAGCCGCTCGGATCGGCGTTCGAGTTCAACACGGTGGACGACGTCCGGCAGTTCAGTCAGGAACTGCGCGTCAGCAGCCTCGAGACGGGCCGCACCCGATGGGCCCTGGGCGCGTTGCACTGGAGCGAGGAATTTCGCCAGACCAACAAGAGCTTCGCAACACTCCTCTCCGCGCGTGGCGCGTCGGCGGCGCTGAATACGCGGCTCGTCAATTCCAACGTCAGCGCTGCGCTGAGCGGCCGCGAGACCGACCACCTTTCCGTCTACGGACTGCTGGAGCATGACTTCACCGATCGCCTCACGGTCGGGATCGAGGCGCGCTATTACTGGGAAGACTTCGAATACGACTTCCCGACCAACATCCTGGCGCTCGGCGCCGGGACGACGCCGGTGGCCGCCCCCGCGCGCCCGCCGCAGGTGTCGGACATCAAGCTCGACGCGACCTATTTCGCGCCGAAGTTCACGACGCAATACCGCCTGAGCGAAGACGCGATGTTCTACGGCAGCATCGGCAAGGGCGTGAAGCCTGCGGGCATCTCGACCGTCGGCGTGTTCAACAGCCTCGCCGACAACGTCTATCAGGCCGAGACACTCTGGAACTTCGAGGTCGGTGCGAAGACGTCATGGATGAACAATCGCGTCGTGTTGAACGCAGCGCTGTTCTTCATGGACTACAAGGACAAACAGGTGTCGACGCTGGTGGTCGACCCCGACCAGCCGACCGGCTTGCGCGGTGTCGTGTCGAACGCCGGCGGCGCGGAGGTGCGCGGTGCCGAACTCGAGGCGAGCTTCCTGCTCACGCGCAACCTGCGGCTCGCGACGGCCTATACCTTCCTCGACACCGAATACACCGAGCTCATCGAATTCAGCCGAAACTCTTCCAACATCGCGCTCGCGGGTCGCTGCGACATCGCCACCGTCGGCGCCGGCAGCCAGAGCACCCAATGCAGGATCGATCTCTCCGGCAATCGCCTGGAGCGCGCACCCCGTGGCGCCGCCACGGCCACCTTGACGTACACGTACCCGATCGCCGATGGCTCGAGAGTGATCGCTGAGCTGGCGGCGCAGTATCAGGGCAAGCGCTACTTCGACCAGTACAACGCCCAGTTCTTCGATTCCTTCATCAATACGGATGCCCGCCTGACCTGGGAGCACGCCAACTGGTCGGTGACCGCCTATGTCGAGAATCTGTTCGACGACGACACGATCCGCAGCGGCTTCACGCAGGGCGATTTCTTCGGGCTGTTCTCCAGCCCGGGAAGCCGCTCGTTCGTGGTGATTCCGCCGGACCCGGTGCGCGGCGGCCTGCGTGCGTCCTATCGATTCTGAGGCGAGTGGCGATCGAGGCCGGTACTGGTGACGGGATGCCGCCGGAGGTGCATGGCCATCCGTTCTCGTTGGAACCGAACTCTTCACTGATCGCGGTCGCATCCTCACGGACCTCGGGTCGAATGGGCGCTCACCGGGCGTAACCGATCGGAACCACGAAGCAGATCCGTCAACGGGGTCGGCGCGACTGGCCAACATGATGGATCCCCACTCCATCACTCGGGTGGCGGCGGACCATGCCGCCGGTGGAAGGCATTGGCGCGGGGGCCCGCCCCTCGGACATCTGGATGCCCTGGTCCAAGCCTCGATGAACCGGCATCCCCTGGCACGTGACGTATGCTCGGCTCGACCGGTTTCAGCCTTGCGCGCGATGGGGTCCGGCATCGCTTCCTCGTAGTGGGCCTGACGCGTGGCTATCCTCCAGTTGATTTGCGAGCCTCGCCGCGGCATTGACCCGCCCAGTTTGGGGGCGTAGCGTCAGCGCAACTTTGAAGGAGCATATCGACATGGCTGCGAGCAGGAAGAAGAAACCGAAGGGCAAGAAGCCGCCAGCGAAGGACAGGAGTCCGGCCCGCGCTGCGAAGAAGAAGGCGAAGCCGGTGGCCCGGAAGACTGGGCGCGCGCCGAAGGCGAAGAGGGTCCCTGTGAAGAACGTGGCCGCGAAGAAGGTGGCCGCGAAGAAGGTGGCCGCGAAGAAGGCAGCGCCGCGGCGTATCGCGCCCGTGAGCGGGGCGTCCCGTTCCGAGCGATCCTATGCCGTGGCGCCGAAGCCGGCGGCACTCGCCATTGGGGCGCCGGTGTCTGTCGAGGTGCCGGCGGCGGGCGAATAAGGCGGCGCCAGTGCACTGATTGCCGGCCTTTGCCGTGCAAGGTTTTCGTCATCGCGGGGTGCGGCAGTGATCACCGGTTCGCTCCTGGAGCCGATCGTCGCCTTGCTGCTCGGTGCGACGCTCGCTGCGCTGGTGGTCTGGCTGATCCTGGAGCGCTCCAAGTCGGCGATCCGCTCTGCGCTCGAGCTGGAGGCGCGCCAGCTCGCCGTCGACAGGCAGGCCGCCTCCTCGTCGCTGCAGCAGCTGGCCGAACGTCATGGGGAGACCGCGGCAGCGCTCGCGACCGAGCAGCGCTCCAGGCAGGCTGCCGAGTGGGCCCGCTCCCAGGTTTCGGCGGACCTCGGCGTGGCCACGACCAGGGTGGAGGAGCTCGTCACGACCGTAGTGGATCTGCGGCAGCGCCTGGCGGTGATCGAAGCCGAGCGGGTCTTGCTCGCCGGGAGAGTCAACGCGCTCGGCGCTTCACTGGCCACCACGGAGGCGCAGCGCGCCGGCCTCGACCGGCGTCTCGTCGAGCAGGCGAAGTGGGTCGAAACCACGACCGAGGAGTTCAAGCAGAAGGTGCTCGCCGGCGCGGCGCAGATCATGGAGGACCGCGGGCGAGCGTTCACTGAGACCAACAAGAAGGAAGTCGAGAACGTCGTCGCGCCGTTCAAGGAAAAGCTCGACGAGTTTCGCCGGCGCGTCGACGACATCTACTCGGTCGACACCAGGGAGCGAGGCGAACTGCGGCAGCAGATCGTGCAGCTGACGACGCTGAACCAGGCGGTGTCGCAGAAGACGGAGCAGCTGACCAACGCGCTGACGATCCAGTCCAAGAGCACCGGCAACTGGGGCGAGACGATCCTTGCGAGGATCCTCGAGGACTCCGGCCTGCGCAGAGACCGCGAGTACCGGCTGCAGGTTTCGATCAAGGGGCCGGATGGCGAGTCGTTCATGCCCGACGCGGTGATCGACCTGCCGGAGAAGCGGCAGCTGATCATCGATTCGAAGGTCTCGAACAAGGCCTGGAGCGACTACTGCGCGGCCGCGGGCGATGAAGACTCGCGCGCATCCTGCCTGCAGTTGCACCTGGCGTCGCTCCGCGCGCACCTGAAGAGCCTCGCGACCAAGGACTATTCGCGCTCGCCCGACCTGAACACGGTGGATTTCGTGCTGATGTTCGTGCCGGTCGAAGCCGCGCTGCTGACGGCGCTGCAGGAAGACGATTCACTGTATTCGGATGCCTATCGCGCCAAGGTGATCCTCGTCACGCCAAGCACGCTGATGGCGGTGGTCAAGCTCGCCGAGGGGCTCTGGACGCTGCAGAAGCGCAAGGAGTCGGCGGACGAGATCGCCGAAGCCGGGCGCAGGCTTTACGAAAAGCTGACGAACTTCGCGCAGACCTTCGTCGACGTGGGAGCGGCGATCGAGGATGCGCAGCGGACCTACGAGAAAGCCCGGGGGCGTTTGGCGACGGGGAAGGGCAACGCGATCGGGCTCGCCGAGAAGCTGAAGGACCTCGGCGTCACGCCCGCACCCGGGAAGCAAATGCCGCCGGTCTTGCTCGAGTTGGGCGAGACCATGACGGAGTTTCCGATCGATGCATCGGCCGTGCTGGTTTCCGCGGTCACCAGCGACACTGGCGCTCGCTGATTCCCGACCCTTGCTCGCTGTACCTGCGCTCGCCGGCTACGCTGGTGTGCCGCGACTTTCCGGCTTCCGGAGACAGTGCATGACACTCCGAATTCGATTCACCGCCGCCTTCGCGCTCTTGATGACGCTGCTCGCGCCGGTGGCGCCGTCCCTGGCGCAGGAGGGCGTGACGCTCTCCGGCGTCAACGGCGTGCGGCTCCTGGATGCCGGCATTTTCGTCGTATCCGGCCAGGCTTCCACGGCACGCGAAGAAACGTTCGAGTTCCTGCAGCGACCCGACGGCGGCGTCACGCTGCTGTCTGCGACGACGATGAGCGACGGCGCCATGCGCGTCCAGGCGCGCTACGACTATGACGCGACCTGGAAGGCGGTCGCAGCCTTCGGGCAGGGGCTCTACGGCGACGAACCCGTGCAGGTCGTCCTGCGCGCCTCTCCCGGCGCCGTCGCGATCCGCGTCCGCGGTGCCAGGACGACCGTCGACAAGTCCGTTCCCTGCCCAGGCGGATGCTTCATGGACATGGCGCCGAGCGGCAGCCCGATGTTCGTGATGACCCGGAATTACGACCGCGCCAAGGGTGGCGAGCAGTCCTTCCAGTGGGCCGCCCAGGATCTGGCGCGGCCGGCGACGAGCCCCGACGACCAGCGCGCGGCACTGCGTCTGCGTCGCGAGTTGCCCGTGAAGCGCGCCGACGGCTCCTCGCTGAAGATCCGCGACTACGAAATGATCGAACGCATTCCCACGCCCGGCGGCGGCATGTTCGTGATGGAATTCGACCTGTGGACCGACGACGCAGAACGCCCGATGGGTTACCGCATCAACAAGATTGCCGGCAAGCCACCCGCTGCGCCGATCGTCGCGTTCCGCCGCGGCTACGAAGACATCCGCGCCCAGGTCGTGCGCCAGAGGGGACGCTACCCTTTCCCGAGGAAAGGGTAGCGTCCCCTCTTTACCTCCAAAGGAATGTCTGCAATGAAGCTCGCGCGCGTCGCCCTGATGATGATCTTCGCAGTTGCCTCACCGGCTTTCGCGGCCCTCGCCGAAGGCGACAAGGCGCCTGTGTTCGAAGCCCCGGCGTCGCTCGCTGGCAAGCCCTTCAAGTTCTCGCTGGCCAGCACGCTGGCGCAGGGTACGGTAGTCGTCTATTTCTATCCGTCCGCCTACACGCAGGGCTGCAACATCCAGGCCCACGAGTTCGCAACCCGTTATGATGATTTCAAGGCCGCCGGCGCCACCGTCGTCGGTGTGTCCCTGGACGGGATCGATCGACTGAACGAGTTCTCCGCCGATCCCGATTACTGCGCCGGCAAGCTGCCCGTCGCCTCCGACGCCAGTGGTGCGATCGCGAAGTCGTATGGATTGAAGGTCGTGTCCGACTTCAACGGCAAGTCGCTGATGACGATGAAAGACACCCGTGGGAAAGATATCGGCCATGCCGCCGCCGAACGCACCACGTTCATCGTGACGCCGGATGGCAAGGTCGCGCGTGTGATCGGCGACGTTGGGGCGAGCGAAAACGTCATGCAGGCGCTCGCGGCCGTGCAGCAGCTGGCGGGGGCGAAGAGGAAGTAAGCCCTTCGACGAGGCGGCGCGGGGGCGGCGCAGCCCGGCCACCCCTCTGGTCGTCGCGCACCTTGTGTGCATGCGTCACGACCCAGGTCAGCCACGATGAGCCGACCTCGAAGAAGGCGAAGTGCAGCTGCCTGAACGCGGGCCTGGCATTGCCTAGGGGCACGCAGATCGGCATGTCGAGCTCCTGCGCAACCTCGAAGACGGGGTAGAACTCGGGATCATCGATCGGGTGTTACCCTCGGGCCTGCGAAAGCGCGAGCTCGATGGCCTGCGGCTTGCGCACGCGCTCGGCTTCGGTCATGAGGAGGAGCTGCACCTTGCGCAAGCCGGGTAGCGCGATGGAAGCCAAGGGTCCCGTCTTCGAGGAGTGATTGCATGAAATCCACGTTGAGGACTTCGGCCGGCTTGCTGATGCTCGTCCTGGCCGTTCAAAGCGCGGCGCCGGCAGCCGCGCAGGGGCAGGATTCCACGCCGGGGGAGCGCAGCCTGCTGATCATGTCCGAGCTGCTGCCCGGCGTGTACGACAACGTCAACCAGCACTATTTCGACGGCCGCCGCGGGTTACCAGAGAACGACCGGCACCTGAGGATGGAGACGACGATTACCCGCGTGCAGGCGCCCGCTTTTGGCGACCACATCTTCTTGTGGATCAATCGCACGCAGACCGCGACAGGCTGGCAAGCGTCGTATCGCCTGGCGACCCTGGCAGCGGGTCCGGGCGCCGACGAAGTGACCATGCGGCACTACCTGCGGATGGAGGGCGAGATCCGCGCGCCAGAGCTGGCGATGCTGAAGCCCGCGGATTTGCGCCGCACCGACGGCTGCGACTATGTATTCAAGCGTCGCGCAGATCATTTCCGCGGCCAGCAGCCCTCCCGCACCTGCCAGTTTTCGTGGGGAGGGGAACGGGTGTACACGGACAACGAGATCTCGCTGTCACAGTCGAGTCTCTGGTTCATCGACCACAAGTTCGTGATCCGCACCGGCCGGCGCATCACCGGCACCGCGTCGGGCGAGCCGTTCTGGCTCGAACGAGCCCGGCAGTTCCATTGCTACGCCGACATGCCGGGGGTCGGTGGCGGTCGCGACATTCCCTTCGTCCGCTTCGACGACATCACGCTGCACGACAAGGGCGGCACGTACTGGTTCACGACGCGCGAGCCCCAGCCGCGGGAGCTTGGCATCGAGCTCCGGTCGGTGACCTGGCAACTGCTGAACGAGAAGAACGGTGAATTCAACCGTAACTCACTGGTGCTCTACGTGCTGGAAAAGTCGCCGCAGGGCGTCGTACAGAACCTCGGCTATGCGTTCACCGAGCCTGGCGCCGAGCGCATCGGCCACAATCTGAAGTGGATCCTCGTCAACTGCGCAATGACGCCGCGGAGCGAGGCGCGTCCGGAGTTGTAGGGGGCCCCTCTGGCGATCAGGCCGGCGCCTTGGCGGGAAACCAGCGGTCGATGTTCTTGCGCTCGAAGGCCTGGGGATCGGCGCGCAGGCTTTCGTAGGCGGCACGCGCGCCCGCGCCGGCGAAGATGTCGGTCTCGCCTCGGGCAAGGGCATCGAGAACTTCGTTCGCATGCACCTCGGGCGATACGCCGCTCGTATAGCCGGCGGGCGTCATCCGGGAGTTCACGCCGCCGGTGAATACGCCGGCTGCGAGCACCGGTTCGTGGTCGAGCTCGGCGCGCACCGCGGCGATCATCGCCCGTGCGGCAAACTTCGATGCTGAGTACGTGCCGTAGGGCGCGACGGAGTACAGCGCGCCGACGGACAGTATCTGCACGATCGCGCCGCCCCGGTTGGCGAGAATGATCGGCACGAACGCGCGCACCATCTCGGCCTGTGCCCAGAAGTTCGTGTCCATGATCTTGTGCGCGTCCTCCAGCGAGGCCGCCTTCAGGAAGCGCCGCTCGTTCGCGTCGTCCGAGCCCGAGATACCGGCGTTGTTGATGAGCCAGGTGACGTCCCTGGCCTTCTCCGCAGCAGCGCGTCGCTGCGCATCGTTCGCAATGTCGAGTGGCAGTGCGACTACGCGCGCTGGATCGAGCGCGACCACCGCATCGAGCGTTTCGGGTCGCCGTGCCGTCGCGTAGACCCGCCGGGCGCCGCGGGCGAGCAGCACCTTGACGAAGCCGAGGCCGATACCGGTGTTCGAACCGGTGACCAGCGCGACACAGCCGTTCGCATCGGCGGTCTTGATTGCGCGTGTGGGCTTCGGGGCAGGCACCGTGGAAGGCACCGCTGCGGAGGGCTGCGAATCGGCTGCCGCTGCCGTACCGACGGTCGCGGCGCCAACCGTCAGGCCGAGGGTAGACAGGGCATCGCGTCGATTCATGCAGGGAAACTCCGGCAGGGTGGACTGTTCCGGTGAGGATACCCGCAGTCCGTTCTCGCATCAGGCGGCCTTGCGCGGCGGGGCCGCACCTCATCGGAACGCCTCAGTACTTCCTGCCGGCGCACTGCCGGCTCGCGGCCTCCCGCTAGCCTATCGTTCCCGACTATCGTAATGATCGCATCAATCGATCGCAACAAGGCCCGTGCTTCCCTAGACTGGATCCAGAACTGATCGCGTCGTGCGATCGAGGGAGCATCATGAACAACAAACTGATGATTTCGCTAGCCGCCCTGGCGATCACCACGCTGTCGTTGGCCGCGGCGCAGGCGCTTGGGGCAGAGGGCAAGCCGAGGACGAACCAGTTCTGGTGGCCGCAGCAGCTGGACCTTTCACCGCTGCGGGCGCACTCCGCAGAATCCAGCCCGCTGGGCGGGGAAGTCGACTACGCCAAGGCGTTCTCGAGCCTCGATCTGCAGGCCGTCAAGCAGGACATCCGCAAAGCCCTCTCGACCTCGCAACCATGGTGGCCTGCCGACTATGGCAATTACGGGCCGTTCTTCATCCGCATGGCCTGGCATGGCGCCGGCACCTATCGCACGACCGACGGCCGCGGCGGCGCCGGTGGCGCGCAGCAGCGCTTCGAGCCGCTGAACAGCTGGCCGGACAACGCCAACCTCGACAAGGCGCGTCGCCTGCTCTGGCCGATCAAGCAGAAGTACGGCCAGAAGATCTCCTGGGGCGACCTGATAGTGCTGACCGGCAACGTCTCGCTCGAGGCGATGGGCTTCAAGACCTTCGGCTTCGCCGGCGGTCGCAAGGACGACTGGGAACCGGATCTCGTCTACTGGGGCCCGGAGCAGAAGTTCCTCGCCGATGAGCGCTACAGCGGCGACCGCAAGCTCGCCAATCCGCTCGCCGCCGTGCAGATGGGCCTGATCTACGTGAATCCGGAGGGCCCGAATGGCGTGCCGGATCCGCTGCTGGCCGCGAAGGACATCCGCGAGACTTTCGCTCGCATGGCAATGAACGACGAGGAGACCCTGGCGCTGATCGCCGGTGGCCATACCTTCGGCAAGGCGCATGGCGCCTACGATCCGTCGAAGTGCGTCGGCGTGGAGCCGGCTGCCGGCGCGATCGAGGACCAGGGCATCGGCTGGAAGAACAAGTGCGGTCGCGGCAATGGCGTCGACACGGTCACGAGCGGCCTCGAAGGTGCGTGGTCGGCCAACCCGGTGCAGTGGACGACGCAGTATCTCGACAACCTGTTTGCGTTCGACTGGGTGCAGACCAAGAGCCCGGCTGGCGCAACGCAGTGGATCCCGGCAAACGGCCAGGGCGCGAACCTGGTGCCCGATGCGCACGATCCGACCAAGCGGCATGCGCCGATCATGTTCACGACCGATCTGGCGATGAAGTTCGACCCGGCCTACCGGAAGATCGCGCTGCGCTTCAAGGAGCGCCCGGAAGAGTTCCAGCTCGCCTTCGCCAAGGCCTGGTTCAAGCTGATGCACCGCGACATGGGTCCGCGGACGCGCTATCTCGGCGCCGAAGCGCCGGGCGTCGACCTGATCTGGCAGGACCCGGTGCCCAAGGTCGATCACGCACTGCTCGATGCCGCGGACGTCGCGGCGCTGAAGTCGAAGATCCTCGCCTCCGGCCTGACCGATCCCGAACTGATCCGCACGGCCTGGGCCTCGGCGGCCACGTTCCGCGGCACCGACATGCGCGGTGGCGCGAACGGCGCGCGGATCCGGCTCGCACCGCAGAAGGACTGGGCGGTCAACGACCCGGTCGAGCTCGCCAAGGTGCTGGCGCGACTCGAAGCGCTCCAGAAGGACTTCAACCGTACGGCGGGCGCCGGGAAGAAGATCTCGATGGCCGACCTGATCGTGCTCGGCGGCAACGCTGCGATCGAGAAGGCCGCCAGCCAGGGTGGCTACGCCGTACAGGTGCCATTCGCGCCGGGACGCACCGATGCGTCGCCGGCGCAGACCGACGCGGCGTCGTTCGCCGTGCTCGAGCCGGCCGCGGACGGCTTCCGGAACTACTTCGGCAGCAATGTCGAAGCGGGTTCGCCGGCGGAGAAGCTGGTCGAGAAGGCCAACATGCTGACCCTGACGGTGCCGGAGATGGCGGTGCTGGTCGGCGGCATGCGTGCGCTCGGCGCCAATGCCGGCCAGGCGGCCTACGGCGTGCTCACCGATCGGCCGGGCACCCTGAGCAACGACTTCTTCGTGAACCTGCTCGACATGTCGACCCAGTGGAAGAAGTCCGCCACGACTGAGGGCCTCTACGAAGGCTTCGATCGCGGCACCGGCAAGGTCAAGTGGACCGCGACCCCGGTCGACCTGGTGTTCGGTTCCAACACGGAGCTGCGCACGCTGGCGGAGTTCTATGCCGAGAGCGATGCGAAGGAGAAGTTCGTCCGCGATTTCGTCAGCGCGTGGACGAAGGTGATGACGCTGGATCGCTTCGACCTGAAGTGATCTGACGCTCAGCCGGCCGGGTCACGAAGGAGGGCGTCAGCGCCTTCGTGGCCCGGTCCGCTCGCCTCAGCCGGAATCGACCTCGAGCAGCACGTAGTCGCCCGCGGACTGCCGGATCGGAATGATCTTCTGGTACGCGGGATCTTCGTAGAAGCGGCGCAGCGCCTCGACCGACGGAAACTGCAGCACATTGACCGTCAGGTTGCCGAACTCGCCTTCGAGCAGTTCGATGTCCTTGCGTCCGCCCGCGGAGACGAACCTGGCGCCTGCGGCCCTGACCAGCGGCAGCGCGGCCGCACCATACGGCTTCAGCTTCTCGCGGTCGCGGATGTCGGCGATCGAGATCAGGTAGGCCGGCTTGCCGGTCGCGGGGTCGAAATCGCCTGGCATGCCCTTGAGCTTCAGCACGGTGAACGTCCCGGCACCGCGGCGCAGTTCGACGCTGCGCCGGTATTCCGGGCTCCACCAGAACGCATTCGGCCCATCGATCGCCGTGAACTTCGAGAGCACGACCGACTGTCGGGCGAACTGGCCTTCGAGCACGCGCACCTTCCCGCCAACGCCGCCGAACGCAACCGGGCGGCCGCCGTATTGCGCATAGATCGGCGGAAGTGTGCTGCCGTAGCGTGCGAGCGCTTCGCGATCCGTCACCGTGCCCATCACGAGCAGGTATCCGGGGCGAGGCTGCTCCGATGGTGCAGCGCCCTGGGCCCGTGCGCCGGGTGCGGCCGCAAGCGTGACCATGACCGCGGCAACCGCGAACAGGCCGGCGGCGAATCGTCTCGATAGCGTGGTTCCGTTGCCCATCCAATACTCCCTGTGCATGGCCGTGGCCGGGCGGTAGCATCGGCGACATCATGTGCCGCGTGCAATGAGGTCCCCACCTGCGGCCACCTCGGAAGGCGCGACGCGCCCGCAAGTCAGCTTGCGGCGAGCACCCTGTCGATGTCGCTGGCGTCGTGGCGTTCGGGAAGATGGGTGGCCGGGTCGCCTCCCCAGGCGCGGTTGACGGTCTGGCCGCGCTTCACGGCCGGGCGCGCTGCGATCACATCGGCCCAGCGAATCACGTTCCGGTATTCGTGCACCGCCAGGAATTCCCCGGCGCCATACATCACGCCCCGGACCATGCCGCCATACCAGGGCCAGATCGCCATGTCGGCGATCGTGTAGTCGTCACCGGCGACGAAACGGTTTTCGGCGAGGCGCCGGTCGAGCACGTCGAGCTGGCGCTTGGTCTCCATCGCAAAACGGTCGATCGCATACTCGTTCTTGCTCGGCGCATAGGCATAGAAATGCCCGAAGCCGCCGCCGAGATACGGCGTCGAACCGACCTGCCAGAACAGCCAGGACAGGCATTCCGCGCGGCATGACGGGTCCGACGGCAGGAACTCGCCGAACTTCCCCGCGAGGTAGACCAGGATCGCGCCGGATTCGAATACGCGGATCGGTGTCGGGGCGGAACGGTCGAGCAGCGCCGGGATCTTCGAATTGGGGTTCACCGCCACGAAGCCCGAGCCGAACTGGTCGCCCTCGTTGATGTTGATCATCCAGGCGTCGTACTCGGCGCCGGCGTGGCCCTTCGCCAGCAGCTCCTCGAGCATGATCGTGACCTTCACGCCGTTGGGCGTGCCGAGCGAATGAAGCTGCAGGGGATGCCTTCCAACGGGCAGTTCCTTCCCGTGCGTCGAACCGGCGACGGGCCGGTTGATCTTCGCGAAGCGGCCGCCGCCTTCCTTGTTCCAGGTCCAGACCTTCGGCGGTACGTACGAGGGGGCGTCCGTCATGCGACGTACTCCTGACATTGATGGATCCCCAAGCCTACCCGATCGCGCACCAGACGGTCTCCGGCCCGCCGCCAGGCTCCCCCGACCCGTTGTACGATGGTGCCGTCGGCATCACGGAGCAGCGCAATGGACGAGCGAGCGAACGGCGGCGGTGGCAAGGGCACGACGCTCTGGCAGGCCATCTCGATGCAGACGATCAACAACGCCGTGAACGGCGCCGGCTCGCGCGCCGACGCGATGGCGATCGTCAATCGCAGCATCGATCGCTGGGAGCAGTTGCTCGGCTTCGCGCTGGGACGGTCCGTCGGCGTGCCGCGGGTCGTCGTCTTTCCCGAGTTCAACCTGCAGGGCTTTCCGATCACCGAGACCACCGCGCAGTGGATCGAGAAAGCTTGCCTCAACATCCCGGGGAGCCCGGAGATCGAGCGCCTGCAGAAGCTCGCGCAGAAGCACGGCGTCTATCTCGGCGCGAACGCCTACGAGCGTTCCGATGAATGGCCGGGAATGTATTTCAACTGCTGCTTCCTGATCGATCCGTCGGGCAACATCATCCTGAAGTACCGCAGGGTCTCGACCGAGCAGGGCTTCTCGCCGCACGACGTGCTCGAGCGCTATCTCGAGAAGCACGGCATCGAAGGGCTCTGGCCCGTGGCGCGCACGCCGATCGGCAACCTCGCGATGATGCCCTGTGGCGAGATCCTCTGGCCCGAGACGGCCCGCTGCCTGATGTTCCGCGGCGCCGAAGTGATCCTGCATCCGACCTCGGACCAGGGGTACACCGAGTTCATGGCCTGGGAATCGGCGAAGCGCACGCGCGCCGCCGAGAACATGGTCTACCTGATCTCGGCAAATGCGGGCGGCATCACCGGGGGTCCGGCCTCGAACCAGAACAACGGCAATTCGAAGATCTTCGACTTCCAGGGCCGGCTGTTGTCGTCGAGCGATTCCGCCGGCGAGTCGTACCGTTGTTCCGCGGTGATCGACGTGGGCCTGCTGCGCAAGGCCCGCTGTACGCCCGGCGGACTCTTCGGCGTGAACAGGCTGGCGCGGTTGCGGCCCGAGGCCTATGCGCCGCTGTATGCGGCCGCCTCGTTCTACCCACCGAACCTGTGGCTCGACGGCCCGATGAAGTCCAAGCAGCAGATCCAGGACGCGCTGGTGAAGGTCATCGAGAAGAACGTGGCGGCGGGCATATTCGTCTCACCGGACGCCTAGTGGCGACCATGTACCACTTGAGTTGGCTGCGCGGAGGAGATGTTCGTGGATCGACGTGATGCACTCTTGAGCGGCGTCGCTGCGGCACTGGCCAGCGGAACAGGGCGGACGATGGCGGCGAAGTCGCCCACACGTTCGTTCGTGCTGGTGCACGGCGCCTGGCATGGCGGCTGGTGCTGGCGCGACGTGGCGAACGGCCTGCGCGATGCGGGGCACAGGGTGTTCACGCCGACGCTCACCGGGCTCGGCGAACGCGTGCACCTGGTCAATCCGTCCGTCGATCTCTCGACCCATGTGAATGACGTGCTGAAGGTCCTCGAATTCGAGGAGCTCCAGGACGTGGTGCTGGTCGGGCACAGCTACGCCGGTCACGTGATCCCGCTGGTGGCCGAGGGTGCGCGCAGCCGGATTCGCCAGATGATCTTCCTGGATGCGGTGCTCGCGCGCGATGGCAAGCCGTTCCTGCCGCCAGAAGTCGGCGAGGCGCGCCGCAAGGTCGCCATCGATGGCTATCTGGAGCCGCCGCCCGCGTTGTCGTTCTTCGGCGTGCCGGAAGATCACCCGCTCGCACCCTGGGTGAAGCGCCGGCTGACGAACCACCCGCTGCCGACGCTGCTGCAGACCGTGCAGTACCGAAACGGAGGTCCGGCCGGGCTGCCGAAGACCTACATCCGCTGCCTCAGGCGCCGCGACATGAGCCAGCCCGATCCGGTCGAGGCGCAGCTGAAGGGCCAGCCGGAGTGGACCTGGCGGACCATCGACACCGGACACGACGCCATGGTGACGATGCCGAAGGAGCTGATGGCGATGCTGCTCGAGATCGCGCGGTGAAATCCCCGGCCCGCCGGCAATTGCTGCGGGCCTTGCTGGCCTTGCCGGCGATCCTGTCCTTCGGCGAGGCCGCTGCGGCCGTTGCCGAGCGAATCCTGCGGGTCGCCCATTCCGGCGATGCCGACTCCCTCGACCCGCATGCCGCACTCTCGGCGACCGGTCTCGTGATCGCGACCGATCTGTTCGAAGGGCTCTATACGCTCGATCGCGACGGCCGCGCCGTGCTCGGTGCCGCCAGGTCCGTGCGCAAATTGCAGGATGGGCAGGGTCCGGTGCTGGAGTTCACGCTGCGCCCGAACCTGAAGTGGTCCGATGGCACGGCGCTGACGGCGGCCGATTTCGAATACTCCTTCAAGCGCCTGGCCGACCCGAAGATCGGCGGCACGCTGCTGGCCTCGAACATCGCGCTGATCCGCAACGGCGCCGCGGCGATCGGCGGCAAGGCGCCGCCGGATTCGATCGGCGTCCATGCCGTCGACGAGACACGTCTGCGTCTCGAGCTGGTGCGGAACGTGGCGTGGCTGCCGAGCGTGCTGGCCTTCCCGAGCTTTGCACCGGTGCCGCGTCACGTCATCGAGAAGCATGGCGCAGCATGGACGCGTCCCGGCAACCACGTCAGCAACGGCCCGTTCAGGCTGGCCGAGTGGAAAGCGAGCAACTTCGTGCGCGTCATGAAGAATCCGTACTTCCACGATGCACCATCGGTCCGGCTCGACGCAGTGCAATACCTGCCGTCGCCCGACCTGAACACGGGGCTGCAGATGTTCCGCTCGGGCCTGCTCGACACGATGGTCAACTTCCCGCCGCAGAAGCTGGATTTCCTGCGCAAGGAGATGCCGGGTGCGCTGCACCTGTCGCCATCGCTCGGCGTGACGATGTACGTGTTCAACTTCCGCAGGCCGATCTTCCGCGACCTGCGCGTACGCAAGGCGCTGGCGCTCGCGATCGACCGTGACGTGCTGACGACCCGCATCGTGCGCACCGGCGACGTGCCTGCGTACGGGCTGATCCCGCCGAGCCTGCCGGGCTACCTGCCAAGCATCGGGCCGGCCTTGAAGACCCAGCCACAGCGCCTGGCCGAGGCCCGCCGGCTGCTGAGCGAGGCCGGTTACGGGCCCGGCAAGCCACTGCAGTTCGAGCTGCTGTACCCGACCAACGAAGAACACAAGACCATCGCGGTCGCTGCCAGTGCGATGTGGGGCGCGATCGGCGTGAAGGTCGCGCTGCGCAACGCCGAACGACGGGTCGTCGAGTCCGCCACCCGCAGCGGCGATTTCGACCTGGTGCGCGGCGCGCTGTTCACGCCGTATCCGGATCCGCACGGGCTGTTCGTGTTCTTCCGCGGCGGAGATTCCGCGAACGGTTCCGGCTACGCGAATGCGGCGTTCGATGCCGAGGTGGAACGTTCCGAACAGTTGCTCGAACCTGGGCCGCAGCGTGCCGTCGCCCAACGTCGCGCGGAACAGTTGCTGGTCGATGACCAGGCGTTCCTGCCGTTGTACTTCGCGACCAGTCGGCGGCTGGTCGCGTCGCGCGTGTCGGGCTGGTCCGACCGCAACCTCACTGCGTTGCGCCCGGCGAGATACCTGACGGTCACGCCGTGAGCGCCGATTCCATCGTGATTCGGCGATCGCGACCGGCCTGTAGTCGGCATCCGGCAGCCGGCGTCGGTTCGCCGGAATCAAGATGTGATATCAATCCTCGACGATGCAGGGGGTGACCATGAGTGATCTTTGCCTGGCACGATCGGCGCGACGACTCGCGATGTCCGTCTTGTTGCTGGCAGCCTCGGTGGGGCTCTCGCACGCGGCGCATGCGGCTCCAAAGGACGACGGGGTGCTGATCCTCGGCGGTACCGGCAACTCCGGTTCGTACGTCGCCCGGCGTCTGATCGAGCGTGGCGAGAAGGTCACCGTGCTGGTGCGTCCGACCTCGGATCGCTCGAGGCTTGCCGGCTTGCCGATCACCTACGTGGTCGGCGATGCGATGGATCCTGCGTCCGCGCAGGCGGCGCTCGAAGGCAAGCACTTCGGCGTGATCTTCGAGACCCTGCAGTTCGCGCCCGGCGACGGACGCAGCTGGGCGAAGGTGTACGAAAACTTCGTGCCCTGGGCGAAGCGCTCCGGGGTCCGCCAGTTCATCGTGTTCGGTGGCGGTTGCGGCGATCGCGAGGCCAGGGATTGCCCGCTGAGCCCGCCTCTCTACGCGCTGACGAAAGACATGACGCGGGCCGAGCACATCCTGCGCGATTCGGGCGTGCCCTATACGATCCTGCGCGTCGGGGCGTTGCTGCCGAACCCGCGGCAGCCGAAATTCGACTGGTCCACGGGCCGTTCGTTTCTGACCACCGACCTGTCGAAGTTCGGCGGTGTCATGCGGGTCGACCTGAACGAGCAGGTGCTCGGCTGCATCCGAGTCCGGCGCTGCATCAACAAGATCTTCGTCGTCGACGACCCGACGCTGAGGCCCCAGGTCGATCACTTCTTGTGCAAGCGCAGCCAGGAGACCGACACCGTGCGTGGCTACTGGCCCCAGTGCGGTGACATGCCGGACTTCACGAGCGCAGTTGCACCGAAGGCAGCCCCATGACTTCGGGTCGAGTCAATCGGCGCCAGGCGCTCGTCAGCACCGCGGCGACTGCGCTCGCCTCGGCGGCGGCTGGCGCTGCGACGAAGCGCACGCCGCCAGGTTCGGGTGTCGCTGCGCGCGAACTCGACCTGTCCACGGCCGATGCGCAACTGCGCGCCTACCTGAAGCTGTTCGTCAGCCTGGAGGCCGCGACGGTTTTCTATCTCTATCACGGCACGCTCGACGCGGCCGTGCCCGGTCGCGGAGTCGTGCCGCTGCTCGCGAGCACGTCGCTGGTGCGTCGGCAGATCGAGCCGCAGCGCGACGGATGGCTGATCACGATCTGGGAGGTGACCGTCTATCACCGGGCCGCGGAGGACGAGCCCGCCGAGACGTTCGAGAACCCGCTCAACGGCCGCACCGTACGTCCCTTCCACCAGCGGGGGGGTGGCAATCGATCGTTGTACACCGTCAACGGCCAATATTCGGTGCGCGACGGGCAGCGCATGCCGCCCCGGGGAGGCGCGAAGCCGTTCTCGCGCGAGTGGCACCGGGCAGGCGACCGTATCTGGACCTCGCGCGAATCCGCCGGCGTCTATGCGCAGAGCCCGTTCGATCCGGACGTCTGGCCGCTCGAGTTTGCGGGTCGGGACCTGCAGTACTCCGAGAAGACGACAAACAGCGGCTTTGTCCACGAGCTTGCCGACGCGCGCCTCGCCTCGGCCTCGTCCACCTACTCCCTGAACCAGGTGATGCTATGGTGGCCATGGCTGCTGATGGGGCAGCAACCAGGGTTTCTGGTCTGGAACACCCAGGGCGTGAAGCTGCCCGAGCTCGATGCGCTCGCGCCGGGTTCGCGCCGGCTGATCGAGCGCGTTCATCCGACGTTGCTCGGCGCGGCGGCGCCTTGGACGGGCTATCTCAGTCTGTGGACCGAGTATCCGTCGCAGCGCTCGCCCGTGAAGCCGTGATCACGGCGAAGGCCGAGGCGGCGACCAGCGCGGCGCCAACGAGGAACGGCGCCGGTCGCGCCAGCGCATAGGCCGCGCCCGCATAGGCGGGGCCGAGCACGCGGCCGGCTGCGGACGTGGACGCGAAGAGGCCGAGAACCGCGCCGCGCAGTGCGGGTGGCGCGAGGATCGAGACGACCGCGGTTGCCGCCGACGTGAACAGACCGAGACTGGTCCCGCACACGATGTCGGCGGCCCAGACCATCTCGACCCGCGACGCGACACCGTAGATCAGCAGGCCGGCGGCGCTGCCGATCATGGCGAGGATCATCACGCGGCGCTGGCCGAACCGCCGCACCATCGGCCCGATCAGCACGGCCTGGCTGAGCGCCGTGCATGCGGAGAACAGGCCGAAGTGCCAGCCGATCTTTTCGAGTGGCAGTCCGAACGCGTCGCGACCCCAGATCGGATAGATCGACTGCAGCGCTGCCGAGCCCGCCGTGACCGCGAGCATGGCACCGCCGACGCCGAGCAGCGCCTTGCGGGCCTGCGGATGATCGGAGAGCTTGCCGGCAGGCTCCGCCGAGCGGCTCGCGCGAGTCTCGGGCGCCAGACTCTCGCGCAGCGCAAACAACGTGCCCAGCAGGCCGAGCGACGAGAGGCCCGCGGCGAACAGGCAGGGGGCCAGCAACGTCGCGGTGCCCTCCGAAGTACGGCCGAGCAGGCCGCCGAGGAACGGGCCGGCGGCGAAGCCGAGCCCGAAGGCCGAGCCGAGCAGGCCCATCCGCCGCGCGAGAGTCGCCGGCGTCGAGACATCGCCGACGTAGGCGAACGCTGCGGCGAGGTAGCCGGAGGCGAGGCCGGTGAATGCACGCGCCATCAGCAGCGATGGCAGGCTGTCGGCGGTCGCGGTCCACGTATAGCCGATGATGGCGCCGAGCGAGCCCAGCAGCAGCACCGGCTTGCGCCCGACCCGATCGCTCAAGCGCCCCAGCAGCGGCGTCGAGATCATCTGCGCCAACGCGAAGCTGCCCGCGCTGCCCCAGGTCACCCAGAACGGCGAGGCGCCGAGTTGCTCGGCGACGATCGGGAACGGCACGATCGTGATGCCGAACCCCATCATGCCGACGAACACGATCGTCCAGAGCGTGGCGAGCCGTGCGACGTCGCTGGGCGGCAGCGTTGCGGCAGTGCGCGCGACGGGCCGTCGCGATTGCTGGATGTCGTCAGGGGTCATGTTGCGGCTCCTCGCGTGCCGCGGGCTCGATTGGCCGGGCCGGGCAAGGAGTGTTGCAGACCTGCCGATCGGCAGTATATCGTCCACGGCGCCGTGCTTGATCGCTTCCTTAGGCCTGCCGAAGACCACGCACGTGTCCTCGTTCTGCGCAATCGTACGGGCGCCGCGGTCATGTAGCTGTTTCATGCCGCGCGCGCCATCGTCACCCATGCCGGTCAACATGATGGCCCGCACGTCGCCGCCGGCGCATTCTGCGACCGAGCGGAACAGCACGTCGACCGAAGGCTTGTGGCGGTTCACGGGAGGGCCGCCGGCGATCACGATGAAATACTGGCCGCCGGCCTTGCGAAGCTTCATGTGATGGCTGTCGGGCGCGATCACTACCACGCCGCGCTCCAGGCGGTCACACACTTGACGACCTTGAACGGCTTGCCGCCGGTGTCGAGGATCGGGTTGTACGAGGCCTGGATTCAGACGCCCTTGCTGAGCGTGCTGACGCGCTCGAACAGGTCGTTCTGCGGCTTGCCACCGTTGAGAGCGCTCCAGAAGCGGGCGTACTCCGGCGACGCCGCATAGGCCGGCTTGACGAACAGGTGGTGATGCTTGCCGACGATCTCGTCGAGCGCGTGGCCCAAACATCCGGCGAGCTGCCGACTCCGATCCAGCCGCGCAGCGCACGCATTGAGTAGAATCGCACCACCGTCAGAACTACCGTGCTGCTGGTCAAACTCCATGCGACTTAGTGAGTTTTGCGGACTTAGAGACTGTGACGCTCTTTGCGGCGATATCAAAGACCGAGTGCCGTCTGCAAGGCATTGACCTGCTCCTGAGACGCGTCCAGCATTGCCAGCAAGTGTCGGCCGTCCAGACCCATGTGACTGAGCGCGGGCACGTGCTGCAGGCCACTCAGGAGTTCATCGGGGGTGTCGCGTAATGACGCCACCGCGGTCGCAACGAGGAGAACGTCGGCCAGATCGGCAGGACCGGAATGCTGGCGATCGAGCTGATCCTGGTTTTTGACGGCCTCTACGATCGACTTCGGCATTTCCCATTGTTCGAGCAGTGCCGTGGCGAGCACCGCATGCCATTGCTGAGCGGTCCGCTGGTAGGTCACCGCGTCGGCGAAGACGGCCGGGTGATGGTGCGCTTTGGTCAGCAAATAAAACCTGCCAATACTGTGCAGTAAGCCTGCCAGTAGCGCTTCATCAGCATTGACCGTCGGCAGTGCGCGGGCGCTTACAAAACACAGGGCAGCTACGAGTGCACTGCGATGCCACAGCGCATCGAGTTCCGCCTTGAGTCCGCGCAGTTCCGTCGCGTTCTTCACTTGAGACATGGCGAACGCGATGGTCGCGCTACGTACCATGTTGAAACCTAGCCGCGCCACGGCGGCCCTGAGTTCCGTGACTGCGCGTCCTCCCGGATTGAGCGCTACGGAGTTGGCCAACCGCATCAACTGGGCCGCAAGCGCAGGTTCCGAGCTGAGGACACGTCCGATCCGCTCCGGCGTGACATTCTCATCGGCAAGTACCTTGCGGATGCGGATTGCAACGTCTGGATAGCTGGGAAGCACCAGCTTCCCGTGCGTAAGGCAGGCGGTGAGTTCGGAGGCCAGCGCCGACACCGATGAGGCGGTTGCTTCGCTGGCCTTGTGCTGCGGACTCATTGAACTTGCACGGCATTGCCCATCAATGCCAGCCAGGCCAGCCCCTCGGCCAGGTAGAAGGCCATGGGCACCCGACCCAAACCGTTGAAACGGCTCCAGTCCAGCCGATCTGGGTGCCCGCGGCCCAGCGCGGGCGACCTGATCATGCAAAAAGACTCTAGAGTGTTCATTGCGATGCTCTGCTCACGTATCAGCCGATGCACAGCATCGCTTGAGAGTACGTCAGGCGCTGCTGGCCTGCCGAGTGATGTCCATCGCCACGGCCAATGCGCGCAGTCGTGCACTGATCGCGCTCAGCGGCAATATCTGGCAGGCCGCCCCCACCTCGACCGCCGCGCCCGGCATTCCCCAGACCACGCTGGTTGCCTCGTCCTGGGCGATGGTCGGGCTACCGCCATCCCGCATTTCCTTCAGCCCCTCGGCGCCGTCCCTGCCCATGCCCGTCAGGATGGCGCCAATGGCGTTGCGACCGGCCTGTTGCGCCACCGAGCGAAACAGCACGTCCACCGAAGGCTTGTGCCGGTTCACCGCAGGACCGTCGTCCAATCGGCAGATGTATCGGGCGCCGTCACGCACCAGCAACAGATGCTGATCGCCCGGCGCGATGTAAACGTGTCCCGGCAGAACTTGCTGACCGTCCTCCGCCTCGTACACCGTCATCCGGCAGCACGCATTCATCCGCTTCGCGAACGGTGTGCTGAAGGCCTTCGGGATGTGCTGGGTGATGAGTATCCCGGGCGTATCCGGTGGCAAACCCATCAGCACATCCTTGATGGCCTCGGTCCCACCCGTCGAGGCGCCGATCGCGATGATCCGATCGGTGGTGCGGAACTGGCGGGGCGGCGCCTTGGCGAGGACCGCATCGGCGCTGAGCTTCGGGACCAGTAGCGGCACTGCGCTCGACGATTCCGATAGCGGGCGCACGCGTGCTCTGGCGGCCATCTTGACCTTGGCGATCAGCTCCTGCCGGTAATCACCGAGCGTGGCGGCCAGGTCAATCTTCGGTTTGGGCAGATAGTCCACCGCGCCCAGCGCCAAGGCGTCCAGCGTGATTTCAGCGCCATGATCCGTCAACGAGGACACCATCACCACCGGCATCGGACGCAGCCGCATCAGGTTGCGCAGGAACGTGACGCCGTCCATCTTCGGCATTTCCACGTCCAGCGTGAGCACGTCCGGATGGAGTTCTTTGATCTTCTCCCGAGCCATATAGGCATCGGAAGCCGCACCGACCACCTCGATACTCCGATCGCTCGACAGCAATTCTGTCAAGATTCGGCGTACCAGCGCGGAGTCGTCGACAATGAGCACCCGGATTCGGGTATTACCGGATGGCATGATGCTCGTGCTCCATTATTAGAATAGTTCCACGTCGTTGCCATCGGTCCTGGTGCCCAGGCTGTCGCGGTAGCTCAACTCGCTGCTGGCGACCACCTTGCTTTCGACGGCGCGCAAGTGCTTCAAGAGCACCCGTCCAGACTCCGGGAAATACACCACTCGACGCGGGTAGACATCACCCATGTCCTGCGCTGCAACCTTCAGGCCCTCGACCTTGAGAAAGGACAGCACGAAAGAAATATTCCGGTTCCCCACGTCCGTCATCGAGGGCAATATCCGGCCGCCACCGAACAGCTTCACCTCGAAACGCTCGCGGCGCGCGCCCAGCTTCAGCAGCTCGTTGATCATGCTTTCCATTGCGTAGGATCCGTAGCGCGTCGAGGCACCACCGTCGGCCTTGTTCCACGAGCCGTTGCTGCTCCCATTGTCCTCCGGCAGCATGAAGTGATTCATGCCGCCGACGCCGGTCGCCGGATCGCGAATGCATGCGGAGATGCAGGAGCCGAGTACCGTGCTCACTGTCTCCTCCTCGCGCGTGACGTAGTACTCGCCGGGCAGAATTTTCGCAGTCCAGCGTTCCGTGGCCGGATCCCAATAGCGCTGGATTTTTTCAAAGCCGCGTACCGCTTCCGGCCTCGGTGTTCCCGCAGCGCGGGCGAGTATACCGTTCATGAGCCTAGCTCCGGCGGTAGATGGTCTTGCCGATCAGCGCGTAATCGTCGCAGACCTTGAACAGACTCTCGGAGTGACCCAGCATCAGCAGGGCCCCCGGCTGCTGCAGCTTCGACATGCGTCCGAACAGATCGCGCTGGGTATCTTTATCAAAGTAGATGACCACGTTCCGGCAGAAGATCACATCCAGCGGGCCCGCCATCGGCAGACGATGCATCAGATTCAGCTGCTTGAAGGTGATCAGACTCGCCACCTCAGGCTTGACCTGGTAGGAAGTCGACTCGGCCTGGCGACGCTCTGTGAAATGGGCTGCCATCCGCCGCGCACCCATGCCGCGTACCCGATCGGCGGCATAGACGCCAGATTCCGCGCGCGCTAGAACCTCCGAATCCAGGTCGGTGGCCAGGATCTTGATATCCCATTTTCGCCAGTCGGGAATTGCCTCGCACACGGTCATCGCAATCGAGTAGGGCTCCTCGCCGGTTGAGCAGGCCGACGACCAGATGCGAATCCTGCGCGAGGCACGCGCGTCGGCCACCCTGGGCAGCAGAAAGCGATCCCTCAGGTAATCAAAATGATGCTCTTCACGAAAATAGGAGGTGAGATTGGTGGTGATGGCATTGCAGAATTCGACCATTTCCTTCTGGTCGCCTTGCGCCAGCAATTGGCGATAGGTTCGAAAACCATCCAGCCCCAGCGCGCGCAGTCGCCGCGAGACACGGCCGTACACGAGTTCGCGCTTGGCATCAGACAGGCTGATCCCGGTCTCCTTCTTGACGAGCGTGCGAAGCTCATTGAAGTCGTGTTCGCCAAATTCGAATTCGCGGGATTTCTCACCCGCCGCCGTGCTTGCCGTCATTGGATTCCCCATGTCGTCTCTGCAGACGACGGTGTTCACTCACTGTCAAAACAGCTCGATGCTGCCCGGATCGGCGTGCCGCTCCTGCGCTGCGCGCGAAGCGGCCGGATGCCCTTGCGTCGGCGCGACCAGCAGGTCGAGCAATTCGCGCTGGGGATCGGAAATCAGCCGCTGTCGCAAACGCACGCGCAGTTGATCCCACGCCATTTGATCTTCTTCCCCACGCATCGCGGAGTCGATCGCCGCAGTCATGCCAGAGATGAAATTCTGAATATGCGAGAGGTGCTGTGTCATGCGATCGTAAAATTGCAGCGCTTCAATGCACTGCGATACCTCGCGCTTCAGCTCAAGCTTGCTCATATTGGCGTCCACCCCAGCGCTGATGCTCGCTATTGCGGCACCCAGTTGATCTGCCGGCCCCTGCGATTCTCGCAGTGCGAGTTCCAACTGCGAAACGGCGGCCGCCAGCAGCGACGCAACTTGCTGCTCGGTCGTGCTCACGGCAAGCTAACCCAGGACTTTTGCTACGGTGGCCAGCAGCCGCTCTGGGTTGAAGGGCTTGACCACCCAACCCGTGGCGCCAGCCAACTTGCCCTCCTGCTTCTTCTCCGGACTGGACTCCGTCGTTAGCATGAGCAACGGCGTCAAGCGGTAGTTGGCGAGTCGCCGCAGCTCGCGCACCAGGGAGATTCCGTCCATGTTGGGCATGTTGACGTCGGTGATCACCAGGTCGACCGCTTCACGGCGGGCAAACGCCAGCGCTTCGTCCCCATCGGAAGCCATAACCACTTCATATCCGGCACCTTTGAGCGCCAGACTGACGATCTGGCGCATCGACGCGGAGTCATCGACTGCAAGTATTCGGGCCATTACCGGGTCTCCTTGAAGTTAGGCCGTTCGGTCCACCCGCGCCGCGACGGCGCGGGTGGCACACCAGACCTAGAACTCCTTCCACTCGCCGTCGGTACCCGTGGCCGAGACCTTCCTGGCCTGCGCCCTGGCGGCCGGCGCCTTGGCGACGGCGGCCCGGGACGCGGCGGCCTTGGCCGCAGGCGCCTTGGCGTCGCCTTTCGACCATGGCCGTGTGGGGAGCCGACGATCAGCCGCCTCCGACGTAGCGGCGCCGCCACCGCGGGCTCCACTGCCGCTCGACGCCGCGGCCATCGCTCTTTCGGCGGCCTCAACGACTGCCTGCGAGACCTCGTACCGATCCATCATCTCGTTCAACGAGCGGGCCTGTTCGGCCATCGACTGGCTCGCCGCGGAAGCCTCTTCCACCAAGGCGGCATTCTGCTGCGTCATTTCATCGAGCTGCATGACTGCCTTGTTGACCTGATCGATGCCCGAAGATTGCTCCTGGCTCGCCGCGGCAATTTCCGCAATGATGTCGCTGACTTTCTTGACCGCCGAGACGAGCTGCTCCAGCGTCTGGCCGGACTGCGCTACCAGAGATGAGCCCTCTTCCACTTTCTTGACGCTATCCTGGATCAGGCCTTTGATTTCCTTGGCCGCGGTGGCGCTGCGACCCGCAAGATTGCGAACTTCGGTCGCCACGACCGCGAATCCGCGGCCCTGCTCACCGGCGCGCGCTGCCTCGACGGCGGCGTTCAACGCGAGCAGATTGGTCTGGAAGGCGATCTCATCGATGACACCAATGATGTCGGCGATCTTCTTCGAAGAATCATTGATCTCCGTCATCGCCTTTACGGCCTTGGCGACCACTGCGCCGCCCTTCTCGGCCTGATCGCGCGCCGCAACGGCCAATTGATTGGCTTGGCCGGCGTTGTCCGCGTTCTGCTTGACGGTGGAGGTCATCTCCTCCATTGACGAGGCCGTCTCTTCCAGGCTCGAGGCCTGTTCCTCGGTACGCTGGCTGAGGTTGGCATTGCCCTGAGAGATTTCATCGGCGCCGCGCGTCACCGATCCGGCGGCCACCTTCACGTTGCCGACGATCTCACCCATGTTCTCGGCGAGCTGGTTGATGCCCTTGGCGAGAGACTCGAAAAAGCCCTTCTTGCCTTCGAGCGGTATGCGGTTGGAGAGCTTCCCGTCCATGATCGCCGCGACCATTTCCGAGACTTCGCGCTCGACCGTCAACTCGGCGGTACGGTCCGACCACTCAACAACGGTGCCGAGGCGCTTGCCGCCGGGATCGAACATGGGGCTGGCAATGACTCTGAGGGTGCGGCCACCCAGCACGAACTGGGAGGATGTCGTCTTGTTCAGACTGCCCAGCAGGCTCCGTTGATGCGCGGGATTCTTGTGAAACGTATCGATATTGGTGCCGATCAGGCGACTGACGTCGAAGTGTGGCAGATCCTTGCGAATGTCCGACTGGGCGTTTCCCATCATCTCTTTGACGGTGCTGTTCATGTAAGTGATGTTCAGGTCGACATCTGCGATCATCACGTTGGAGAGCAGACTGTCCAGAGCGCCTTTGATTCCGGCATTCATTTCCGCCTCAAGGCGCTGCGCGGTGATATCCGTGGCCAATTTCACGACCTTGAACGGCTTACCAGCGATGTCCATGACGGGGTTATAGGACGCCTGGATCCAGACTTCCTTGCCACCCTTGCCGATACGCTTGTATTGACCGGCGTCGTACTCACCGCGACCGAGCTTCTCCCAGAATGAGCGGTACGCGGCGCCGGAGGCATAGGCCGGTTCAACGAACATCGAGTGGTGTTTGCCCTTGATTTCCTCGAGCGTATAGCCCAGCGTCTTCAGGAAATTGTCGTTTGCCGTCAAGATCGTACCGTCGAGCTTGAACTCGATGACGGCCTGCACCTTATTGATCGCCGCGACCAAGCCCTTGAGATCGACCTGCGACACCTTACCGGCGCCCGCGCTGCGGGCCTCGGGCTTGCTCTTCTTAATAGCCATGATGATATCCTCTGAAATGGTTTGCGATGTTGCCTAACGTACTTGATCCATCTGCCGCGTTTCAGGCCGCTCCGGCCATCGCAGGCGGCTCCACTTGCTCCATGTCGCGACGGATCAATTCGTCGACGTTGAGCAGAATCAACATGCGGTCCGCGACCGTCGCCAGACCTTTGATGAATTCGCCGGTCACCCTGCTGCCGAGGCTTGGGGTTTCCTTCAGATCGCCAGCGTCGATGTCAACGACATCCGACACGCTGTCGACCACCAGGCCGAACTCGCGGCGCCCTGCGGCTGTCGTGACCGACAACACCACGATGACCGTCAGCGCTGTGAATTCCGCTTTTTCCAGGCTGAAGCGTACCCGCAGGTCAAGAATGGGCACGATCGAGCCGCGCAGGTTCAGCACGCCGAGCACATGCGTCGGTGACTGCGGGATACGCGTCACGGGCGCCCAGCCGCGAATTTCCTGCACACGCAGAATGTCCACACCGTAGGTTTCGGCGCCGAGGCAGAACGTCAGCACCTGTTGCGCGGCGCACTCTGGTCCGCGCTCCGTTTTCATATGTCCATTTGGATTCACTGTAAGATCTCCTGTTAAGTTTTCCGATTGGGATCAGGCCGCAATCCGTTCGCTGGCAAAACGCACCAGCCCGGGCACATCGAGAATCAGTGCCACACTGCCCTCGCCGAGGATCGTGGCTCCCGAGACGCCCTCGACGCGCTTGTAATTGACTTCCATCGACTTGATCACAACCTGCTGCTGGCCAAGCAGCTCATCGACGAACATCCCCACCTTCCGGCCGTCGCCCTCGACGACCATGACGAGGCCCTTCTCGAGCTCGTGGTGGCGCGGCTGTGCGTTGAACACTTCGTGCAGACGGATGATGGGAATGTAGTCGCCGCGGAACGAGAAGACGTCGCCGCGGCCGACCACGCGGCTGACCATGCCGGGCTTCAGGCGGAGGGATTCGATGATGGTGACGAGCGGCACGATATAGATCTCGTCACCGACCGCCACCGATTGCCCGTCGACGATCGCCAGCGTCAGGGGCAAGCTGATGATGGCGCTCGAGCCGCGGCCTTGCTGCGTACGCAACTCGACCGTGCCGCCCAGATCCTTGATGTTCCGGCGCACAACGTCCATGCCAACGCCGCGGCCGGACAGATCGGTCGCCACGTCCGCCGTGGAGAACCCGGGCAGGAAGATCAGGTTGGCGATGGCGTCGTCGGAGAGCGTGTCGGTCTGAGCTACCAGGCCCTTGGCGCGGGCCTTGGTGAGAATTCGTTCGAGGTTCAGGCCGGCGCCGTCGTCGCCCACCTCGATGACAATGGAGCCGCCGCGGTGATAGGCATTCAGGTACACGGTGCCCACTGCGCTCTTGCCGGCGGCGATTCTGGCTTCCGGCATCTCGATGCCATGATCGATGGAGTTACGCACCAGATGCACCAGCGGATCGCCGATTCGCTCGAGCACCGTCTTGTCGAGTTCGGTCTGCTCGCCGGTCATCTTCAGCTCGATCTGCTTATTGAGCCGCTGGGACAGGTCGCGCACCAGGCGCGGGAAGCGGCTGAAGGCAAAGCTGATTGGCAGCATGCGTACGCGCATGACGCTCTCCTGGAGCTCACGCACATTGCGTTCGAGCTGGGTGAGGCCGGTGCGCAGCCGGTCCAGGCTTGGCTGCTCGGTGCTTTGGGCGAACTGCATCAGCATCGATTGGGTGATGACGATCTCGCCGACGGTATTCATCAGCTCGTCGATCTTCTCGATCGACACGCGAATGGAAGTGGAATCGGCGGAGGCGCTCTTCGTCGACTTGTCGGCCTCCGGCTCGGCGGCCACTGCCTTGGGAGGCGACGCCGCAGTCGTTCCGGGCACCGGAGCCGCCAGCGCCGCGGCAGCGCTGGGCGGAGGCGCCGCGGGCGCCATGCCGATCGCCTCTGTGATGCTGAGCTCACAGTCGCCGTCGGCCCACTCAAAGACACTGCGTATGGTGTCCAGTGTCAGATCCGTAGTCAGGATGATCGTCCAGGTCATGTAACAGAGTTCAGGATCGAGGTCGGCGAAGGCGGGCACGGCATCGGTGTGAACCAACAGCTCGACGTCACCCAGCTCGGCCAACTCGGCAAACATGCGTGAGGGGTCGTTGCCCCGCACCAGCAGCTGCTCATTGGGCTTGAATTCGATCTGCCAGGTTTTCTCATCCGGACGCGGGAGCCGTGCGGCGGCGGCTGCAACCACTGCCGTGGGGGCGGCTACCGCCGGCGCGGCGTCGGGAGCCACTGCCGTCAAAGCACCGAACGCCGCGCCTTTTACCACGAGCTGCTCAAGGTCGAATTGAAGATCGGCGACCGCCTGTTGATCGATCGGCGTCTTATGCTGGGTCGCCCGGAGCATGCCGCGCAACACGTCGGTGGACTTCAGCATCAGATCGATGATGGAGCTCGTGACCGGCATGCGTCCCGCGCGCAGTTCATCCAAAAGCGTTTCCAGGGTATGCGTAAACGACGTGATCTCATTGAAAGAGAACATGCCGCTTCCACCCTTGATGGAATGGGCGACGCGAAAAATGGAGTTGATGGCTTCGGCGTTGGGGCTGCCCGGATCAAGGTCGAGTAGCGCCTTCTCCATGGCATCCAGTGACTCAAAGGCCTCTTCGAAGAACGCGTCGTGAAACTGGACCATCTCGAGTGACATAGCGTGTACTCAGTGACTGCTGGGCGCGGCCGAGGTATCGAGCTTCAAACCCAAGCTGGCGGCGGCATTCCGCCATATGAGATTGTCTCCCTGCCAGACGACAGACCGTCCATTTGCGCAGCGATCGCGGTTGAATGCGAACAACAGTTGCAATGCGACGGTGTCTACCCGCTCTATGTCAGTGACGTCGATGACTACCGGCTCAGGAGCTTCAAGTAGCGGTAACAGCTGTTGCCGGAGTGTCGCGCCATCCCGAATGCCGGTAGTCGCCGGTAGTCGGATGGTTTGGGGTCCGGAGGCTGACTTGTTTGCGAGTGCGGTCATAACATTTACTCTCATCTGCGGGCGTTATCGGTCCAAGGAGCCGATGACTAAAGGCGGTCACTTCACACTTTGATGTGCTGTGCGCTGCTCTTCCTTTCACCGTTTCTCCAGCCGCGGACTACGTGAGCGTCAGAACCGTGACGCTTCGGCGCGGCTCTGATGAGCAAGCAATCGCCGTGCCAAGAGCCGCAGAGGGGCGGAGAACTGAGATCAGGGTCACAGACGCAGATCGGACAGCAGCGCGTCCACGGCTTGCTGGTTCTTGACGGCTGCGTGATCGACGTCGGGTACGAGCGGGCCATAGCCGCCTAGCACGACGGGAGCAGCGTTGGCGCGCTCGATAGAGTCCTTGCGGCGCGCGTGCAGCAGATCGTCCAGGACCGGTTCGAATTCAGGTCCGTCCCCTGCCGATGCGGCGACTTCTTGCCGTTCGATGCGACGACGTTTTGCCGCTCCGGGAGTGGCGGAGCCGCTGCAGAGATTGCTGTGTGCTTGCCATGGAGGGGCAGGTCGGTTGAAATTCCTATCCGCCGGACAGCCCGGTCAAAGCAATGCCTTGTGACGGGTGTCACTTGAGCGTCAATCAGTCGGCTCCGCAGCGAAGTGCCTGCGATCCTGCTCGACGCTGGCCCGCACTATGGCGGCCTCTGCTTTTTTCTACTTCAGGCGACTTCGCGAATCTTGCGGGCCAAGGGGTAGCCTGAATAGTCGACGTTTGCGCGAGGCGTCTGGTCTTTGTTCGTAGATCGCGTCCGCGCCTAGTGCCTCCCCTTCCGCCCCAGCCGCGGATATAGAACCAGCCGAGGTTGAGCTCAAACGGCTCGCGTCGTCGACGGCATAGGCATAGGCGATCGGGACGTCCTTGCCCTTCTCGTGGATACGGAACAGCGGGAATTCGTGGTCCGGCGGCGAGGTGAAGGCGCGCGCCGGGGTCTGTTCGAACCAGTCGTGGCCAGGGCGGTCGGGAAACCAGGTGTAGCGTCGTCCGACGACCAGGCCGTATTCGGCGGGTTCGCCGCGATCGTCCGCGCCTGGTCGGCAGTCTCTCCAGCTCGGCGCGTCAGGTCCTGATGCGTACGCGGCCGGTGTAGTCGCGCTTGCCGATCGGCAAGCCTTTCCAGCGCAGGATGTCGTAGGCCGTGGCGGAGTGGAAATAGAAATTCGGCTGCGAGAACGACAGCAGGAAATCCTCGGCGGTGAAGTCCATCCGGCGCTCGCCGAATTCGAAGCGCATGTCGCGGCCGATGAATCCCTCCATCTCGGGCGGCTCGATTGCGCCGAGTGCGACGATCGCTTCGTCGACCTGGTTCTTCAGGCCCGCGAAGGTTTCGAGCGGCGGATTGCGATCCGGGGCGAACAGCCCCTTGCGCACGCCTTCGACGGCGCCGATCGAATGCACGACGGCCGACTTCACCTGGTAGGCGAACGGCAGCATGTCGGGCGCGAGCCGCGCCAGGATCAGCTCCGCCGGAGGCAGGTTCTTCTCGGCGCACCATTCCTCGGCCTTGCCGACCAGTCGGGAGACTGAAGAGAGGATTTGCAGGTAGCTCGGGATCGTGGCGGCGTGGAGCGAGAGCGGCATGGCGTTACCTGGTGCGTGAGGAGCGTGAAGGAAGGCTATTCGGCCTGGGAATTCTCGAGCGCCTGGTCGAGCAGGAACACATCGGTCAGCAGCGCGCGCAGGTGCACCGAGGCATTCAGGTTGTCGACCAGCAGTGAGCCGATGCGCGGCCGGCTCATCACCAGCGCGACTGCGCCACGCGCGACGCAGGCGTCGTGCTCGACCGCATCGAGATAGGTCGCAATGCTCGAATCCGATCCGGTGAACGCCGCGCGGGCGAGCGGGCCGACGTCGCCGAGCGCCGCGTGCAGCGCCGCGAACGTCGCACGGGTCTGCGTGCCTGCGTCGTCTCGGCGGCCCTGGGCGGCATAGGCGAGCAGGTATTCATAGGCGCGCTCGATCGTCTCGATGCACGCGGCAAGATTGCCATGGGGCCCGGTGGCTGCGGCTTCACTCACCGCGCGCCACCCGCTCGGGATCGTGGTTCTCGGCCAGCTCGGCGCGGGTGATCCAGCCGCGCGTCATCGCGCGCAAGTACATGCGTTTCTCAGGCAGCAGCCCGAAGTAGATGTGCACGAGGATCAGGAACACGGACAGCAGCGCTGAAGCGTCGTGCAGCACGGTCAGCGTGCCCCAGGTCGAGAGGGACAGCAGGTAGGGGTTGCGTGCGAAGAGCGGCGTGCCGGCCTTGATCATCAGCACGATGCCAGTGCCGATCCCGACCAGCACGGCGACGGACCAGGCGAGGTGGATCAGCTTCTGCTGCAGGGAGTATTTGCCGGGGCGGGCACCGGAGAGTTCGGCGAAATCGCGGGCGCGCAGGTGGATCGCGCGCAGGCCCTGAACCGTCAGGACGCGCAGCAGGTGCACGAGCACTGCGGCCGTCAGCAACAGGCCGGAGATCCAGTGCAGGTCGAGCCAGTCGAACTTGAGCCCGACGATGGGCAGCAGGCCGGTGCCGAGCAGCGCGGTCATCGTGGCCGCGGTGACCCAGTGGAACAGGCGATCGATGGCCGCGTGGCGCAGCACCGGGGCGTCAGTCTCGACGGCCATGCGTCAGTGCTCCTGCCGGCGGGTCGTCGCCGACCGCGAGGCGCGCGTGATCGCGCGATAGACCAGGTGGATCACGATCACGGCCACTCCGGCGCCGGCCGCGACGGGCAGCAGGCCCCACGACAGGCCGTTGACGACGACGGCACCCCAGGCATCGTGACCGTAACGCAGGATGTCCATAGGCTCAGGTCCCCCGCACGGCGCGCCGGACGAGGTTCTCCAGCAGCGGCAGCTTGTAGGCGTTGTAGTGCAGCGCCGTGGCGCCCTCGGCCGCGAGCGCTGCGGCGCGGTTGGCGGTGTCCTCGTTGCGCGGCGCACCGCGCAGCAGTGTCTGCACGTCCAAGAGCCGCCGCGGCACGCACTCGACGGCGCCGCAGACGAGGCTGGCCTCGACGATGCGCTCGCCCTCGAGCCTGAACGCGGCCGCCAGGCTGACGAGCGCGAAATCCCAGGCTGCACGATCGGCGATCTTCTCGAAATGGAAGCTTGCCCCGGCCCACTTCGCGGGCAGGCGCACTGCGACGAGGATCTCGCCCGGCCGCAGCACCGTCATGCGGCGGATGTCGACCGCCGGGCCGACGAAGAAATCCGCCGCGGGCACGATGCGCTCGCCGGTCGCGCTGCGCAGCACGACCTCGCCCTCGAGTGCCGTGACCGCGGTGGCGGTGTCGGACGGCGACACTGCGACGCAGCGGCTCGCGCCGAAGATCGCGTGCTCGCGGTTCTGGCCTTCGGGCGTATCGGCGTAGCACATGTTGCCGCCCGCGCGGTAACAGTCGACGCCGTAGCGGTAGTACCAGCAGCGCGTGTCCTGGCAGAGGTTGCCGCCGAGCGTGCCGACGTTGCGGATCTGCGGGCTGGCGACGCGGCCCGCCGCGGTGGCGAGCAATGCGAAGCGTTCCCCTACCAGGCGGTCCTGTTCGATCTGCGTCAACGTCGTCAGCGCGCCGATCTCGAGTCCGCCGCCGGCGATCTCGCGCACGCCGTGCATCGACTGGATGCCGGCGAGCTCGATCACGGCCGCCGTGCGCCTGGTGCGGTTCTTCAGCCAGTCGAAGCTGTCCTGCCCGCCGCCAAGCAGCCAGGCCTCATCGCCGAGGCGCGCCGCGAGATCGAGCGCGCCCTCCAGCGTGTCGGGCTGGTAGAGATCGAAATGCGGCATCATGTCGCGCGACACGTGGGTTCCTCGTTGCTCGCCGTGCTACTGGCAGTTCGTCTGCAGCCGGCCATGGGCCTGCGGCTGGTCGGCGAGATGGTTGAGGATCATGTCAGCCAGCACCGGGGTGCGGTTGAAGACGTGGCCGCCGAGCGCGTCGGAGATCGCGCACAGCAGCGCCGATCCGGCCGCGCCGAGCGGCGGTTCGCCCATACCCTTGGTGCCGAGCGCGCCGAGCGACTCGGGCCGGCCGACGGCGCCGGTCGTCATCGACAGGGCGATGTCGCCATAGGTTGGCGGCTTGGCCTGGTAGTAGCCGACGTTCGCCGGCAGGCCGTTCTGCGGGTCGTAGACGACGCGTTCGAGTCCGGCGACGCCGAAGCCCTGCACCGCGCCACTCTTCAGTTGGGTCTCGAGACCGGCGGGATGGATCACGGTGCCGCAGTCGGTGATGCCGACGTAGTCGAGGATCCGGTACTTGCCGGTCTCGATATCGAGCTCGATCTCGATGAAGCCAACGGCAATCGTCCCGACTTCGCCGGCGCGCGGCAGCGTGTCCTTCGCGACGCCGATGAGGCCCGAGCCCGCGAGCGCCGCGACCGAGGCCTTGGTGATCACGTTCAGCTCGTCGGGAAACTCGTGGCCGTCGAACCGCCCGCCGAGCTGGATCGCGCGCTGCGCCGCTTCGCCATAGGTCATGCCCTTGCCCGGCTGACCCTTGCGGAATACGCGCAGGCCGTCGATATCGAAATCATCGGACGCACCACCGAAGCGCTGCGCGGCAATGGCCTTGAGCTTCTCGAGCGCATCGGTCGCCGCGACGAGGTTCGTGCGGCCCATCGTGAAGCTGGTATTGCTGCCGAACTGGCCGTTGTTCCAGGGCAGGTGCCGGCGGCTGTCGCCACGTTCGACGACGCAGCGCTCCCAGTCGACCTTGAGCACCTCGGCCGCGATGCGCGAAGTGCCAGTGTGGGAGAAGGTGCCGAGGTTGCCGACGCCGGTGTGGATGTGCAGCCGTCCGTCGGGCGCGATGCGAACGAGACCGTCGAAGCCGTAGGAACCCGCCGAGTGGTAGGCTTGGCCGATGCCGAGGCCGGTGACCTTCGAACCCTGGCGGTTGCCGCTGCGTGCCTTGCGGCGCTCCCAGTCGAAGGCCGCTGCGCCCTGCGCCAGCGCCTCCCGCACGTAGCAGCTCGACATCGGCTTGCGCTTCGCGCCCAGCGGCGAGCCCGACTGCGGCGCGTTGAGGCGGCGGATCTCGAGGCGATCGATGCCGAGCTGGCGCGCGGCCTGGTCGAGCAGCGGCTCAATGATGTGCGCCAGTTGGTTCTGGCCCGGGCCACGCTGGGCGGTGTGCCATGGCGTGTTGACGAGCAGCGGCAGGCCGCGCCAGCGCATCGCCTGCGGCTGGTACATCAGCGACAGCGCTTCACCGGCATTGCGGAAGTCCGGGAAGCCGAAGTAGGCGCCGCTGTCCTGGACGAGGAAGATGTCCGCCGCGAGCAGCTTGCCGTCCGCGCCGAAGCCGAGCTTGACCTGCCCCTGGAAACCATTGCGTGCCGAGCCGTTGTAGTACTCCTCGGCGCGACTGATCCGCATCATCACGGGCCGACCGAGCTTCTTCGACATCAGCGCCGGCAGGGCCTGCAGCGGATAGGCGCTGCCCTTCGAACCGAAACCGCCGCCGCAGAACTCGGCGACGACGACCAGATCCGTGGGCGGGATGCCGATCCAGTCGGACAGCTTCTGCACGATGAAGGTGTGGCTCTGGGTCGACACATGCAGGATGCACTTGCCGTTCTGCCAGTAGGCCATCGCGCTGCGCGGCTCCATGCTGTGGTGCGAGTTGCTGGCGTGCACGAAGCGCTCATCGAGCACCAGCTTGCAGCGCGCGAACGTTGCATCGACGTCGCCATAGGCCCATTCGGCGCCCGGCTTGCCCATCGGCATCCGCGCGGCGCCGGCCGCATCGAAGTCTTCTCGCGTCCACTTGATCGTGCGCGGTTCGATATCCTTCGCGGCGACGTTGCCGTCGGTGCGGGCGTCCGGACGGTCGGGGTGCAGGCTCGCGAGTGGATCGACGTGGAACGGCAGCACCTCCCAGTCGATGCGGACCTTCTCGAGCGCATCCTGGGCGAGCAGCTCGCTCTCGGCCGCCAGCAGCAGCACCGGCGCGCCCACGTAGCACGGCTCGTCGTTCAGCAGCTGCGGCTCGGGCACTGGCGGATTCTTGACGTCGGCCGCGGTCAGGATGCCGAGCACGCCGGGCATCGCGAGCGCCGCGGCGGCATCGATGCTGCGCACCCGCGCATGCGGATAGGGGCTGTTCAGCAGGCGCGCGAACACCATGCCTTCGGCACGGAAGTCCTCGGCGAACTTCGCTTCGCCGGTGACCTTGGCGAGCACGTCGGGCGGGAGAAAGTCCTTGCCGAGGTGCTTAAGCGCCATGGCCGCCTTCTGCCGTCGGGCCGACTGCAGTCGAATGGCTGATCTCCGCGAGATTGCCGCAGGCGCGCATCACGCCATTCAGGTAGTTGTCGTAGGCGCCGCAGCGGCAGAGATTCCCCGACATGCCGTGGCGCGCCTCGGCGCGGGTCGGCTTCGGGTTCTGCTGCAGCAGTGCGACGGCCGCCATGACCTGGCCGGGCGTGCAGAAGCCACACTGCGGGGAGAGTTCCTCGACGAACGCCTGCTGCACCGGGTGCAGCTCGCCATTCAGCCCGCGAATGCCCTCGATCGTCAGGACTTTTCGCGCGCGGACGCTGTGCGTCAGCGTCGAGCAGGCGTAGAGGCTGACGCCGTCGATCAGCACCGTGCAGGCGCCGCATTCGGCGCGGTCGCAGGACAGCTTGGTGCCGGTGAGCCCGAGCTTGTAGCGCAGCGTCATCGCCAGCGTCTCCTGCGGCAGCACGTCGACCCGCCGCAACTGGCCGTTGACGTTCAGCGAAAGCAGCCGCTCGACAGCCCCGGGCGCCCCGACACGGCGGGTGCTGCAGCCGGCGAGCCCGCCGACCATGAAGCTCGCCGAGGAGGCGACGGCCCCCGAGGCGATGACCCGCTTGATGAATTCGCGCCGCGAGCTGCGGGCGACGGCGACGCCTTCGGCGTGGCCGGACGGATCGGGGGCGATGTCTGGCATGGCGGGGGATTGTGCAGGCTTTCGCCGCCGCAAGGAACCGGACGTGGTGGACGGTCCGGCTGGTGCACCGGACCGCCGTCGAGATCGGCGGCAGTCGCGTGCCGACGGGCTGGCAGTGCCTATTTCCAGGAGCCTGGTCAGGACAGCCGCTGCGTTGACGACTTCCGGCCGCGGCGGCAATGTCCGCGGATGAACCGACCATTCGCGCTACTCGTCCTCGCCATCGGCAGTCTCGCGGTCCAGGCCGCGGCAAGCCCCGCCACGCTGGTCCGGATCGATAGCGGTCCACTCGAAGGCGAGGTTGCCGAAGATGTCGTCCGCTTCAAGGGCATCCCGTTTGCCGCGCCGCCCGTCGGGCCGCTGCGGTGGAGGGCGCCGCAGCCGGTGGCGGCCTGGTCCGCAGCGCGTCCTGCAAAGAGTTTCGGCAATGCCTGCCTGCAGCCTGCGCCGCGTGAGGGCGGGCGCGGGCTCGGCGCTGCGACCAGCGAAGACTGTCTCTACCTGAACGTCTGGCGCCCGGCGAAGGCGCGCCGAAAGCTACCGGTGATGGTCTGGATCCACGGCGGCTCGCTGGTCACCGGCGCGTCCTCGGTCGCGATCAACGATGGCACGGCACTGGCCCGGCGCGGAGTGGTGCTGGTCTCGATCAACTACCGCCTCGGCCACCTCGGCTTCTTCACCCATCCGGCGCTGCTGCGCGAACGTGCCGATGACGGCAAGCTCGCGAACTACGGTCTGATGGACCAGGTCGCGGCGCTGCAATGGGTGCAGCGGAACATCGCAGCGTTCGGCGGCGATCCGGCGCGCGTCACGATCTTCGGGCAATCCGCCGGTGCGTTCTCGGTCCAGGCGCTGATGGCGAGCCCGCCGGCACGCGGCCTGTTTCAGCGCGCGATCCTGCAGTCGGGCTACTACCGCGGCACCTTTCCGCGCCTTTCGGAGCCGGCGCCGGACGGGCGTCGGAGCGCCGCCGAGGACGGCGTGATGCTGCTGAAGGCGATCGACGTCGAGACCGACGACGTCGGCGTGCTGCGCGGCCTGAGCGTGCAGCAAGTGCAGCGCCTGCCGCCGCTCGGCGTCAACGGCGCGATCCCGGCGATCGACGGCCAGTATGTCGTCGAGGACCTGTGGACCACCTGGCGCCAGGGACGCGAGGCCGCGGTGCCACTGATGCTCGGCGCGACCAGCCAGGAAGCCCCGACGGTGGCGCCGGAAATCCGCAAGCAGTTCAGGGCGGCGCTCGGGAAGTTCATTTCGGCGGACGATGAGATTCGCCTGCTGCCGGTCTATGGTGGCCAGGACGGGCTCGACCAGAGTCTCTCCAGCGACTTCACGTTTGCAGGCGCGATGCGCAGCCTCGGCAACCTGCATCTCGCGAACGGCCATCCGACCTATCGCTACCGCTTCGCGGTGCTGCCCGAAGCGGCGGCGGCCACTCTCGCGGGCCTGCCGCACAGCGGCGATCTCTCGTACGTGTTCGGCACGCTCGACGTCGCACCGTGGAAGATGGAGGCACGGGATCGCGCCGTGTCCGACGCCGCGATGGACTACTGGGTCGAGTTCGCGCGCAGCGGCCGGCCTGCTCCGAAAGACCGCCCGGCCTGGCCTTCGGCAGCCGACGAACAGATCGTGCTGTTCGACAACGAAGGCGCGAAACCGGTGCGGGATGACCGCACCGAGCGATATCGCGCACTGGCGGAGATCGTCGACCCGCGGTCCTGATCTTCAACTGCGGGCGGCGTTCGCGGGCTCACCCCCTCAGCGGCAGCCACTGCGACCCGAGCAGCCGTCCAAACGTCAGCGCCGGCGTCACCATCATGCCCCCGGAATACGCCTTGCCCTGCAGGCTGCCGGCGCCGAGCAGTTCGCCGGCAACGTAGAGGCCCGCGATCGGCGAGCCATCGGCGCGCAGCGCGCGCAGCGATTCGTCGACGGTGAGCCCGGCGGCTGCCGTGACGGCCGTCGCCTGGGTGCGGATCGCATGAAACGGTGGCTTCGCAATCGGCAGCGGATGATGTTCGCGGCCGAGCGGGTCGATGCCGGTCTTCACGCCATAGTTGTACATCGCGATGCTGCCCTCGAGCCCCGCCGCGTCGATGCCGGAGGCGCGCGCGAGCGCGGCGACCGACTCGGCGCGCGTGAACCAGGGATGGCCATCGAACGCGCCGCGCAGGTCTTCCGGCGTGAAGTTCTGCAGCACCGGCGGTGCGGCGTCGAGGATCGCCTGGTCGAACACGATCCAGCGCCGTCCGCCGGTCTGCCACAGCAGCGATTGTTCGCGTGCATCGACGCTTGGTACGTCCTCGCGCACGAAGCGGCGCCCCTCGGCATTGACGTGGATCTCCCAGGGTTTGCGCTTCTGGGGGAAGTCGGACGGCCGCGCGAACACACTCGCCGGATAGTCATCCGAGGCGAGCACGAGGCCGTAGTTCGACATGTAGTTCTCGATGCCGCGCAGCGTGCCGCCGGCCGCGAGGCCGAGTTCGATGCCGCGACCGCGACAATGCCGGTAGGAGAGATTGATGTACTGCGGGCGACCGGAGAGGCGCGCATATACCTGCGGATCGGCGGCGTAGCCGCCGGTAGCCAGCACCACCGAGCGCCCGGTGAACTCGCGCTCCGCGCCGGACGCATCGCGCACCCGCACGCCGCGGACGCGGCCGTCGCGCGACTGCTGCAGCTCGTACACGTCGTGCTGCAGCAGGATCGAGACCTTGCCGCGCTCGACCGGCGCCTGCACTTCGCGCTGCAGCACCTTCATGATCGAGCGGCCGCCCTCGCCGCCCCAGTAGTAGCGCGGCTTGCTGTAGGGTTCGTGCGCCTCGCCGTTGACCGGATGTCCCGGCAGGGGCTCGAAGCCGCGCGAGAACAGCCAGTCGAAGGTTGGCGCGGCGTTGAACACGGCCAGGCGCGCGAGCACCGGATCGATCGTGCCGCGCGAGATGCGCTGCAGGTCGTCGTAGTGTTCCTGCGGCGTGTCCGTGATACCGCGGGCGCGCTGCAGCGCCGTGCCGGCGGCGCTCATCTGGCCGGTCGAGACGTGCAGCGAGCCGCCGGTGACGTCGGCGACGTCGAGCAGCAGCACGCGGCCGCCGCGCTGGGCCGCGAAGATCGCGAGCGTCAGGCCGACCGTGCCGGCGCCGACCACGATCGTGTCCCAGCCGCGCGTCGGAACCGCGCGCGGGTCGGCCCGGACGCGATCGGGGGCCGCCAGCCCGGTTGCCGCCGCTGCGGCACCGATGGCCTGGATCAGCTGGCGGCGCGAGAGTCGCTCTGTCATGAGGTCTCCTGCAGTTGGCCGGATCATAGCGAATGGCGACGGCGATCGCCGCGCCCGGCAGCCTGCGTGAACAGCGGGCCTCTCGATCCGCTAGCGTCTGCGCAGCCGGCGCAGCACCGTGGCCGTGAATCGCCGGGCCTCGGTGATCCCCAGCAACTGGGCCAGGGCGAGGTAGGTGAGGCCGAAAGCCGCGGCGACTAGCGCGGCGGCGGGCAGCGGCGGCAGCTGCGTGGTCGCCAATGTCACGCCGAAGCCCACGCCGGCGGCAGCGAACGCGGCGCCGAACATCCGCAGCAGCGCCGGCGCCTCGACACCGACGCTGCCGATGCGGCGCGCCAGCGAGCGGCGCAGCAGGACCCACTCGAGCCAGGCACCGACCGCGGCACCCAGCGCGAGACCGACGGGTCCGAGCGGCAAGCCTTCGATGCGTACGTCCCGCCACACCCCACCCCGCAGTGTCCAGCCGCCGAGGGAAATCGGCTCGAACTGCAGCATCAGCGCTGCGCCGGCGGCGGCCGATACCAGCACGCGCAACGTTGCTACGCGCGCCGGCGTCGTGGTGTCGCGCAGCGCGTAGTAGGCGGACTGGTAGAGGCGGGTGCTGGTGGAAGCCATCATCCCGAGGCTGTAGCCGACCAGGGTGAGCCAGACGATCGTCGCGTCGGCGGAGCGGAACTGCCCGGACTGGTAGAGGCCGGCGACCAGCGACTTGCCGAGCACGACGAAGGCCACGACGCTAGGCACGATGAAGAACGCCACCCGACGCGCCGCTGCGACCAGCCGCGTGCGCAGCGCATCCGACACGCCGCCGCGCTCGCGGGCGAGCTCCGGCAGCTCGGCGGCGGCGATGCTCATCGCGAACAGGCTGATCGGCAGCACGTACAGCGTCTGCGCGTAGCGGAGCCTGGAGACCGCGCCGATCGCCAGCAGGCTGGCGAGCAGCAGGTCGGCATAGGCGCTGATCTGGACCACGCCCCGGCCGAGGATCGCAGGGCCTGCATTGCGCACGGCCTCGCGGAATGCCGGTTCGCGGCTGCCGCCGCGCAGGCGGATCTCACGGTCGAGCCGCAGCACCCAGGGCAGCTGGAAGAGGAACTGCAGCAGTCCACCGAGCAGCGCGCCCCAGGCGGCGGCGGCGAGCAGGCGGTCGAGCCCGCGATCGGCGAAACCGAGCAGCGCGCCGATGATCGCGACGTTCCAGAGCACCGGCGCGAAGTAGGGCACGAAGAACTGGCGGTGGCTGTTGAGGATGCCGAGCGCCCAGGCCGACAGCACCAGCGTACCCGTCATCGGGAACAGGATACGCACGATCACGATCATCAGTTCGCGGCGCTGGCCGTCGAAGCCCGGCGTGAACACCGAGACGAGCAGCGGCGCGAGCGCGATGCCGGCCAGCGAAATGGCGCCGGCGATCGCAAGCAGCAGCGCGAACACCGCACCGGCGACGCGGCCCGCCTCAAGAGTGCGGCCCTGGCCGAGCAGCTCCGAATAGACGGGTATGAACGACGCGCTCAGCGTGCCTTCACCCAGCAGGTTCTGCACGACGTTGGGCAGGCGCAGCCCGGCGCTGAACACGTCGGCGTGCAGGCCGGTGCCGAAGCAGGTCGCGATGACGCGCTCGCGCACCAGGCCCGCGATCCGGCTGAGCAGGATGCCGGCTCCGATCAGCAGCGATGCGGCGCCTCCGGAGCGCAGCGGTGCCGGTACCGCCACCGGGGGCGGCGCCTGCGGCGTGCTGCGCGGCGGGTCGGTCATCCGGCGTTCTCCATGGTGCCCGGGTCGCGGGGCCGCTCGCGCGGCTCAGGCGGGCCCGGCATCACGGACGGCGTGCAGAGGATAGCGGATCCGCGAAGCGCCACCGCGGCTGGCGTTCGAGATGGCGATGTCGCAGCATGCTGGCGGTCCGCCACGGGCGGGCGACGGCGTCGTCCCGACACCGGCGGGCTCGGCACTCCGGGGAGAACGACTCTGATGAATCGGCGCGATCTGATGGGCCTTGCGGCCGGCGCGGCGACTGCAACGGCGATGATGCCTGCTACGGCTGCGGCGCAGTCGGCCCTGGCACCGATCCTGCTGATCGCCGCTTCGGCGCGTACCGCGCCGGAGATCCTGCAGCAGGCGCTGGCCGAGGGCCGCAAGGTGACGGCGCTGGCGCGCAGCCCCGCGAAGCTCGAGGTGCCGGCGCATCCGAACCTCAGGATCGTCCAGGGCGACGTCTACGACATCACGAGCCTGGCTGCGGCGATGACGGGCGCCGAAGCGGTGATCTCGCTGGTCGGACCGAATGTGGCCGACCACGCGAAGGAGATTGGCTACGTCGACATCTACTCGGTCGGCACGGCGACGATCATCTCGGCGATGCGCCGCAAGGGCAACCGGCGCCTGATCGCCGTCAGCTCGGGCGGGCCCGAGCAGATCCCGGCGGAGAAGCCGGCGCCGGGCAACCCGATCGACAACTGGGTCTGGAACGCACGCAATCTCTACGGCGACATGCAGCGCATGGAGAAGATCATCGCGGTCAGCGATCTCGAAACGGTGATCCTGCGGGCGCGCAATTTCGGCGCCGGGCCGCGCCGCGACAACCTGAAGCTGAAGGTGCACGACGACTACACGAATTTCGACCAGTATCGCGATCGCGCCAAACGCACGCCGGGCGAAGGCAGTCGCGTCACGTATCCGGATTTCGCTGCGCTGTGCCTGGGCCTCGCGCAGGGCGAGCGGTTCCTCGGCAGGTCGGTCGGGGTCTACACGGACGTGCTGACCTGAATTGCTGATCTGACGAGAGCCCGGCACGGCTTGCGGATTGCCGCGAGGGCCGTGCCGGAACCGAAATGAAGTACCAGACACGCCTGTTCCACAGCACCTGCCTGGCGCTCGCGCTATGCTCGCCGCATTGCCGCTTTCCACCGGTCGAAAGGAGTCTGACGATGCTTTTCCGAACCGCCATCCTCGCTGCTGCATCCCTTGCCCTCGCGCTGCCGGCGTACGCCGCCCTCAAGGCCGGCGATGCCGCGCCCGAGTTCACCGCCAAGGCCTCGCTGGCCGGCAAGGCTTTCGACTACTCGCTGAAGAGCGCCCTCAAGAAGGGGCCGGTCGTGGTCTATTTCTATCCCTCCGCCTACACGCAGGGCTGCAATATCCAGGCGCGTGAGTTCGCGCTGAACATGGAGAAGTTCACGGCGATGGGCGCGACGATCGTCGGCGTGTCGATGGATGACATCGACCGCCTGAACGATTTCTCGGCCGATCCGGACTACTGCGGCGGCAAGGTCTCCGTTTCGTCGGATGCGGACGGCAAGATCGCCAGGGCCTACGACCTGAAGGTCACCGAGCGCGCCGGCGCCAAGGATTCGCGTGGCGTCGAGATCTCGCACGGCTTCATCGAGCGCACCACGTTCGTCGTGACCCGGGACGGCAAGATTGCCGCGACGATCACCGGCTTGCCGGCGGCCGAAAACGTCAAGCAGGCGCTGGCGACGGTCGAGCAGCTGAAGGGCACGAAGGTCGGTCAGATCGGCGCGGGCAGCACGCCGGCGCCGATGTGACGGCATCGGGCCCGCCTGCGATGGCGCGCAGGCCGTCGCTCAGGAACGCGCGCTGACGCGCACGCCCGGGGCGGCTGCCGCGCCCGGTGTCGCCTTGACCGCGCCCGGCGCTTCGATCAGCCCGCGCCCGAGCGCGCGGTTCGCCGCCGAGATCACCGCCAGCAGCGAGGCCGTGATGATGTTGGCGTGCGAGCCGACGCCGAACAGCGTGCCGCGGCCGGCGCTCACCTCGACATAGGCGACCGCGACGGCGCCGCTGCCGGTGCCGCGAGAATGCTCGACGTAGGACTGCACGTCGATCGGCAGGCCGAGCGCCTTGACGATCGCGTCGATCGGACCGGCGCCGGCGCCGCGCAGCGTGATCGGCGCGCCGTCCTGCTCGAGCTGCAGCGTGATGCGTTCGCTGTCCTCGCCGTCGGCCGACGCGGTCAACTGGTGCGAGCGGTAATGGAACGGACGCTTCGCGCCGAGATATTCGCGCTCGAACAGCTCGAAGATCTCGATCGAGGCGAGTTCCTTGCCGCTGAGGTCGGCCGCCGCCTGCACGACCTGGCTGAACTCGATCTGCAGGCGCCGCGGCAGCGCGAGCTGGTAGTCGCGCTCGAGCAGGTAGGCGATGCCGCCCTTGCCGGACTGGCTGTTGACGCGAATGATCGAGTCATACGATCGGCCGACGTCCGACGGGTCGATCGGCAGGTAGGGCACGTCCCAGGCGTCGCCGGGCTTGAGCTCGGCAAGGCCCTTCTTGATCGCGTCCTGGTGCGAACCGGAAAACGCGGTGAACACGAGGTCGCCGACGTACGGGTGGCGCGGGTGGATCGGCAGCTGGTTGCAATGCTCCGCGGCGCGCGCGACTTCGTTGATGTTGCCGAAGTCGAGCTTCGGGTCCACGCCCTGGGTGTACATGTTCAGCGCCAGCGTGATCACGTCGACGTTGCCGGTGCGCTCGCCGTTGCCGAACAGCGTGCCTTCGACGCGGTCGGCGCCGGCCATCAGGCCGAGCTCGGCGGCGGCCACGCCGGTGCCGCGATCGTTGTGGGGGTGCAGGCTGAGCACGATCGAGTCGCGCCGCGCGAGGCGGCGCGACATCCACTCGATCTGGTCGGCATAGACGTTCGGCGTCGACATCTCGACCGTGGCCGGCAGGTTCAGGATTGCCTTGCGCTCGGGCGTCGGCTTCCAGACTTCCATCACCGCGTCGCTGACCTCGAGCGCGCAGTCGAGCTCGGTGCCGGTGAAGCTCTCGGGGCTGTATTCGAAGGCCCACTCGGTGCCCGGGTGGCGCTGCGCGCCTTCGAGCACCATCTGGGCGCCCTTGACGGCGATGTCGCGGATGCCGGCGCGGTCCTGCCGGAACACCACGCGGCGCTGCAGCGTCGAGGTGGAGTTGTAGACGTGGACGATCGCGCGCTTCGCGCCGCGCAGCGCTTCATAGGTGCGCGCGATCAGCTCCGCTCGGGCCTGCACCAGCACCTGCACGGTGACGTCGTCGGGGATCAGTTCCTTCTCGATCAGCTCGCGGCAGAAGTCGAACTCGGTCTGCGACGCCGACGGGAAGCCGATCTCGACTTCCTTGAAGCCGATCTTCACCAGTTGCTCGAACATGCGGCGCTTGCGCGCCGAATCCATCGGCTCGATCAGGGCTTGGTTGCCGTCGCGCAGGTCGACGCTGCACCAGGTCGGCGCGGCAGTGATCAGCTTGCCGGGCCAGGTGCGGTCGGGAAGGTCGATCGGCGGGAAGGCGCGGTACTTGGTCGACGGGTTGTTCAACATGGCGGTTCTCGCAAGGTTCAGGACGCGTGAACGTGGCTGTCCTGTCGGGGTTCGTGCTTTGCGTTTCCGGTCTTGTTGGCGCCGACCGTTAGCGCGTGGGGTTGCTGCGCTGGTCAGCGCAGAGGCGAGAGGCTGAGCAGCAGCGCAGCCGGACGCCGCGCGAGAGCGCAGGCGCGGCAGGTCAGCGGAAAGCTGGCGCGAGAGGACATGATCGGAAGCTACCACCGGCCCCGGCCGCTCGGCAAGTGCCGGGCGTCCGGTGGACGCGCGACAGGCCGCCCGGGGCGCTTAGACTGCTGGTCTTCCCGAAAAAAGGTGCAGGAACATGGCATTACTGGCGGAGAGCCTGAAGGGCCGGAGGGTGCTGATCACCCAGTCCGGTGAGTTCATGGGGCCGGCGCTGTGCGCGGCCTTCGAGGCCCATGGCGCCAGGGTCATCGCGGATGCCGGGGCGCTGCTCGATCCGGCGCGGCCGGCGGGCCTGGTCGCGGCGGCGGGCGAGGTGGACGTGCTGGTTGCGAACCTCTCTTGCGCTGCGCCGTCGACCGCGGCGACCGAGGTTGGCGAGGACGAGTGGCATTCGGTGTTCGAGCAGCTCGTGCATCCGCTGCCGCGGCTGTGCCGCGCGGTGCTGCCGCAGATGCTGGCGCGCCGCGCCGGCAAGATCATCGTGATGGGCAGCGCCGCGGCGCTGCGTGGGATGCGGCGCGCTTCGACCTACAGCGCCGCGCGCGGCGCCCAGCTCGCCTACGTGCGCGCGCTCGGCGTCGAGGTGGCGCCGATGAACGTGCAGGTCAACGCGATCGCGCAGAACTTCGTCGACAACCCGACCTACTTTCCGCCCGAGGTGCAGCAGCTGGAGAAATTCCAGAAGCGGCTCGCGAGCGAGGTGCCGGTGGGACGGCTCGCGACGCCGCAGGAGGATGCGATGCTCGCGGTGTTCCTCGCGAGCGACGAAGTGCGCTTCATGGTCGGTCAGTCGATTCCGTTCGCGGGGGGCTGGGTGACCTGAGTTGCCGCCTATCGCGAACGGATCAGTGCGCAGGTACGGCGCCGGTCGGCAGCAGGTAGTGAATCCGCGCACCCGGTCCCAGCGGCAGGTCGACGGCGACCCAGCCGATCGTCAGCAGCACGCCGGCGGCCAGGAAGGCCAGCGAATACGGCAGCATCGCGGCGATCAGGCTGCCCATGCCGAACTGGCGATCCCAGCGCTGGCAGAAGGTCAGCACCAGCGGGAAATAGACCATCAGCGGCGTGATCGGGTTGGTGACGCTGTCGCCCATCCGGTAAGCCGCGGTGGTCATCTCGGGCGATAGCCCGAGCAGCATCAGCATCGGGACCAGCACGGGCGCGAGCATCGCCCACTTGGCGCTCGCGGAACCGATCACGAGGTCGACGGTGGCGGCAAGCAGCACGATTGCGCCGGCGAGCATCGGCGCCGGCAGGCCGGCGGCCGCGATGCCGGCGGCGCCGTGTATCGCGACGATCGCACCGAGGTTCGACCAGTTGAACAGCGCGACGAAATGCGCGGCGACGAAGGCGAGCACGACGTAGTAGGACATGCTCGCCATGCCATCGCTGATCATCCGGATCTCGTCGCGATGTTCGCGGTTCACGCCGGCGGCGCGGCCATAAGCGATGCCCGTCACGAGGAACAGCAGGAAGAACGCCGCGACCAGGCTGCGCAGCAGCGGCTCCAGCGCGAGCGCCAGGCTGCCGCCGCATGCCGCGGCCTCGTCGAACAGCGGCGCCCCGTCGGCGGACCCGACCCAGGCGCCGGGCCAGGCGAGCCAGGCGCCGAGCATCACCAGCAGCACGTAGCCGAGTGCCGCGCCGATCACGCTGCAGGCGATCACGGCGAAGATCAGGCCGACGAAGATCAGCGCGGGATCGGGCAGGCGGTTGCCGGCGCGTTCGACGCGGCCGAGGAAGCCCGTCTCGCGCCCTGGAGTCGCCGCGCGCGCAGGGTCGGCACGCTCCGGCAAGTCAGCCGGCGCCGGGTCGCGGCGCGCCCAGCCAGGCCTCGGCCATCCGCACCCAGGCGGTGGCGCCGATCGGTATCAGCGCATCGTTGAAGTCGTAGCTCGGGTTGTGGAGCATGCAGGGCCCGCCGCCGTGGTGCAGGTCGCGGTGCGCACCATCGCCGTTGCCGATCACGAAATAGCAGCCCGGCTTCTCGCGCAGGAAGAAGCTGAAATCCTCGGCGCCCATCGTCGGGCGGAACTCCCTGACGGCATCGGCGCCGACCAGCGACGCGAGCGTGCGGCGCACGAACGCGGTCTCCGCCGGGTGATTCACGGTGGCCGGATACTGGTGGGTGAACGTGAATTCGCAGCTCGCGTCGAACGCGGCGCAGGTGGCTTTCGCGATGGTCTTCATGCGCCGCTCGATCTGCTGCAGCACCTCGTCGGTGAACGCGCGGACGGTGCCGTTCAGCACGCACTGGTCGGGGATCACGTTGTGGGCTTCGCCGGCGTGGATCATCGTCACCGAGATCACGCCGGTGTCGAGCGGATGCAGGTTGCGGGTGAGGATGGTCTGGAAGGCCTGCACCATCTGGCAGGCCACCGGCACCGGGTCGATGCCGTTCTGCGGCATCGCCGCGTGCGCGCCCCTGCCGCGGATCATGACGCGGAACACGTTGCTCGAGGCGAACGCGGGGCCATCGCAGACCGCGAACTCGCCGGCGGCGAGCCCCGGCCAGTTGTGGGCGCCGAAGATCGCCTCCATGGGGAAGCGTTCGAACAGGCCGTCGCTGATCATCTCGCGCGCGCCGCCGCCGCCTTCCTCGGCGGGCTGGAATACCAGGTAGACGCTGCCGTCGAAATCGCGGTGCGTCGCGAGGTGCTGCGCGGCGGCGAGCAGCATCGCGGTGTGGCCGTCGTGGCCGCAGGCGTGCATGCGGCCCGGATGACGGCTCGCGTGGGCGAAGCCGTTGTGCTCGGTCATCGGCAGCGCATCGATGTCGGCGCGCAGGCCGACCGCGCGATCTGAGTTGCCGTTACGGACGATCCCTACCACGCCGGTCTTGCCGAGGCCCCGATGCACCGGAATGCCCCAGCCCTCGAGCGTCCGCGCGATCAGGTCAGAGGTGCGGTTCTCCTCGAAGCAGAGCTCGGGATGGGCGTGCAGGTCGCGGCGCAGCGCGGCGATCCTGGAAGCCTCGGCGACGATCGGTTCGATCAGTTGCATGCGCTTGCACGGGTTGCCCGGAGAGGGTGTCATCCTGCACGCTCGCAAGGATGCGTCAACCATTTTCTGGCAGCGGCCTGGCGCTGGTGGCCGCAGCCGTCGGTGCCGCTTCGCCAGAACCTGTGTTCGAGCAGTTCGTCGCCGGCTGGCCTGGTCACTACGACAACGCGGCCCAGCATGCGGCACAGGTCGCCGTGGGCATGCCGGAAGCGCAGCGCAATCAGCGGCTCGAATTGCAGGTGGCGCGCGTCGAGCTGCCGGCCTTCGGCCCGCGCGCGTGGCGAGATCCCGCTGCAGCTGCACATTTTCTCCACCGACGCCGCGTTCGTCGCGCGTACGGTCGGGGCGTAGCGCATTCCCGCGCGATTGTCGGGCCTGACGCCGGCGGACATGGCACCGCTGCGTGGCTGCGACGCCAGTTTCCGCATCGCAGCCGCGGCACCGGATCGGCTCCTGCAAGGTCAGATGCAGAAGGGTCGCTGCCGCTTTCCGGCGCTCGACGATCCGACGCGCGAGATCTGCTCCTGGTCGCAGGTGACGAAAAGCCCCGATGTCTTCTCTTACAAGGATGGCTGGTTCAACCCCGACGGCACGGTGTATCGCAGCTGGACGAAGGACTGGTTCGTGTTCGTGAAGCGCTGACGACGCGAGCGGGCCGCGCCGCCGATCGAGGCAATCATGAGTGGGCCTGAGTTGGCCACCTCGGTCGGGTTCCCGCCGGTGGCGCGCGCGGATGCGCAGGTGCTGGTGCTGGGCTCGCTGCCTGGCCAGACCTCGCTGGCTCGCCAGCGGTACTACGCGCAGCCGCGCAATGCGTTCTGGAAGATCACCGGCGAGCTGTTCGGCTTCGATCCTGCGCTCGACTATGACGCGAGACTGATGCGCCTGGTCGAAAGCCGCGTCGCGCTGTGGGATACCTGCGCCGCCGCGGTGCGCCCTGGCAGCCTCGATGCACGCATCCTGCGCGACAGCGTAGTGCCGAACGCGTTCGCGCCGTTCCTGCGCGCTCACCCGCAGATCCACCGCATCTGCTTTAACGGCGCGACCTCGGCGGCGCTGTTCGAACGGCTCGTTGTGCCGGGGTTGCCGGAGCCGCTGCGCGCATTGCCGCGCTTGCGCCTACCCTCGACCAGCCCGGCCCATGCGGGGATGAGTCATGCGCACAAGCTCGCGGCCTGGCGCGAGGCGCTCATCGTGCAACCGTAGCCTGTGCGGCAAGAGTGGCCGTCGAGGCGGCGCCGTCCCAGCGCATCGAGCGCACTTCGGTGCCCTGTTGCCAGGCGATCTGCACGCTGCCGTTCGGGCGGGCGGCCACCGCCGGCAACTGGGTCGCGCCCGGCGGCGCCGGCAACTCGGTGACGGGCCCGAAGCTGACGCCACCGTCGGTCGAGGCGCGGGTGTAGATGCGGCGCGCGCCGTCGGCGACCTTGCCGTGCCAGAACAGGTGCAGCGTCGAACCCGCGAGCGTGACCACCGGGGCGTCTGAGGTGGTGGCGCCGGGATGCGCGAGCAGCGGCGTCGACCAGCTGCGGCCACCGTCGGTGGAGCGGACGAAATAGACGCCGGCGGGATCCTCGCCGCCGGTGAAATAGCTGGCATAGACCTCACGGCCCTGGGCGACGACGCTGGTCGGCTTCAACGGGCAGCCCTCGATCTCCCAGCGCTTGCCGACGATGCGCTGGCGCGGCGAGAACGTGCGTCCGTCGTCGGTCGAGACGGCGACGGTGCTGTCGCGGAACTTGCCTTCGATCTGGCGCGAGCCGACGTACAGGTGCTGCGCGGCGTCGACGTAGGCGGTGATCTGGCAGCAGGGGCAGACGTCGGCCGGGAACACTTCCACATCCTTGCCAAAACTGCGGCCGTCGTCGCGCGAGACCGCCATGAACATCTTGCCGGCGTCGCCTTCCTTCAGCATGTCGCGCGTGTCGATCCACATCGTGTAGACCGAGCCTTTCGCATCGACGGCCATCGTGCCGAACACGTGGCCGTGTGTCAGGCCGCCGTGCACCACGTTGCTCGCGTCGGTGGTCGCCATCGTGTTCAGGCGCCTGGGCTTCTCGAAGCTGCGGCCGCCGTCGGTGGAGCGCGTGTAGTGCGCGACGGCGTAGGGCTTGCCGTTGGTGGGGCTGACGTCGTTCGCCGGGTAGAACACGTGGATCGTGCCGTTGCGGCCGACGGCGATGCGCGGCTTGCTGACCGAGAAACCCCAGACCTCGCCGGGCTTGGCATTGACGGCGATCGGCGCGCTGAACGTTTTGCCGCCGTCGGTCGAGCGCGCGAAGAACAGGTTGGTCGAGGCCATGTGCGAATGGCCATGCTCCTCATGCGCCGCGTGCTCCTGCGGCGCGCTGTCCTCGTCGATCCAGATCATGTTGATCGAGTCGTCGGAACCGATCGCGATCTCGGGGCTCTGTGCCTTGTGATCGGCGGTGCTGACGACGATCGGCGCGGAAGGTGGCGCGGGGTTCGCGGTCGGCGCTGCGAGGCTGGCCGTGGGGAGGCTGGCCGTCGCGAGGACGGGCAGGGCGGCGCAGAACGACAGGACTGCGGATCGGAGTGAGGCGACCATGGGAATTCCTCGATCTTCGTGGCAGGAAACCTAGCCTACCCCGCACTCGGGTGCCGAGGCCACTGGCGGCGCGGTACGGCCAGCCAGTGGTGACGGGATGCGCGCCGGCCTTCGTGTTCCGGGCCTCGGCGTACTGCTCCAGCTGCTACGGCGCGGGATCGAGACCGTAGATCCGGTGCCGCTGCGGCGTCAGCAGGCCGAGCATCGTGCCGTCGCGGGACAGGCTGCGCGTGCGCTTGCCGAGGCCGTCGGGGCCGAATGCGCGGGTGATCATCGCCTCCCAGAGCTGCTGCGCCGCCTCGTCGACGCGGATCTCGATCGTGCCCCAGACGATCACGTGCGCCATCGTCACCGGCTTCGAGATCGCGACGCAGGCGCGCGGGTCGCGCTCGAGGTTGCGCACCTTCTGTTTGCCGGTGAGGCTGAACAGCAGTTGGGTGTCGGTGAGGCCCATCATCATCGGCGTCACGTGCGGGCCGCCGTCGTGATCGATCGTCGAGAGGTGCACCCAGGAGGAGGGCTCGTGCAGTCGTTCGATCGCCGCATGCAATCGTGGATCCATCGTCAGCCCCTGCGTTCATGTCGGGGCGGATGCTATCACCGCGCCCCTGGGGCCTGTGCGATCAACACGGCGTTGGTGCCGCCGAACGCGAATGAGTTCGACATCACGGCGCGCAACGACAGGCCGCGTCGGGCCGCACCGGGGACATAGTCGAGGTCGCAGGCCGGATCGGGCGAGTCCAGGTGCGCCGTCGGCACGGCCAATCCATGGTGCAGGCAAAGCAGGGCGATCACGAATTCGAGCGCGCCGGCCGCCCCGAGCAGGTGGCCGTGCATCGACTTGGTCGAGCTCACCGGGATCCCGTAGGCGCGCGGCCCGAATACGGCTTTCAACGCCGCGGTCTCGACCGCATCGTTCTGCGCGGTGCCCGTGCCGTGTGCGTTGACGTAGTCGATCGCCCCGGGTTCGAGTTCGGCGGAGGCGAGCGCAGCGCGCATCGACGCGGCCTGGCCCTCCGCGCTGGGCCGGGTGATGTGGCCGCAGTCGGTCGTCAGGCCGTAGCCCGCGAGTTCGGCATGGATGGTTGCTCCCCGCCGCTGCGCGTGTTCGAAGGATTCGAGCACCACGAAGGCCGCCCCTTCGCCGAGCACCAGTCCCGAGCGGTTGCGCGAGAACGGCCGGCAGGAGGTCGACGGGTCCCGCGGATCCATCGTCGCGACCGTGCGCAGCGCCTCCCAGGCGCGCAGCACGCCGAAGGTCAGGGGCGCCTCGGCGCCGCCGGCCAGCATCACGTCCGCCTCGCCATGGCGGATGCGTCGCCCGGCTTCGCCGATCGCGACCGCGGAGGACGAACATGCCGTGGAGAACGTGAGGTTCGGGCCGCTGAGCGCGTACTCGATGCCGATCCACGACGCCGGTGCATTGTTCATCGCGGCGAGCACGCTGTAGGGCTTCACGCGATCCGAGCGCTGCCCATAGATCGTCCGATAGCCTTCCTCGGTGGTCGCCGCACCGCCGATGCCGGTGCCGGCGCAGACGCCGCAGCGCTCGCGCGCCTCGAGCGCGAAATCCAGCCGTGCATCGGCGACGGCGTCGGCGGCGGCGATCAGCGCCAGCTGGGTGACGCGATCGAGCATGCGCTGGCGTGCGGGATCGAAATGAGCGCCAGGATCGAACTCGGCCACCGCACCGATCGGCGATTGCAGCCGCGCCTCGCCGTCCGGGCTCAGCAGTTCCGGGTCGAGCCGACGGATCCGCGAGCGGCCCGCCACCAGTCCCTCGAGCAGCGCGGTCGCGCCACGTCCATGCGGCGCGACGACGCCGAGACCGGTGATCGCGACACGCTGCATCGATCAGCTATCGGAGCGCGGCGCAGGCACGGCGACGCGGGCGCCGCGCTCGGGTCGGTTGCGCTGGCGCGAGACGAGGGAGTCAACGTAGTCGACGACGTCGGCCACCGTGCGCAGGTCGGTTGGGTTGTCTCCCGGAATCTGGATCGCGAACGAGTCCTCGATCCGGAACATCAGCTCGACGAGTCCAAGCGAGTCGATCCCGAGCTGTGCGAGCTCGGCCTCGCGCGCGACCTGCTCGCGCGCCAGCGA